>Ga0208975_1000004_pt1 | contig 177691 bp, 163 predicted proteins | sample GreLakmeER78MSRF_FD_187700 | JGI IMG/M metagenome (GOLD analysis project Ga0208975, IMG submission 187700) | Freshwater lentic microbial communities from great Laurentian Lakes, MI, USA - Great Lakes metaG ER78MSRF (SPAdes) | ecosystem: Environmental > Aquatic > Freshwater > Lake | place...
GGCGAAGCATAGGCGAGCAGCCTTCACACAGTTAGCCGTCCACGCGTACCCATCGATGCAAAGATGTTCAATGTCAGAGAAGTAGCCCTTCTTGACCATGTCCGCCAGGCACATCCAATCATCTTCAGCCTTGACCACCCAGGTACCATACGCGACATCAGCCATGGCGGCGGCCATTTGTTTTTGTTGTTGTTGAGTTGAAACGGGAGGCACAGGAGTGGGAGAGTATACTGGCTATTATTAAAGCCACCCGTCCGTTTTTTGGTTTTCCCTCCGGCAAGAGTTGCTGCGATTGATTTCTTCCTACTTTTACAGAGTAGAACCGTCATGTCGGACCTGTTTAGCTTGGCGTCCATGTTCATGTTCCAAATCGGTTCAAGGTTTTTAAACATTGAATTCACGGAAAAACAAAAGGAATTCATCATGCATCCAGTCACACAAAACTTCATTGTGTATTCTATGTTCTTTGTTGCAACACAAAATTACAAGATTGCATTTTTCCTGTGGGCGCTCTACTTTTCATTTTCAAAGATCCTATTGAATGAAAATCACCGCTTCAATCTTCTCCCACGGTCATCTCTTCCCGGACTTGGGGATGTAAATCCTACCGACTTGTACTACGAGAACCTACAACTTATCCCGCGCTAAATTATAGTCTCTTGGCGGCTTCCGGAGAGCCCCAGTACTTTTTGTCCGAGTCAGTGTGTGTGCGTCCTAGAACATCCGCGCAGAAGAGGATGATGGAAATCACTGCCATGAGTCCGCCAATGGTGTAGATGACAGGTCGCATGCCCGGGAAGACATCTTGGACCGCCATGATACCTAGCATCACGAAAGCAATAATTACAATCAATTGCAGTGTCACCTTGATGAGCGCCGTCGACAACTTTGTTTTTCTGTCAAACAGGCGCTGCGCGTTGCGAGCATCCGTGACTGATTTGTTCAGCATGTATTGATTGTTCTCAAAGTAATTTCGCTCTTTACCACTGTTGTAGTTCAATTCGCTGTACAGACGAATATTTTTAAGAATCATGGAAATGTCGATGGTGTTTTTGTAAAAATTGCGCACTTCTTCCATAATTAGCAGGGTCACCAGCTTCTCATATTCGTTTATTGATGCACTCGTGACGGCCGCTATTGCGGCAATAGCCGGGGTATTCAAAAACCCTTCATGCACCGGGTCGACGCGGCGCACAACAGCAAACATAATGATGGCAAGAACAAGAATCAATGCCGCCATACCTCCGGCCACTTTCATGCGCATGCCAAAATCAAACGGCAGCGCGAATACGACGATTATTGAAACTGCGAATATTATTGAAAACACAAGCGTCACAATTTTTAGTTTTTTAGCGTACTCCGAGTTTGCTTTCTCCGACGCGACACGTGCAATTTCGTTTGTCAAAAAGCGTTTCTTTTCACTGATGTCAGTGTGTAAGAAAGCTAGACGATTAGTGTTGCTCGTGTACTCTTTGATGTTTGTAAGCATTGCGCTCGTAACGCTGTCATTTGCTGTGCTGTTCCCCTTGGAATTAATGCGACTCTGTTCGTATGAAATATTCAAGTATTGCAGCTTGTTGTAGAAGTAAAACGCAATCTTTGCGGCGAAGGCGGCATCTGGACTGCTTGCATCGGCGGTGTTATTTTTCTTAGCAACGAAGATTGACATGAAAAAGTGGTAATGAGCCACCAGGTAGGTTGCCAAAATCATTCTTCTCAAGACGAATATGTCTTGTGTTTTCGGGTCAAGGGTGCGAATAAAGTTAATGATAGAGGAGCTGGTCGTAAAATTGGTCTTGTCTGATGAAATCTCAGTTGGTGTATAGTCACTCGGCTCGTTTAGTACCTTTGCACGCTTGGTACCTGTTGTGGTAAGAGCCATGTCGTAGACCCGGAAGTAACCGATGTTCGGGAGAATACCCATATCCCCGTTTTCATCGGTCGTGTTCGTCAAATTGTGATATGTATCGTCATCGAGCAATTGATAGGCAATTTTTAACTCGCGAAGTTGCGCCGCAAGCTCGGTAAACCCAGCCCTTATTAACAACTCGTGACAGTTGACATCAGATGTTATGGTTTGTTCGTCCGTTTCATTTGAAATATTTGTGGTGCTCGACGGTGTGAGTGCGGTATACGTCAACATCTTTCCAACAGGAGCATTTGCAGGAATTCCTGAATTCCAGTGAATTCCGGATGCTACGCTCACGTTAAAGGCAGGCAACGGATTTGCTGCAGCTGCGGCAGGCGCATAAGATTTGCGGAATGCATCACGGTCGAGAACATTAATGAACAAGCCGTCACTAGCGCTGGTGTTTGTAGGAACCGTGGAGGTTGACATGCTCAAAAGAATTGCTAGACTTGCGGGCATGTCAGTCGCAGTTTGCTCTCCTTGGACGTGCGCAACAAACATCTGCTTTGTTGTCGTCAACAAGTCCAATCGAACGGCTCCCTCGTCCACCGTGATCTTTGCACCATCATTATACGTTGCCATGGGGTGTTACTCTAATCACGACATGGAAAAAAAGAGGGAGCTGTCCACACATTTATACGCAACACCTATAGTAAAAGTAAATACCAGAGTTTTCGTTGGTTCGCGTAATTCGCACCACATCCCCGTGCTTCAACCCCAGCCAACGTGCCATGATGTCTACCTTGGAGATGACGGGCAGTTGGCTCTTTGTTCGAATTTGGTAGTCTTGCATGATTTGTTTCGTGTCCGCAACAGACATTTTCTCATGCTTGGGAACGAGAACATGATTGGCGGGGTTGTACTGAAGTTCTGACAGGGTGAAATATTGCATCGAAGCGCCGAGAGTTTGAAATTCGCGGTCGCGGTCAGCCAGCATTTGAAGCACCGGCGATGCGGGAATGTCGCCAAACACGAGAATGAACGTATGCGCTCCGTGTGTCTCGATGAACTCTGGGGCATTCTTGATGTGCGCCATGACCGATTTTTTGTCCTTCGACGTCATGAGTTCTTTGGTGAGGGCGAAGAAAACGACAGTCTTGTCCGTCTCGTATTTTTTGTTCGTCGTTCGCAACTCATTGAGCTCATCCTCATCGTCGACATCTTCCGGGAAACTAGCCAGGTCATCGCCGCGTGCCACCAGCATTTGGCGTAGATGCCGAATTGCGCGGCTGACTTGGAGGTCCATGTTTACTGTATGTATGATACCTATCTATTTATGCTTAGGTCCTTTTTTTAAGAGTTGTGCTTGTGCCCGGTTTTTGAGTGTATGCATTCGCTTTTGCAACGATGTCCCTTGTCGTCCAATGATATTTGGTTAAGCGTAAAAACATTCCCGTCAGCCAATCCAGTAAAACGTTGTTGAACTTGCGGCGGATATCTAAAAAGAGCACGACTCTTGCTTCGTTTGAATCGTTTGCAGCGGCATGCAGGTAGGTATCATCGAAAATGACATCGTGACCAGCACGCCAGTCATAATTTGAAAATTCCCCCGGGTTTGTCATCACGGTCAAGCGGCATCTTGGGGGCACAAGGAGTCCCAAATGATATCGCAAAACGCCTCTAAACACGCCTTGATGCGGCGGTATGATTTTTCCCGGTTCTAGCACACTAAACATCGCAAGACTGCATTCTGGGACGACCTCCAACAGCTGCATGGTTTTGGGAAAGTACCGCGTAAGTGTTGTGTCCTTGTTGTACATTCTCAAAATACCGACGCGCCACTTGGCGTCGGTTTGGTGATTTGAATACATCATTTGCTCTTTGCTAACATCGCCGAATGTAGGAAGACCATTTTTATTTGTGTAATGCAGATACTCGTCACGTATGACTTCATAATTTTCACGAAGGGTCGTACACCATTCCTGATTGGTGGGATGAAACGCTCCGTTCACATCGAACATGGAATATAGCTTGTCAAAAAGATACAAAAGTAGGTAACCACTCATTTGCGCTTTTCATTAATAGTGAAAAAACATTGTCGGTAACCACTGCACTTAAGGCAAAAAGACAAATAATATTTCAATTTCCTAATGATTCTCACAAACATACGACGTCTTTTCGGGAACGAGGACAAACTTCATCTGCACAAGTCCCTTGGCGTTGCATCGCTTCTGCATTTTGGGTATCGCACATACATGTTTGTCTCGAGCGGAAGCATGGGGTTTTCAGGAGATGCAACAACCGTTGCCTGCATAATGTTGCATATGGCTTTATCGGGTACCTCTCTCATTTTCCATCTTCCCAATAATCGCATTCGAAAGGCGCCAATGATATGGCCCGAGTTTCGGGTTCACAGCATTTTGTTTGCGTATCGAAGCTTGATTTGCATGCTACTCTATTGGGCAAATATACGCATTTTCCCGCATACGCTTACGGATCATACATACTGGTTGAGGTGTGCGACACTTATTGGCACACTTGTAGCGGCGGATTATGCAACTACGCATTTTAAGGCGCTTGAACGAGGTGACGCGGGAACGACAATGCGTAGCATGCCCTTTCCCGAATCGGTAACACAAAAACAACGCGACATGATAAATATGTATTACTCGGTGTGTCAGGTATTTGCAACACTAAATATGATTGCTTCCCCAGGTATGGAGCGTCCCTTTGGAATTATGTTTCCCATTCAAATCGCCGCATTTCTCATGACATTGGTGAGAAAGAGCGTTATTTCGGCAGGGGAATGGCACATTGGATACGCATCGGCGCTTGGCATAAACTTCGTGCATGCTATTTTTGAATCGCCTGAGCACCATCATCAAACCATTCCCGCGCCATTATATCTCGCCACAATCGTGAGCTTTTGCACCCTTCGCTTTCGATGCCGTGTAAATAAATATGCACTTTGGTGTGCAATTTGCATCTTCTTTAATTATAGCAATAGAAATGGCAACTTTTAAATTATCAACCGCACGAAATGACCTCGGTGCATTGGTTGGACAAGTCGCTCATTTTTCGATGAGCGGCGCGCCAACAGGATGGTTGAAATGTAACGGTGCTGTTATAAGTCGCACAACATACTCAGCCCTTTTTGCAGTTATAGGCACAACCCATGGTGCTGGCGACGGTTCTACAACGTTTGCTCTGCCGGATTTGCGCGGGGAGTTTATACGTGGATGGGACGACGGACGTACCGTTGATAATGGACGGTCATTTGGGAGTTTTCAAGGGGACGATTACAAATCTCATAACCATACACTTAAAACCCAAACTGGTGTAACCTATGGCAGATTTCGCGAAGGCGCTAATGGTGGCATATACATGGTACCTTATTCTGGAGATGGCGCTGCCGGGAGATCGGACGTAAATCTTCAAGGCGGTACTGAAACTCGCCCACGTAATCGTGCACTTTTAGCATGTATAAAATATTAGTGTTTTCTAGAGAGCGATGGCGTCATATAAATTATCAACTCTAGGAAGTCTCGTTGGACAAGTCGCTCATTTTTCGATGAGCGGCGCGCCAACAGGATGGTTGAAGTGCAACGGCGCTGCAATAAGTCGTACGACATACTCGGCCCTTTTTGCAGTTGTAGGCACAACCCATGGTGCGGGCGACGGTTCTACAACGTTTGCGTTGCCAGACTTGCGCGGCGAGTTCATACGCGGGTGGGACGATGGACGTACCGTTGATAATGGTCGGACATTTGGAAGTTTTCAAGCGGATGCTTTTAAGGCCCACAACCACACATATTTGATATTTGACGCTCAATTTTCAGGACAAAATAACGGTCAACCTCCATCTGGCGCATTAAATCCTGTTTTTAATAGGACAACTGGTGATGCAGGTGGCACAGAAACCCGTCCACGAAATAGAGCTCTTCTTGCGTGCATTAAGTTTTGAAAAAACTAGTGGGTAAATATAGAGTAACTAATGTTTGTGTACCATTGGAATCCCGACACTAAAGTATACGTTGGATCAAGCGAGGCTGACGAGAGCCCACTCGAACCGGGAGTGTATCTTGTTCCCGCGTTTGCAACGCTTACGGTTGCCCCACAAACAGTTGCGAATAAGCATTTTCTCATGTGGGACGAAACAACAAAGTCATGGAAAGAAGCGCCCATTCCTGAGCCCGAGGCCGCGGAGCCGGAGGAAGTTCGCCCGCCGCAAGACCCAATGGACCTTTTGCGTGCAGAGCGCAACTCACGCCTAATGCAATGCGACTGGGTAGTAATCAAGGCATACTCGTTGGGCGTACCGGTCACTCCGGAATGGGCTGCTTACATGCAGGCCCTGCGCGACCTTCCCGCCATTTCAACACCAACATTGAGTGAGAATGGTATGTTGAACTTGGATTCCGTGGCATGGCCAGTTAAACCATCTGATTTTTGATAATTTTTATAACTTAGTAATTTTATAACTATGTACACTCTCTCAGCTATAGGGGATCGAACATCGCTTTTTCAAATGGCGAACGGAAACGTTGGTATTGGAACAGCAAATCCACAAGCCACCCTTCATGTGCACGGCAATATACAGTCGCCAACGCTCGTTGGACAAGTTGTCCATTTTGCAATGAGTGCAGCTCCCACAGGATGGCTAAAATGCAATGGCGCCGCTGTAAGCCGCACTACATATGCAGCCCTATATGCAGCTATTGGGACAGCGTTTGGTTCTGGTGATGGTTCCACGACGTTTGCAGTTCCTGATTTGCGTGGGCGTTTTTTGAGAGGTTTAGATGATGGTGCGGGGAGAGACTCTGGGCGTGCTTTGAATAGTACTGAGCAATTGGATGCATTTCAAGGTCATTTTCATTCAGTCGGTGCCGTTAGGTTAGTGTCTGGATATTTCGACCAACATTATGCACAAGGAACGGCTCAATATGTTAAATCGGTCGATACCGGCGCTGCAATTAACGATGGTGTAAATGGTGCGCCGCGCACAGCTGTTGAAACAAGGCCGCGTAATATTGCTTTGTTGGCTTGCATAAAATTTTAAAAATAAAAGGTAATTAACTAAGTCTCGGTCTCATGACTTCCTACTCAATATCTAGCATGGGGCCGAAACTTGCCGCACTGGCGGTTTCGGGAGCAAATGTGGGGATTGGTACAGCAAATCCTCGTGCAACGCTTCATGTGCATGGCGACATTCAATGTCCTGCACTTGTGAGCCAAGTTGCTTACTTTGCATCGAGTTCAGCGCCAACAGGCTGGCTCAAATGCAACGGTGCCGCTGTAAGCCGCACGACGTATGCGGCCCTTTTCGTGGCAATTGGCACAACATTTGGCGGGGGTAATGGATCCACCACATTCACGCTTCCCGACTTGCGTGGCGAGTTTATACGAGGCTGGGACGATGCGCGCACAGTTGATAACGGGCGCACATTCGGCAGTTTCCAAGTTGATGCATTTCAAGGGCATAGACATTCCGTAAATTCAAGCTCGGATTTCTGGAGAAATGCTCCTGGTTTTAGCTACTTTCCTCCGGGAAGCTCATGGTGGGCAAATCCGTATGGTTCTATAACAGTGAACGAACCGACTGATTATGGATACGGCGCCCCACGTTATACGAATGAAACGCGACCAAGAAATTTGGCACTTCTTGCATGCATCAAATATTAAAGCACTTCGTAATCGAGAAAGAGCTCATCGCCCTTGCGAATATCCTTTGCGGCATAGAGAAACGGCAAGGCACTGTGCCATAGAATGGTGCAATTATTTTTGAAATGAGAATGATAATTCGAGTTAATGTACTTCACTATGTTGGTTTCAGCGTCGTCATAGCATTGGAAAGACGCCGAGTCATGACCAGGAATCATAAAACTGTACCGCTCTTGCTCAATAGATTGGCCGCGAGACAAGACGTAGGTGCCGCCACACAAAAGGATGGGTGTGTTCTTGGCGAAGTTTTTGAGAGCAAACACACCGTTCCCAGCGTTGGGAATGGTGGACGGGGCAACGGCCAAGTAGCGCGGCAAATTTTCGCGCGCACTTTTGCTCGATGCCTCACCCATCTCGATTGCTCTCAAAAACGCCGCCTTCTTACGATAGCGCGACTTAGTGGATGCGGCGCGGTTTTTAAGCGCCTTAATTATGTCCATGTCCATAACTATAAGGCTGTTCAGAGAAAAACCTGCAACCATACCGGTGGCAAACACATAAAAAATGACAACACTCTATAGCAAAACACTCACACAAACTACCAACTAAAGAAAACATAACAAAAACACAAATGTCTTCCACTGTGGCTGCGATTGAGAAGGAGTACAAGGTCGCTGAGCGTGAGGCTAAGAAGGGCGTCACGGCAGTCAAGAGTGAGTGGATGAAGAAAATTAACAAAGTGTCCAAGCGATACGAAAAGACAAAGAGTGCTGAGGATGAGGCGGAGCTTCATGAGCTGGTCACAAATGGTGATAAGGCGGTTAAGCAAGCCGAAAAGGATTCTAAGAAGACTCTAACTCAAACGAGGAACGTAATGCGCAAGCGTTTGGTGCGCGCCCTTCAGGATGCCCGCAAGTTTTAGGGGAGAAAACAAAAAACAACGCATCATTTTGCATTTATGTTTTTTGCACTGAATTGAGTGCCTTCCTTTCCGCACTGAGTATCATTATCCCTGCATACAGATGCAAAGCTATACTCGATATCTCCCGTCACTAGGTCGATTTTGCCAAACTTTCCGCAATGACCAAAAATAGTAGCATTCTTATCGAACCCCCAAAATTTTGGGTTTGGTCGTAAATATACGCAATCTTTACAAAGGCGAGGTGCCGCTGATTTTAGGATCTGCATTTTAACTTTCACTAGTCTTCTTTTTAAGTGCCAATGCCAAAATAAAAAATATGAATCGCGCCACATCACTCGACATCCGAGTCTGCATCGTCCTCTTGCTTGAATCGCAGTTTCCGCCACCCTGGATGAGCACCAGCAGGATACGCCCCATATTCTTTTTCGAAATACGCCTTGATTTGCGACTTCTCCGGCACGCGCTTTCCTTTTGTGACATTGTTGTGCGCCCACGACTTGAACTCGGCATAAATAGTATTGAGTTGAATTCGCGATTGCGCGTCGTCCACCGGCTCGATGAGGTCGTCCACAAACTGTCCCAGGACATCGTTGTTTTTCTTGTAACTCTCTGTTGCAATCCGCACCTCCATCGGCTCCTTAATATTCCGCGGGTCCGTCTTTTTGTGGTGGTCTATGAGCATACTAATAAAGGCATCCGACCATCGCTCAAACTTGTCGGCGAGCTCGGGGTCAATGGGAAATTCGTTCGACTTGGTCGGGTCAGGGTTGTCACAGAACTTAGACTTGAACTCAATCACGCGAATGCGGCGCCAAGTGCCACCGTCATCGCCCGGCACCTCGGGCAGCTCATTGCATGTCATAATCATCTTGAATTGCGGGCGAAACTCAACCGGTTCCTTGAAAAGGGCGCGACACTGAATAATATCACCGCCCGACAACTCCTTCATGAGACCTATGTTGAGTTTCTCACTCTCTCCGGGTTCCTGCATGACGGCCAGCCGCCGCCCCTTGGTTCGCTCCAACTCGGATTGTGCCGAATTTGATGCAACCCGCTTTTGTGTGAGAAGTGCAATGGGAAGAATGCAATAGTAATCACCCACTGCCTTTTGAACTAGTTCCAAGATTTTCGATTTTGAGTTCGATCCATTACCCGTGAACACATAGAACTTTTCTTGACGAATGCCGCCATCAATAAGAAGAATCAATAGGTCTTTAAAATACTTGCACACATTTGGGTTTGTGAACACCTGACGGAAGTACAGGTCTATTTCTTTGGCCTCGGCGCTTTCCGGTTCGTGCGGATGGTAGTGTCTTCCTGTGCTGAAAGAAATATAGTCATCGGGAGAGCCGCCGCGGAACTCGTGCATCCGGAGGTCATAAACGCCATTCTCAAAGCCGAGCAGGTGCACATGGCTATCAAGAATTTGTTCGAAGTGCTCGTCTGAGAAGAGACATTTGCACTCCTTCATGACGCTGTCCTTGTACCCCGACTTTTTGAGCGCCCATGCAATTGCCATCAACTGCTGATGACGCTTCATGCATAGGTCCTTCGCTTGGTCACCTTGTGCGACATTCGCCTGAGCCGACCAATGGTTTGCGCGCTTCATGTACTCGCAACACACGCGATTGCTAAGCTCGATGCGCAGCTTGAGGCCCTCGCGCGACCGCACCCACCTGTGCTTCTGCTTGACAAAGACATACCATGTGTCGTTGCTCGTGAACCGAAACTCGTCTTTAAAAAGAGAGTACACGACGCGCGCCACATCGTAATGCGCCTGGTCGTTGGTGCACTTGTCAATGAGGCTGATAACATTGCTCTCGAGAATGTCATTGTAGCGCTGCTCGTGGTCGAGGCGCGCCCACCACCGCAGTGTGCCCATGCCGAGTGTGTCGATGCGCATGGTATCCCACAACTTCTCGCACTGTCCACTGATGTATTTGCTACTGACTTTGCTGAACTCCACCCACGCGTCGATTAACCGGTAGTCAATGTTGCGCAGCGTCCAACCGAGCTTGACCCAATCCTCGTACGACTCTGCACGGTGCGCGGAAAGGCACTCCACAACCAGCTGGCGAGCCAAATGAAGCTCGTCGTCGCTTGTGTAATTTTTGGTGTGGTTGATGCTCTTGCCGAAGATTTGCTGATGCAACTTTGTCTTGCGTCGGTCGTCCATGGTGGGCAGCACACACCGGATGTATTCCTCGATTTCAATGCGCTTGTCCTCGAGAATCGGCGTCAATGTATTTTTATTCCGCATGCTAAAGAGTTCAACAAAGTTCAGCTCATCTTCGGCTGCAAACTGCTGCGGCGTGATGTCAATCACGGTCCCGGGGCCATCCTCCTCGTTGTTTGCTGGTGCGGCGGCGGCTTCGGCTTCGGCTTCGCCTGCGGCCGGCTCCCCAGGCTCGAATGTAAAGACTCGCGACACACGGTATGGCTCGCATTCGGGCTTAGTTGACCCATACATTTGCCAAGCATTGCGGTCAATGATGGCAACATCAACAACATCGTCGTACAAGTTTACGAGTGGCAACCCTGTAAAAATCTTTTTGGCATTGTCGAGCACCTTCTTGCGCACCCAATGCTGGAATTGCGGCGTCGTCACGAGGTGCGGCCACACGATGTGAATGCCGTCCTTCATTTTGCCACGATACTCGGTTGGCTTTGTCTTCTCCATCACATATGCAATGAAGTTCTCCGGCGGCGCATCGAGATACTCATGAAGAATTTGAAAATATGCCTTTGCAATGCGAAACACATGGTCTGTCGTGTAAACGCGCTTGCGATCCGTGACCTCCGAAGGAAGCACGAAGCGAAAATCGAGGTCCGCGCGCATGGCACTCGGGTTCGTCGGCTTTTCGGTCAAATGTAGTGGCAAGCTGCCAACCATGGCCCGCTTGTATGCTGTAAAAAATGCTGGTAGCTGTTCATCTTTGATGTTCAAGCTGATGCGTGGATTTCCTATGCTAGTATGTGTATAACCTTGCCCTTTCTCAGACCGGAACCGACAGATAAACTTCTGAAAGTCTTCCATCGCGTGTGTTCCTTGGTCGGCTTGGGTCGGGCCGGGTCCTCCTGAAATACTGTGGCGGCTTTTTTTTAAACCTTGAGTAAACGCATCCTTTTTTAGCAGTCCTTACTGGGTATGGTGCGATATTTGCAAAAATACCCCTCAAAATGGCGCTCACAGTAAGCCCGGCTATTTGGGGCTAGACCCCACCGAGACCCACCAAAAAAAGACTAGTAATGAGTAGAGTAAAGCTTGGGGGAATGGACAAAGACAAACAGTTGTGTTCGCCAGCGGGAGAGGACAACTACGATAAGTATAAGTCGTGCTTGAGCCCGGATGCGCTTAAGCATTTAGTGCATTTGTGGAATGGAAAACATAAGACTAGTAAAATTCCAAGCGGAATCGTGGATCCCGCAAAGCAGTTAAGTGAGCTGCGCAAGCGCGCTCGTGAACAGTTCAAAGACGAGAAGAAGCCAGTTGACATTGCCATTGCCGACCATTTGGATGCTACCGCATCGCAAGTGGTTGCAAAGAATTTTCGGCCAAATAAGCCGGCCAGCTGGAAATCGAAGCCAAAGGAGTGGCTGACCAATTTTGACATTGACGTGGTCATGGCTCAATACAACTCTTTAACGGAATTTAAGTACCGTTTCTTGGGCGTGTTCCCCGTGGATTTTGCAGAGCCGCTAGCCGAACTTGGCGGAAAATGCTACATTCCAGAGATGTGCGCGTTGCGCCTCACAGAACTCATCGATTCTGGAAAACAATTCACGGGTTTCATCATTAATCTGGACAAGCATAACGAGTCGGGGTCGCACTGGACATCTATATTTGCCGTTTTGGACCCCAAATTGCCCTCGTACGGGGCGTATTATTACGATAGCATTGGCCGACAATGGCCACCCGAGATAGAGCGATACCTCTTGACTTGGCAGACCCAAATGAAGGCGGTCTATCCTGCAAAAGATTTCAAGCTCGATTGGTCGCGCGCCGCCCATCAACATGCCAACACAGAGTGCGGCATGTTTAGCATGATGTTCCAGATATTATGGATTGAACGATTGCGCTTCGACGACAAGCGTGCCAACAAGAAGGCTAAAAAGGAGGAGCTTGAGTTGAGTAAACTTATCAAAAGTCGCAAAGACATGTCACCTGCCTCCAAGCGTCTCTTAATGGACAAAAAACAGGTAACATTCGACATGATAGTGAACTTGCCTTTGAAGGATATGAATGTGCACACGATGCGAAATGTGTTGTACAAAGGGCAAGGGGGCGGCGGCGCAAAGGTACCTAAGGCACGAAAAACAACGTAAATCACGGACCTGGTCATAATGCCGCCAAACTTGACGACTGAACATGTAAACATGTTGTCAGGTGGGCTACAGAAGTATTTCACAGAAAAACAAAATATAGACATCTATGCTGTAGTTGGCACAAGCACATTTCAGCGAACAATTGCAAATGCTGTTAAAAAGGCATTGCAATCGGCGCCCCCTAGTGCATCTGTTGAAACGGTTCTTCGAGCCGCCATGCAAGATGCGCGTGGCATTTTATTAAATATGTGCCAGGCAGCGCCGCCGCCAAGTCCTACTCCCACTCCCACTCCCACTCCCGCTTTACCACAAGAAACGGACCCACAACAAGATTTCATGAGCAGATTAGCCCACCTTGAAACCCAGCGGCGTGCCGAATCCTCTGTCGTTTCGAGCCCCCCAGTATCCGAAAATCAAAATCAAAATCAAATCATTCCCGCTTATACCCCGCCACCATTACATTCAATGCCTCCCATAGTAGTTCCCCTCCCCGATAAAAGGGGCAGAATATTTCCAATCACGAGTGCCTCACGAGAATGGTCTTACCAGCCGGACCGTGCTTGTTTTGTTTGGCCAGGGCCGTTGCCTCCAAGGTCAAAGCAAGAGGATGCGTCGCATATTGCACTTGCCGCCATACAAACGCCCGCATTTGTACAAGGACTCACGCCATTTGTTACGGTCCGCGTAACGGGCGTCGGCGATGCGAGTGCTTCTTGTGTGTTTTTGCCACAATCTGGTAGTGGCGGCGGCGGTGGGAAATGGACGACGTGGTATCCATGTAGCCCTGCAACGCGCTTTATACGACATATTCCTACTCCATGGACTGTGGAGTTGTTGGATTCTTTTGGGGAACGCGTCGAGTTGGGGGCAGATGATACAACATGTAGGCTTGATGAGTCGATGACTCATGTAACACCGTCTCGCACTCAAAATCATACATACGGTGACATTCTTCGAATAGGTACTATTGGACGGGCTCGAGTGGGACAAGCACCGCCTTATATTGTGAAAATTCTTCAAAAACAAAAATTAGGCATGAGTGGCGATTTGCCCGTGTTGAATGAAATGATGCAATGGTGCGTATTTTTAGAATTGGAAGGAACAAATTGACGCGGCCTCACATGAGAACAATGACAATTGTCAGAAGAACCCATACGATTAGCGACAACAACTCAAGCTTCGAAATGAGAACTTGTTTTTCATACTCGCTGATAGCTATTATTTTCATGCCTGCGCCAAAGACGTTCAAGTTCGAAAGAACGAGATAAATGAAGCAGCCAAACAACCAGAGCATACCAAGATGCATGTAAACATAGCCGCCGTTTGCGTGCATGTTCATCATATTGAAAACGATGCGCAGACGGTAGAGGTCCACGTTTACCATCATTGTGAATGCAACAAAGATGAGCGTATAGAGGCCAAAGAAGCCAAATGTGGCGGCTGTTATGGTTTTTATGTAGCCCTTCTCTATCATGGACTCGATGACGGTAAGGCAAAATAGGCGCATGAAGAGTGTCAAAAACACAAACACAATTTTATCCATTTTGTTAACTTTGAGAACACTGTTGGGTACAAGTTGATTTGCATGCAGCGTTTCAACTAGCTTTTCGCGTTGAAAATATTCGGCTCCCGGATCGAGGTCCTTTTTAGAGAGATACTCGTTCAAGATTTTAGCAAAGAGATTCTCGCTTGACGTGAGCATAAGTGCAGGGCTTCCACTAGCTTTAATGCCATCGCCAACCGCTTTGAAGAGTTTGTCAAAAATTTCATGACGTTCATGTATCTTGGCAGTGATGATTTTCTTGTCGCCCTTAATGAGGGATCCGTATAGTTTTTCCTGTTCTTCAAGCTTTGTTTTCAATTCCTTATCTTGATCTTGATCTATCTGTTTTCTTATTTCTTTTAATGCATCATTTAATGCATCTGGTACAAGCTCTGCAAACTCAGCTATGAGTTCGGGGGGACGTTTAAACACAATTTTATTTTTGTCTTCATCCGCATTTGCCACTGGTAAAAGATTTCCATCGCGATCACGATGTGCATTTCTTTGAGCCTGAACTCGCATTTCATCTTTGCGCTTGGCTTCAGTCTCGTACTTTTGGATAAATGCTTTGGTAAGTTGATACAAATTGGACGCTTTGTTGACAAAAGTTTTGTACAAGCCAACAAGGTTGACATCGTTCTCTTTGTTTTCGAAATCGCCATTGATAATGAGGTTGAAATCTTTCATGAACTGTATTTTCTTTTCGTTCGAGAAACCGGCTTCCTTGTCTATGATTGCCTCGACGACCGATTTAATGGCATCAATCTCGGATCTTGATGTTTTCTCAAAGTTGGTTATTTTTTCGAGCCATGCTGAAGTGTATGTGTTTTTAAATGCATCATAGCTGTTTTCATCTGTGTTGATGAGCCATTTGTAGAAGGAAACGATATTGTTGTTGACTTCGTCAAATCCTGACTTGAGATCGCGCCATTTGGTGTTAACATCTGCCAGCTTCTTTTGCACCGCTTTCACTTGTTCTTCGGGGGAAAGTGGTGAAGGTGGGCTCCCACCCTTCATTTTGGGCAGTGTATGCATGGCATGCTTGCCCGATTCAATGACTCTTGAGAGAGCCGCAGCAATGTTTTGGATGTTTGCGCCACCATGAGCTCCGCCGACAGCCTCTTCTTCATTCGCAGCAGCACCACGTGCACCCTCATCACCATCAGCAGCAGGTGCAGGAGCATCACCATCACCATCACCATCACCATCAGCAGCAGCAACAGGCGCGGGAGCATCACCATCACCATCACCATCAGCAGCAGGTGCGGGAGCATCACCATCACCATCAGCATCAGGTGCAGCCTCATCACCATCAGCAACAGCAGCAGCAGCAGCAACAGGCGCGGGAGCATCACCATCACCATCACCATCAGCAGCAGGTGCGGGAGCATCACCATCAGCATCAGGTGCAGCCTCATCACCATCAGCAACAGCAACAGGTGCACCCTCATCACCATCACCATCAGCAACAGGCGCGGGATCATCACCATCACCATCACCATCAGCAGCAGGTGCGGGAGCATCACCTAGTGCAGCCTCAGCAGCAGCCTCATCTTTACCAGGCAGTGTATCTCCTTCACCCGCAGCAGGCGCTTCAGCCGCGGGCTCAGTAGTAAGTTCTTTGTCCGCAGCAGTTACAGCAGCAGTTGCAACTGACTCTTCTATTCTAGCAGATGACATCTCTTTAACAGGCTGTTCATCATTAGCAAACGCACTATCAGCAGTTGGCTCTCGTCCGGCAGGCTCACCAGACGGTTCCTGATCAGGCGTCCCAGCAGACTCCTCCGCAAAAGGTTGCTCATCAGGCTGTTTATCAGAAGGCTTTATTTTGGTACACTTGCATACTTCTGTTCTTGTATCTTCCTGTTCTTTGATAACTGGCGCTGGGCATAATTCCCTAAATTCCTCTACTAAAAGCGCTTTTGGTGTTGTAGGTGGTTCTGCTTCCTTTGGTATAGGCGCAACCTCTTTTTCTAAATTCTGAAGAGGTACAATTGGTGGATCCCGTTGGTGGCTGTCGGCGGGTTCTGGGTTCTTGGTCGGCGGGTTCTGGGCTGGACTGCCCTGCTCGGTAGGTTCATTTACTGAGTCGTCAAGGTCGGATTGAGGTTGTTTGGTAAGTTTTGTCCAAAGACTGTTTGGAGAATCAAAGGCTTGTATACCTTGAAAAGCTGTAAGTCCTGTAACATCCGAAATTATATTTACGGCGTTCAATATTTCATCTTTAGCTTTCATATATTCTCCATTTTCATCGTTGCTGTCTAAAGCGTCTGCGATTTTATTGAAATCAATTAACTTAAGTTTTGCAACTCTACCATTAATTTCGGTTTCGAGCTTTTCATCTTTAAGAATCACATTATAATCAATGCTTGCAAAGGCCCTTACGATAAAACCTATATCTGCCTCATGTGCAGCTTTCATAAATTTCAAATAATCAATATTTGTTTCATTCAATATTTCCACCAATGGCACTGTCTTTTTCAAATCGTATCCTTTTAAACTGCTTTGTAAAGATGTCAGTGCACCCGCAAAAGCACTAAAATTTATTGCGTCTGCAACTTGCGCAATAAGCTTAATCTCTTCATTAGGAATTTCGTTTGTCAGTGATGTGAATTCAAATTCATTTGCTGTCTCTAGGATTGCAACTATATTCAAACCTTTTACGGCTTCTAAAACTTTAGGTATGTCTCTCTTCACAGCAGGAATCATTAAATTTCGAAGTTGAAATCCTAATTTGAGTTTGCTCCAAGCTCCACCACCTGCAGTTTTGCCGGTGCCTGTCGCCGGTGCTGGTTCCGGCAAACGACGACCAACCTCTAAGTCGCTTAGTACATCCTTGTATTGCTTAAGGTCGTACTCCTCGAAGATAGAGGGGAGGACGTCTTTTATAAGGCGCTGGTGCTCTGTTTCCGGGTGTATCATAAACAAAGCAATGATGTTTTGAGACATTTGTTTTTTGGAAGTTTCGAGAATTTCGTTTTTATAGCGCCATTCCTCAATTTGTTTTTTGACATTTTTATAAGTTTCCTGGTCCTTTATCATGGTTTCAATGAACTTGAATCGCGGTAGATTGATTAACTTTCCAATTTCAGCAAGCTGTCCCTCGCCAATCTCATTTTGTTTAAAGAATTTTTTAACATCGATACCTTGCACGATATTTTTAAAAGCCAACGAAACTTTTTCCTGAATGTCCACTGCAATTTCGTCCAAGTCATTCACTTCTGTGCTGTCTGAATCCTTTTTAGTTGAAGATTGCCCCCATTTATTGGCAATGAACTCCTCAATTAATATGCCAACAAGTACGTCAGGTTTCTCGATTTCCGTTCCATTGGTTTTCACCGTGGTGTATCCCTTGACAATCATAAACTCATATACCTCCTGGATAAGCTTGAGGTGTTGACGATGTTTATGGGTTGGAAACACATCAGTGAGCCGTTTGAACATAATTATGCTTGAAAAGAAATCATCCCGGTTAAAAGGTTTGTTATCTCCTCTTCCAAGGGTCGTTTTCAAGTAATCTCTTACCTCTTTCACCGTCATATACGCCTTCTCTGTATCTTTTACATCAGGCGTTGCCTTATCAACTGTGCTTTTTCCATCCGGCGCCCCACCAGCCGCCTTCTTTCTTTTTGACGATGACATGAAACTCTAATAAAAAGTCACTATAAAAAAAACCGCACTGCACACTAAGCCCGCAATGCCACAATGGACGAAACCATCCACATGAGGAACGATAAGTTTCCCACAAGACGGAGCGCACGTCGGCGGTCCTCGAAGCTCAAGTAAGTTGTCCCGGTATTGTTGGCATTTATTGATTGCAAAATAAATGGAATAGGGAGCAATAAGAGCTGCAACAAAACATGCAGTACAATGCGAATGAAGCCACGTGGGCCCTGGGTGTTGATAAAGTAAAAGGCAACTTTGAAAAAGATGTCCCGCTCGCCCACATTAACAATCAATACCCATAACGCGAACATTAGCAAGTACATGCCAACATAGAACACAATGGCCGTTTCGGTGCTATTCACCATCCGGTTCGACAAAGACCATTCCAAAAATGTTAGTGAAAAACTGCGCAATGCAAACGTCATGGCAATAAACACCACGCGGTCAGTCATAGAAGCGCGCATCGTGTCGGGGGAGTAAATAGGATGGTTGTCATTTTGTTTGGTAATGTCGAGTTTTTCTTTCACGTTGGTTGCCCCGTTCAATTTTGCATCCATGATTTTCCAATAGTCGTCACCGCCGCCGCTGCTTTTTACAGGAACTACAGGGGCTAGAACAGGAGCTACAGGAACTACAGGAACTACAGGAACTACAGGGGCTATCCCCCCTTCCTTTTTGATGGAATCGATTCTTCCTAGCTCTTTACCAATGTCGGTAATCAAGTCATTCACGCGTTCGCGCTGATGTCGCGACGTATTTTCAATTCCAAGCGTCTTATACACAATCGACGGGTCGCCGTTCATTAAAGCCGTTGTCAACTGTACGTAAAAGTTGAACCGGTCCGGACTCAAGCTATACAATTGCTCATTGGTAAGAAGCGACGGCGTGGTTGATGGTTGGCCAACTGTAGTCAAATCACCAAAGCCGTATGATAAGCGCGCCCGAAGGTCCTTCTCCAAATCGATAGGCATGACCTACTCTCTAATAGATTTCTAGTTTTCTTTTTTGTCAGGAATGTCACTATCGGTGCTCATGAGCGCATTTTTCACCCATGCAACACTTACTGCAAGAAGAATGGCCACAAACAGGAATATAGACACCCACATCGTGCCACTAAAATGGAAAACCATATGGTCCACCATGCCAAGACCTCCTGGGAACATGTCGCCCAGTTGTAATGCCACAATGATGAGTAATATTGCCGACAAGAACATGACAGACTTGACCAAACTTCCCATGGTGGTCACACCGTCATTTGTTTTGCGGGCCTTGCTCAGCACTTTGCGAACTTGTTGCATTTGACTCGACATGCTTCCTTCTTTTTCGGGCGACACCATAAACTCCTTACCTTTTTGATGCTCTACGTACTCGAATATATTGTCCTTGTCGCATGTTTTATCGGACACCCGGCCCGTTTTGAGTCGCATGTTGAGGCGGGCCTCCTTGCATATCAGGGCGCGCTCATTGTCCGTAAGCGCGATGTAGGCCTGGACGAACTCTTCGCGAACAGCTTGATAGTCGGCAACACCGCCGTTAAATACACGCGGGCTGTAGTATGCGGTCGCTGCCAAGCACGCGGCGGCTGTGGCGCAAATGTAAAACATGTATTTTAGAAGCCAATACCCGTTGCTCATTTTGTAAGCCGCCGCAAAGCATGTAAGCACAACAACGGCAGTCCATTTATGTACGGACATGTCGTTCATCATAATTCTATCAACCTTGCCGGACGCTGAAAATTCAGCAGGAAGCGCGAAATAGAATCGCGTCAATTGGTTGGCATCATCCTCTATGGTTGATACGCCCGCCGCTCTCGTGAGCCATATGATGATTCCAAGTGAAACCAATATAAATACCAGACACCGAAGATTGTTTGTAGCTTCTTGCGTTTTATACAAATATGTGGGACCGGCGGCGTGCCAAACAACAATTACGGCCACTATAAAGGTCCCGATATATACAGTAAGAAACAATTGCATAATAGTATTTATGAGTTGAGCCCGTGTCTTGCGAGTTCCCGTATCATTTGTCGTTAAGAAGTTATGTAACGCAGCGCGGGATGAGTCGCCCTCAAGGTAAACATGATCACACGTTCTTTGATGGTCAGTGGCAATTGCCATTTCTTTGTGAGCGTCTATCGAAAGATTTAACAACATTATCCATGCCACAACGAGTATGATTGCAAATGCGAATATGAAACACATCGAAAATATGTCAACCCATTTGCGTGGCATAATAAATCTTGCCACCCATCCCGGTTGATATCCATCAAACTCAGATGCAGCTTCGGCTGCCATTGCCTTCTCTGGACTTGAGTTTCGCTTTTTGAAAGCTTCGAGTGCCGCCTCTCTTTCTTCTTTCGTTGCATCGGCAGGAGGAGGATAACCAACCTTGCGCATACCCTTCTTACCTATCATGTTTCGAATAGCATCCATATTTACTTATAACTATGTGATATTATTAGAGTTTGAATATTTGCGAAGATACGTAATCACTATGGAAGGGCAACAGAATATAGAACAGGCAAAACAAGATGAGCCCAATGAACAGCATCCACTCTATGGAGTGTATCTGCAGTCGCAAAGACTCGGCCTCGTTATATTGCCAAGCATCCACTAATTTTTCAAGCTTGCCCAAGAACTCGCGGGCCTTTAAGTCATTGGAATCGGACTGCTGCGTGAGTGTTGTCAACTTGGTGAGTAGCTTCACATCACTTGCAGGGTGTAAGTACCCGATAAAATCGTAAAATGGCGAGGTCACCTTGCCGGAAGGTATCCCCTTACTTACTTCTGCATTATGCTTGTCCACAAAATCAACAAACTTGAGAGTAATTTCTTCTTTAGTTTGTGAAACTCCCGGATTCACCGCATTCCATCGGCGCACCAATGCATCAATGAATGCTTTTGGAAAGGCGGGCTCTAGAGCAGTAGGAAACGCCAACTGCAGTTCGCTATAAGCATCATTTACTGTGAGTGTGCGGGTTAATAGGTTTTTTATTAGAAAGTACACGGCCACCATTACGCTCGATAGAATGACATAGATCCAAATATTTAGATTGGAAATTATCAGCAACCAATGAAAACCGCGCTGCCATATCATCAAATAAATTGAGTACAAGCAAGAAATTGTCATGATGCCAAAGCAAATGAAGAACGCAATGAAATGGTTCTGCACTTGGGCAGGTTCGCGATTGTTGAAATGATTGTGTAGCAAGTACCGAGTGGTTTCCATTTCAAGTGCTTGTTGTTTTCCGCACTCCTCTTGAACATTCTTTGCCACTGCCACCGTCTTTCGAACATCGAAGGTTTTAACAGCTGCAATGATACAGAAGGTCAAAAACGCAACACCCAAAAGTGGTTTTATGAGAGTAGTAAGGTCCATTACCTTTTTACGAGTTTATTTTTGCTTTGTTTTGAGAGTCTTCCAAATAACGCCGCCAATCATTGCCAAAACAACAAGTTGTGTGAGCAGCCAATACGCAAAGCGTCCGGTCAAATAGTCTTTAAACGCCTTGAATATTTTGCTGGGCGCCCCAATGTATTGCGTCCAGTTGAACTCCATCATGGTGGAAACGAGCTTTGTATTTGTCACGGTCATCATGTTGGCCAGATATTGGTCGGCAACGCGGTTCTCCCACGAGTTTTGCAGTGCAAGCTTGCGCTGTACAACATCCGGAAACATGCGTGAGTACCATAGTGTTATTTGGTTCTTTGAGAACACATTCACCATGCCGCCACCGCTTATGGCGAGCACATTCATGTATTTAACTATATCAATGTCGCGGGAGTTGGCGGGCGAGTTCGCAAAGAATTTGTACATGGGTGTTCCTATGAAATTTTCAACGGTGTTGTATTGGCTGATGTAGAAATTGAAGACATTGAATGTAAACATCATTTTGGCAACATCATGGGTGTTGCGAGTTTTTGCATTGTCTGCCAAGTACGCGCGGAAACTGCGGCCGTGGTCGTGTACGCTGTTAATAAGCTTCGAGTAGAACGTAGTGTTGTCGGTTCCGTTGTACAAATTCTTCACAATGTATCCGCGCATGTCATCCATTTTATCGAGCTTGTTTTGGAATACTTGACCCAACAGGTAACCGTTGAATTTCTTGCGGTTCAATTCGAAATAGTAACACATAACAAGCATGAGCTGGATTCCAAATAGGATGATGATGAAGAGGAAATATTGATTTTTGAATGCTTTGATAGCGTCAGACCAGTTGCCGCCGTCGAGCGCAATCTTGATCACGATAGATATGAGCATTTGCACCAAGAGTAACGAGAGCATATGAATACCCATTGACATGACAACATTAAGACTGCCCATTGCTTCACTGAAAACATTGAATCGTGAAGTGTGGTTGAACAGGTCGTGTTCCATCGTGTCTTTGAAGAGAAGCATGTTTTCATCCGGCCGTGTGACTCTTTTATACTTTTGAATTTCACGCAGGTCGGTCCATGAAAAGATTATCATAGAGATTGCACCTAGGATTGCGATGCATGCTAGAAACAAGTAGACATATGTAAAGATGTTGCCTACCACTTCTTGACGCGAAAGGTCTTTGTCCTTGTCTTTGTCTGATTTCTCTTTTTGCAATTCTCCCTCCGTCTTTTCCTTCTTCTTGAACATGTTTCCAAAAAGCCCTTTCTTCTTTTCGCCTGCCGCTGTGTCGCTGCTGCCCGCACCCGGTGTGGGTGAAGGTGGCGGCGCATGCGGCGCACCCGTCGCTGATGGTGGTGAAGGAGTTGGTGAGGGAGGCGGCGATGGTGTTGGCAATCGCATAGCGTCAGGGCCTTGCGCCCGCAAAAATGCTTGTTTCACATTATCTGGTGCGTATTTATCAACGGACTTTTGTGCAAACTTTGCGAGGTTTCCTACTAGCCCCCCATTTTCTGCAGCCTTTGCAAGGTCTGGCATTTTACCTTTTTTAGCGTCTCTCACCACACTTAACAAACCGCCACCACTAAATCCAAAAGGCCTGCCCAAACTCAGCGAAGGTTGAGATGGCAGCGGTCCCGTAATATTCGACGGTAATGCAGCCGGTCCAGCAACGGCAGGAGGAAGGATAACTCCATCGGTGGTCTTTTTCATGGCTTGAACGGCCGTATGCCAATTTGGAATTTCACTTATAAAATTGTTGACTTGGTCCGAATCATATGTACGGTGTGCCATTCCCTCTAAGAAAAGGGGCGATAAAACAAAATCATCAGCGCCACTCAACAAAGGCGGGAATTATGAATGGAAGCAAAGCGAAAACTAGCATTGTTGCACATACAGCATTGCGTGTTTTCTTTGACTCGATTTTGAGCCAGCAATAGCCGGTCATTATCACGATAACGCCGACTGGAGCGGTAACATTAAGGATTGTGAAGGTTTCCAAGAAGTTCGATGCAATTTTGTATTGTGACACGAGTCGTTGACTGTAGGTCGGGGAGTCAACAATGTTGGAAAGCTTATTTGATATGATTTCAAGCTTGGTTTGTATGTCGGTAGAGCGTTTGCGATAAAAGTCTAAGAACGACACTTTCCCCAAAGGACACTTGTCCTTATTGCAGCGGAATAGCTCCGTGAGCGCGCCGATATCATCGTAGGCCTTGTCACCCTTGAATCTTTTTAGTGGCGCCATGTCTGTCACATAAAGAGTGGCCATGACGCCCAAGAAGTTAGCTATGTTGTCGGCCATAGCCCCTACCTCACTCGCCCGCTTGGACACCGCTTTAGCTGCGTATCGCTTCGATTCATTCTCAAGGGATGCTATATTCTTAACATAGTGGGATGCAAGACGGTACAAGAACATCATTTTTACGACTTCGTCTATATCACTTTCGTTGTTTGTAAAGAAACTGAGTTCAATTGTGCGCGGCGGCCACGTATACGGATTGATTTTGGTAGAACCCAATACAAACTCACGCAAAGCTTCCAAAAATTCGCGATTTCGCGGAATGTTTTCCTTGATGATTTTTTCGTACGCGGCATCATCAGACATTTTGCGCACTTCTTGAACTTTCGAAACGAATGCAGCAAATGTCCAGAATCCGGTTACCATAAGAATGAGGCCCACACCCGACACAGGAGCAAGAACCGCAAAGTTTGGGGTATATTTCCCCCCATCGGGCATGTCTGCGCCACCGCTTTGCACTACTGTTGCCGTTTCCTTGGCATCTTTCTTCTCCTTTTTGAGCCGAAACTTGTTGTCTCTCTTTGCTTTCTCGGCCTTAGCTTTGATGTCCTTTATAAATGTAGATATTGGGATATCTATCTTGTTCAGTGCGGCCTCTACGGAGGTATTTGGCGTTGCAGCTGGCGCTTCTTCCTCATTTGCCGAGGATACAGCTGCCTCAATGGTGCTCGCCAAGTTGTGAAGTTCATCCAAGTGTTTCTTAATGGTTGCTTTGTTGGCCGCAATTGCCGGAGCGTTTCCTTCATAGTCTACAGGGTCGATGTCATGAAATTTGTTTTCCTGCTCTTCAAGTTCCTTTACCAGTTTAGCAACACGACTTCCATCCTTGCCGAGGCGCTTAAAGTTACCGAATCCGGCAGATGACCGTGAAAACAACACTTTGATTGCCATAATTATGAAGCCAAAGAGAACAAGTAATGCCGAGAACAAAGAAATGTATACTAACCACGGGTATGGTACTATCAAACCTAGTGGGTTCATGTTCATGATGCGAACAAACAGCATATGAGCGTCTTTGCGGCTCAAATCCTCGTATTCGCTGTCTGGAATTTGCATGAGGCGCTTGTGGAATAACATTGCCATTATGACAACGAAATATTGCAGCGTAAAGGCTATGCCGACCAATCCCATTACGTACATCTGAATGACTGACCATGGTTTATCGCGAATGTGATTGAGCAGCTTTTCGAAGAACCCAATTTGTGGTTCCTCCGGCGCGGCCGGCGCTCCAATAACCACAGGAGGGCCATTTTCATTACTCGCCATTTTATTCCCTCGCACTATGGCTCACTACACGTAAGACATAAGAAAAAGTAGGCAGGTTTATGAGCTTGTCTTCATCAACCACAAGACTAGAATGATGATGATAGGGTACGACAGGCGCACCAACACCTCTTGCATTGGTGTCAAGAAAGCATCGGCGATGTAGGACTTGAGGTAGCTCTTCGCCATGTGGTGGATCGAAAGGCCTAGCAAGAAGACGAGCGAGAATGCAATGAGCTTGAAAACCTCGCCGCGCTTGCTGGCTAGGCGGTCCCAGTAGGAGGGACCATAGGCGTACATGGGGGCCGACGCTGCCTGGCCTTGAGCGTACATGGCGGCGGGAGGGTTGTATGCCACATCCGGCGGCATGGCGTGCGATGCCGCCGCGGGTGCCGCTTGAGGCTGTTGGCGCTGGTTAACATCGCCCATAGATTGCATTGCCGGTGCGGGGGGCGCCATTCCCGAATCGTAGCCGCCGCCCACATTACCGTAGACACTTGCCAAGTCGCTGCCTTCGAAGCCGCCAAACATACTCATATCTCTATCTTGTCGCGAGAATATTTGTTGCATTCGTCTAGAGAAGAATCAATGGTGATTTCTTATGAAAAGCTACAACATCAAATATCAAAATTGCAGGAAATAGCAGACAAAAAGGCATCCCAAGTTGAGATTGATAATTATCTAAAGTACAACCCCCTTTTCGAGAAGCTTATTGCATTTATAAAAGCAAAACGGGTATTGTTGTACGGTGGGCTTGCACTGAATGGAATACTGCCAAAACCATTGCAGTTCTATGGAGAGAACACGCTCCCGGACCTCGATGTATTTTGCGTGAGTGGCGAGAAACTTGCCAAAGAGGTGGTTTCGCATTTTAAACGCAGTGGATACCAGTTTTCGAGCTCAAGCGAGGCCCTTCACAAGGGAACTTACAAGGTATATGCGGAAGGCGTGCAATTGCTAGACATCACGACCATTGATGAGGTCGCATTCAAGCGTCTTTCTAAAAATGCAATTACGGTTGCGAGTGGCATCAAGACCGTTGACCCGGAATTTCTGCGGATGACACTTCACATCATGCTTTCGCAACCGCGCGACAGTCATCGCTGGAGTAAGGTTCTCGAGCGCCTAGTGGCTTTTTACACGGCGCATCCCGTAGAAGCACGGTGCAAAACGGCCTTTGCGAATGAAGAATCTAAAAATCAAGATGTATTCTTGAATGCGATAGAGGGAGCGGGCAAATGGTTGGCGAGCCGCGACTACGTAATGTTTGGCACCGATGCAGTTGTGGAGGTAATGGGAATTTCTTCTAAAATGCGAAAGCTACTTCCTCCCGGTCGGCCGATACTATTCAAAGGCATTGCACCATTGGCAGTGCTGGTGGACAAGGAGGAACCAGAGGCGGTGGCCAAGCATTGCGTTGAGCAAATGATGCACAGCTCCAAAGATAAGGATGTCTACACTATCGAGCTGTTTCCCGCGGATGATTTCCTTCCGGCGCACTCGAGAATTATTCATGCCGCCTCAAAGCAGCCATTGGTTACGGTGTACGAGGCACCTGCATGCGTGTCTTACATCACGTACAATGGGGTGCGCGTCGCATCTATCCATACGCTGGTGCGCATGCTGATGGCACACGAGTTTTCGCCGCAAAAACACGCACGCGCGGCCGCGCCGCTTTATCGATGCTTTTCGAACGTTCTCTCTCTAATGATGTTGGAAACGCTCTCTGGTAAAAAGAAAAAGCTTCTCGAACAGTTTTTGGTGGATTGCTATGGCTTTCAAGCGGGTCTTGCGACCCTTCGCAAAATGCGAATGCAACGCTTGGTCAAATGAGTTAAGTTAATTTTGTTTTTCTAAGTTAAGATGATGACCATGAGCCCCCGCAACATTGCTCTCGTCGTCATAGGCGCCATCCTTCTTGCGTTGACCATTTACTTCCTTTACCGCGGCTGCTCGTGCTTGCGTGCCCACGAAGGCTTCGAGGGTGCTGGTCCCGAGGAGGATTTGACCAAGGAGGAAATTGCCTTGTTCGAGGACCTCAAGGCAGACAAGTACTCTGCCAAGGAGATTGACGACATGGTGGCGGACGGCGTGATTGACCAGGGCCTAGTTGAAAAGTTCTTGGATAAGTTGGACACATTCGAGGCCGTTGCTAACGAAGCCAAGGCTAAAGATGAGGATGCCGAGAAGGAGCCATTTGCCGGTAAACGCCCAACGGGTCGCCCGGCCGCCCGCCCGAGCGCTCGCCCTGCGGCTCCTGCTGCCCGCCGCCCGCGTGTGCCGCCCGCTCCTTAATCGCTAGTTGCGTCGGTTGACTCACCTTCGTCTGCATCCGCGTCCGTCGCATCGTCCTCGCCCTCATCCTCGCCCTCGTCTGCATTTATGTTCATGTATTGCAAATCCTTGAGCGTTTCAATATCTTGAAGGTGACGTTGCTCGGGCAAGTTGCGCTGTTGCATTGCCTTCCATTTGTTAAATGTATCGTAATCCTCATTGTAATCCACGCTTTGGTCATCGCTCTCCTCCTCTTGCTCGTCTTGTCGATACATATATGCGTGGAAGTTGCCATCATAATTGGGGTTGAGGATACTCCTCTTAAAATGTTCTTTTTGCACAGGCTCATAGTAATGCAATGCAAACACTATGGTATGATTCACTCCTTTAAAGTCATATAGGCGACCGTCACCCTTTTCAAAGCGCAATGTCATGCGTGACAGCTTGCCAATGGGATGAAAGTCACGTATGGTCACTTTAAAATCAGTGCGATTCTCACTAAACCCCATGACACCCAATTTCATTTTTGCGAGACCCATTCGCCCATACGATAATGACCTCACCATATTGTCCTCAATTTCAGGGCACCGCAGAGTTACGTACCTCTCACCCACCATTGAAATCACACCAGGTGCTTCGACACGATGATACGCTTGTGCAACGTACACCCGAGCGGACATGTTGTAAAAAATCCCAGCATCTGTGTCGGCCACGGCCGCCCACGGTCCAGCAGACCCATTTGAGCTTCGCTTGAATGTAGACTGCGTGGCAGTTACATCGTTGTAGAACACATTGGTCGGGCGACCGTCATCGTTATGAAGAATAAACCAATACGAGCGCCCACCTATTACATTTAAAGGTGAGGTCGGCATTGTCGCGTCGCTAAAACTGCCATCCACGAATGAAATAGCCAATGTTCCGGTCGCATGCGGGGCCACCATTTCCCCCGGGGCGTTCATCGTAACGTCATTCTCATGAAGCGTCCAGATGATGCCATCGTCCATGAGTTCTCGCGTTCCCGTTGTAACCGCGGCGTCTAACCCGACAACGTACCCATCATAGGGCGCCAACCACTTTTGCGCCACCCAAGATGTATTTGTCATTTGTTCCGATCTCAGTACGCCTCTTGGACCTTCAAATACTATAACGGACGGACCCACCGCAGGCCATGGTCTATCTACACTACCATAAAGCCTTGGGTTAAGGGGCGCCGCCGCCACACTGTAGCGCCTAGTTTCAATCGGCACACTCGCTTCGCTTTGCGCTGTGTACAAATCGAAACCGAGAGTCTCTGCAATTGTCGAACCATTCATGTCCATAATAAAAGGGTAGGCGCTCGTGAATACTAGAATATTTCGCACATCTGGCGGAGACGACAACGGCGCGGCCGCTATGCCGCCGACAACAGTAGTGCCGAGAACGGTCATTTGCATGACTTGATTTAGCGCCGGGATGAGCGTTTGCATGCTGTAATCTCCAATGGGAACGGATTGTGTTTCGAATACTTTTTCGCCATCGAAGCCATCTGTAAAAATGCAAAAGCGGATGGAGTTATTGTGAACATCGACATTATACATAGTGCGAGGAACGGTGGCCTCCAGAACCTCAAGGCCACATACATTTAGGAACGGAGTCTCGAAGCGAACAATGTATTTGTTGGGGTCGGGATACGCCGAACGGTCACGATCCTTGCTATCCACCATGAACACATAGCTCGATTTGCGACTTTGCGCCTTTAGATAGTCAACGTCCTCAATGGGCATTCTCAATAAAAATAATGTGTGACCCGACTGCTTAAATGCTGTCACCGTTGCCGCCCGCTTATACGTCCCACACCTTCTTAACATGGACGTTTCCATTAAACAAATAGGGCTCGATATTCTTAAAGTTTCCTTTTGTTATTTTTTCACCTTGATTTTCATAAAATCCACACACAGAGCGGCATCCGTCTTTGTTTGGGTCTTCACCATTGTTGGCTTTCGGGTTCGGGCACTCGCGTTTTACGCGCACTGCATAGTATGCGTTGCACTCATTTGACGCATCACATTCTTTTTTACAAGTTTCTCCAAATTGCCTGTCGGATGTGAAAACACGCGTGCGGACAGGAATATTATCAATCATGTTATGGTTCCCCCTTGTGTTATAAAGCACCTTCAGCTCAAGAATTGCATAGTTTGTGTTAATGTATGACGAGTTGGTCGGTATGTTAACGTTGCCTAAACCGAAGCCCTTTCCAATGACTTGATAGCCAAAACTAGGGTAAATAATCGACCGAACGGGTCGCGATGCACTCTGTGTATTATTTCCCGCCACTAACGTGCTAACAAATCCCTTATAATTGGGTTTCGAGAACAACATTGGCAACACGTTCCGCACGCGAATACTACGCACTAAGAAGTTGGGCGTGACCCATCCGGTTGTGTTATGTCCAAAGATGATTTGCTCACTTCCGGAAAACTCGTTGCTGTACAGTGTTACTTGGAATCCAACCGGTACCCAAACCTTGTCAGTTCCCGTTTTGTACAGAGTCGGTATGGCTCTATGGTTGGTAGTATGCAGAAAGATACCATCGTTCAAGTCGCCCATGGAATAGCTATCGTCAACGAGGACTGCAATCCACGTTTGGTTAAGGTGGTTGTCGGATCTACTCAAAAGTGCCGGCCGATCCATCGAAACTTCCAAGCTGCGAACAAAGGACGGATCGCCGCTCAAATCCCTCACGCCGCTATAGTCCTCTGAAATACCATTGAACTGAATTCCTGCATATCCGCGGGCAGTCCATCCTTCTGGCAGCTCAAGCTTCCAAATGTTGCCTGAAAAATTGCCCAATTGGTTGGCATTGTAACCCTTTGCATATATTTCCATAGAAGACGGCCCTGCCCATGCCCGAGGGGCGACGTAGGCTCTAGCGTTTTTACGAATTTTGGGAGTGTACAGCTGATGCATGTGGCAATAATTGTAAAGGGACCGCCAATTGTTGATGTTCCAGTTCTTCCAATTCCAACCGATATCGCGGTGGCGCAACTCGCAATACTGCATACGACCGTCGGGCAAGTACCTGTCGAAATAATAATCAATTTTGTAGTCCTGGTCGCGCCAATAAGAAGCATCGATAGTATCGTTGTTCATCACACACGATGTCCATCGATGACCCCATCCCCATCCGGACCATCCGGACCGAACTCTGTAACGGCGTTGTACTTGATGGCTACCACGCCATTCGGCCCACCGGCTTTCGCCCCAGCCCATCCACCAGGCAGAGCATGCATGGTCTCCATAAGCACCTGTTGGACGTGAAGAGCCTCCACCCATCACCACTATCTTTTATAAAGATGAAAACAAAACAAAAATAATTACGCAGCCATTTGGAAGTACACGCGACCGTCGTTACTGATGTATTGATATGGCTTCACTGGTATGGCAATCAACTTTCCACGCACCTTAACCATCATAGAATCTATGACATTGTTAATGTTTGTCTCAATTTCCATGAGCCAGCCATTAATTTTGCGTATTTCCGAAACGGCGCTGCGTTTTTGATTTGTGAGTTCCTGAAATTTGCGCTCGTTGCTGATTTGGTCTCTTAACAACTGTTGAAACACCGGGACTAAACGGGCCGTTTCGGGCGTCATGATGATTTTCTCATTCGTGTCCGGTCGACTGTAACTTCTGTAATCTTCTCCGTATCGCTTTTGGTCTGCGTAAATTCTTTGCAGCACTGTGTATGTTTCGTTCATTTTCATCGCAACGTCACACACTTCGGCACGTTTTGCCGCCTTCTTATTGCACAACTCGTCTTGCGTGGCACCTGAGTTCCAATGAACGACAGTGCTTTGCGTTGCCGCATTGCCCAACATCTGCATGAGATTGCCTTGCATTGGCGTGATTCGGTCGACACGGTCGCAAATATTGATATTGAAAGTATAAACCGTTGCCGACTCCTTGAGCTGGTAAAATAGCTTATTGCCGCTCACGACTTCGGTGTACAGTTGTCTAATTAACCATCGGTAGCGCGTGAACAACTTGAACAAGGGCTTGTCGCTGCAATAAAATGCCATTTCGATATTAAATCTTTCGGGAACCTCGGCCATGTTTTGATTAAATGATTGGATGCTGCTGAGGTTATCTTGGCAGGTCATAATGTTCTGCATCGCCATTTTCGGCAATAGAGTCAAGTAGCCCTTGGACCAAGTATATATTTGAATATCCCGAATAACGCCACTGGGGGTCATGTCAACTGTGAAAAACTTGTTCTGTGCATGTGCTTGGAACATTTGATAATACGACATTATCTTCTCATCACGGGCGGGATAGAAAAAGTTACAATACGTTTTACGCATGTCCTCAGGGTTGAGAGTGCTGAATTCGACCCGCTCATTTTCCACTTGGTTGGACAACTTCACTTGAACGCCCGAGCGCATGACTGTGCTGCCATTCTTGTCATCGTTACGCTCCAAGCCTTGTTTCAAAAAGTCTAGCGAATTATCGCGATCCATGGGTGCGAAACAATACGCCCAGTGGCGGGGATTACCACGAGGGCCAAAGTCATCTTTCATGGACTTGAGAAGCGGGAAAGACGAATGGTACGGCCTCACCCAGTTTGCCATTGTCAATTTGCATTGGCGGCGCGGGAGGCGGGCAGCATCCATTAACACTCGGTCGAGGCGCTCGATTTCGACACTATTTGCCACCGGAGAGCTTTCCAAGTTTTTGCGTCGCTCTTTCATTTCGAGAATGTGCATATCATATAGACCATTGTCGCACTCGCCCATATTATCTGTCAAGTACAAATCGCACTTTTTCAACGGTAGTTCTGCAATGGCTTCGTCATCTAATCCATTGGCACCAACCTCGGGCTCCTTTGGAGGACATGTCTCGCCGCCGTCTGCGCACATGTAGACGGTGTCTCCAAAAAGTTCGCGGCGGTTGCCGAAATGCACGGCCAGCATTATAACAATAATAATGGCACCAACAGTTGCTGCAATAGTTGCCGATTGACCAAGAGCCACGACACAGATGCACATAACACCGAAAATCATCCAAAATAGACTTTCCTCCATCGTCTTTTGCATCTCTTTGGCCCGTTACACGATGGAGAGAAATCATTATGAAATCAAAAGTCTCCAAAGACCGTGAGGCGCATGGACCCACAACGCTTCGCTGCGTCTCGCTTCACCGTGCCTCGCGTCGCATGCGATTTGATGCATTTTGCAAAAAATGGAAGCAGTTGCGATGTCTGCGCTAGTAGTCTAAGAAGCTCGTCATAATTATGACAGCAAAGCCATCGAATGACAATATAAGCAAATGCATTCGAGCTTTCCCTCCATTTCGCACCATGTAAGCAGCGGTCTAGTAATCTTTGCGCTTGGTCGTGCATCCACTCCTTCTCGCGCTCCCATAATTTTTCAAACGGCTGACCGGCGTCATACGCAACAAACTCTGCATGCTTATGCGTAGCAACTAATTCGACAATGCCTTCGTTCACAAGTAGACGAGTATCTGGCGCAATATTGAATGAAGTGCGAAAGAGATGTTCAACGCCGGTTAGAACAGATGACGAAGGGTCATATGAAGAGTGGTGGATGGCCTCGTGCAACATAACTTTCGGGAATTCTTCCTCGCGAAATACATACACTTCTGTTCCCACGCGATACGTGAAAGCGCCGTTTATGTTTTCCGGGCCAACGGGCTCGTTAATAGCCGGCCAAAAGCGTTTTTGTGGGCATGGTACAATTATGTAATTGAGTGTGGGAGTGTTCAACGCCGCCACACGGGCTACGGCGCGTTTGAGTTTTGAAAGAAGGCGCGCAGAAGCCGCCGACTCTTGCAAGACATACAGTGCCTTAACGTGATCCACATGAACCTCTACTACATGTGCATTTGGATTACGTAACAATTCACCAGCTGCAGGGAGTCCATATAATGAAGATGTCATTTCACGCAAGAATGCTACACGTTCAGTGTCATGAAGTTTGCGCGGCGGCTGCACAACTACTTTGGGTAAAAGATCCGCGTATCGACGCAGCATTCGCCACTTAAATTAGGCGGCGATTGAAAAATAATGCGGTCCCCCCTATCTCAATAAGTAAATACACCAAGCACTTTGGGCAAGTACATGAAATGCCATGTGCCACCAGCGACTTGATTCTGTAAAATTGTTGCGACTTTTCAATCCGTATATGGTGATACCACTGAGCGTCATTGCACTGATGATGGCATCCTCGGCGCGCCGTATGATTACTGTGCGCCGAATGCTTTCAAATGCCCATCCTACACCCAAGCTATGCGCAACAAACATGTCAACTCTAAGAGCGAGCGGGTGCACTGTTCCGTGATACGCGACGCTTGAGATTGTAAGAACGCCACACGAAGCAGATGTAATCCAACGTGCCTTTTTGAATGCGATAGCCGCAGGTATTGCAAATCCTATACTAGTCACAATTAACCCCCAAAATGGCATTGTTCACTTACTATTAAACCGGTAAATCAATTGCATTTGGAGGACGCGGAGCCCTTAATGCATAGCCATTTGTAGGAACGTACATCAGGTCGCAATCGATGCTGCGTCTAAACCCAGAATCACCTGCCTCCATTGTCATTTGTGTCATTGGTAGTTCTTGTCTGTTTGGGTATTGTTGCGGCGTGGGAGTCGTTGAAGGCGTTGCTGCATCACTTTCTGTAGCCTCGAAGCGACCGCCTTGTCGTTTGGTAGTGGCAAAAGGGCGGACAAATCGAATATGCTTGAACACGTTGGGTGCAGCTTCACTATATTTTTCGTAGGTTTTGTAAGCTTCTCTTAAAAATACAATGCCACTCGAATTACGCTTGAACCTCGGCAATGCAAGCTCAACACTGATGGATTCTGCTAGCTTGGTAAAATTTAAGGACGCAGAAACACTACCTGCTATGATTTCCGGTATTTTGAGAAAACTTTCGATGCTACCCACGAGAGCTACAAACATTGCACTTACGCCAACGGATATGTTAACTGCCCCATGATATTGCGGCGGGAATACAGTAGTTCCAAACGAAACTAGACCGGATATTGACGAGAGAGCAATGATTGGGATGCGAACGCGTGTTTCGCGCCGCCGATAGGTTAGGTAGCATTCGTTATAGCGTTGGGCCAAAACTTGAGATAGCTTACATAATTCTATAAGGTAAAATTCTTCGGCTTCACTCCAATCACCTAATGAGCTCATTTAACACTCTCTCTCACTCTCTTACAATATGCACTCATTCAAAAAATGCTTTACATTCATTGACGACTGCTGATGTAAATGCCTTTTTGTCGCGAAATTTCAGCGCTAACTCGATGAGCGACATTACGCGCAAGTCATCGAAATATGGGTCTGTTGACTCGTTTTTCATCACTTTGTTTTGCCAATATAATGCTCGTGCATTGCAAGCTGAGCTGACCGTGCACATGACTGAATGGCCCATATGTGCGCCTTTAGGGTCGGCTGTCCATTCTTTTTTCTCGACGTCGAAAAATTCCCAACCATTGTCATTATACCTATGCAATGCCTTTAGGTTGTCATTCGCTGCAACGATGCATGCGACATCATAATCACAGGCCCCATTTGCTGCGCAATAGTCAATAAGCCGCGCCAACTCCTCGACCAGCACCATTATCTCTACAAAATGATTGTTGCGTGGCATTAAATCAATTTTCGCCGTAAGATTAGAGAGAACCCAAAACAATGAAAAACATAGATTTGCTGCTTAAATGCATGGAAGAGGAGTTGGACGATACGGGTGCAATAAAAGACACATTGGCTGGACTTGCCACAACAAACCATGAAATACTCGAAACTTTGCTGTCATTGAAGGGAAAAGAGCAGGACATTGTAAGCGGCGGGTTCGTAGATGATGCAAATCGTTTGGTGGCGGAGCATGCGCAACACGACATAAACATCAAACATGGCACAGAGGTTACGTATGTTCAGCTCAAAAAGGATCTCAAAACCGTGTTTGACTTGATGAAAAAGTTTAAAGCCGAAAAGGACAAGATGCAGGCTGACCTAAACACGGTCAAAGCTGAAATCAAGTCGACACGAACACGTTGCTTATCACTGCAAGACAAAGTCACGCCTGTGGTGGGCCGCGGCGGTGCTAAACAAGTGAAGACAAAGAAACCCAGTCCCAAAAGCAAACGAGCTTAAAAAGAAATTCATTCTAAGTTGTCTTCAATGAAATAGTCGGTTAATTTTCAAACTGCCGAAATGTTATATTAATACGGCGACCGACATCATCTCCCTTAGTTCCATTTATTTTTGGAACTTCATGAGTGAATTGGTTCTGCATCATTCCACCCATGACAACAACGGATCCGTGTGGCATGGGAATATCATGTACGACCTGTTTTGATTTTTTCTCACGAAGGCGAAAAATACGCTCCGCACCAAGGCTCAACGATATAATTGGGCTTTCATATATGAGCTGCGACTCGTCATCCGTGTGTGTTCCAATGTAATGATGCCCATTTGCGTACCAATTTATCAAGATTTGATTGAACTCCCCGTACCCAGCGGAGTTTACCCAATCCCAGTAAGGCCTTATGGAATCAGGAACAGGTAATGCCTCATGTGCCATGCCTGAAAAGAAATAAGGCATATTGTAACTTTGCTGCCATCGAGGAGTATTAACAACCCGTCCTGCCATGACAACTTGATTGTATTTTTCAGGATGTAGATTCCAAAGTTCTTCAAAATTTACATTTGCCAACTCAACAGGCAACTGAACCTTATCTATCCAACTGTAATTTGAGAGATTGATACGCTCCATGATATACGATAATATAAGCGCGAACACCTAAATCATTTTTTGCATCTGTGGGAAATACGCATAAATGTTATGAGAGGATGTTTTTGCCATATCAATGGTCAAAATGCACTCTTCATAAGTTTGCTCCGTAATATATTTTTCACAAGGACCACTTTTAATGTATGGAAAATAACACCCATTTTGAGAGTGTGTGGGGTCAGCTACGTAATATGTGGGTTTCGCCCAAGGTGTGCGCGGCGGCGTAAAGTTGGGGCAAATTTTATATTCCAACCCCATGCGGTTTATGAACTCTGTAAATAGCCATGTTACCATAATCGAGTGCTGTATGGTGTAAACGGACGAGTTTACAATGACTTGTACTTTCACTGTTTCAATTTGCTGTTTATTGTTTAACTCTATAAAGTTGCTGATGTCAGGATTGGAGTCGTTCTCAACCATTTTAATGTATTCCGGATCCACATCTCCTGTTGAAATGGATTCAAAAAATGCCAGAGATGGGTAAATAATTAGGTTATCTTCATGAGTATCAACCTTAAGTGGAAGCCCTAACGCCAAAATTTTGTCTTTCATTTCCTTCTTATGAACTTCGGTTGCAACTGGCGCCACTGGCGCCACTGGTGCTTTCTTGAAGCATGAGCATTTTCGAAGAAACTTCATCTTTTATAAACTAGACAAGTCGTGTTCTGTTTAAATCATGCTTATAATGTCGCATACATGCTTTCATCAACTGCATAATGCAGCAGAGCGCAAATGCCCCCAAATCCCTGAAATAGTGATGTTTGCTCAGTAGTATTTATAAAGTTGTGTGCAGAATAAACTTCCATCGCGATTGCCGTGTGTTTACTTATATCCTTTTTGAAATGCAAAATGATGCCTTGTTTTTGTATTTTTGTTAAGCACGCTCAACCTCGACCTCGATTTTGGTCAGCAGAACATCACTGTTCTCGTGAAGCAGGTCATCCGTAATTTTATGCATGGCGAGCAACATCTCACTATAGTCTTCGGCGTCGTCCAGGGTGTACTCCATTCGCGTGTGCGTCATTTTCTTCACGGCGCCAATGAAGGCCGTTTTCTCCATGATGTGAAACACGAACTGTAGCGACTTCAGCTGGTCGTCCTCAACGTTCTCGCGCCTCAGGTAATCTACCACCAAAGCCCCAGACTTCACCTGGCTGAAGGTGTGAAGAGTGACGTTCCGCATCGTTGGCAAGGCTGGGCTGGTTGATTGGTATGTGGGTTGGTATTGTGTTTTTCTCATGTCAAGCGTCAATTTTTAAATAGTTATGCCATTCTGGTTGCTGGGCCCAATGTGGCTTAGGCGTTTAGAAAGTTTATAATAACATAGGAAATGCAGGGGGACAATGGGTTTGCAGTGGTTCTGCTTGTACTTCTTTGCATACTTGCGGTGTTTGTGATTTTAGTGATTTGCTTATGTTGTCTTCCAATACGAAGGGGAAGTGGTAACAAAATAATAGCGGTAGCGCAAGCCATAGCTCCAGTTCCAGTAGTGATAGTGATAGAGTCTCCTAGCGAATCACCCGATTACAATCTATTTTCTATTGCCAAACCCCCTTAGCATCATGTTCGCGAAAATCAAGATGAACGCCATAACAATTATTTCAACAATTGCATGATAGGGCAATACCACAACATTCATTGCGGCTTGGCAAAAGCGGTGCTCCAAGAGAAAAACGGCCGCACCAAGTACAATTAGCATAAAGAGTATGGGCAAGTGCTTTTGTGGAAATGCTCCAATGTTTCCAAGTAATGCAGCTACAAAGACGAAAACGCCCGACAACACAGAGAGTTTCGTATGATTGCTCACGAGAATGGCAATATCAAGAGCAACAGCGGCAACAACAAAGCCTAAATGAACTGACCCCGTCGCCGTGTAAATAACCAGAAGCGTGATAAATGCTATGACGTAGGTGAGTGCATGGATGATATGTGATTGGAGACGACCTTCGATATGGCGCATGTGCGAAAACGCATGCCAAAGCTCAAAAGCAATGAGGGCAATCACAAGAGAAACCACCGGCATTTGCAAAGGACGTTTAGTGACAAGCAAAAGAGCGATGAGTCCTATGCATGTGAGTAAATTTACAAATGTTGATACAGGTTGGGCCACCAAACCGCCCTTTGGTTTTTCACAAGTAGTAAACGGAAATAAGTACATGCTATTTTGTCTTCATGTTTAAAATCGCCCTTACTTTTTTCAAGATAGCGGGCTTTAGGCGCGCTTCTTCCATTGCATTTGGTTTTTTAGTATTAGGTAAATCTCTTTCTGGAAACATCGATGATGGTCTTATGAGTTGTTGAAATCTCACATCTAAATCTCCTTTTGTAAGCGCGATTGTGTTTCCAAAAATATAGGTTTTCATCCATTGGACACCCAACATAAGGTCGGGCAAGAATGCCATCATATGTTCATGATCATATGTGCTATGCGTGTCATATTGAAATGCCACTGAAAATACCAAATTGGGCTTTCCTTCTTGCTTGTAGTTGCTTGCAGTTTTGAGTGTTAAAGCAAGCGTGGCGCCCGTTTTTGTTGGATGGTCGACGTAGCTGCTGAGGGAAACCGTGTCATATGTTGTTGGTTGTTCACTCTGAATATTTGCAACTGTTCTAACATGCCCCTTGCTCATTTCAACCCTAAGAATCTTGAGCTCCTTGTTCTTTTGCCTTTCGAGAAGCGTTTGAAAAGTTGTTTTGAGCTCCGTTTTTGTCGGCGCGGTTTTTGTCATTTGATTTGCGCCCCTGAAGTTTATGTGATTCTCGAGACGATAGTGTATGGTGACATTGGTGGGAACAATGCCCTCAATTGCGGCAGTTTTGTTGAACACCATTGCTGTCTTTTGTGTTTCGCTAAACGGTACGTTTCCAAACTTGGTTTTCATTTTTGAGTGCATGGTTGTGGTAATCAAATCATGAATATCTTTTGGTATGAGCGATGCATTTGTCGGCGGCGGTGAAATTTGCGATGCTGTTGTTAAACGTTCAACTAATTCGGGTTTGAGGCCATTCGTGGATAATCCTAAACTAGCGAGCGCTTGTCTAAGTTCGTCTACCTTTTTGCGGTTTATTGACATTGCTTTGCTAGTAATATGTGAGTTTATTTATCAAACGAGCCGCACATTATCGCGTATTTTGTCCCACAATTGCTTACGGGCATCGTTTGAGCATATGTTGTCAAGTCCTTGGAAGAACGTCGCCATATTAAAGAGCGTGGAGCGGTCTACGTTTTGTACAAAAGTTGGCATCAAGATAAAGAGCTTGCCAATATCGTACTTGAAGTGTTCGTAGTCCATGGATGATTGATTGCTTAAGACGCTTTTTTCAAAATCTCCTATCCAAGGACGAACACCCCGGAGTGTCACATGGATTTCACTAGTAAAGGATATGATGCGCTGACGGGTCTTTTTTAAAAGAATGTTGGCTGCGTGAAAGTCGTTGTGAATAAAGCCCCTTTCCTTGTACGCGTCAATGTAGCACAGACAAGCGGTGTACAGGCACGAATGTAAAATGTCAATATTTTCCGGTGTCCAAATATGTGTTGCGATGCTGCCCAATGGAAAAAAGGGCATCAAAATCACCTTCATCGTCGTTCCGGGACCATTCCGCTTGCCTTTGAAAAATTCACGAAAATTGTCATTACATGTGAAGAAACAATAAAATTTTATAAATCCCTTAAAACGCTTAACCGTTTGAGCAACGGCATACTCATTGTCTATATCGTGCGATTCGCCGATTTTAACAATCACGGCCTCGTCGGCCATTGAGCCTAGTAGGATTTGCGACTTTTGTATGTCAATGTCCCGAGTGTCCTGTACCTTTTTGATTTCCTCTTTGACTTTGACCCATTCGGGAGAGCACGTATTCACATAGTATTTGGCACTATTTGCATTTCGGGACAAACCACCTGATTGTTTTAGTAATCTATTCATTTTATGTATATGGCGATATTATACTCCCTTTGTCCAACGACACACATTTGTATCAGTCACGCAGCTGTGGTTCGCTGTAAATAATTGTTTTTGTGTCCAGGTTTTCTAGCATGGCCCGGAAAATCCAAGCTAGGTTTGAAAAATAATAACTCAACTAGCATCAATTACACCACGGGGGTGGCCTTGATGAAGTGGCGTTTCATGTAGCGTTGAACGTTGAAGTACGAGACATCATCGCCGTCCTTGCAGCCCAGCAGCTTCTTTAGTGCGGCGTTGGGCAGAATCTTGCGCTTGTTGGCTTGGTCGAACAGGCCGTTCTCCTTGATGTAGGCGTTCAGCTTTCGGGTAACCTCAGTGCGCGCCATCTCGGTGCCCTTCTCGACGGTCAGGAAAGCACACAGCTCGTCGGAGATTTTGGTCGGCTTGGCGAAGCCGGAGGGGGTGGTGCGGGCGTTGGCGCGCTTGCGCTCGGCCTTCAGCTTGGTCTTGTTCAGCTTGTCGAACTCCTTTTGGGCGACCTTCAGCTCGGCTTGAATCTCCTTTAGTAGGGAAACGGCCGACACAATTTTGGCGGCCAGCTTGGCCATGGACGACACCTCAACAGGGGCCTCGACGGGGGCATCAACATCGGTGTCGACAAGCGCGTGCGCCTCGGGGGCGGTCGCGGCGGCAACAGGTGCTGCCTTAGTGGCGGCAGCCTTGGGTGCAGGGGTAGCGGCAGCAGCCTTGGGTGCAGGGGTGGCTGCGGCAGCCTTGGGTGCGGGAGTAGCGGGGGCGGGAGTAGCGGGGACGGACTTCTTGATGGGAGCCATTTTTATCGCCGAGGTTGCTCTGGGATATACAAACCTCCATCCTTATCTTTAAGTAGTTTTGGGTTTTTCATACCACATCGCGTAATACCGCCAAAAACTTTTCTTGATTGTCAGATTTTATATTTTCCCAAGTTTTCATTTTTGGCAAATCCAGATGGATCGTGATGTATACTGGCCCAAATTTCCAATATGCAGCGTTTTCGATGCAAATGGGAAGCTCGACATCTGCGCATGGGGGAAGGACAACAAACAGCGGCGGCCCTCGAACCACAAGCGGGTTGACTTCTATTCTTTTTCCCGTAAACCATTCTAATAAGTTTATGTTTACTGTCCTAAACAAATCCCATATTCCCTCCTCATATTCCGCCGCATCGTCATGGTCAATAACCATTTTTATTTCAACATCCCCTTCAACATACGCATTTGGAAAGACACCACAATCCACCACAATGTGCAAATCCCCCGAATCTCGCATAACACGAACATGGCGCTTCTTTCCCGTTTGAACGTCTTGTGGTGTAACGATAAGTGTTGCTTGTATGCTAACTTCAGTGGTGTCGCTTGCCGTATCGCTCGTTGTCTCTGTGTTTGCCTTCGCCCATTCTCGTTTCAACTTTGTAGCCTTCATAAACAAGTCCTTTACGGTGTTTAGAACCTCGTGTTTCGAAAACATGTGTTCCACCCCTTGCCAAATTGCCTCCCATTCGTCGGGCCGCGTAGGGGGCTTCCATGCGCGCACAAACTCGTCTGCGGTCGCACCCGTTTTGCCGGACGCCCGCGCCTCGACGATGCGAGAATAGGCGTCCGTACAGTCTTTAAAGATGGATTCGTGTGTGGCCCGATCGTCTACTGAAAGATGCGCGAGTTTGTCGGGATGATGCGTTCGTGCGGCGCGCAAGTATGCGACACGCACATCTTCCATTGATGCATTGGGTGATACGCCCAATATCTCGTAAGGACATACCTGTACCATTTAGCACTTAAAACTGATAGAGTGCATTCGCTTTATATACGATGCCGCCCAAAAAAAAGAAAGACTGTCCATCCCTCGCCGCCGCGTGGAAATGCCTTTGTGCCGACTTTGACACCCGCATTTTGCCCATGCTGCCGTATCACGAACAAACATTGAAAAGAATCGTGGACACTTGGGACCCGACCATTCCCAACATATTGTTGTATGGGGCTCCCGGCCTGCCCTTTTTCCCTATTTGGAATTATTTGGTTTTGGCACCTATGCGTCGACGCCTCAAAGATATGACGTTTCAACATTCTACATTTACATACAACGCAACACATCTGCCATATACGGAGACGGATGCATACTTACATGTTGACTTGATGCACCCGGACATGCCCAAGGATGGCGACGCATTGCTGGAATTTTTAAAGTCAGTGTTGCCATCACGATGCATGCACTTGCACAAACACATTGTTGTGATTGAAAATATCGATGTGCTGACTGGACTTGGGGCGTCTTTTGCACAAGTCATGCGTGTATTGCTAGAGCGGTACTCTAGCAATGTTTGGTTTGTTGCCACCACAAATAGAGTGGGCGCATTGGAATCGCCTATACTCAGTCGCTTCCTATGTGTGCGCATGCCCCTTCCATCTCACAGTGAAGTCGCCGCAATTCTCGAGGCAATAGGCATCACCGGCGGCGCGCCTAGTACGCGCAATTTGGTGGAGGCCATGCGTGCTAGCGATGGTCATGTACAAAAGCCTTTCAAAATTACTACAACCTTAACGGAGGTCCGTCTGGAAGCTCAGCGTTTAATGCAAGTAAGTGCTACAATATCTCAACTGTGCCTTGAAATATTAAAGCAAACTCCCGAGAAAAAACGCCCCAGCATCTTGGAAAGGCTCGCAGAAATTGAAGCGAGCTATCACACCCGCAAAAAAGGCCGGGATATCTTTTATTACGAAGCTCTTTTGCTACTTACATGTAAAGGGACTACGGGATGAAGAAGTATAAGTTGTTAGCGCAAGGGGGGTATGGCAATATATATTTAGATCCTGTGCGCATGCTCGTGTGCAAACGTATTCCAAAATATACCATTAAGGGGCAATATATTCTCTATAGCACTATCGTTGAAGCAATAGTGACTGCATTTGTGCAAACGTTTCCCGGTGTGCCGTTTTTGCGAGGCATCGAAGTTAAAGATGACCATGTCGCAATTAGTATGGAACATCACGGAGAAACACTTAATCGCTGGATCTCACGGGCAAAAACAGAGCCAGGTGTTCCGCCAGGCAGAGAGCGGCGGGACGAGGCTTATGCCATCATGCGTGGCCTAATTACAACGCTGCTTCACTTCAAGAGTTCTAATATCTTGCACACTGATATCAAGCCCTGTAATGTGCTGATAAGCCAAGATTTTCCAATAAAGGTAACTTTGATTGACTTCAATTGTGCGTCTGTTGCGAAGGTTGAGTACGTATGGGGAGGCATCACTCCGCGCATCATATACTCGTGCGCCATGTCCACCTACAATTTCGCTGCACCCGAACTTGTTTTCACGGGGCGACCAACCGAACAATCATGTGTATGGTCCCTTGGGCTTATAGCTTGCATGATTTTTGGTGGCGGCTACCCGATTTCCTCTTGCATGACGCATAATGCAGACAGACAGTGGAAGAATACCCAAAAAGAATGGAAAACCATTTTTCTGGGTCTCCAAGGCGAGTCATCGAGGGGCAGCGACCATATGATTGTCCCGCCTTATATTTTGCAAAACATGGGCGATGACTTCAAACTCACCTCGTGGGTTATTAGAGCATTTTCGTGGGAGCCAACTGCACGGCCAAGCCTCGAAGAGATCGCAACCGCAATGTTGGGCACCCCTCTCCCGCGTATGCCGTTGCCTGTATACGAGCCAATAGCCAATCCTAACAAACATCCGCGGGAAGTGAGAGGGCTTTGCATAGAGCGCTTGTTCAGCGTCGCAATGGACACAAAGAAACAGTCGTGGTTTGCCACATCTGTTTATATACTCGATTGCATAACCACCGACAAAATTGAGGAGGACGCCGCCGCCTGTTGGGTAATATCGGGGTGCCTTCACAATTGTTACGTTTTAGACGATGACACACAAGTGGATAGGATTCTGCACTATTTTCACGTGAAGCCGAGCCTAGTAACAGACAGGGTGTGGAAACTCTGCAGTACCGAAAAATGGAATTTATGGGCGAGACCTTTAGACGTTGTTCTTTTGGAGGAATATAACATCACATTTTCATTTACGGAACTGAAAGACATCTTTACAGCCATGAATCAACAATGGACGCCATCAACGTACGCAGCAATTCTGGCTATCAAGAACACTTCAAGGACTACTTAAAGACAACTGTGAGAAATCGGTCTATGAATGCATAAGCGAATTATCTCTGGTTTATTGAGGGATTTAGCACAACGCGTACAAAACTTACTTAATCACCCGGCGCCTTCTTACCCAGTGCAGTACATGAACGCCCTTATCAACACTCAAACTTGTCTTCAAAACACACTCAAACAACTCAATCAAATTTACACAAACCAAATCCTACTGCCAGAAGCTCACTTCTGGACTCACGAAAAACAAGCGCAACATCAAGCAACCGCAGCAATCACTCTTTGGATTTTAGTTGGCGGATACACGCATCCGTCATTAATGAGTGTGTAACCTTAAGCACCCGACCCTTAGATGTTTGAACCCACCCTATTACGTGCAACTCTCCTGAGTGCTCCTTTTTATGGCAAGCCTCGCACAAAGGAACGAGATTGCTTGCGTGATGTTGCGAAACGTGCCCATGGCGCCCTGCAGCGTCCGCGTCTTTTTGATATTTTATGTGGTGCACCTCCGTTGCGGCGGCGTTACAAACGCCACACTTATCCACAAAGACACCGCTGTTATACGACGCCGTTTTTGTTGAGATGAGTTGTTCCGGAATCCCTTGGAGCGAGCGCCGCACCACATCTGCCTCTTTTAGAAAGCTGTCAGGCATTCCCAGTCCGCGGCAAACCTCTATGCCATATGTGCGATGTCCAATGCCTGGTCGCAGGGTTCTATCATACACCAAGCCGCCAGTTTGGCCAACCTCCACATGCATGTGACACACACGAAGCTTGTCATGGGCTAGCATTGGTAAATCGACGAGGTCGTGAAGATGCGTTGCAAATATAAAGCGGCATTGACGACGGACGAGTTCATTCACCCCCGCAGACACAATTGCGACGGCACTCAATGACTCCGTTCCAGCACAGAGCTCGTCGCCCAACACAAGGCTCGATGGCCCCTGTGCGCGCTGTAGGATATTCCGCAATTCCGTCATTTCTACAACAAAAGAACTCATACCCCTGTAGATGTTGTCGGAACCCGAAATGCGTGTGAAGATGTGCTCAAATGGGGTAAAGGTCATTGACACAGCAGGGACGTACATGCCTGCTTGTGCCATAACAACTGCAAGGCCGACCGCTTTCATCAAACTGCTTTTACCGGCTGCATTCATGCCATACAAAAGCCAACCTGTTTCTTTTTCTCCAATCACGACATCATTTGGCACGTACGCCATGTCCGTAAGAAATCGCTCAATCATAGGATGACGCAGTTGCGAAATCGCAAGAGGGGCATCACTATCGTGCGTAAGGGTTGGGCGCGTGTATGCAAAGTCCATCGCATTTCTTGCATTGGTTACGGCTATGTCCAAGTTTGCGATGGGCTCAATCCAATCGCGCAGGCGGTGTGCGAGAGCTACGCCATTTGATTCGAGCCACTCGCGGTATGCTTCGCCGGCGGCTGACCGAAGACGCGTCGCGGCAGAAGTTGCGCGCTCACTCTTTGCAGCTAGTATAGGATGCACCAGCCGATATGTGGAGCTTGATGCGCTGATTGGTTTGAGAGTAATGGCTTGCCCATCTTCTAATTGATAGCTCTTGCTGTTCGTTTGTTTGAGCAGATTTTCCCATCGGCGTTTTGTGGTGGTGAGATAGTATCCATCGCGCTCATTTACCTCCATTCGCACGATGCTATCGCCAAGGTCTAAAACGACTTGTGAAAAGTAGGCCGTGCTGTTTGAGAACGCAAGGGCTATGGCGTCGACTTCGGGGAAAACCCCGTCGCAAAACACGTTTGTGCGCACATCATTGCTGTTGAACTTGGAGCACTCGTTCACATCCAATACACTTGACACATCTGCTATAAACATGGCGTCAACAGCCACACCATCTAGTGCGGCCGTGGCGGCCTCCAGTGACGAAATAAGTGCGGGCCACTCCATGGGGGCAAACTTGCGCACAGACAGGCGGCGCGCCATGCGTTGAAGGTCTTGTACACCCGACAAGTGCCTTCTAATTGTGGCCAGTTGTTCGGGAGGCATCTTCATAAATTTGTCGACAGAATCGTATCTAGCTTGTAGCTCGGTTGCGTCCACAATGGGATGCAGAAGTCGGTCTTTAAAAGCGCGCCCACCAAACGCCGTGGAACATCTGTTTAAGAGCGATAGGAGGGGGCGCTCACCGGCGTGCCCTGTGCTTATGATATTGAGTTGTTGTGCGCTGTTGCATGCGAGGTGTAGATGCCCTTTAGGAGATAGAAAACGCGGGTTTTGAAGTTGCTCTACGAGGGCCTCATTGTGGTCGTGAACAAACTGTAACAAGGCAGCAAGTGCCGTTCGCGCGAGTGCAAAATGAGTGAGCCCAATGGCCTCAATGGGTGAGAGAATTCCTGTTTTGGTGCAGTCAAATGCGCGGCGATACAACTCATTTTGGTAGGCGATGCTCTCGAACTTATCTCCGTCGCGATGCCAGTCACGACCCCAGTGAACATTTCTTTCCGCAAACAGTTCTCTGTCGTATCCATCGCCAATTATGACCATTTCCCGTGGGCTAAATGCTGACATCCATCGAATCGCTTCGTCTTCGGCCTCGTTCACGTTATCGGGACGAGAGGCTGTCTCATACACGACGGTTTCTCCACTAGAGACATCAACTGCCGCCATACCAACGGCCGTATAACGGGCCGCACCCGGGGCGCCGTAATTTCCCCACGCCATGACTACGAGATACGAGCCGTCTTGGTTCGATGCATTGAGTTGGGTGGCGGGACTGAAAACGTCCGTAACATCCCGTTTGGGATTAGGTGGAGCCGTCACCTGACGAACTACAACGACTGTGTAGCCGGCACCCGTCAGCGTTTGAACATGCTTGGTGAGGATGTACAAGGGAAACCCGGCCATCATAGGGTTTTTTGCAGTGGCTTCCAAGATTGCCTTGTTTTTGCGCGTCAGTTGTAGATTGCAGAGGTCGCATATTTTTGATAGATTGGGGCCAACGATGGCTTCGTTGCTGTCATAATATGCATAAAGTTCGAAAAAATCCCCCACTTGAATCACGACAATGGTGAGATCGCCATATTTTTGGCTATATGTATTGTGATAGTTGATGTAATCGTCGAGAATCATGATTTAGGACTCGACACCAGTTACACTTTTTATGTGTCCCACGTGTTTAAGTGGATGGAGGGCATGAACGAGGGCATGAACGAGGGCAACGAGGACGAGGGCACGAACGGGGGCGAGGACGAGGGCAGTGCGAACGACGATATGGTGCTGCCGCCGCCCATGCTCGATATATCACAGGCATCGCACGAGTGTCCCTATTGCCATACGAATTTTACGCCGCTTGACATGATATTGCACTTGCGCGAAAATCATCCACTCACATTGTCGTTGTGGATAGCAAGCTCCATAGCTTCTGATGATATTGCCACGACTCTTGCAATGCTATTGAGTGGCTCGTTTAACGAGTCCTTGGGCGAGGACCTTGACCTTTTACCCGAAGTAGAATCATATGAATATTGGTTGAACCTCGAAGAGATGATAGGCAATCACGACGTGGGTGTGGACAACGTGGACGACGTTGCGCCTTTTTCGGTTCCGGGTGCAGTTTCTAGTGCATGCACAATCTGCTTGGAAGAATTTGCAGCCAGTGCAAAAATACGAAAAATAAGTGTGTGTGGCCACGAGTATTGTGCATCTTGCTTGGAGACGTGGCTATCTACAAAGAAATTTTGCCCATTGTGCAGAGCGGACACAACAATTGTGCGTACAAATGTGTAGAACCATGATACCAAAGTATGCTTTTCATGCTGGTTCAATAAACAGCGCAAATATTGAGCTACTAAACAAACATCGCTGGGAACGTGACACCGGCAATCTTGGAACCGGTCTTTATGTATATCTCAACGCACAAGAAGTATTCTGGGAAAAGGGGAATACTGTTTACGTCTTTAAGAATCCATGGCGAAATCCATTCATACTGGAAACAATGGATGATTTTGAAATATTTTTGAATTTCTCTAAAGGCCTAAACAATATTTTCAAGATGCCGAACTCTATCAGCGATAGCGAGCGAGTTGAACAATGTCTAGGCGATAATGTTAAATATTTCGAAGAACGACTCAAGGCTCGAAAAACACGCATTATTCAGGCAGCATGTCAGGCGCTCATGCTTTCACACAAAAGCTTTGACGACAATCCATCGTTGGGAGCAATTCAGCCATTCACACTTATGTTGACACATTTTGGGTTCGATGGAATTTTAAATTTTGTAGTCGACACAAATACGTTTGGTAGCATTATTTTCGACACAACGACCCTTGTGCCGATTGTTTACACGAGTAAGGCGAAGAATTACATATCATTTATACAACCCGATAAATCTTACGATTGTGCGGACTATTTCGGAAAAATGAAAACATTGTCGGGTGGATCTCATTTAAGGGTTTCGGGAGCCCGAAAAGTAAGAAAGCAAGATGTCAAAGCAAATTCTAGAGTTCGCAAACAATGAGTTTGGCTTGGAACTCGATGTCACGGCGGGAAGTGGGGCGGATGTGAATGTAACTGTTGTGTGCGACTACATCACGGCCGTTCTGAACGACAATGACACATTCGCGCAATTTATGTCGGTCTTTAAAAATTGGAAAGAGTACGAAGGGTACGCACAAGCGCAAAACAAAAGCGCGATTGTAAATTTCAAGACGTGTCTACGGTGGTTCGCAGAATCCACTACATCTGTGCATAACCGCAAATTGATTACCATTACGTTTGAGAGTGTGTGCGATGCAGGCTATAAAATTAAAAATGAGTCAGGCAAACGCCGCGCATGGGATTTCTAGATGCCCGCAATGTCTAAAGTGTCTGCGGCGTCGCCAGCTTCGCCCTCGGCGTGTTTTGAAAGAGGCGCATCAGTGAAAATGACGTATTCATTGGCTTCAGGCGCATATCCTAGCTCGTTCTCGGTTAGCGCTTTCATGATTTTTTCGGGCAAGTACCCGCGATACATGAGGTCCGACAGTTCCTCGTGTGTGTACTTGTGAACGACGTCGGCTTTGTCCAATTCATACTCACGCATCGATAGAATGATTAGGTCGCCAGGAGCAATGATGACTTTACTTTTATACTTTCGCATCGAGCCCCTGATGCGCGCAGCAACCTCTGTGCCATTTTCACACAATGCCTTCACTCGCCCATTTCCAAGCATGTCCCGGACAACCGCATATTGCTGGCCGTCATCTGGCGCAAGTGTCTCGCGGTTTTTCTCGCCCCTAGAAGAGCGCTTTTTTGCGTTGCGAATATAGCTCTTGTACATTGTTGTTTCTCTTTTTTACTATCTGGCCAGTCTTTTAAATGTCTGACAAAAATAAGAATATGGTCGCCTTTGTCTATCGCATTGAAACCCACCAAGAATATGGAATTGACAGAAATAATAATGGGCGGTTGAGCCCCGGAGATGACCAAGTTGTCAAACTGGGTCTCAATCCCAAAACGGGGAAGTACGATACAGTGCTCGAGCGCCGATTTTTGAATCCTAAGGTGCGATCGAAAATTGTTAAAGCAATCCAAGCGGACCGAGCGCCGCCGTCGCAACAGGTGCGCGTTGTGTATAAACGCATGCCTACCGAAAATCCTCCGCCCGTTGTTATCAAAGAAGAGACGGGCTTTGGTCAACATGTTAAAGCAGGCGCAGGGCAAGCTCTTGGAAGCATGGCAGTTGGAGCGGTGGGCGATATTTTAGGTGGGCTTTTCTCCGGCGGCGGAGGTGTAAAACGCTAACATAAAAGGACATGAGAACAATAACAAAAGTTAGAGGACATGATAAATACTGAGGCTATTTTTTCCTTGTTATAAAATAGAACAAAAATGTCTGTTGATTTTGTTGTATATAAACCCGATAAATCAAATGGTATTTTCATAAAGAATGTTAAAAGCAATGTGCAAAATGACTTTACTTCAATGACAAACGTTATTAACGATTTTAAAACAGCACAATCCAACGACCCAGACCTTGCATTAGCAAAATTTACTGATGGAAAACTATCAACACCGTTTTATAGGCCTCCACTTAAGTTTGCTAAACACTTTACCATTCCTCCGGAAATTGAATCTGCTTACAGAAAAGCATTAGATTCTTATTCACAACCGCAAGTGCAGATAAATGAAGTTCGAGAACAAAAGCCAGTTACAAGTGACCCGTTCATACTAGCATTGAGAGAAAGACTAGAAGGCCTACGAAAATATGATCAGACGCATGATTTTCCAATGTTTGCAATCCAAATTTTAAAACAGAAGAATAAATATGATCTCGTTAAATACGAAATGGTTTTCGAAGAATTGTTGAAAGCAAAACAATTAGTATTCGCAAGCAAAGATAAAATCAATGAGTGGGTGGATACAACATTTACAGATACTTTGGACAAGTTTGACAAAGAACAGGCAGAAATAAATAGAAGACAGGAATTATACAATAGTGACCAAGATGCCGCATTTAGAGAATATGGAGGCGCCCCAACGAAACACAAGTACAAAGGCAAAAGCTACAAGGTTCGCACCGGCAAACGTGGCGGTAAGTACATTGCCGTCAACGACAAAAAAATATACATTTGAAAGTTCTATTTGTTACATGATGAACCGCGGTGCGACTGACATGGTCATGAGCTCCTGAATAAGTAGCTTCATCGAATACGGGATGCGCGCTTGCGTGATGTCCGCCCCATTTTTGCAGTTGGTGCATTTGTAAATGCTCCGCTCTGGATTCGCTGTGCACATGAGGCCACACTTGCGGCACACGAAGACGCGATAATTGTCGCTCACATCGAGCATGCGCTCCTTGAGGAACGCGGACGCGCCGTGCGCCACAATGGCGTCGCGCTCCATTTCACCAAACCGCAGACCTCCATTGCGTGCCCGACCCTCTGCTGGTTGGCGCGTCAGCATGACCACTGGGCCGCTGCTACCGCGCGCGTGCAGCTTGTCGCACACCATGTGCTTTAGCCGCTGGTAGTAGGTGGGTCCCATGAAAATTTCTGTTTTGATTTGCATTCCTGACCGTCCATCGTACAGGATTTCATTTCCATAGCGCTCCATTCCATGGCTCTCTAGAATGCCTGCGAGCTCCTCCATCTTGACGTCACGGAAGGGTGTTGCATCGCCCTTGGCTCCCATGGCCGTGCATGCCTTGCCCATGAGGCACTCCATAAGCTGTGCAACCGTCATGCGCGAAGGAATGGCATGCGGATTTATGATAATGTCCGGAACTATGCCATCTTTTGAGAATGGCATATCCTGGTGCCTGTAAATCATCCCAACAGTCCCTTTTTGAGCGCTGCGACTCGCAACTTTGTCACCAATCGTGGGCTTGCGGAATTGACGCAGCCGAATTTTGCAGAACTTGTAGCCGTCCGCATTGACGCCCTGGTAATTCATGTCGACGCGCCCCTCGTCGCCGTGCTTCATAAACAGCGACGCGTCGCGCGGGTGAATGATGCCATGCACTTTGATGGGCATCACCTTGCCCACGAGCACGTCATTACTGGTGACAGGCGTATTTTTGGGAACGAAGCCATCGTCGCCCACCTTGTCGTAGTTGAAGGCCTTCAAATGCGACGTTCCATCCGGTTCGGGGCGCGTGAAAACCTCCTCCTCGCCCGTGCTATGATTTTTGCTGCATTGGTCGCGGTAGCTTTTGAAGTAGGTGCTCGTAAACATGCCGCGGTCTAGTGCCGATTGGTTCAGCATCACCGAATCCTCTTGATTAAAACCAGTGTAAGTCATGATGGCCACAATCGCATTCACACCGGAGGGCAGACTATCCGTATGTGTATATTTCCCGAGGCGCGTGCGAACAATTGGCGCTTGAGGATAATTGAGAACGTGACCCATCGTGTCGATGCGATGATTGTAGTTGCTCATGTAGACGCCAACTGCCTGCTTTCCCATCGAGCACTGGTAAGCATTACGCGGCGCCTGATTGTGATTCGAGAACGGAATATTTACCCCAAGAACTCCCAGAATCATGCTAGGGTGAATTTCGCAGTGCGTGAATTTCGGCTGCACTGACGTCCCGCGCTGGCCACGCGAGAGGTCCTTCTGGTTCATCGCAATCATGGCGCGGTCCACCTCGTCCACATCCAGAATTTCAATGATACCTTCGTGATTATCCCCTGATTTTTGCGACGCATTGTCGAGCGGTGCCAAGAACGTAGCAAATGGTGCCGTCTTGAAGGGAATGTTCAGGCGGCCAGCAACGCGCAGAACCTGATGTGCATCATCCACAATGAACAGCGGCCGACACATGCGACCTGCCTCAGTGCTCAGGGCAATCGTGTTGTGCTGCACATCCCATGCGATGGCCGTGTACGGCGACAGTTCGCCCATTCGCTTCAGGCTCTTGAGGCGCCTGTAAAACTCGCTTGGGTTGGTGTGAAATCCCATGATGTCGCCGTTTACCATGATTTGCACCGCCTCACCAGTTCCCATGACCGACAGAAATTCACGCAGCGCATGAATGTCGAGTGTGTCGTCGAGAATTCGGGTTCCGTACGTCTCAATGCACGTGCGCAAGTAGGCCGAACTTTGGCTGTTTGTAATTTGCGCGCCCATCGCCATGTTTTTAACGAGACCAACCGCGCCGCCCTCTGGCGTCTCTGCTGGGCAAATCATGCCGTACTGCGTGTTCTCCAACTTGCGCGGCTGCACCAACTTGCCGTTCTTCTCCATGGGCGTGTTGACGCGGCGCAAATGCGACAGCGTGCTGTAGTAGCTCATCCTGTTCAGCACTTGCGCAACGCCCTGTCGAATATTTTGAAAGCTGCCCAAGCTCTTCACACCCCAGTTGCCTGTCGATAGAGAATAACGCATACCACTCTCGATGACCGTCTGCTTCAAGAAGCGATGCACATTGCTCGAACTAATAATATTTTGGGGCGCGATTGTGCTGGCACGCCACACATGAAGCTCTCGCTGGATGAGATTGCGCATCTCTTTAATCATCTTGCCGTAGCACTGGCGAAACAGGTTGCCAATCAGCACGCCCGGCGTGTCAATGCGCTTGTGGATGTAAGAGTCCCGGTTGTCGAAGGGCTGGTAGCCAAGGTACGTCCGCAACAGCTTGCGCGTCATGAAGCCGAGGTACAGCGCCTTGCGATTAAACGTGTGCCCGACGTGCGGCAGGAAGTCGTTCTCGATGAAGCTCTTGAGCATGCGTGCGACGACGGCGGGCTGGTCGAGATACTCGCGCGGCGTCCCGGCGAGCGTCATGGAGCGCTGCAAAATGCGCAGTGCATCTGCCTGGGTGTGCACATCGCTGGCGTCGTCCGCGCTGGCGGCCAGCTCACGAATGAGGCGCCTGTTCTTGAGGTTCTCGTTCTCGCCTGTGCCTCCTTGCACAATGAACCGCATAATGTCCTCATCGCTCTCGATGCCCAGAGCCCGAAACATCACGAACAGAGGGATTTCCGCGCGCAGAAATGTGCACGACAGCCGAATGATGCGACCGTATTGGTTTGGCTTGGCGTTTAGGTGCAGTGCACATGTTTTGGGTGGCAGAAACACGCCGTCTGGCATCGAGCGAATTTCGGCATTCAGGCCGTCCATGTTGACATTGCCTGAGAACACGACTGTCCTGTTCTCGCTGATGCGGTCTTGAGAGATGACGACTTTTTCATTGCCATTGATGATGAAGTAACCCCCGAAATCATGGCGGCACTCGTGCTTGCCGCCGCCCTCAGCCGTGCCGGGCATTTGCGTGAGCGTGCAGAGCTTCGAGCGCACCATGATGGGAAACTTGCCAATATTTACGTGAGGGATGGTGGCCTCTTTGCGCTCGATAACTCCATCCTCGTTTATCGTCTCGGTGAGGATGTTCACGTCCACCATGAGATTTGATGCATATGTCAGGTTGTTCATGCGCGCAAAGTGCGGCGTCATGAGCATTTGGGCGCCGTCTTGCGCCAAGAAAAAGGGCTTCGAAAGAGAAGGGTTGAGAATACGTACGTAAATTTTGTGGACAAACTCGTGCAAGTCCTCGCGGTACTGGTGGCAAATTTGAATGGGGTTAAACCCACTGATGATTTGGCTCAGCTTGCGATCGATGAACTCGTTGTAAGACCCAATCTGGTGCTGAACAAGCGGACTCATCGCCTCCGCACCGCCACCATGGTTAAAATAGGCGTCTATGACATCCCAAATCACCTGCTCGGGAAGGGCCTGTGCAGCGGCGGAGGTCATTTTTAACTTCACACACTCGACTGTACAGTCACTATAATCGTGTGCATGTGCTTAAGTGGTGTTTGTTCCTTTTTTGTGCCTGGAATAACCTATCGTATGTAAAGTGTTGCATGAGTGTAATAAATTGCCTCATCTAGTTGAATTTGGTCTGTTGCAGAATAATGCAAAGCTCTAAAGCTGTCCGTTGTGTGCCATAATGTATTTGTATCAATTGACACGTATCCATTCATTGTTCCTGACCACGGAGTATAAGAATATGTCGCCACTCCAGACCATGCAGCAGTTGTGCTGAAGTACGGCGTCATAATCGGCGCTGCATTGTGAACCTTATTACAGTTCCAAAATACTTCAGTTGCATCTTTATTGTGAATATCGTACAAACGCAACTGATTTAATTCGTTGTCCACGCTATCAACAAAGTGCCATCGCACAAAATACTTCGCAAACGAATGCCTTGGCAAATTATTTATAGTGAGGGTGTTGTTTTGTGCAGCGGTTAGCCCTCCAGATGCCGCCGTCCATCCGTGTCCATATCCTGCTCCTAATCCTCCGAAATTTGCCATGTTTGTAACTGTTGTATCACTCCAATAGCTTGTGAACAAATTTGCATTCATACCTTCGTCGTGCACTTTCAACCACATTCCATCCCAATAATTTTGGGAGACCGTTCCATTTTGCCAACGAACGTAATAATTCCCTGCGGGTTTCCCATACAGGTCCGCAACATTTGTCATTGGGTCCGTCGCCGTCCCACGCGGAAAAATTAGCAAACTGCCCTCTATGTGCAGACTTGCCAACGGATTTGATGTCCCAATTCCCAACCGGCTGTTTGTGTTGTCCCAGTGAAGATTGCCTGGCTGTATCACAGCACCAGTTCCATTTCCTACAATAAGCTTGTTGGAAGTGAGACTGTTAGTTCCCGTCCCACCGTTTGCAACAGCAGTTGTTCCGGTTAACTGTGAAGCAGGCAAAGCTGTGAGCTGCGCGCCGTTTCCAATAAAGGGCATATATAACTAAATATTGGCTATAAAAATTAAAGAGTTCACAGCAGCACAGATTTGTATGCAATCATGAGCCATAAAAGAATACTGCTCAGTAACACAATAAATGCTATATAAAACCAGTAGGAATTCATCTAATTATAAGTGAGATTTACTGTCCAAAAGCATTCGCTTGAATAAATCAATGTCTTGAATTGGGTCTATCACTTCGCTCTCAAATATTATTTCGCGCTGTGTATGTTCAATGATTTTTCGCGGCATGACGACACCAATATTTTGCTGGAATGGCATCGCCATGTATTCAAGGTCACTTATTTCTTCGAGTGTGCAACCTAATTTATTTATATTTGGTTTTCTCGAAATGCAGAATTTTGCATTAAAGTCTGCGTGAACCTGTGGAAGCCCCACTTTATCGAAGGTACCATGCGGCACCTTACAAACGTCTTCAACTTGGCTTGTTATATTTTTCATGTTTAATAATTCAATATGCATTGAAGTTGCTTCGTGCGCAAAAGACCACACCAATCTGGCATGTTTTTTGTGTTGAAATGCAACTACATACGAGGTTGTCGAATGGTTAAAGCCCATCAACGAGCGCGACGGGATTGCGCGCAGCGTGTAAAGGGACCCCATTTGCTAACCCATTTGCGCCGCATGCCTTTAACATGAGATACGTTTTATTACATGCTCTCGCACCCTCCGCCGCCGTCGCACCCCCGCCGCCCTACTCGTTGATGTTGCCAAAAGGAGGCTTGTGGTAGATGGCGTCCATGCCGCCGCGGTGGTTTGTGATGACGGGCTTTATCGGGAAAATTGGCAGTGCCACATTTTCAAAACCTGTGACTGAGAGGTAGCTCAGGTTCATGGCCTTGTTGTGTGCATCACCCATAAATTTTATAGACGAGCCAGGCATAATATTTAAGGTGCGCACAGAAAGCATGTGAAGCTGCGGGAATAACGGAACAATGATTTCATGTGATTCGGGCAGCTGCGCGAAAGCCATAATGAGTGTCTCGAGCGTGGTAGGAAGTGCTGTGAACGACTCCAAATTCACTGCATCCATCATGGTTGCGTTGAAGTTAATTATGTTGCGGGGAAGAGACTCAAAGCATGCACGAGCTTCAGGAGAATCCCATTGCGTCCCCTGAATAATAAGGGTACCAATGGTCTCGATCTTGGGTGATTTAATTATTTTTTCCCACTCCGTAGCGGATTGAATATTAAAAAATAAACATTCTTCCTGCATGAAGTTGCTGATAAACGAAGACATGTTGGCGGGAGTAGCGGACGCGATACTTTTGTTTATTTAGGAATGGTCCCCTCGAGGGCCAGGTGCCCCTATTTATGCTATTTTCGCACCCCCCCGCGAGCGCACCCCCTTCTTGCAGGTACCCCTTTTTTGCCCCCCCCGCCCCCTGACAACAGAGATACGATACATTTTGTTACACATCTTGTCGCTTCCCGCTTCCCGCGCTGCTTGCTTACTTGGACTTGTACTGCATACCGGTGGACTTGAACTGCATAACGTCGACATGCATCATGGCGTTGCGGACAAGGTAGTTGCTGTTGTCCTTCTTGGTGTCGCTGGGCTCGTTGAAAAAGCAAACGTTCTTGAAACCATCCAGGTTGAGAACGCGCAACTTCGAAGAGTCGCCAGAAAACCGAATGGATGATTTATGCTCACCTTTCATGATACGCATTGATATCGTGTGGAGCATGGTGAACCACGGCGGCACGACGATGTCAAGAGGCTTGCGCGGCATGAAAAAAACCACGGAAATGGACTCCAAAGTGGGGCGAAGCGCAGCAAAGACGTCCAAATTCATCGTGTCCGTCATGACAGCCTTGAAGTCGACGATGTTGTTGGGAAGGGTCTCGATGCAGGCACGGGCTTCGGGAAGGTCCCAGCCACCCCCCTGAACAATAAGGGTACCAATGGTCTCGATCTTGGGTGATTTAATTATTTTTTCCCAGTCCGCTGCACAATCGACGTTAAAAAGCGCACACTCATCCACGGAGTAGTAGAAAGGAGAAGAAGACATGATAGAAGCCATGCGAAGAAGCTTGGAGACTTGGGCTGTAATTGAGGAATGGTCCCCTGAGGGTCGGGTGCCCCTATTTATGTTATTTTCTGACCCCCGGAATGCGCGCGGGGCTTTGCTCCCCCCCACCCCCTCCCACCCAAGGTACCCCCACAAGGGGACTTGATTTTGCTATTTTGTTACTCGTCTAATTATTTAATCCCCCCGCTGCGTTTTCGCTCTTTTGTTAATCTAGTGAAGTGATGTATGATTAACTATTGCCATAATATTTCGCATATTTGTCTGAATTATACACATTGACTTGATAAATGTCGCCGTTTACAGGCTCGCTCGTGTCGCATTCGCACACGCATTGTGAAATATAGCTGGATTTAAACCTCGGTCGTGGGATGTGAAAATGAACATAAATAAAAATAAAGACCTTCATAAAAAATTCATTAATATGAATGGACTCTCCGTTCATGATTTTGTCAATGAGCGGCTCGAGAATAGGAATGTACATAAGCGTTGCCGAAATATAGCTGGATTTAAAATTCGGTAGTGGGATGTGAAAATGAACATAAATAAAAAAAGAGACCTTCATAAAAAATGCATTAATATGAATGGACTCTCCGTTCATGATTTTGTCAATGAGCGGCTCGAGAATAGGAATGTACATAAGCGTTGCCGAAATAGAAAGTTTTGGTGCCCTGCGGCTGCCGGAAAGAAAAGAAGAGTATAAACAATATATATTTTCGTCGCAAGGGCGCACAAAAAACAAAATGCTGTCGCAAAAGGTCATATCGAAATCTGCTGAATAATTATGATATTCTTTTTCGTTCACAAATACCATGTTTGTTACGCCGACCTTCGCATAATAATCCTGATCACCATAATCATAGCCGAACATTTTGGCAGAAAACTTGGTATGGTCCCCTTGGGGGGCGGGCACTCCCATATAAGCAAATTTCCCACCCCCCTTCCAAACTGGCACCCCCCACAGCAGGCAAGGGTACCCTCCCCCCCACCCCCCCTACCGGCACTTAAAAGCAAAAATCAATAATTAAATGTTAACTACCATGACAAGCCAAAAAAAGCGCAAGCCTCAAGATGGAACGGGAGATGATGACGATTCAACAAAGCGCATGAAACGAGGCAAAACGACGTTCACTCTCTGCACAGGTAAGACATTGTGTCTTAATCACGATATGAGCAATTCTTACTATGATGTGTACGAAACAGAAGTGTCGACCATTGCAGATTTACTTGCACTGAATGCCTTTTACATGGGTGGCACCGTAAATAAACGAAAGGGCGCGAGTATCCCATTTTCAACGATTCATCGAATTGTGGAACCTCTACAAAAATTAGATGCCATGATAGGACTGGGTGACGCTAAACGTCAGGTATTGTCTATTATTGTATACTTCCTGCAAAATTTCGAGAAAGGTCAGGGTGACATGTTGCACACCGTGGTGTACGGCGGCCCTGGCGTCGGTAAAACAAAGCTCATTGGCATTCTTGCAGAGGTGTATGCGGGTATTGGTGTTCTTCCAACTGCTAAAGTGACACTGGCAAAGCGCGCGGACCTGATTGCAGGCTACCTGGGGCAGACGGCCGTCAAGACGCGCAAGGTTATTGAGTCCGCAAAGGGCGGCGTGCTGCTTCTTGACGAGGCCTACGCACTTGGCGACAAGGAGCAACGGGATTCGTATTCGCGCGAATGCATTGATACGCTGAACCAAGCACTAAGTGAGGAAAAAAGCGAGCTCATCTGCATTATTGCGGGATACAAGGAGGACCTAGAAGAGCGATTCTTCAAGAGCAACATGGGACTCGAGCGTCGTTTTCCCTTTCGCATCACTATCGAAGACTACAGCGCTGCGCATCTGCGGGACATTTTCCTGCAAATCGTGCGCGAAAACGGATGGGACATTGTGGATGATACCGCCGCGCCGGTGAGCATCTTCCAAGAGAACCGAAAGCACTTTCGCTTCAACGGCGGTGACATGGAGACGTTCTTTACGAAGACCAAGTTTTTGCATAGCCTGCGGGTGTTTGGAACGTCCACGCCGGACGCAAAGATGCATTTCACCCGCGTTGACATAGATGCAGGTCTTGCTGCTTTTCTTGAGTCGTGCCAAGACGCCATGAAGGCGGCCAAGGATTTCAAGGAACTAATCTCACATATTTATATGTGATGACGGATTTGTGTTTATAATTTTTGTTAAGTATTGCGTTATAATTTAAGAATATATTTCGGTTTAGATTGTAGCGTAAAGCGTGTGTAGTTTAGGAGGTACCATCATGTTGGCACTGTCATTTGCAAATGACGATTCCTCATTTTCGGTGTATGGATCCAATGTCCAGCATGTTGCTGATTTTGGGTCGACAACCCCGATGGCCTTTGCCCGATACTATGCTATGGACAATTCCAACGTCGGGTTCATCATGGGGGTATCAAATTTGTCAGAAACGGCGTCCATGTTTACGATTGGAGAGCTGTCCGGTACAGAAAATGCCCCCGTTTCTTCAGTCTCGCTTAGCTTATTCAATGGAAAAGTGGGCATTGGCGGAATTCTTGAGCCTGCCGAGCAGCTCGAAGTTGCCGGAAATGTGTTAGTGAGTGGCCAAATTTCGGTGAATTCGTCATCGTCGCCATTTCTAATCGACAGTTCCGTGGTTGTGACGAACTTAAATGCCGACTTGTTGGATGGTCAAGACGGGTCTTTCTTTCGCAATGCTGCGAACATAAACATGGGAACACTTCCACCCTTGCGCGGAGGCACCGGAGTGAGTTCGCCCACTGCAGGACATATTTTAGTAGGAAATGGAAGTTCACCTATGATTTCCTCATCAAACCTCGCATGGAACAATGTAACAAAAATTCTTGATGTTACAGGTACCGTTCAAGCAACAACATTTATTGGAGATGGAAGCCTGTTGACGGGCATTAGTGGTGCAGGCGGCGGAGATTCCGTATGGACGACGACATCGAGTGGTGTGTATGCATTGGGCAGCATGACATGGGATAACAATGTGGGTTCGTTGCAAACCTCAAATTTGACGATTTGGAACTCGTTAAACATTCCTTTAACAAGCACAACCCTTCGTACGAGAATTCAAGTGCAACCAGTGCACGGAAGTTTTTTGGTGAGTGGCACATCGCAAGCTCAGTTTAGTGTGTATTGTTCTGGCATTTACGCTGGGCATTCAAGCAATGCTCAAGTATTTGTGGGTCGTACACACCAAACTTACATTTCACCTGCGGTGAAAGATTATGATATGACAGTGACATATGCATCAACAACCACTGAATATTTGATTTCATTGACAGTACCCGCCGCGCATGGAGACATTGTTGACATAACCGTGTGGCCACAGATAATTCAAGAAAGTCCTGAGGAGCAGGGTATTGTTTATCAATCTGTAACAGTGACGGGGGGGTCTGGTGGTGGTGCAAGCAACATTTACGCCCTTGGCAGTTATGTGGGCATTGGGACAACAACCCCACAAAAACCGCTCGACATTGTTGGTGACGTGGGTGTGAATGGGACGCTGCACATTACTGGAAACGTCATTCCAACCGCCAACGAAACGTATGACCTTGGGACCTCAAATATGCGTTTTCGCGATTTGTTCTTGTCTGGAAACACAATTCATATTGGCACGACTTCTCTATCTGCCGACCCTATCACAGGTGGGCTTGTTGTTGCCACTCCAACATCCGTCCAACCATTAACGGGAGGTGGTGATATTGTTGCAAGTAATGTTCAAGTGAGTGGAACCGTAAGCGCCGAGACGTTTATTGGGGATGGCAGCTTGCTAACAGGAATAGTAAGTGGCGGCGGTAGCCTTTGGTCGCAAAATTCGAGCAATCTTTATGTTATTGGAAGCAATGTGGGCATAGGGCTGTCTAATCCTACGAGCCAGTTGCATGTGGTTGGTGACACACGGATTGAGGGCAATTTAGTAGTAAATGGCACTCAAACAATTGTTAACACAAACGTTGGCACAACAGAACAACTTGTAATTACCAACGATGGGACGGGTCCTGCATTGGTGGTTAATCAAACAGGGTCTCAACCTGTTCTTGATGTGCAAGACGATGGTGTGTCGGTGCTAAAAATTATTGATGGAGGCAATGTTGGAATTGGGACTACGAATCCGCAAGCAAAACTGCATGTGAATGGAACCGCACAAGCCACAACTTTTAGTGGCAGCGGTGCATCTTTAACATCTTTGCCAGCTGCTTCTTTAACGGGTACTGTGTCTGTTGCGAACGGTGGAACGGGAGGTGCAACGCTTGCGGCGAGCAAACTTCTTGTAGGCAATGGCACATCTGCTGTTTTGCAGCCCGCGAGTTTGCATTGGGATAACACTAATTCACGATTGGGGATAGGAACCACAATTCCGCAAGTGTCATTACATATTCAAGGTGCGTTTACATCAAAGCTACAACCAAGTGCGGCCGTAGGTAGGTCACTTGGCAACCCAACTCTTGGTGATAATATTGTTTATAACGTAGTTCACTTTGATACAACTAGTTCATATAGCACATCAACTGGAATTTATACATGTCCAATTAATGGAATATATATGATTCAAGCATATGGTATACATAACAGTGGTCTGAGTATGATGGATATAAAAGTCAACAACTCTATTGTAGCCGAAATACGGTCTTCTGATGGCACTCCTCAGCAATATCAAGCGATATCAGGGTCACACATAGTTCAAGTAAATGCCGGATCAACTCTATCTATCGTATTATCAAGGGGCGGTATTTATGGGGGGAGTGTAACTTACTGTAGAGCGTTTTTTCATATGCTTTGCTAGCCTTCTAATAATTATTTGTTGTCAAGTGATCTTTGTGTAATTTCACAAACGAACATGGTGTGTCTGTGACGTGGTGCATTCATTTGGAATTTAAGTTACTAATCATTTTTGTTACTGCAGTTTTTATCGCTGCATTTTTAACGATTTAATGTTTAGAGAGTCGGCATGTATGCTCCACAATTACGCGCCAATTGGTCTACATCGAACATCTCTGTGAGTGGAGGGATTGAACCTACAATAAATGAAACTTTTAGCTTAGGTTCTCCCACAAACCGGTGGAAGGACTTGTATCTTGCAAGCACAACTCTTCATTTGGGAACGACATCGCTTTCAACAAATGCGGAAGGCGGGCTTCTTATAAGCACACCCACAACAAGCGTTACTGTCGGGACTGGTGGGTCGGCAGCTGACATCACACATGGTATTCTTGCTACCTCTAATGGAGGTACAGGACTATCACAATTGCCTTCAAACGGTGAATTACTTATTGGTACAGGAAGTGGCTTTTCGCTAGGAACGCTTACACCAGGAAACAACATTGCGATTGTAAACGAGGGCGGCGCAATTACGATATCATCAACCGGTGTTAACGTTGTTGGCAGTAATGTGGGCATTGGCACAACAAACCCACAAAAATCATTGGACGTTGTTGGTGACGTAGGCGTGAATGGGACGCTATACATGACAGGCAATGTCATGCCGACCGCCACCGAAACGTATGACCTTGGCTCTTCCACAATGCGCTTTCGTGAATTATATTTGTCGGGCAATACTATTTATTTGGGGAGTAACTTGATTTCGGTGAACGAGGCCGGACAGGTGGACGTTGGAAATGTGTATGCGGAAAACTTCATTGGGCTAAACCTTACGGCCACCAACATCACCGCAGGCACCGCAAACATTACAAATCTTTCGGTGTCTGGTACGCTTGATGCCAAACTAGACACAAACACCGTGCAAATTGGTACAAACGCCGCGCAAATTGTCAACATCGGTACGAGCACCTTGACTCAAACCATTAATATGGGCACGGGTTCAGGTGTGACGACAATAAACATTGGAGGTGCGGGAGACCTCATCAACATTGCGGGGAACACGACAATCACAGACAACCGTATAACGCTCAATAAAGGCGGCGCTGCAGGGTCGGGCGGCGGCGCTGGGTTCACTGTCGAAGAAGACGAATCGCAAGCAGGTCATGTCAAAACCACGAGCAGCCGCGAAGGTTGGGAGCTGAAAGCACCGGCTACAAGCGGCGTTGTGACGGTCGTCCCTGGTGCAGCAGGATTTGAAATTTCGTCTTCAAATATGTGGACGGCAAGCACCGGTAACAACGTGTACAGGCCTTTGGGTGGCGTGGGTATTGGTACCGTGCCTGCATCATCTGCATTGGAAGTTGTCGGCACAGTGAAGGCAACGTCGTTTGTTGGTGACGGTAGCTTGCTTACGGGCATAACAAGTACTGGCACATCCGTGTGGACACCTAGCTCGAGCAATGTTTACGTAATTGGAAGCAATGTGGGCATTGGGCTAACGAATCCCACAAGCAAGTTGCATGTGGTGGGTGACACACGCATTGAGGGCAACCTTACAGTGAACGGCACTCAAACCATTGTTAACACTAACGTTGGCACAACAGAGCAACTCATAATTACCAACGATGGAACGGGACCTGCCCTCGTTGTTAATCAAACAGGCGCGCAACCTGTTTTGGATATTCAAGACGATGGCGTGTCTGTGCTAAAAATTATTGATGGAGGTAATGTCGGCGTTGGAACTACTATACCGGTCGCAAAATTCCATGTTCACGGAAATGGTGCTCGATTTCAATCTCCAGAGGGAAACACAACAAATTTTATTGACATTTATAGTTCTGCCGATTCTGTAACTCGTTCATCAAGTGGATTAACATTTTGGGGGAATCCTGTATTTTCAAATGGTGATAATGGTGTTAGAAATGCTGCGCGCATCTATGGCGGCTTTATAAATGAAGGTGTAGATAATTGGGCGAATGGTTTCGTAACAATAGCTACAGCTGGAGCGACCGGCAACAATGGAAGTATTGTAGATACGTTAACGGTTCGTAAAGGTAATGTTGGGATTGGAACTACGAATCCACAAGCGAAATTACATGTCAATGGGTTTATAAAGAACTCGAACCCATCATGTTCTGTTGCATTCTCAAATGGAACGTCTCATTATTCTACGGCTGGATATGTTCCATGGAACAGGATTTTTTCGAATCCAGGAAATTACTACAACACTTCTACATTTCTATTTACAGCTTCGATAACAGGTTCTTACTTTGTTCAAGTAGCGGGATTGATTGCAACTGGTTCTCCAAGTAATTTAGGATTACTCATAAGAATAAATGGGATAGACCAACAGTACCAATATTTGTATACAAGCATCAGAGAAACTACATGTTCACAATCACACATCTTTGATGTTCCCGCTGGACACACTATAGGTATTTGGAACGTTGGCACAATACATGCTGGAGTAAATGCACACAATGGATTTACATGCTATCTGATTGGATAATGACAAAAATTAAGCCGCATACATATATAGAGTGTGAAGCATTATGGTCGCCGTAAAGCTTGCGGTTTTGACAACACTGTCGTTTGCAGTTCTATACATGCTTATGAATGTCTCTGGAACGGGCTCGTCGATGGAACACCTGACAAATTTTCAAGAGTCAGAAGCCACCAAGGCCGACAACCAAATCATTGCCGCATATGACGACATTCTCATGCGCCAACCGAGCCCGGTGGAATTGAGCACCAATCGTACGGCCATCACATCAAACATGAAAACAATGGACGGGCTTAAGCGCGAATTGCGCGACTCCGAGGAATACGTGCGGATGCTCAAGACGCAGAGCAATGCCCTCGCCCCTGAGCTTCCCAAGCTCGTTTCGGACCGCGACGTATTTGACCTCATTGCCTACATGTACAAAGTTGAACGCCGCAAAGAACTGAAACGTGACATGTTGTTGCCGTTGCGCGACGTTTACGTTCACATGTCGTACAACAACGCACGCTTCCGCGCATTCTTGCGTCTTCACAACTATGAAGATTTTGAGGCAGCCATTCGTCGCGACCCTACGTTCGATAAGGCGGCGCTTGAAAAGTGGATTGAAAAGAACGTTGATAAGAAAGAACTCGAACGGCTGACTCGCGCCGTTGAGGCCGAAATTGCAGAGCAAAACAAGGCGAATGAAGCCGCTGCCGGCAAAAACACCGCCGCCGCATCCGCGGGTTCGCTGTCGTGCGGCCCCGCGTGTGTAGTGTGCAACGGCACGGGCGGAGCAGGCTTGGACGGGCAATCTGCCGAGTTCATGGCCTATATGCAATCCAAATGTCAAGCGGGCAACAACGACCCAGCCGTAAAATGCGGCGGCATGCCTAGCAAGAAGCTGTACTTGCCTCAAACTCACGAGGGCAACATGGTGCTGCGCCCCGAGTTTGCATGGAGCGTACCCCAACAACGCCCACCAGTGTGCACGCGTCTTGGTGCGGAAACACCCGTTGCCCCTATGATGTCCAACACAATGCTAAGCGGCACGCCTCTTGCCGAATCCCGCGACACCGCGGTTGGCAGCATCATGCCTAAATTTGAATTCAAGCCCTACATAGATATTCCCCAAACCGTTCCAGATAAGTCCGTATGCAACGCCGTGAAATAAATACCCCCATGCTATTCACAGCTAAATTATCGAAATAGTGGTTATATTGGTTATTCGTTTTTCCACACTCAAAGTAGAGTAGATGCAAGCATCGTTTGTTGTTTATCGTTGGAAAAGAGGATTGATACATGAAACATACATGTTCATTGGTCAAGATGTTCCTTTACCGGCGCGACATGCATTAGATCAAGGAACTGATAGGAAACTCTACGAAAGTTATGTTCCAGCAGAGGCTCTGCGCATAGCGGCGGCGGCACGCACACCGATTCGGTGGGTTTATCGCATGATTGCCCCCGACGACCGCGCGGACGTCGCATGCAAAAAGGTGCTCTATGAACTCGCGGGGCGCCGCAAGTTGGTGCCGAGCGATACCATGGCCGTGTGGCGTGCCGATGGACCCGTTTTATTCAAGTTTGAAAGCGCCACCACACTACAATCCAACCCATTTAATGTTGCGAGTATTGAAGGGCCGACACCTACAAGAATTCCGCAAGACCACGCGTGGATTGGTGGTGCACCCATAAATGTTGCACTCCTCGAAGATATGCAATCTGTCCCGCCGACCGTGCGCAACGTCTTCATTTGGCCAATTGTTGCAAAAACGCCGCATCAACAAGATGCATGGATGGCCGCCTTTTACCGCGAGTCTACGACAGGAAAACAATTGTACACTGACAACGATATCAAAATTATTGATTGCATGTGGAGCGGAGCAACCTCGGGCACCGCCGCCGTTTCACTCGAGCGCGTCTTTGCAAAGTTGCATACCTCGGTGGCGACCCCTCTCATCCAATGGCAAGACGACCGACATCATATTCTTTATAAACTTGACCGCAAACACAAGCTATCGCCGGCGCAACTTGAGACGCTAACGAAGTACGAGCGCGTACCTCTTACAGGGCCGGCCTTTATCGCAACAACCATCGCCGACGTGCATTCGACATCCATTAATTCGCGGCTTGCTCTCATTGCGCCCGGCATTACGGAGCTGCATTTACGTCCCAATATGGTTGGTCTTGTGGCCTTTAGAGCCTACGAGAAAAAGCGCCTCTCATGGGCAAAGGAGTGGCTAGGAACAGCACTCAAAACAACAGGATGGGCTCTTACAAACGCAACCGTGCGCGTCGTGTTCAATGTCGATAAATCCGTCGCACTGCCTACCCTCGTGGAAGCACTCAGCAAATATTCGACTTTTGTAAATGTTAAGCGAATTTCCACCGGAGCACAGGGCAAGTTTCTCTTGCAATGGTTGCGAGCCTCTAATTATAAAGCAAACGTGGATATCGGGAATGTAATAAATGCCCGGCTGCGCCTTGGTGTGGACACTGACACTATCGTGAACGACCTCGTTGAAATAAATGGTATGAGCATGGCCGAAGCCCGTTCCATACTTGATGGTGTTTTATTGACGCTCGAAAACCCTGACAACGTAAATGTTCGCGAACAACGCAATGTTTCCGTTGCGGTGGGATTGACAATGCAGTTGGCAACAAATCCTAAAGGAATTGAGATCACCATGCACGACGCTGCATCCCAAAATGATGTAGTCATGGCTATATTTTGGTTGCAAGGCATGATGAAGGTCGTACTGGCGGATTTACAACGCAATGCCAATGCTACGTCAAAAAGAAAGACGGAAGCCGCCCCTGTCGCCGCGCCCGCCGCCGCGCAATTAGAAGAGGACCCATTTGCTCTTTCGTCGAGCTCGAGTTCAGGCGGCTCCTTTAACTTTATTATTGACCTGCAACGTGCGGACCCACAGCTGTTTGCGAACAATTACTCAAAGCGCTGCCAGTCGGCTAGCGACTCGCAACCAATGGTTATGACACAAGCCGAGTTTGCTGCACTTGATGACAAATACAAAAATACGCTCAGTAGTCACATGCTATATGGGTCGAGTCAAGATATATCGAAGCATCATGTGTATTTTTGCCCTACCATTTGGTGCCCGTCTGCAAAAGTCCCCATGTCATATCAACAATACAAAGACAATGGAAATACATGTCCAGATGGAAAAGAGGGGCTGCAAATTCTCGACACTGACAAAAAGCGCAAACTGAATCACGTTGGGTTTTATAGCAAAAGCATAGAAGGGGCGGAGCCGTGCTTGCCATGTTGCTACTCAAAACCGGTAAAGGAGGACAACAAAACAAAGTGCATCAAAAAGGTCACGGGAAAGCAAGTCGTAGAAGAGAAATCGGCATCCATGCCCCACGCGCCGCCGTCGGCTGTTCCCCAACCCCCGGGTGGTAAAGATTACTTGCTGACTCACAGTGCGCCGCTACCAAAAGACCGATGGGGGACTTTGCCGCGCTCCCTTCACATGGTCCTGCATCCTTCCACGCTCCTTCAAACTCAATGCACGCAGCAATTGACGGCAAAGCCATGCCTCTTGCGTCGTGGTATCGTGCATAATAGTGACAGCTTCATGGAGGCTCTTGGATATTTATTTACAGGCCAATCCCATTCCAAAAAAGCATTACTGCGCCTGCTACGAGAGGCAATCACCCCTGAAGTTTTCATCACGCTTGAGAATGGCCTAGTGTTGGCCGCTTTTGCGATTGATGATATGGGTATAATTCCAACCCCTGCAGCTGCTGCAAAATGGGGAGAATGGATGCGGACAGATGAGTGCAAAAAATATAGAAAAATGTTTGGACTCAAGGCCTTAGTAGACGAGTTGCGTTTGAGCAGAGAGCTAGCCATTTATAAAGCATTCTTGCGATTCCATGCATACCTTGCTTCGACAGAAAGCAAAGATGCGAGTCTTCTCGTGGATGCCGTGCGCCATCTTGGCGTTCATTTGGTGTTGTGGGAGCGCGACGCTGCCGATTTTGGCAAGGTGCGCATGCGATGCCCGGCGGCTGTTCCGTACAGTGCCTTGCCAATTGATGGAAAGCCCACGGTTGGGATGCTGCTCCAAGAAAAGGGCGTTTTTGAGCCCATTGAACTAGGGTCTAAATCAGCATTGACGGGCGCTTCGAGCACATTGCACGATGAACACAATACGACGTCCGCTTTGAAACAATTGATGAAAGAGTGCGATGCGGGCATTGTGCCAGGTGCGCCCGAAACGCGCATATGGGTAGAGACTGTTCGGTCCATCGAGGCGGCTGTGCGCATCGTGTTTGGTCCCCATGGCGTTGACCAATATATTTGGCGATATGTTGTTGTATCTCCCGATTACACAATTATAGGACTCAAGAACCGCAGCGGTTTTATTGAATGTGGCCGCGTGCCCATAGGTGGCCTTTTGGACCTCATAGAAGCCCTTCCACATCTGCAAGTTCAGTATCAAGAGGACATGCCGCCGCTTAGACCGCCGGAAGTGCGCGCAGATTCGCAGGATTCTCAAATTTATAAAAGTCTTCTCAAATCGTTTGGAGTTGAAATTGGAACAGCGACGTCCATTCTCAGTGCGCCACCCGTTATTGCCGTCCGTTCCGCTGACGACCTTTACCGGGTTGCGACGGATTTGCAGAAGAATGCAGCCGCTTGGCGCTCGACAAAATGGTTTGTGGGGCGTGAATTGCTTAGGCGGTACGAGACGCGCGTCGCGCCATTTGTGGGAAAGGGAAATGCCAAGGCTGCCACGGCCGACTTTGTGGCTGCGAACATCGACGCATTTCCGGCTGCCACAATGTTTGTAGAGGAGGCTTTGAACGAAGTGTCTGATCTGCTTGGAAGAAAGAGCGAAAAGGCGACAGAGTCTATAACCGAGTGGATGACGGCGGCGGACCGCAATGCATGGCCATTCTTGTCTGCTGCCGTTACCAAGCGCGGCACACACGAGTGGGTTTTCTCGCAGCTTGCCGTAGAGCGCGGACTTCCTGTGCATGTTGTCAAGCCCATCGAGGGTGCGCGCCCCAAGGAAACAGTAATTCACAATAATGAAGCTGGCTTTGATGTGTCGTGGCCAAATAGGCTAACTCGCACGCGCGAGCCCAAAGTACCTGCTAAATCAGGGGATGTTGCTAAGCTGCCTTGGAAATGGGTCGAGGCCCGAAAGTATTCTTGGCGTGACTGGCCCATTGTCCTGGCACCAGCGGCGGCAAGCGACGCCTTCATAAAATCGTGGATGGAATGGGCTGCTGCTGAGCGCGGTATTCCGTTCAAGTGGTCCATGGTAAGCTTTGCTGCGAAAGTTTACGTCGCCAATGTGGTGGCAGAGGATGTTGAAGTGTTTGTGAAGGACTTGGGCCTTCTAGACGACGTGCGAGTTGCCGCTCGGTTGCCAAAAGCCACAACAGCTGCAAAGGTTGTAACTGCGTTGATGGCAAAGACACTGGATGAGCGCCGGGAGATTTTGCATGCGGCGCAATTGACGGCATCTGTGACAGACTTGGACTTTGAGTTGGCCGCGCGCTGGTCAGGCATTACAATTATGATTATTGCAAATGTAGACTTCATAAAAGCCGACAAGGATGCTCCGGTGCTGTGTGCTGATTACAAGCCAACTGTAGACAGTGAGGCTGATTTAGTTGTGTGTTCTGATGGCCCGCCGACAACCACACATCCGCGCGGGTCCACAAAGGACTTGATCACGAATGCGGCTCTCTTTTTCAACGATGAAATTAGCGCCACCCGGGAGGCAGTTTGGAAGCGGCCGTTTGTATTGCTACACAAAGAGGTGCAAGGTGGTGCTGCTGGCCGCCCTCGCTATGCGCCAGTTGGTTTGGGTGTGTGGGCATCGCTGCGGCATGTTCCAAAAGACTTGCAGCATGTTGCATGTTGCCTTTGGAAACATAAAGCTTGGCGCAAAGCTAACGTTTTGTGAGACGCCTGCGGGATTGCCATTATTTTTAACATTTATGCACACTTGAGTGGTGCAATAAAAATAAAAAATAAAAAGATTATGAGAAGATAAAGATAAGCATTGATGCCACGCAAGGGACGCGAGGGCGGCGCATTTCTAGGAAAAGGCACGTACGGCTGTGCATTTGTTCCAAATATAACCTGTGAAGGCAGCAAATCCCAAACGCCGAATGCCATTGGAAAGGTGTTTTTCGAAAATAGGGCTGCAAAGGCAGAGAAGGCAATATCGAAAGTCATGTTTAACATTGACCCTAGCGGACATTGGTTTCGCTATCCCAAGGAGCAGTGTATCGTCAAAAAGGAAACAATTGTCAAGGAGGATGTCGAAAAGAAGTGCGATAATGTGCTAAAGAATCCTCAAGAAAAGTTTGGACAACTGCTCATGGAAAATGGCGGGCAGCGAATTCATGAATTTCTCGACAACTATGATGACATGCCTCGTGCAACACTTTTGAAGTTTATGAAGCGCATGTTTGACGGCGTTGGCGCTATGGTTCATAATAAACAAGTTCATCAAGACATCAAACTCGACAATGTTGTGGCACACGCGAAAACAAAAGGGATAGTCCGCATAATTGACTTTGGTTGGTTGCGCAGTTTCGCTGACTTCTATAAACCTGAAAAGAATCGCATGATGGCGGTGAAGCGCAACTATGCCCCGAGTGGCCCCGAGTATCGCGTGGCGAACTCGCCTGCGTCCCAAGTGAAAGCAGATATTGTAAGAGAAGAACTGCTCTTTACAAAGACTATACCAGGTTACAATAAATTAATGTACTTTGATGCCCCACGAAGCTTGGAAAAATTAGTGGACGACTTGACGGAATTTGACGAGCATAGTGACCGCATGAAATTATTGAAGAAATGGAATACGGTCGAGAAGGTAGATGTTTATTCGTGTGGAATTGTATTATTGAAATTGGCGAGTTCATTTTGCATTCCTGAGCGAAAGGATGACCCCGAAGTGGTGGAGACATTCAATGATATTTTGCGCGACTGCTTGATGCCGCATCCAAATGACCGCAGCAGTATTCAGGAAATTCTACTGGCAATAAAATCCGTAAAACTGCCTACTCAATCATCGCCGTTGCCGTCGCCCTCGCCCACACAATCACAATCTGCAAAGGTTACAAAAACAAGAACAAGATCACGCACAAAAAAAGCGGTTCACGCTACACTTTAACTTTAGAAGCTCACTTCAGGCAGCTTGAAAGCGTTACCCACATTTTGTTTTTGAATGGGTTTGTAATTAAACTGGAACGATGAATAGCCGCAGACACCCGAGTCTTGAGCAGTCGCTTCACTTTCATCTTCGTCCTCCTCCTTAATCACATTCATCTCCTTGCGACCGGACAGCATCGAGAGGTACATTTCCTCGTCGAGCAGAATTTCGCTATCCCCTGTGCCACACGGTGGCAGTTGACCCAGCATGATGTTCGCTGAGACGCCATTGATTTTGTCGTAGTCGCTGAAGACGCTGGCATTAATTAGCATGTCTGTCGTCTCCTCGAAACTCGACTTGGCAAGTGGGCCAACATCGCCGCGGTTGATGCCGTGACGGTCAATGCTCATCAGGTTTCCGCGATGTGTCATGGTGTCAATTAGCAGGCTGACATGCCTGTAATTCACACTCGACTCCTTGATGACTTCCATAATTTCAAGGTACAAGCTGTTACGCGCCGCCTCCACACCGAGGACGGCGTAAATTTCGCGAGGGTCGTTGCTAATCGTGCGGGTGTTGTCAACATTGGGGTTGCCCAGAATTTCGGCAAGGTTGCTACCATCCGTGTCTAGAACCCAAATTGCCTGTTTGTCAAAGCCTTGCGTCGCAGGGTTGTATTGTTCTTGCGACTTGGCGTGCATCGACACCTTGCGAATGCGCTCCATGCCTTTGATGGGCTTGTGAATCAGTGTTTGCTCGAGTGCCTTTAGGGCGGCCACTTGGTCATAAGACGCATCTTGCTTGGAGTCGTTGTCGTTGAGAGACACGCGCATCACCAGCTCGCGCGCATTGTCGTCGCTGAACAGGCAAGTAATTCCCGGATTGCCCGCCATGAGGCGCAGGTAGATGTCAGTCATCGTGAGGCGAGCAGCATGCAATTTGGCACGATGAATGCGCATGCGAAGGACCCACGGCGACGCAGCGCCGCCGCCACACTGGGGCATGATTTCCGCAAACTCGTTGTACGACTCGAGCCATTGGCGGTCCTCTGGAATTGTTGATGCAAATCCGGCACGTGCACCTGCCGGGTCGTAGTAAATTTCCGTGCTCTCAATCACATTTTCTAGGCGCGTCGTCTCGAGGCTGCGCAGCACTTGCATGGCGCGCTCTTTTGCCTCGCGCACGCGCGGGTCTGCGTGAATGCCCTCGCTATCTGTCTCGGTGGGGTTGTCCACTGTACCAATGTCGGGCTTGAGGTAAATCGTCAGCGACGGAGTCTTCATGTTCTTGGAGACAGAGAGGAGTTCCTTGATGCGCGGCACACCGCTTGTCGCCTTTACAGCTGCCGCCGTACCAGAAACGTGGAAGGAATCCAGCGTCAACTGAGTCTGAGTCTCGCCGAGCGACTGTGCGGCAATAATTCCCACCATTTCTCCTGCGGGCGCAATTGCCTCCTTGAAATACCGCTTGACCTCCTCGACAACCCATTCGAATACGTTCTTCTTGAGGCGCAATCCCACAATTAGTGGCTTGGGCGACAGGAAAGAGCGAACCAGCATTTTAGCGTACAGTGTGCCTTGGTCGGCTTTGGATACTTTCATGGACTCTGTCAACGAATCGATGGCATCGAACACGACGGCGGGCGTAAGGTCGGTGGGTGCATCTGCAATGCCCACTACCTTCGAGCGCTCGTGTGCATTTTTTAGGATGCGCTCGAATGGAATTGGGTAGAAAATGTTGTTGCGTTTTTCACCTCCAAACACGACCTCGAGAAGCATGCGGCGGTCCTCGACCAGAGTTTCAAAGTGTTCCTCTGCGCGCTTCGACCAGTTGCCCTCTTTTTTCATTGCTGCCATTGCGTCGTCTGTCAGGTAAGCCTCGAGAGGGTCCGTTGTGCGAAGGTGATATTCGCGGTCTAGCTCGAAAATGTTTTTGTGCATTGTTGGCATGACTTGTTTTTCTATTTTTGTGCCCTCCATGCCGTCTTCTCCGTAGATGAATTGCATGATGCTGCCGGCGGCGTTGCGGACAGTTTGGTCGTAATAGATTTTTGCGTCCTCCATCGCTTTAATGAGACGACGTTGAATATATCCGGTCTCACTGGTATCCTGGCATTGCAAACCATTTGCTATGCCAAAGTTGAGCGTGGATGGCACAGTTACGTCATAAAGTTTAGGGTAGTCCTTCACGTCCACCTTGTAAATCTCCACAATTTGGTCCATCACAACATCGTTTTGGTAATCGAAGTTGCAGTGTGATTCGGTGAATGTGTTCGATTTTAAGGTATTTTGCTTGTGGTCCATGATAAGCTCTATCTTATCGGCAAACTTTTGACCCCATAGTGAACGAATTGAAATATGATAGGACGGTTTTGCGTTAACCAGGTTAGGCTCTTTGGGATGTGTCACCGACACCTTGCCGAAAATGCCTAGACGAGAGCACAACATAGAGATTCCTTCTATTAGCTGGCGAGATGTGGAAGATGACGTTACGCCTCCACGCTCAATACTGCCATCGCCTGAAAAGTAGCCACTCACAACGCCTTTCACAAACTCAATTGGTGCATTGAATGCAATGTCAGGCACGAATTTATTGTGAGCATGTGTACCAACAAAGTGGTGGAGGAAGCGCGCCATAAGAGTGCTGTTGGCCTCAACGGTGTAACTAAAACCGCCGCTGAAATGCTCATTGCCCTCCTTCATTTGCACAAGCGATTCGTTTTTGATGTTAAACTTGTCAAACCACTTCTTGACATAGTCTTGAACTCCCTTGTCTTCCTTGGCAATGGAGACCTTACCAGACAGTTCATGAGCACAGCCATCCGCCAAGTAAATGCCGATAAACACACCGTTATCATAGTCGAGATCAAACTTGTCCGGCATGCGCACAGAGTCACGGCTGGCGTGGAACGGATAAACGCATCCATCCTTGATGTTTTCGACATTGGACCGCACAAATGCACGCTGCAATTTAGCCTTACTTGTGTACGGTGTAGTGAACGTCACGCCGTTGTTCGCCTCCCACCAGCCACGAGGAATATGGAATTTGTCGCCTTGGGCCTCCTTCATTAACTCGATTGCACGATTGTATTCACTGCCGTGCACATATTCCGTCTTTGGAAAGTACTTCTCCATGTCTACATATGTTACCTCCACCGGCGGCGCCGGCAAGTTCATTGTGACGGGCACGAAGAAGCCAACCTCCACCTGGCTGGTCTTCATTTTTAGAAACTGTTTGGTTTCCTTTCGCCAGATGAGCAGCGACTCCGAGTCCGCAACGGTGACCTCGCGCCCGCCTAGCGTCTTTACCTTGTAAACTGCCTCACCAGGGTCGTGACGCGTAACTGCCGTCAACTCACCCCATGACATGTTGCCGTCATCGTCAGTCGTTGGAATATAAACCTGCTTTTCGAGCGGCAAGAACTCCATATTGCGGTCCTTTGGGAAGTGCTGAATTTCATTTGGACGCGCATCCAGGTGCGCATCAATCCAGTCGCCGATTTTGACATACTTAGAAACACCGTCCTCAATAATCACGATGGGCGTTTCTGCTGTAACGCTCTTCACGGCCGTATCAATAAGGCCCTCGCGTCCACCCATGGCGTGGAAGAACATTTCTTGAGGCGTTAGACCACTGATGAACGATGACTCGACGAAGCCGCGCGACTCGGGGCCATCATCGTACTTGCAGAAGTGCGGCAGTGTGCGGTCCGTGAAGCCATAGGCGACGCGCTTGCCGTCCACGTTCTGCTGGCCCACGGCCGCAATCATCTGCGAGACGTTAAGGTCCTTGCCCTTCGATCCAGACTTGACCATGTTAATCAGGCGGTTCCACTTGTCGTCGATAGTGCGCAGACCAATGCTGCCTGCCTTTTTCATGGAGTCGTTTAGAATATTGATAATTTCACGCTCGAAGTAGTCGTGGTTGTTGAACATCGACGTGTTCTCCATGTTGCCACGACGCACATCGTCAAGGCGCTTGTAGGCATCTGCCTTCATGTTTGCGATAACCGCCTTCAGCTCCACGTTGATTTCCTCGCTCACGGCCAAGTCACTGATGCCAACGCTGAAACCACCCGTCATGAGCCAGCGGCACACCAGGCGCTGCAAATTGTCCAGGAAGCGGCGGACCTCGAAAGGCCCGTAGTCGTGGAAAATGACAGGCAGCAGGCCACGCGACATATCGCTAAATACATTTTTGTCGATGAAGCCATCGAGGAGCTTGCTGTTGGTAATGATGACCTTTTCCTTGGCCTTGTTTGAAGTGTTGATGTGCAGTAGCGGCGGCAGAATAGCCGAAAATGCTTGCCGACCTGTAAAAGTATGATGAGTGCCCTCCGTGGCTTCGAGAATGCCACTGAAGTAAGAATTGACCATCTGCAGGTTGGCAAATGTCTTCTCGTGAAGGCGGGTGTGTGCTTTGGTGAGACGGTAGGAGCCCACCATCGTGTCTTGAATGACTTCAATAATCGGCTTGGCGTCTTTTGGGGTTAAAATGTGATAGGGAACGCTCGCAAAATCCATGAGCTCACTCATCGTTTGGATTGATTGCGGGGCATGAGTATTCATCTCCAACGAATGACTTACACGCTTCACCATAAATGAAGCGTGTAAGTTCGGGAAATACCCGTGCTTTCGCAGCGGGTTTGGAATACACCTTAAGCCATCTTAGGCTGGCTAAGCCTTCATTGATGACCGACGACCGTCTACTCTCTGGACCTTCTCCATGCCCTGCCATACGGGTTTAGGAGCTTGGCTGCGGATTGCCCAATCCGTCTAGTTTATTACCATACCCGCGCAATTACGCGCGGTGGCTGCGACTGTCTTTCGACGGCCCGCCGGTACTAGACGGCTCTAAGGGGTTTCCCGCAATTTGGACGTCTTGCAGCGTGGGGAGCCCGTCAGCTCCCGTTGCCACTAGATGGTTATATGCGCGAGCGAACATCCACACTCGCGGCTGACACTTCCACTGTTTTCCTTGCTAAGGGGGTCAGCACCTTAGCAAGCAGCCACCTGTTGGAGACAAGATGAACACTGTAGTTTATCTCCATCGAAATCTGCATTATAAGGACTGCAGTCCATTGGGTTGAGGCGGAAAGTTTGGAACGGCATGACCTTCACGCGGTGGCACAGCATGCTCATCTTGTGCAGCGACGGCTGACGGTTGAAAAGCACATAATCACCGTCGCGCAAGTGCCGGTCCACAATATCTCCCACCGCCAGCGCCTCCGCAATTTTCTCGCGACTCGCCTCGAAGCGCAGCGTAAACGTCTTGCCGTGCTCCGCGCTGCGCACATACTTGGCACCCGGCCACTTGTCGGGCCCGTTGCGCACCAGCTGCCGCAGCTCATCAATATTGTAGTTGTTGACAATTTCAGGGAACGACAGTTGAATCGCCACCTTGTAAGGAACACCCAACTCATCCAGCGAAATATAGGGGTCTGGCGTAATTACGGAGCGCGCAGATTGGTCGACACGCTTGCCGTTCAGGTTGCCACGGATGCGTCCCTCCTTCTTTTTCAGGCGGTCGCTGATGCTCTTGAGCTTGCGTCCGTTGCGCTGTTGCGCCTGCGGCAGTCCTGGAATTTGATTGTTGAGAAACGTGGCCACGTGATATTGCAGCACCATCGTCGTCAGCCGCAGATATTCTTCCGTCACTGCGCCGCGCTCAATGCGCTGCTTGAGCTGCGTGTTGACCTTGACAATGTCGCTCAGCTTGTGCGTCAGGTCGTCCTCGCGCCTCTGGCCGTTCTCCTCAATAATGCTCGGGCGCACCGCCGGCGGCGGCACAGGCAGCACCGTGCAAATCATCCACTCTGGACGATTCCACTTTGGATTAAATCCCAGCATCTCCATGTCAGCATCGGTGATGCGAGCGAAAATTCGCAGCACATCGTCTGCCGAATATTCCTTCTTGACCACCTCTGCCTCCTTGTCCTTGGGGTCCTTCCACTCCACCACAATTTTTAGAGCACCATCTTTAATGTATTTTGTAGGCACGGCCGCACCGCAACCAGGGCGTCCATTCTCCTCCTTGGAATCCATGTCGTCGCCACACACTTTAATGCGCGTGTTGCCACACAGTCCCACCATGCCGTCGTGACGCTTTGCCAAATTTTTCATGTGTCCAATTCGCACAGCCTCATCGCGCAAGTCCTTAGAGGTGCTGTTGGGCGACACCAGAACACGTGAGCAGCGATGACACACGCATTTCAGCACCTTCTTTGCATGCTCAAACAACATGGCTTGGAAAACTGGCTTCGCGAGCGTGATGTGACCAAAGTGACCGGGGCAGAAAATGTTCTTCTGTTGGCACGTGTCACAGAAGCGGTTGTGCTCCAACACGCCCATGCGAGGGTCGAACAGGCCGCCCACAACCGGCACATTTCCCGTGTAAGTGTCCGTCTTTGTCACCTCCACCACCGAACGCCGCACAATTTCTTCGGGACCCAAGATGCTAAACTGAATGCCTTTGACGACATCTATGTCTTGATCATACGAGAGTTCTTTATAGATTGACATTGTTTACACTGTCCTGGTGCGAAATCCAACAAGCTCTGTTAGAGTCGTAGATAATTTAATAAAGGAGTGTATCTGTCTAAATGGACACTCAAATCCTTTTTTTCGCCGGGAAGAAAAATTGACCCCAGGCCCAAGATCACACAATTCCAACAAATGACCGAAACAGATAGCGATAGCGATTACTATCCAGAAAGTGAAGAAGAAAGTGAGACCGGAAGTGCAATGGAGGAATCTGAAGGCGAAACCATTCACACGACAAGCTCAGCCAGCACATCAAGATCGGGAAGCACATCGGGAGATAGTATGGCTGACTTTATTGTTCCAGACTTGGACAGCAGCGAGGACGAAGATGCAGACGAAGATGCAGACGAAGATGAAAAGCCCTTACAAATGCGAGCGGTGAGTCGCATGGTGGGCACTCTTGGACGAGGATACAGGATCGGTCCAATTGCCTTGCCTTGCGAGCGTTTGAGCAAAATGCTTACATCTCTAAGAAATCGCCGGGTAGAGGATGTGGAGCTGGAGCTCGAGGAAGAAGAAGACGCCGGAGGCGACTCTCGCAAGCGAAAAAGAAATCCCCGAATCGCACACTACACACGCGAGGAAAATGACTACTTTTACAAACTGCCCGAAGACGAGCAAACAGCCATGACATCCATTGAAGAATCGCTCAAGATAAATGATGCATCGTCTCTCGTAAATGTCAATATGCCTATTCGATTTCGCTTGTTGAAGTCGGCGGCAGACATTAATACAAAACGTCTGCTCATGGCTAAGCTTGATACTGTGAATAATATGGGCGGCCATGAGGGAGATTACCATAAAATTCATAGCTGGCTGCAATCCGCATCACGCTTGCCCTTGGGGCGTTTTACACCACTGCCCATCCAACGCGAAGCTGGAATTCCAGCAATTCGCGATTTCTTGGAGCTAACTCGCTCATCACTGGATGCGGCCGTTTATGGCCATCTGGACAGCAAGGAGCAAATTCTGCGCATCTTGGCACAGTGGATTTCCAACCCGCAATCACGCGGACACTGCATTGGCATACAAGGCGCAATGGGCACAGGCAAGTCGTCGCTTGTTAAAGAGGGCATTGCCAAGGCGCTCAATCTGCCGTTCTCTTACATTGCACTTGGCGGCGCAGCAGACGGTGGCTTTCTAGAGGGTCATAGCATCACATACGAAGGCTCAACCCATGGGAAAATTGCAGAGGTCGTCATGAAATCGGGTTGCATGAATCCCGTGATTTTCTTCGACGAGCTCGACAAAGTCAGCGACACATCCAAGGGCGAGGAAGTATCCAATATTCTAGTGCATCTCACCGACGCCGCACAAAACGAACATTTTAACGACCGTTTCTTCACTGAAATTGACCTAGACCTGTCCAAGGCTCTCATGGTGTTTGCATTCAATGACGAATCTCGAATCAACCCGATTCTTCTAGACCGTATGACAATCATTCGTGTGGCGGGGTACAATGCCGCCGACAAGCAAGTTATTGCGCGCAAGCACTTGCTCCCAAGCATCATGGACCAACATGGTCTCGCTCATGAAACCATCACCTTTACGGACGCGATTATCAAAACTATAATGGAGCGGGTTCCTGAAGAAAAAGGCGTACGCAACTTGCGTCGCGGCCTCGAAAGCATCATCAGCTGGTACAACATGCTGCAATACTTGCCCGATACAGACTTTGACTTGTCGCCACCATTCAATATTACAGACGATTTCGTCAAGAAATATCTAAAAAAACAAACACACATGTCAGACCATGTGCATCAGTCAATGTACATGTAGCTACAACTACAAAACCTTTGCAAGTTCCATCACAATCTCAATATCCTTCCATTGAACAACACTATGTTCACGATGGTCGGCGACGCGCTTGCTGCGCTGGAACAAATCGAGCCACCAGCGCTCGACAATAATATGAAACGAATGTAATTCTTCTGGCAACCATTTATTTTTGTCATTGCATGCTTTGCGCACGAGAAACGCAAATGTTTTTGCGGGGATGACGAATGCGGGAGGTGCGGCGGCGGCGTCTTCATCGGCATTTGAAAACACAAAGGATTCCCCTTGTTCTTTCAAATAACGATGCAGACCCACTCTCATTTCCTCCGTCATGGTGCCACTAACATGTTTGATGTCAGCTAGCTTGGCCATGCGTTGAACCATTGGCTTCTTTAGTCGACCGAATCCGTCTGGACCGGCTGCAACCATGCTGCTCGCTTTGCACATATATTTCAAAGAAATTTCATCAAATAAAACGCGCCCTCTAAGAGTAAGTAGGGCTCGCGATGTCTGCAACCACCCCAAAACTGGTGGATGGAATTCCATGGTGGCTAAAACAGCTAGCAATAACCACAGGACTGCGTCCGGGCAGCGCGGGGTCAACACAGGGCCTTCAAGCTATACTCCGCCCACAACCATTGCCGCCGACCAAGTTGCCACCACCCTCTACGGTCAAACTTTCGAGAAATAACCCTGCAATAAGCATTCCAACAAACATAACATTCCTTTCACCAAGTGAAACATCCGCCTTTTTAAAAGGTGACAGCGACGGCTATGTGAGCCGCATGACCCGTTTAGATTTCGTTGCCCGCGGAATGCCCCCGGATGTTTACCTATCTGCGATTTCCGAGGCGGCCATGCGAACCTCCACGTCGCCGAGTGAACAACAAAAAGTCATTGAGTGTGCGCAGCTAGCAGATGCCTTCTTTTACAATTGTGTCAAGACTCCAATAAACGGCATTACGGTCGCACGCATGCCATGGAAGTTTGGATTTGTGGAGGGAAAAATCTACGAGTACGGGCTGCCTCACACGCGCGCCGACATTATTTTCATTCCACTTGACATTCTTGGGGATAGCATAAAGGAGCTCACGCGGACACTCATTCACGAAAAGGTTCATATTTACCAGCGCGCAAATGTCGAGGCAATTGAGGGATGGATTGCGGAAAATTATTACGAGGCCTTTGATAAAATTGGCAACCGTGGCATGGACAGCGAAATTAGAAGTAACCCCGACATAGGCGATTGGTACTACATGAAATGCGAGGATGCGTCACCTTACTCTATACCGGGCGATAGCGAAGCAAAGGCAAGCGAACTCATGCAAAAGAGAAAGGCGTGGTTGTTGGAAAAGTGCAAGCCAATGGCTGCATTTTACGAAAACAAAAGTAAGGACCCCGAGGGTAACGACGTGCCGTCGGATCCGACCAATATCACACAGGTAAAAGAAGGTAGTGGCGGCAAACATGAGCATCCGTACGAGGCCATGGCTTACGAAATAGCCGACCGGTACACGGGTGATTCATGCAAACCTAAATAGCGGCCGACACGCTGATAGGACCTTGCAGTGCGGACATGACGCGCACCCACGAAGGGCGGGCTGCGTCAGGGTACAGAGCGTACATAATGCGACGCTTTGAGTATGTGATGGCCATGTAGCCGGAACCGGCTTCACCTGTGCGAACGAAGTTGTTCAGGATTTCGGCGAAACGAACCATGCCTGGGTGATTGTTCGCGCTGGCATCATCACCAAGCGTCATCATTATTTCATTTGCCTCGGTTTGGCGTTCTTGTTGGCTTTTCATGGGAGCTCCCTAAACATCTTTACGAAAAGTATTTAAGGGCGGGTGACGGACGCCTATTAATACCACACATGGCCGAGATTCAAGTTGCCGGGACAAACCCGAACATTCTAGAAATAAAGACCGTGCAATCATCGACGTTCAAGCAAGTCGTGGATGCTCTCAAAGAAATTTTGATGGATGTGAACCTCGAGTTTGACGAGACTGGTATGCGCATTGTTGCCCTGGACACGACGCATGTGGTTCTTGTGCATCTGAAGCTAGATGCCGACAAGTTTGAGACGTACCAATGCGAAAAGAAGCTATACGTGGGCATTAACATTCTCAAGCTGCATGTGCTCATCAAGACCATTACCAATAACGATTTGCTGACGCTGTATGTGGAGCGCGATGACCCGAACCGCCTGGGCATTCGCATTGAAAATCCGGAAAAGAACGTGCGCACGAACTACAAGCTGAGCATGCTCGACATCAATGTTGTGAACATTCAAATTCCGCCCGCCGAGTTCCAGACCATCGTGTCAATGCCGTCTATGGACTTTCAAAAAATCATTCGCGACATGCACAACCTGGCCGACTTCATCGAGATTCGCAACGTCGAAAACGAGCTGCGCTTTAGCTGCAAGGGTGACTTTTGCACGCAAGACACGACACTCAGCCTCGAGCGCGCCGCTAACATGAGCATTGTGCGCAACACCGATCGCCCGCACGAAATTATTCAGGGTGTGTTTTCGCTCAAGTACCTGGCTATGTTCACCAAGTGCACAAACCTGAGCAACATGGTTGAAATTTACTTGAAGAATTCGTTTCCTCTATGCCTCGTTTACAGTGTTAGCAGCCTCGGCACAATTCGCCTTTGCTTAGCACAGAACGACTCGCCTGCGAATTAATGTATTATGAATTATTGTTTTTTAGCCATGTGTACATATTTTGTTTCGATCAGACAATAACACACAGAAATGCAGAAACTGTCTGTTGTGGGGGATAAAACGGCTCAACTGACAACATACAATGGAAATGTTGGTATTGGGACGACTTTACCAGGTCAAAAACTTCAGGTAAACGGCAGTATAGATTACTCGGGGCAATTATCTCGAAGTGGTGGAACGAAGCCATTCGCAAGATATAACACATTTCCAGCGGCTACTACAGGGCCTGCGCGCCTGAATTTTACGACAAAAGTATACGACACGCATAATGCAGTTACAACTGGGTCGTCATGGAAATTCAAGGTTCCTTTGAAATGTGCTGGGTATTATCTTGTTCACATAGGTACACATTTTCAAGGTATTGGTTACTGTGATTTGTATCGCACAACTGGCGGAGTGACAACTCAACACTGTCGCTTAAATCAGTCGCCTTCTCAATATATGCACCATGGTTCTGCAATGATTTACTTGCTCGCAACAGATGAAATTTACGTAAACATTACATCCGGAATTGTTGATGCTGCAGGATACTTAAACTATATTGACATCGCATGTTTAGATTTGCAATAAACAGCAAAAAGAATCACTTACTTAGCTCATAAAAGCCAGCACATCAGGGTGGCATTTGAATGCTTTCGGGCTCACCGCAACGACCTTAACGGAATCCAGAGTTCGCGCTCTTGAAAGGGCGGTATATGCTTGCCCATACTCAAATACAGAGGCACCGAGGTCAACCTCTATGGCATCGAGTGTCATGCCCTGGGCTTTATGTGTTGTAAGAGCCCATGCTAGTTTGAGAGGCATCATGCGAACACACAGCTTGCTCTTTCCATTACTTTTTTCGGGGTCTTCGTCTTCAGGCGAGTCTTCTACACAAACATATGGAACTTCAACTTTTATGCCATTGCGAAGCATCATAAACACGGATTGCTCTCCCAACTCCAGAACAACACCGCGCGACCCATTCACCAAACGGGTAACTGTTACTTCACCGGTAGGCTCAATATTTTTTGTGACAACAACTTGCGCACCGACTGCAAGTTCAACACCGTCGCCAATGCCTGCTGCTGCAGCCCACTTTGCCGCACGACCCACTTGTGACGGCAGGCAGCGGTCAAACATGGGCATGTAGGTTTTTGTTTTCATAAATGGGCGCTCAGTCAACAGGCGAGATAACTCGCCACGGTTGATGGCATCTACATCTCGATTCAGCGAATATAGGCGTGTTGGCTCGATGCCATCATCAAATGTCGTGCCGCGGCAATTGGCGAGAAGCTCAAAGTCATCGAAGTTGCATACCCCTTTCTTAAGGCGCTCAAGCATACCTTGGAACTCTTCGTCGTCTGCTTGCCGCACCAGCGTTTTGAGGAAATGCTTTGCAGGTGCAAGTTCTTTCCAAGCAAATGAGTGAAATGCAAACTTTCCATTGACGGGTGGAATTTGATAGAAATCTCCGGAAAACACAATTTGTACACCTCCAAATGGTAATGAATTTTTGCGAAGGATTTTAAGGTACTCGCTTATCTTATCGCACAAATTTGCATCAAGCATGCTGACCTCGTCAATAAGCAACAAACCAAGGCGGCGCAGAGTTCGAGGCAATGGCTGTTTTTTTGTTATTGCTTGCTGGGCAAGATAATCAGCGGTGCCTTTAGCGAGACCGATTCCAAGAAAAGAGTGCAATGTGCGGCCATTTACTAAGAGGGCCGCTGTGCCTGTCATTGCCGTTTGTTGAGCGAATCTGCCAATGGCATTTGCCCACTTCATGATGCGTTGCAATGTGAAGGACTTGCCGGTTCCTGCTGAGCCGCCCAAGAGAATGCTCTCGCCGCGAACAACCGCATCAAATGCTGCGCGCTGTTCGCAGTTCAAGCCATTTGCAATTTCGTCGATACTTCCCTGCACTAACTGGGGAGGCGCGGCGGATACTGCTGCCGCTGCCGCCGCAGATGTTTCAGCAATGTAAGCAAGTGCCGCTTCTTCAGTAGCAAATTTCTTGTATTTTGAGCCTCGTCCTACACCATTTGTTTGACAGTCAGTCCAAGCTCGATAGATAGCATTTCCCTCTGCTCCATTCACGACAGCATAGTATGGAGCAGATAGTTCGCTCTGCATGCACTTCCTTTTTGCGATCCATTTCTCTTCTATTCCCGTGTAAGCTGCTACCTCTTGTAGTGTCATGTCACAATCAATTGATAGTAGTTTTTTTGCTGCCAGATGAGTTAATCTAGACTTTATTGAGGCCGGAGTTCTGCTCATCACTTCTGCAATCTTTTCTTTTGAACATGAAACGGCATTGCCCCATAGCCATGCATCTTGTTCATCGCTCCATGGTGCCCCCTTGTTTATAAGAGCAGAGTCCTCCATTTTTCATTAGTAATATAACTCTTCACTTGTTTAGGTCCTTTTTTTAGATGTCGTCAAGCTTAAATTCGTCAACTTGGACATCATCATCAAGCTTGAACTCATCTATCACTTCGGGAATCTCAACTTTAACTTCAGGAACTTCAACCTTTACTTCGGGAACATTAACAACATTAAGGTGCACATTTTCGACAGCCACAATTATCGTAGGTATATTTTCTTCAAAAACTGCATTTGCGGGTCTAGGAAAGTAAGCACGCTCAGCAGTTCCCTTGTGAACAACCGTTTTGCCGTCAACACGAAAGATATCGTATGCACCATCAACTTTCACAATGCGGTACATTAGATTGTCCGCATATGCCGTCCAGACTTGGCAGCGTCCTACAGTTTTGTAAGTGTTTTCATCAACGGAAAGCATCAAGATAGGTTTTTTCTTCCTGATGTTTGTTTTAAGCATCAACAGGTGTACCAAGTTTTGAATCACACAATTCTCATAATATAGGTGAAATCCAACCGACATTGCTTTCGATGTGCCATTTGTAGACAAGTGGCCTTTCGTATAGTTGTAACGAAGGTCGTCTACCCGCATGATATGTATTTGCATAACTACATATTAAAACGCTTAAAAATAATTTAAAAACCGCGCACTTACGAAGCATCCGTGAATGGCTTGTACATGATTTTGGTATATGCAGGATGGTCGATTTTATACAGAGAATGGTCTCCAATATTACTGTTGTCAACCCACAATCGTAGAATGCAAAAGCTCCGTTTGGGCGAAATAGACGCCCCGCAAATTCGGTCCCACCCTACTTTATCACCACCCATGCTCTCTCCTAAAACGGTATAACTTAGCTGCTTCCAGAAATGAGGAACTTCACTCTTCATGACTTTGAACGAGAAACAACCACCCTTTGCATTATGCTTATCCTCCCAAATTGGTAGAATGTGTTCCCGCATGAAGAAAAACATGCCATTGCACCAATATTCACTGAGGGCAACTTGAATATCAACGACCTCTTGCACTGTGCTCACGGTGGCCAACGGAACATAGCTTTCGATTTCCCAAGCATCGTCATCGGGATCATGAAAGTAAAGTGTCCATGTATCGTTTAAGAATTTTTGAGTTTGAGCCATGGGCACCTATTCCAAACCATGATTTAACCTCTCTAAATCCAAATATGTATTCTTTTGTATAATAGCACATGTCATACAAGTTGTCGACACTTGGGGGTGCATTTGCAATATCCAATGGCAATGTGGGTATTGGAGCAACTGTTCCCCTTGCAAAATTAGATGTGAATGGTGATATTAAATTGACAGGAACTGGGAACATAGTAAATAGCTCCGGTCGTGCGATTGTAAAACAAACCGGTTCAGTGCTTAACGTAGTAAATGCTAAGACGGACCTTTTGTATACTTCCGGCTCTCAAAATCTTATATCTGTGAGCATCACACCGACAAGTTCATCAAGCAAATTTTTAGTGCTTTGTTCGGTTTGTTGTGAGCGCAATGGAGGTTCCGTTAGTACTTACGTTTATACTCATGTTTATAGAGACAGTACACTTGTTGTTGGAAGCTTTGGAAATGCACTTGGCCATCAAGTGAGTCAAAATGCTCGTCAATCAGGGTCAACTTCATATCTTGATTCCCCTGCAACGACAAGTGCAATTACATATAGGGCGTACGTCGACCATGCAACAGCTGGTGGTGTCCAGTTTATTTGGTATGCAACGACAATAACAGTTATGGAAATAGCTGGTTAAGACAGAAAAACGATCACCTCTGCCCTTTTTCTAAGGACGGCCATTTTGCCCTTTTTTCCCCTCCCGAGTAAACTTTTGCATTTGACTTTGCCTCAATTTTGTCAATGAGAGGCAATAACTCAAGCAGGCGCTCTGGTTCAATTGGACTTGCGTCAAAGTTGTTAATCCATTTATTCAGTATTTCGTTCATTTTTTCAATTTGAGAAACGTATACAAAATCTATAAGCTCCGCTAGTCTTTTCACAAAAAGCTTAATATCAATGAGAAACTGTTGCTTTGTTTTGATAAAAGAAGAGAATTCAAAGTCCATGAGCTTAATCTGGTATGAGTGCACTTTAGATTTGGTTGTTTGTTGTATGAGAATGTTGTCCAAATGCAAATCACCGTGTGTAAAACCGCACTTCTTGTAAGCTTCTACCATCGTACAAACGACTTGCTTTGCGCATGAATGGAATACATCAATCGAAACAGAAGACCAATCAAATGTTTTGAAGCTTCTACTATTTATGTGTTCCATTACAAGCACTTGTAATGTTTCCCCATTCGTAGCCGGTCCTTCGCATAGGCTTGGATGAAGCACATCCGCAGCATAGTTTTTCAAGCTGTCCGCACAGGTAAAGTAACAAAAGTACTTTACGATGCCTCCAATCTTATGTTTTTGTAATGTCGAATATGTTGTCCACTCGTTCTCGAGGTTTTCTGTTGACGCAGCAATCTTGACAACGACTCGCGTTTTTTTATGGAAAAGCCCCTCGAGTATTTTCTTATCCGAAATCTTCAATGCTTTCGTTTTATCAATGATTTGTAGTGCGCCAAGCGTATCTAGCCATTCTTTCGTTGTCGGGCTTTCGCGATTGATGGAGTTGCAATTTATGACAAACTTAGAGCCCGATGAGCTAGAATCATTGCCAAATGGCAGAAACGTTGCCATTCGTCTTATTTATTGCTTACGTAAAAGGGAAACTGCATCGTACGCGCATTGTCATAAGAACTGTTTATTCAAACGCCCTGCCAATAACAGTTATGGAAAAACAAAATCAAATTTACGCTTCCAGTCAGATTCGAACTGACGACCTAACGGTTAACAGCCGTTCGCTCTACCGACTGAGCTATGAAAGCAAGGCATATGGGACATGCCCATCTTGCTATGAATGCTTATCTTTAAATGATTTTCAATATAGAATCCATATAAGACAATAAAATACATGGAATATAAATAACATAGAATGCTTCTTTCGAGTGCAGGAACTGCTCGCTTCGCATGCCGCACCAAAACATCAAAACGGCCTGCGCGGTATGTGATGCGCCTACGCATGTGCGACAGTGCCGATATTTACGAAACTTATGATGCTCGTATCGAAAAAGAGGCGCTGCTCTCTCGACATGCACACGCACGAGTTACAAATGACATGCTCAAAGGGGCCGTGAACGATGCACTCGCAATTTGCAAATCAAACGACACCATTCAAGAGTGTGCGGTCTTTTGGGATGTAGTCGATGAGCTATTTCATGCCCTCGCACGTCACTATGACCGTGACCAAGAGCTTGCAAAAGGTGAACCGTGGTCGTTGAAGCAACGCGAATACGACCTGTAGCCACTTAAACAATTTCATCGATTATTTTTAAGCACACAAATGCACGTCATTCGTACAATCACATGCAAGGTTCATCCTCCACAACTCGCCCGCGCGGCCATTATTCCCCCTCGTGTTGTCGGGTTGCGCAACAAAATTCGCGAATGTGACGAAGCTTACAAGCGTGACCTAATGCAAGCCAAAATAGAACATTTTAAGCAAGCTTTTCCAGAAATCATTCAGCTCGCAGACAACGAAAACATAAGAAATGCAATGCTCGACTGTGAAGAGCTTTCATGGCCGCGTGGCAACGCATTCAAGGACCGCGCGCGTGAGATGGTCCCCAATGCCAAAGTTTTTGTCCGTAGGTGCATTAGCGACATTTTAGATAAAGAAGACATCACGGATGAAGTGGCAGCATTTTTAGAGGCGTACTTGATAGAAAAGAAGGTCATCGAATGAGCTGTCAGCTCGCAACCTCTCTTTTGTTTTTGACAAACATTACGCATGCATATTACGTGCAAGCGGCTTGGCTGCATCATGCATGGGTGCTGGTGCTTACAACATCGCTCTTGTACCACGCGGCCCCAGATGAAGCACGGCGGCAAAAAGCCATTCTGCGTAGAGTTGACCAAGGAGCCGTCCTTGTTCTTGTGTGTGTTGGAGCGGTGTATTGGTGTTTCATTCCATTCGCTTTCAAGGTGGCCGCGCTTGTTTTATTTGGCACATGTATCGTGTTGTACGCGTACGGATTCAAAAATAAATGCCTTTGCTTTGCCAATCCACCGTACGACCGTATGTGGCATAGTGTCATGCATGTGGCAGCCGTTATCGGCCATCACCTGATTATGTTCGGCATGTGGCCCTAAACACATCGGCGCCACGCAGGACGGCTCTTTGTCGGCACACATGACTTGCGTAAAGCATCAAGTTGATCACCGTTGGTCAACACCGAATATAGAGCGCGCCCAGCTGTTCGATTCTCATGAACCTCATTTTTGTAAATCATGGCATACTTTTCTTTTAGAGTATCGGCGGGCAGTGCTCTCCTATTCCCGGGTACACGGTTAACCTCATTATAGCTATATATAGCCCGAGTGAAACCATGTTTTGTTGCGATAGGTACTAGCTCTTTTTTCCCAGTTAACAAAAGGAGGTATTCGTACTTGGGGCCGCCGCCCTTTTTACGGGCAATCAAATCAACTATAGCATGCTCCAATGCGAGTGTGCCCGCCCATTTCTTACTTGCTGTTGGATTGGTAATGACGACTTCGATTTCTGCTATTCTTCCGGCATTTGATTTTTCCTCGATTGTTGCATTAGAAAACACTATATCCCATTTGCGTTCGTTGCCACCTGTATCGGTTCCTTTGCGGCGGCGTTCAAACCCACCATATGCTGTAAATACCATTGGAACATACTGATATCCATTCCCGTTTGGGTGTAGGTCAAATCCAATATAGAAAAGGGGCAACTTGCTCCATACGAGCCCCGATAAAGAATCGTCCAAGTAATCTTTGTTAAACCGACCAACGACATTTTCAGTGACATTTCCGTTACGTGCTGTTCTAGTTTCGGTTTTTGTAATCCATTTCATAACGGCGTCATATAACGACATTTCGTTAAAAAGGTGAGCCGCCGCCTTCGTTTCGTCATCCAATGCAGCAATCGATTCTCCATGTCGCAACTCGTCCGCCGCCATGAGCACTTTCTTGCTAAAATTCTTGAAAACCCCTCCCATGGCATGCGCTTTCATGCGGATGGTGGTTTTCAACAAGCTTAGCAACTCTTTGGAGGTTGTCTCATTATTTATTTCAAACGACATAGTTGGTTCTATCATCGCCACGCAAAAAAGTATATAACCTCATCATAGGAAGTGCAATGATGAAAACACGCACATTGTTGATTGCTGTATGGAGCGCTCTTATAACTCTCATCATTTACTATTTGATTACAACCATGCGTCGTGAAACATTTGTTGATACGCCCACCCCATCTGGAGATACACCTGCAGACGTAATCGAGAAGCGTCTAGACGCAGCAACTTGTGCATTACGCTCATTGATTGTGAACTCTTCGGGTACAAATAACATTCTTCACGAGACGGAGGGACCAAAGGCTTTAGCAAAAGCACTTGCTGCCCAAGGGTTTATTGAATCAACAAAGGGTGGGCCCGGCATTGACCCTGGATACTACCCAGGTGACCTTTACATGAAACTTAAAACAGCTCTTGCGTTTATTGGCTACGACCCCAAGCAGAAGCTTAACACAGCTAGCCTACGTGCACTTTTAGTTCAATCTCACTTTACCGACCGAAGCAAAAATAATCACTTCACAGAAAAATTTAGCGCTGATGATAAATCTATTGCTGCAAAGTCATGCCCATCGGTGCCGACAGTTACGGCAACTCAAAAAGCTGCCATGATAAAGCGTCGTGCGCAACTTCTAGCATGTGCATTGAAAGATTCCAAAACTGAGGCAGAATACACTGCTGAAATGACTCGCATGGGCGTCACAGAGCCGAGATATGCGAGCAATAGCTTCATATTCATGACCATGAGGAAGAATCATGAAAAGGGACTCGATGAGGCAAAACTTACACCCCTTATGGAGCTTTTCGTGGAAAATGAACTCATTGTCAACGCCGGAAGACAGTTTGCAGATGTTGAATCCGCGGCGCTAGAATGCAAATCAAAATCCGCCGCCCCAGCCGCCCCTGCTGCCCCATCGAAGGTTGAATTGCCGCCCCCAACTCCTCGTGGGAAAAAGCATGCGCAAAAGAAAGAGAAAGAAACACAAAAAGATGAAATCAATAAGACTCTTATCTATTTCATAATTGCGATTGCGGTATTTTTGTTGATTGGTATCATAATTGCAGTTCTTAAGAGAAACAGTGCGCAACCCCAAATCATGCAACAACAACCCCAGATGCCACAACAACCCCAAATGCAACAACCCAATCCTTACCCTAATCCTTAGAATATGGAAAGCAATGAGATTCTATATTTGATAGAAAACTTCAAAAATAGATTAGAATAGAATAGTTCATTAGAATAGCAATGGCAGGCCAACAAAAAAGAGGGCGCAACTCTTCATCTCCAAATGCGCAGATGGAGGACATAAACGAACTTGCTGGAAAGATGTTCAAAATGAGCACAACCGGTCGTGCTCCGGCGCCCGAAGTAGTGGCTGCGCACCGGATGGATGTACAGATGCATGCACCTCGGGACGACATCGAGGATGCGAAAGTTGAGTTGATAAAGCAAGCAAAGTCCATAAAGCGCATGTACAATCTATTGGACAGATATGCTTCGAGTCTCGACGCATTCATGAAAAAAGTAGAGCAAAACGAAATACTGGAGATATATGCTTACGCCGTTATGCCAACGCAATTGAAGATTTTCAAAGAGCGTAACATAGCATCTGTGAAGTCTAATCTCCAAAATCTTGAGAACTATCCGGCTAAACTCATTGGGGACTTATATGATATGCCCAAAACAACACTAAAGCAAGTAGCAAGCGCTCAAGAAATGAGTGCGAGCTACGTCAAGCGGACTCATCGCGATACTTTGAACACTGAATTTTCGAGATTGAATCTGCTCCCTGCCCAATTACTGATTAGCGCGCTTGCTCCCACCGTTACCCGCGCTCTCTACAAACCCCAAATCATTGATGAGCGGCAATGGATGAAGGTTGTCAATGCCTTCAAACGGGTCTTTCCGAATTATAAGTTCACGCCGATTGAGATGCGGTACTTGAATGAGTGGCTACACACAGGAATTGCCAATTTCCATGGCAAAAGATTCAAGGGCATTAAACCGGACGAGAGCGCACAGATCAAGTCGGCTTTGATGCAGTCATTCGGCAAAGACGGAACGACATACTTTGGCACGAGTCCACTTGTAGCTTCGCCTACACCGCCTCCTTCGCAGGATAGTGACGACTATTGAACCAGCTTATTGAAATCCGGCCGCAAGAGCTACTAAGGCGACTGCGTTACGCCGAGCGAAAAATGAGGAGGAATGATGGCTATTCCGTTTGAAGCCCCGCATTGATTTTTTTGATGTTCGCATCCGTAAACGGATGTGCAAAGTACTGAATTTGCAGCAAAATTTCAGTATTATGTTATAATAAGAGCAAGCCCATGCCATCTGGTGGAGCTTACGTAAGCGAAGGCACATATGGATGTGTATTTGCGCCACCTCTTGCGTGCAAAAATCCAATCAAATCACATCCAAAACCTGTAGTGGGCAAGGTGTTTTCCAGATTGGACAGTGCAACTGATGAGGTGAAGGAAATTGCGCGCATTCGCCGATTTGACCCTGACTATAAATTTACTATTCCGTACGTTGGAAAGTGCTCTACTGCAAAGCGTGATTTTGTGCCAAGTGATGAAACAAGCAAATGCGTAAAGCACATAGGATCTAGTCCGTTATATACTCAACTTGTATTTGAACACGGTGGTTATGAGCTTACAAAACTATTTAAGCAACCGAATGCGACCATGCTGAATTTTGACGATGTTATCGCAGCTGCTTTGCCGGTTTTTGAGGGCCTCAAACGAATGCAAAAGAAGGGGTTAGGTCACTTTGATATTAAGCCCCAAAACATTCTCATCGACGAGTCTCAAACGCCACTTCGCATAAATTTGATTGACTTTGGAATGATGAATAAACTCACACAATTGAAATCGGAAACATACATGCTAGAGCACTCGTACATGTATTTTCCACCAGAGTATAAAATATTACACCATGTGAACACGGGCGACACTGATTTTACCAATGTGCTCGTCGCATGTTGGAAAAATCTCAATGTCCTCGGTTATTTGCAGTTTCAAACTTGGATGAACAAAAGATGGCCAAATCAAGAATATGCCGTTGAGATGACAGCAACCGTCTATGAGCAATTGAAAAAGCAACCAAGCGAATTAAATCGCGACTTTGATAAAATATTTGCGGCAAAGGCTGACGTTTATGGTATTGGTATTGCGCTCATTGAGGTTATATATAACTTAGAAACTAAGGGAGGTGTTCGAGTTCGATCTGTTGCGTTGTTTGAGAGCTTGGTGAGGGAACTTTTATTGCCAATGGTACATCCAAATGCATATAAGAGAATAAGCATGGACGATGCGATTATAAAACTAAAATCTTTGATTCGCAGTGGGTCTTCTTCTTCATCGGCCTCCTCCGCCGCCGCTACTCTCGCCACTTCCATTGCACTGCCACACACAAAAGCAGAGTGCGAAAAACTTAAAGTAGTAGAGATTCGAGCTTTACTTGAAAAACACGGCTTGCCAAAGTATGGAAATAAAGACAAAATGTGTGAGCGCTTAAGCAAAGTAATGCGAAAGACTCCAAGCGTAGCTGCGTCCTATAACGTTGTGCCGACTATAGTTGCATCCGCCACATCGCGTACGATGCCAAAAAGTAAAACCAAATCAAAATCATAATCCCGGAATTGCCCTGTTTTTGCTTTTTAGCGCGCAATAAGAGACATCTCGTCCATCAGCTTGAGCAACCGCTTGTTGATGACGTGGTGCCTGTGAAAGCGCTTCTCAACGTTCGGGAAATGCGAAAATTTCATAAGAGAAACCTTGCAAATCTTGAACTCCTTCAACTGCTCTATGCTCACACAACGAAGATCGCGAACTAGACGAACAATGCACATAGCCCGGTATAGCATGTCCTCAATGCGTGCCCGCTGGCGAGTCGTGACCGGCATTTTGGCTGACGGGCGGTTGGTACAAAAAGAAGGGAAGTTGACTTTCAATTTTTCGTTTTTTTCAGGTTAGCAAATTGCCAATCCCAAAATTCCCCTGTTTTTGTTTTTGTTTTTGTTGTTTTTTATTTTTCACTCGACAATGAGAAACATCTCGTCCATCAGCTTGAGCAGCTGCTCGTTGACGACGTGGTGCTTGAGAAAGTGCTTCTCCATGTTCGGGATGTGAGAGAACCTCGTGAGAGAAGCCTTGCAAATCTTGAACTCATTGAGCTGTTCGAAGCCCACCTTGCACTCCGCCTTCCTCGCTTGGCGAAAGACGTCAAGAGCCCGCTGCATCATTTTCTCCATGCCGGCCAGAGGGGGCTCGGCGAGAATCTGCTCCATGCGCTGCATCTGGCGCGTCACGACCGGCATTTTGACGAGGGAGGCTTGAGGGCTGGTCGAGAGCGAGGCTGACGGCGGCTGGCTGGTCGACTGGTTGGCTGATTGGTAGGTGCAAAAAGAGAGGAGTCAGCTTTCAATTTTTCGGATTTTTTGGGGCCCGGGTTGCTGGGGGCCTACGCCGGGCTGCGATTGACCCGAATGCGCTGGTTCGCCGTCGGCCTTGCTGCAATGTGACCGAAAAGTGCCGAGCACTCGCAACCGTCGCTGCCGCTTGCTGCGCGGTCTGCCTCGTCCCCGCTTTGGTACTCAATAAGCGCGAAGGGCGCCGTGTTTAGCTCCCTTTTCAAGTCGATGAAGCGGATCTTGCCGTACTTTGCAAACACCTCTTCAAGGTCATTTTCGCTCACCTTGTTGGGAAGGTTGGCGATGAGAACTTTGTGGTGCTCCATTTGGCGATTCGGTAGGTGCAAAAAGAAAGAAGTCCGCCTTCAATTTTCCGGCTTTTTTGGTGCCGGGTTTGCTGTGCGCCTAGCCGAGGGTGTAGCCAATTACCTCGCGCGCCCAGGCGAGGCGCGAAAACCGAGTGAGCTCTTGCAGCTCCTCGTTGGCGGCAATGTCGCCCTCCTCCTCGGCTTTCTTAATTTTGTCGTCCAGTTCATGCACACACTCGAGCGTCTTTTTCCAGAGACGAATGCAGGTCTTGTCAGCAATCGTCCATGCAATTCCGTGAGCGCGCGCCTGCTCCTCTTTCTCGCGTGAAATGTACTCGAGTGCCTTCTCTGCACCCATCACGGTTACAAGCGTTTTCGAGTAAGGTCGCTTACGAGGATACTCTTTTGTAAAATTTGTAGCCTCCCATGACTCCTCCCCAAGTTTCGTTGTCACACGCAGCACATACCCCTTGCCCTTCTCCATGTCTACCTTGACTTCGATGCGAATTGGTCCCTCTGCTGTTCCGTGTGGCATCGGCACAGCCTTTGGTGGTCCCATCACTCGCGTAAGCATTTTTGCGCGGATGCCTACCTTCTTTGTCCCCATGATCACATTGGCAAGTTGCGAGACGAACGGCTCAAAGAGAAGCTCCTCTGCAATGCGCATTTTGATGGCAGTGATGCGGTCCTTGATTTTCTTGGCATTGCCCTTGTAAGAGCCGTGGTTTTCAAGCTCGTCTTCGCGCTCCATCCAATAGGACGGAGGAAACGAGTATCCGGGAAGCTGCTCCACACAGAGAGCAAACAACTGGCACACCGGCTTCATAATTTGATTCGTGATGTAATGGCGGTAATCGGGTTTGAGGCGATGCTCTTTGATGTAGTCCGGATGCTCAATGCGGTCGCCCTGTAGCCGCACCTCCACCCCCGGCGCCGGCACGATGTACACATAGGGCACTCTGTCGTTTGCCGCCGGTTTGTTCCCCGCATCCCGCTCACCCATTCGGTCAGCCAATACTTTATGTGCAATCTGTTGCGGATTTTTGTAATAGCCGCGCAGTGTTTTGGTGACAATCAGTTCATCCATGGGTGTGCGGCCCTCAACCAAGTTTTGTAGCTGGTCTTTCAAGAAGTCGACGGATGCCTTGAGGGGCTGACCATTCATGAGCAAGTCAATGATGCCTCCGTAAATTATTTTTACAATCTGCGCATTGTCGCGTCGCTTGAGCACAATGCCCATGCTCTTTTGCTTTGGCTTCTTTTCAGCATCGTCCTCGTACAAATTTCCCACATACCGCTTTTTGCTGAAAAGAATAAAGGGAAAGAGAGTCTTCTCATATTCTAGAGACTGTGGCTTGGGCAGAATGCTCTTGATTTCGCGCGCCGCGCGCTGACCTGCGGCAATGGCAAGTGGAAGAGCGTCCTTTCCGGTGACCGGAATTCCTGAGACTGAAATGGTAGGGAATTTGATGAAAATAGAGTCCGTATCTCCGTATATAACCTCCGCACCATACTCGTTCTCCACGAACTCCTTTGCCATCATGATGCGCTCGCGGCCGGTCGCAGTCGTGCACGCCGCAATGTCCTTCCAATAAATTTGCGATGTGCGCGCCCCAATCTGCCCATAGAGCGAGTTGGCCGTCACTTTGAATGCCAGCTGCAGTGCATCCAATACAGCCTGTTCGAACTTTGAATAAGTCGGCTCCACCGAAACAATGTCGGCCGCATCTATGTGCTTCGTCGCACCGAGGTCCACATCGAACAGCTTGATATCGCCGTTCTCCATGCGCTTGGGAAGGCCTGCAAACCGCTCGCCGGTGCGCACTTCCACAGTCTCGTACTCAATTTTCTTGCGCGTGTTTTTGCGCTGATTGATAAGCTTGATGAGAATTTCCGGGATTGTGCCGCGGCGCTCGTTCCCCTTTGCATCGGGCGGCAACTGAGCAAATGTGCAATTTTGAACACCCGTCTTGTGTTTTTTGTCCCCCATGCCCTCGTAAATGTCATAGGTGACCGTAATAAATTTGGTTCCCTGAGCCTCGGCTTCCTCTTTGTAGGTCTCGTCCACCACGAAGCAATCGTGTGACAAGTTGCGCTCAATCATCGAGGTTGGATATAGCGATGCATAATCCAACACAGTGATGGGCGTGTCGAGGTACATCCCCTCTTGAGGGTCGAGAACGATGGCACCCTCATAACCTACTGTATCCATGGTATCTTCATCCATTTCGATGCCAAACGGACGCGGCTTGTGAATGACTGGAATCACCATCTGCTTCGCCCGACATTCCTTCGACACGAGCGAGAAAATCTTGATGCCCTGACCGCGCATGAACAAGTAGCTCAGCGGCACCGAACACACATTGCCCATGCCCACATTGTTTTCTAGAACCTTGAGCTTGTGAAGCAACCTGTTCACGAGCGCACAATCCTGCAAGCAGTAGCGCGCGATTTCTGCGCGGTCGGCAGAGGTCCCGCCAAACTTCCTGAAAATTTCATTCGGGCTCAGGTCATTCTTGTGGTCTCCTAGAAAATGAGCAGCCACACTATCGAGCTTGTACGAGTCCAGCTTTTGGTCGCGCTGCATCACTTTGAGCAGGTCCACATTCACCACGCCATCAAGGGGAAAGTACTTGAGGTAGTTGTCACCAAGAGCCGAAGAGGACAGCTTTTGCTCCTTGACATTGCGAATGCAGCGAGAGGTTAGGCGCCCCAAGCCCTCGCCAAACTTGCCCGCAATGCCAAGCTCCTTGGCGCGCTTCCACATATAATCCATATCAAAGCCGAAGATGTTGTAGCCGATCAAGATGTCGGGGTCTAGCTCAGCAAACATGTCCTTCCAACCCATGAGCATGGCCGCCTCGGTCTCATAGCTATCCACCACAACTCCCTCAATTTCATCACACGAATCAAGAGTTACAATGTGTTTGAAAATGATGTCGTCACTTCCATATCGGTGCACAGTCGTGCCAATTTGGATAATCGCATCGCCCTTGAGAGGGAAGGCATAGAATGCACCGTCTTTGCGAATGTCCCCGTAATCGGTGGCAATGCCGAGCAACGCAAGCACATCGTTTTCAAGGCGGGTTCGCTGTTGCGTGAGAGTTCCCACTCGCTTGGCATCGCCGGCGCCTTCGTCATCACCCTCCTCTGCTGCCTCCACCTCGCCCCATGCCTGCGCAAAGGCCGCCGCCCTGCCAAGCATTTGTGCAAGCTTCGGCGCAACTTCTGTAATCGCCTTCTCGAGTTTTGCAGCGTCGGGCTTGGTCTTCAAAAACACCCTGAATATCTCAGCCCCCTTGGATGTTTTTGTGGCAAGCAGGGTTTTACTGGTAAAGACAGCCTGCAACCAGGATTTGATGTCCGCCTCATTGGCGCATCCCTCTGCCACCACCGCGCCCACCAAGTCCTGAGCAAGCTTCCTGTAATCTTTGAGCGCCACCGGGAAATCGCCATGCGATGAGGTACACTCAATATCAAAGGATGCGATGAGCAGCGGCGCAATTTTGTTGATGTCGACAGGGTAGACATCCTCGCTGTTGACCTCAACATTGATTTGCGATCGCGAGAAACTGGTGTTGCCGCTCTCGGCCGCGCTATCACTGGCATACGACCCGGCGGGCAAACGCACCCACCCACATGGTGCAATGTCGCGCTCGTGAATGAAGCGGAGGAACGGGTCGATGTTGCTTTCATATGGTTGATAACCGGTCTCGAGAATCCACTGGTCGTTGAAATATTTTTTGAGACTGTTAAACAACGCCAGTGACTTCACCTTGACCTTGGCAAATGGAAACTTGCGGTCGTTGGTGAATCCCCAGAAGTCCTTGCGCTTGATGCACTTCACATAGCTTAAATGGCTCTCGAGGCGGCGCGGAATAATGGTCGCTGCATAATCCTTGGGAACCCATGCGCGCAACTTTTTGTCCCATATTAACGACTTTGTCCGGCCCGTCCGCAAGGTCTCCTCGAGCTTTCGCACAGCCGTAACAGGAGAGGACCAATGCTTTTCAGGCAACCGAACAAAGAAATATGGCTCAAATCCCTTTACTTTCACCGTTACACTGTTGCCCTCGTTTGTCACGCCAAACATGATGATTTCATATTCGGGCGCGGGCTCGCTCGGGTCCCGATTTGCCATCCAGTCGCGGTCCGCCTCGGGCACGAACCAATCCGTGAGTTGAAACACAATGTCCTCATCCCCATCATGTACGAGGGCGGGGCGTGGGTACTCCATGTTATAAGTAATATCTTGTCAACATCTCTAAACGGAAAAACACGCGTCATATTTTCTCCTTGGGGGTGATTAGTGGATGGAAGTTGGGGGCATTGCTGTGCTTTTTGCCGGAGCGTCCCTTGCCTATTTGGCATATGACACCTACTGGACAGGTGGCCTCGAGACTGTGAAATCGAGCGTAAATGGCGAGAGTTACATGGTTCGGTCGCTCCCGGACAAGGAGGAAGCAGCAAATCTGTTGGCACGCATTGCGCAACATTTGAAGACGCTTATGCGCCACTTGGAAAAGACGACGCCCGACGACCCGCGCGCAAAACGCTTCTTAGAGCGCTTTCACCCGGAACGTATTAGCGAGGGCCCGGAATCCTCCAAGTATACCAGTTTTAGCATCAACAAAGGCGAGAAGATTGTGTTTTGCCTACGACACAAACCGAAAAATGATTTGGTGGATTTGAACACCATGATGTTTGTGGCTTTGCACGAGATTGCCCATATCTGCACGATTGAAGTAGGCCACCCGCCTAGCTTCTGGACAAACTTCAAATGGTTGCTGAACGAGAGTGTCAATGTGGGTGTTTACCAAGACCAAAACTTCAAGGATCAGCCCCAAGCCTATTGCGGTATTAAGATTACCGACAGTCCCCTGCACACAAATAAATAACGTGTCTAAATTGATGTCATAAACTTGACGTAGTCTTCGGGTGCCATCTTTTTTTTGCGAAGGAGCGCCTTGCCTTTTGTATATACTTGCGGGATGTCTTTCGCGGCTTCAACTATGTCTTTCAGTACTGCTCTTGTAGACGATTCGCAGCGTTCATAGCGACATAGTAACAAAGCTTTTCGCTCTTTTGCTTTTGCAAGTTCTTTTTTCATTGCTTCATTTTGTTTCATAAACTTTTCAATAGGTGCTTTGCGGTCAACCTTGTCATTTGCCGCTTTCCATACGATTTTTTCGGCCTTTTCCTCCGCCTTGCACAAAGCCATGCTGCACTTTGCAAAGTCTTCTGCATGATGTTGTAAAATATCCATTTTCTTGCGGAAACTGGACATTCTTTAAATTAGAAGCCCACTATAATTTTAGAGCTTCGTTACCTAAAACTTGCATGTACATCACTTGTCGCAGGGATGGGCTTTCGATTTTGTTAAATCGCTCACATGCTGATATGAATGTCTCTTTGGTTACTTTGTTGAAATATACCAGATCTCTAACATGAGACGCTAAATTTGGATCTTCATCAGCCGACAGTTTTCCAAGATTAGGTCCCATGTTATCTTTTATGATATAAATCTGCAGTTCTTTATATGCCATCCTTATAAATAAAACCGAACAGCGATGGAAAATAGAATAAAAAGAATCACTGACCATTTGTGGACATGGTGCAACAAATCGAAGATTCGGCGTGATGCATACTGGACAGAATATTATGATTACTGTTTCAAAAATAACTTGTTGTCAATCCCACTCATCGTAATAAGTAGTTTGACTGGTGTGGCTACCATAGCCAATGTGGGAACAACTCTTGATCCTGTGGTAATTGGATGGCTCAGCACAGGTCTAGCCTTTACAACCAGCATGTTGGCAGCGCTTCAACGCTATTTTAAATATGGTGAGCGTGCTGAACAATGCAAGGCAATAGCCAAAAACTACACGCGTATTGCATACAACATTGAGTTTACCACAAACTTATTTAATGCAACTGAGTCGAAAGAGATTGAGCGCATAGTAGATTTTTCCAAAATAATAAGAAAGGATTTGGAGCTCCTCATCAACGAAACAAACGACATTCCGTCCATGTTCATCGAATGTGTTGAGCCGGATGTTGTATGTGTCGGTGTTGAACCTGTACAAGAAGATGAAATTTTCAAACCAACTGCTGCAATTGAAAAAAGTTTGAGCGACATAGTAAAAGAATCTCATTATCGCGTTCGTCGCTAACGCCAACTGGCTCTTAACTCAAATCGGGAAACGGAATGTAAACTTGAACTTGCAGCGCCGCCTTATCATATGTTGCCTGCCACGCTTTGGCACCAATTAAGTTCTCCATAGTCCGCAGCGTGCTTTGTTTTCTTTGGTCGATTGCTGTGGCAATAACCGTTTCCCAATTTATTTGAATATTTGTGTTTGGTCTTGCCCATGCGTACTCGCACAAAGCGGGCTGATGAGCTAGCCCCTCCTCTATCGTCTTGCCACCAACGCCGAGGCCCAAGTCCCATGTGTAGCGAAACGTATGTGATGCATCGAGCATGCAACAGCGGTAGTAAAAATTGTCAGGCACTCGCCAATCAAAGTTTGCAAACAACTGGTGAATGCGTCGAAAATCATCGTTCCCGAGGGCATCGTAAAACACGTAGTCCTTGTACTCGGCGTGCCGCGCTTCCGGAATGTGCCGGAGAATGGTGTTGAAAGTTATCAAGTCCCTGCACTTATTCAACACATGATATGTAACACTACACCCTAGTTCTATGAAACGCTCAACATGTTCGACGGGAATGCCCTTCGAAACAGCCGCCACAAGAGTATTAATGTACATGTCTTCAACTGGCACATTGTATGCAATGAGTGTGTTTATAATGTCGGGACGTTCCATTGCACGATCGTATGCGCGCGCTGAGCGGGGCACCTCGTTTTCAAGCAAATAAGACACATGTGCGGGTGTACCATACTCGCACGCCGACCAAAGCATCATTTCCGACAGTTCCCATTCGACATTGCCCACAATGAACTCGATAAGACCGTTATTATTTAATTGGAGGGCCCGTTCAATAACATCATCGAGTATGAAATGATGATCATGATTCTCCATCACCGACTCGATAATGAACCTGACATACCAAATTGCGTCCGCCGTTTGCATGTTGAAAGCTTCATTGATGAGGTCCCAAGTTTCAAAGTTTACGATGTTTATAATATCGGTAATTTTGGTGAACAAGTCACGCGCCGCATCTATCTTTTGTGACTCAATGCAACCCGACAACATGTTGTGCATGCCATCGATGCGCACTTGTTGAATGAAGTGGTCAGCGCCATTGTCATGTGCGAGAAGTTGCAATAGCGATTCCGCAACACTTCCCGCAGAATGTATGCCAATTGACCTGAAAGCCTCCTCTCCGCATTCATCGTAAGACGGAAATACGCGCCACTCTATGAATTTAGTTGCCATAGCCCCATTGTCTTTTATGGCCGCCGCTGTCCATAGAAGCGACCCAAATTGTGAATTCGGCAAGATTCTGGTGGTGATTCTCGAAATGAAATCTCTAAGGAGCGTTTCGTGCCCACCCATTACCAGCCAGTATGCAACATTTAACGGTGCAGCACCCATGAGGTAATCCTCGTGGCCCAGAAGCGCCGCGGCGCATATCATGGAATGTTCGCCGACAATTTCCTTGATTTTCGCTTCGATCAAGGAGTCGCGGGCAGACCAGATGCGTGCTATGTATTCAACGTCTCTAGTTCGAAATAGCCCTTGCCATTGCTCATTAAATATCATCCACATGAGGAGGCGCCTATCAGGCGGCATTCGCTTTAAGATTTCGCATCGCAAATCAACCGATAAACTCTTCCATAAATCCATATCCATTATGCGTAAATAAACGTTCCCTGCTCTTATATTCTAGTTTAGTCCATTTTTTAGGTTGGGCCAGGATTGCGGCAAAGTGACACCAAAAAGAATGCGGCTTTTGGATAGAGAGGTAAGATGGAACATGAAGCGGCATGGCATCTTATTGATACATACTTTCGGGAACATGCATATCCTTTTACTCGGCACCACATCGAGAGCTTTCGTCAGTTTTTAAAACACAATATACCGCTGACCATCATCTCGTACAACCCCATTGTGATGGTTAAATATGATAAAGATGGCGTGGAGGATTTCAAGGTAGAGCTATTTGTTGGGGGAATTGAAGGCACCGAAATTCGCATCGACCGCCCCGTGACACAATTGGCGGACGGGTCGCCTATTTTGCTGACTCCTAACGATGCGCGCATGCGAGATGCAACTTACCGTATGAACCTTATGGCGGACATTGTTGTGCGTTACACAATCGCCGGCAAAGAGGCGCCCCTAAAGACCTTCAAAAATATTGTGCTCGGTCAATTGCCCATCATGCTCCACAGCGACGCATGCGTGTTGCATGCCCAAAGTGCACAGGTTCTCAAAGCCCTCGGGGAGTGTCAACATGATCAGGGTGGCTATTTTGTGGTTGACGGCAAGGAGAAAGTTGTCATCAGTAGCGAACAAATGAGTGCCAATCGCCTATTTGTCGAGCCGACTCCAAACGACCCGGACATTTCGTACAAGGCACGCATCATTTGCACCGGAGAAACCGGAGAGACGGCCCTTTCTCCCCGCATTGTAAACTTCCGCGTGATTCGCACAAATTTGCAAGAAAGTTGGGATAAGCGAGCGGCGGCGGGCGCGGCCACAGGAGGCAACGATAGCGACAACGACGATGCCCCGGCAGAAGGTGCCGTCCCCAAACAAGTCACACCCAAAAATCAAAAGGGAGCGGTTCTCGTTTCGGCGCCCGGAATATCAGGGGAAATTCCCCTATTTACGGTCTTTCGCGCACTAGGTGTCGAGAGCGATGAGGAAATCATCGAGACCATTCTAGGCGGGCCCATCGATGCCCAAACACCCATCGCCTTTCTAAATTTCCTGCGACCAAGCGTCACGCACGCGGCATCGACCGAACTTTTCAGCAGAGAGGATGTGTGGAAAAACTTGCAACAACGCGTGTATTTCAAAGAAATAGACTATGTTCATCACGTCTTGGCGAATGACTTATTTCCAAACATGAACGGCGGCGGAGACAGTGACGCAGATTGGAAATCATTGTTTGCTCGCAAAGCTAAGTATTTGGGGCATCTCGTGAAGGACTTGATGCGTGTCGCACTCGGTGTTCAACTGCCGAGTGACCGCGATAGCTACGCCTATAAGCGCATCCATGTGTCGGGCATGCTTCTCTCGACGCTCTTTCAACAAGCGTACAGCCGCGTGCGCGACCTGTGCCGCCGCCTGCTGGATCGGGAGTACCATTACGGTTCTTACAAAAACACAGGCAATATGACGGACCTCATTCGCCACGACAACATTCATTATTACCTGCCCTCGAGCATTATTACAGAAACATTCCAACGTTCGCTGAAGGGCGCATGGGGAATGAAGGATGACAATGATCCCGAGCAAGGTATGGTACAGGACCTAACTCGCATTTCTTACATTGGCTACTTGTCGCACGTCCGCCGCGTAAATAACGACCTAGACCCTGCTCTAAAAATAACGTCGCCACACAGGCTTCATTCACAACAATGGGGTATTATGTGCCCTTTCGAGAGCCCGGACGGTGCAGCGATCGGATACTTGAAAAATTTTGCTTTCATGGCTCAAATCACTTTCGGCACGGGCGCAACTCCCATCCGCGACTGCCTTGAAAATTTGCTAGGTGTTTTGCCTTTGAGAAATGTCAACTTCTTGTCCATTCCAGCGGGTGCACCTGCGCATGTGCGCGTTTTTGTGAATGGCCAATGGTTCGGCACTCATAGTGACCCGCCGACATTGGTGCTTCGTATGCGCATTTTACGTGGTTGCGGCCTGATTAATACATTTACATCCATTTCGTGGTCCATTCCGCGCAACGAGATTCTCATTCTCACCGAGGCGGGCCGTGCATGCCGTCCTTTGTTGCGTGTTGCGAAAGGAAAAGTGTTATGGACGCCAACAACGCCCGGCAGCTGGTACGATTGGGTTTTCGGGACTCTCCTGCCCGCCAGCGATAAAACTGCGGAGCGATACTATAATGAGGGCTACTTTGAACCAAAAGCGGCGGCAGCGGAAAAGACGGATGCTCTATGGGCGCGCTTGGAGTCGCACATGGGTTGCATAGAATATTTGGACATTGAGGAGGTTAATACGAGCCTCGTTGCAGTGCGCGAGCAGGATGTTACTCCGTTGCACACTCATGCTGAAATTCATGCTGCCACAATTTTGTCCGTCGTAACTCAAAACATTCCATTTGCCAACCACAATGCCGCTGCGCGCAACATTTTCCATGCGGCGCAAACAAAGCAAGCTGTCGGCGTGTATGCCACCAACTTTAACAAACGCTTCGACACTGCAGGTTACATCATGCATTACCCGGAGCGTGCCATAATTAACACTCGCGGTGCGCATTATACACATAATGTGAACATGCCCAACGGGTTCAACGCCATAGTTGCTGTTGCGACATACACCGGTTACAATCAGGAAGATGGCGTGATATTGAATCGGTCGGCAATCGACCGTGGCATGTTTCAAATCACTGCTTACAAGACCATGACTGCTCGAGAGGAGGCGCTGAATGATACAACCGTGACACGCCTTGCTAACATCGAAGATCTCCAGCGCGATTTGGAAAACAAAAATAAGGTTCTTGATAACGTGGCGTTCGCGGACTACTCTATTCTCGATTCCACCGGCATTGCACGTGCTCAATCTTTTATTCCCAAGGGGCGTAAAGTGGCAGTCATAGGAATGGTGAAGGAGACGGCAACTATTGGTGAAGAGGCGCGCGGCGTGGCCAAGCAGATTGTGAAGCGGACGACCTATACCAACGTGAGTCGCTACACTGATGTGCATCATTACGGCAAGATTGATCGCGTTGCGGTAACTCACACGGATCCAACCGACCCTAACTCCTACCGTACTGCAAAGGTGCGCTTCCGCAAAATTCGCAGACCCGAACTTGGCGATAAATTTAGCTCGAGGCATGGGCAGAAGGGGGTAGGTGGCCTCATCATTCCCCAAGAGGACATGCCTTTCACAAAAGATGGGCTTGTCCCCGATATAATTATTAATCCGCATGCTTTTCCCTCGCGCATGACGGTGGGGCATTTGGTTGAGACCGTATTTGCAAAGCTTTGCACAATGGAGGGCTGCCTAGGCGACGGCACGGTCTTTATGCCTTTTGACTTGAAAGATGTCGGTGAGCGGTTAGAGAAACGTGGATTTCAATCGGCCGGGAGTGAGATTTTGTACAACGGTAAAACTGGCGAGCAGATAGCAACCGATATATTCTTTGGTCCCACCTACTACATGCGATTGAAGCACATGGTCGCTGACAAAGTGCATGCGCGCGGAACGGGGGCAAAGGACCAGCTTACGCGGCAACCAACGTCTGGTCGCAGTGCGGGTGGCGGCTTGCGCATCGGTGAGATGGAGCGCGACACGGTGTTGGCGCACGGTCTTGCCCAGTTTGCGAAAGAAAGCATGATGGAGCGAAGCGACAAGTATTCGTACGCGGTATGCCGGGATTGTGGAGTTATAGCAGTGCAGCCGCATCGGGGGCTCACCGAATGCCGCGCATGTGATAGTGAAAACATTGGCATCGTCGAAACGCCTTACGCATTCAAGCTACTCATTCAAGAATTTGAGGCGATGGGCATTCAAATGCGTCTCATGACAGAGGACAAGCCGGCCGACGAAGACGAAGAGCTTGACGAAGAGCTTGAAGTAGAAAGTGACAGTGAGAATGAATCTGTGAAGTCCAGCAAGTCCAGCAAGTCCAGCAAGTCCAGCAAGTCCAGCAAGTCCAGCAAAAAAGAAGAACTAGAACTGCTAAGTGATATTGATGACGTAGCATCGGTTGACACACAAAAAGAGGACGAAAAAGACAAGAATGATGTCGAAGGAAAGGAAGAAGTTCGTGTTATTGAAGTTGTTGGGTGGAAAGGCGGAGCCCCTGCATACGAGGAAGCAACAGAAGAGAATGATGATGATTGTTTGGTTGACAATGATTCTACCGATGATTGTGATGCACCACTAGATTAACCTAACCCAAGCGAGCCATTTTTATGCTACCGTTATGTAGAGTAAAAGCAGAATGGACGGCATGCCAACATCGGCGCGTTCGTCCGGCGGCGGCTTTGTAACCGTTCTTCTCCTTCTTCTTGTGCTTGCCTTGGCTGGGGTAATGGTGTATTTGTACATGACTTTGCGTGATCACAAAGGCTCCATGGAAGTTGAAATGAAGACAGTGAAAGGCAGCACCGAAGTTGCGAACAAGAAAATTGATGATGAGAGCGTAAACCGCCTCGGCAATATCAAATACGTCGTGAACCAAGTGAATGATATCAATGATTCAATATGGAAGGCTTATCAGTCGTCTAACACTTCCAACCAAGCCAAAATCGCGGAGTTGAAGGCATCAAACGACACTCTCATTCGCGGAGTAGACACATTCTTCAAATTCTCCACGGCCTCTGCTACCAATCAACGCATTGTTGACTCTTCCAAGCTTCTCACCGCAAACGACCGTCCCAAACTTGATGTCATGCGCGAAGTGTCGCTTGTTTCAGGAGTGACTGCAAAGGACTTGAAACCCCCTAGCACCACCGCAACAGGCGGCGTTGTGGAGGGTGTTATGGCCAAATTTTGCGCGACGGGCGGATCTCCCTGCATCTCTTTTCCCGATAATAATGGCGAGACCTATTTGACTGCGCTTACGGCTGGTAAGAATATTGTTCTTGATGCACCTGTAAAAATTAAGAAGGGGCTTATATTCGATACCACAGGCACAGATTCAGGTGAGGTAACGGCGGCCAACGGCATCTTCTTCAAGTCGAACGTTGGTATCGGTGAAAAGGCAAATGCAACAACATCATTGACTTTGGCTCCCAATGGCCCTGCTGTTGAAAACCTTCTCAAAGCAGGTAACGTTTTTATTACGAAAGATGGTAAGTTTATCCTGAAGAATATTTCAGGATCTGCTCAAGCAACCCTTGAAGTTGCGGAGAATGGCAAATTGGTAATTAAGCCACCTGCCGGTGGCGTCGAGGTGCAAGGCGACATCAATATTACAGGCCAAGCAAAGGTTGGCGGTCAACAGATTGCGACAAGCGTCACAGGCACACTTGTCGCAGGAACAGTAGCAAGCGTAGGCACGACAGGCACTACTGGAACTACAGGCACTACTGGAACAACAGGCACTACTGGAACTACAAGCACCACAGGCACATCAGCCTAAGCGTGTGCAAACAAGAGTGCAGCCTCTTCTACGACTTCATTCTTAAATTTATGATTTTTAAGGTATAGTGCAATTTCATTTGCACTTGTTTCGTAAATTCCCGGGTTTGTACTGGCAAAGTTGGTATACAAGTGTGCGACATCCTCGCTAATTTTTGTTTTCACATGCATGAGCGCCTCATCGCCAGTTAACATGCATGACATCACAAGAACACGCCAACCTGTTGGAGGACTATAAGTCCATTTGTCCTCAAACATAGAATAAACCACTTGTGCAATCGTATACTGACCAATTTTGCCATCTTTCACGGACTGCAATAACAGGTGTGAGTGTTGTTTCATGGAGGAGTAAACTTATTTAAATTATGCCCACACAGCTTTAAGCGCCTAGATTTTCACCTATAGTATAGTAGAGTATAAGAGAGAACAAATGACACAGGCGGCGAACGTGTCCCTTGGCTTGAAGTGGCTAGTAGCCATTCTCCTCTTGTTTGGGTTGCTATACCCGTCTACCATGAAATTGGAACACTTTGGCGGTATTGCCGTGACGGACCCGTCCTTAAGACAAACTGGTTCATCTTTGTATCTGGAAAACCCAGGTCTTTTCTGCACACTACAACAAACATTTGATGCCGCTCTTGCTGACCATAAAGACACACTTCTTTATAGAACATGTGTTGGCATTAAAGACCCTAATCGCAATTTTGAATTGATAATGCGGGACTATATCAAAACATTGGGATATTTGGTAAGCAAACAAACGATGCGAACAAATAAGTTTGACGACGTTACGGTTCGCATAAGAGAAATTCTTGAAAGTGTGCGACTCTCAAATGGAAACAACCACCTTCTAAAGGGCCCTATTTATGTGCTAATGTTTCAGGCGCCGTATTACCGCGACCTCCGCACAGGTTCAAGTGGAATGAACACTGTCATCTCAGTCCAACCATTCAATGCAAGCGACTATAGATATAATCCATCAATGATATTGCGTGATGTTGTCGAGAACGAGCCTCTCGGGTCCATGGAGCCCACGGAGGGTGTTTCATTCGTTTTCTACATTATGTTTCCTATGTACGACCCTGCCAATAAGCTGCGCATGATGTCTCCCGATGCATCGAATGACGCAGTTTCACAATGTGTCGGCTACTGGCTCAAGCAGGCAACAAACGAAAATATGTGCAGAATGAAGTGCCCCAACCACAGCGGTTACACATGTGGATGCCTTAATACAATGCGCCCATACCCATCGGTCTGCCTTGGACCAAAAAACAAAAAAGATTTGCAAAAGAAGGAATTTATCAACTACGGCATATTTTACAGAGTGCATGAACGTCATGCGCTGAATGTACAAATGTTTGACGAAACCGCCTTCTTTAAAGATGATTGCTCTACCAAGCGCTAAAGCTCATTTAGCGGCGGGTCTGGGTCTCATCATCAGAGTCCTCTTCAAAATCGGGAATGATTTCGGTCTTTTTGTTTTCCGCCCGTTTTCTGGACCTTTCCGCTTTGAGTGCCTGCGCTTCTTCGTATCCATCCCATGGCGGCGCCCCGCTATCGATGCGTGCGCGCGCATCATTTAGGTCGCCAATGAACTTTTGAATAATGGGGATGTACTCTTCATACCAAAGTTTAGGGTCAAATTTCACATAGTGAATGTCAATTCGCACGAGTTTCCATGGAATGATTCTCGAAAGTTGAAGGCGTGGGTCTTGTTGAACTCGCGCAATTGCCTCAATTTTCGCCCATTGAATTGCTTGGGACGGTGTCAAGTTGCCCTCACTATATGCATATACGATGGGCTTATCAGCAATTGTCGAAAGAAAGCGCAACACAACACCAGATTTTACAGTGGGCTCGTCGGGCTCTTCGAGGTATTCCTCTTCGTCAAGAACAATTATTTTTACTTCAACGTAATCCGTTTCAGTCAATCCCGTCACGGCCATTTGACCTTGCATTTGTAGATAATATTGCTCTGGTACTGTCCCCGTTAGCTCGCGCTTGGGCGGACACTTGATTTCAACCATACGTCCCCACTCCGTAATTCCGTCTGGCGAAGCCCCAAAGCCGGGTAGCTCTTTGTGTGGCAGTAGTCCAAACTCATGAATAGTTACATCCTGACTTGCGTGTTTGTAACAACGAACCGCCATGTCCTCAAACATTGTCCCATGTTCCATTGTAGCTTTGGCAAACTCACTTATCTCGTCGCTCACGAGACCCAGCTTTTTCATGAGCAACGCCTCGCGATTGCCGAATTTGCCTTTATTATTTGCTTGCGCGAGGTCGCTCGCGGTGAGACCAAGTTTGCGAATGGCATACCATTCAGGTGTTCGTTGTGCAATCCCGGTGTTGTTTTTAAAAGACTCAACGTAATCGCGCCTTTCCAAGAGACGCAATACTTCTGCCTCAACTTGAACCGCCAAGTTTGCGTCGCTTTGCGGAGTTGACATCATCTCAATTATGTACCTACTTAGGCGTTCCGCACTTGCTTGCCGCGCATTTTTTGGAAAATATTTTGTGAAAACCCGTACATACCTAGCAACATCGAGTTGCAGCTGCATGTGACAGTGCCGAATGCTTTCTTCTTCTAGATGATGGTTATTTACATCCTTAAGCCCGGTTGCGTGCGCTGCGCTTACGACGCTCGGCCTCGTGGTCTGCAATGGAACGGACAATTTTGGAGACGCCAAATTCAAGCTTGGAATCCATGTCAGGTCCCTTGGCCACGCCAACTGATACACTGTTGGTTTTGACCTTGGCAGATGCCCTAATCGCTGCGCTCTTTTCAGCAAACCAAGCATCGATACGTGCCGTGAAAATGTCCTCGCTTATCTGCATATTTAAGAATGTGTAAATGCACGCTCTTATATCAATTTTTGGAGTACATCACTCGCTTTGTTTTAATAGATTCCGGGCCCAAGCCATCATTCAAAATCTCCAGGGCTTCGACCGTTCCATCGTCGAATGAGCGCGACATGGCGGTGTCACAAAACCATAGGTTACGTTGCGCAGTTGTCGTTATACCATTGGGCATGACATTGTGGCCGACACACAGCGCTTTTGCATCTAGCTTTCTTAGAACATCTGGCAATACGTTATTGCGATAGTCTTCCGTCAATGCTGCACGTGTCCAAAGAATGCCCTCGCCATCCACAAATAATTCTTGAAATGCTCTTATTTCAGCTGGATGCATTGATGATGCCCCATCTAACAAGAATTTTTGCATGAGGCGATTCATGATCGAAATGTCGTTTTTTACCATCTGCAGATGCGCTGGCAAAATGCCTGCATGGCAGAAAACGTAACTGCCTATCTTCACGACAACGGGTCGGTCTGACAACACTTTTGCCATGTAGCCGCCGGATTGAAATGTTGCCGCGCGGTTGGTTGGTCCTCCAAGCAAATTCAATGAACGCGTTGAGACGTAAGACATGTCCCCCAACACATTGAGAATTTCATGGTTTCCAAGCAAGGATATCACTCGCCCACCATGGCGGCGGGCTTCTTTATCGAGGTTGCGCATTAAAAAGACTACTTGTACATCTGCCGTTGTTTCCCATGTTGATGATGGTGTGCCCTCGGGCGCTCGCATTTTGCTATCTATTTGGTCACCCAGCTGAATAACCCATGTGTCTTTGGGCTCGGCCACCCATTGGAATTGTTCATTTATGATGGTATTTGCTTTCAAGAGCTCCACTAACCTGCCTAAATCTCCGTGCACATCCCCCACAACTAGAAGACGGTCTTTCTTAGGGAAAATTGTTTCCATGCTTGCTCTATCATCACAAAAAATCGACCTGAACTTAACTTCGAGGTGGTGAAACAAAATGGCGGAACAGCCAACGGAGCCCGTATTTGCGATTGATGAGGCTGGCCGCGGACCTCTTTGGGGACCGGTCATCGCTGGTTGTGTGGTTCTCCCTCTCGAGTGCCCCGATGGAAATCCGTTGTGGAACGCCATTCGTGACAGCAAAAAAGTCAGTGAAAAAAAGCGCCCAATAGTGGCCGAATATATCAAAAGCGTTGCAATCACATGGGGCATTGGCAAAGCTGATGCAAACGAAATTGACGAAATAAACATTTTACAAGCAACCATGCGATCAATGCATAGGGCAATGGATGCTGCGTGGCGGCGTTGTCCTGTGGCCGCCCGCCCATCGGCAATTTGGGTGGATGGTCCTCAATTCATTCCCTATTGTCCACCGGACGAAGATGAAACACTTGATCACGCATGTGTTGTTGATGGCGATGCCACTGTGCGCGGGATTGCGGCGGCCTCCATACTTGCCAAGGTTTTTCATGACGACTGGATTCTTGATTATGTCAGGGAACATCCTGAAGTGGCGCCGTACCACCTGGAAAAAAACAAAGGTTATGGCACGGCGGCTCATATGGAGGCCTTAAAGACATTGGGTCCACACGAGCTTCACCGGTTTTCGTTCGGCCCTGTACGGGTAGCAGCTGCTCGCCATATTATCTAAATTCAGGCGCAAAAAATGCAAGTTCACCGATAGCAATGTGCTCATTGCCTGTAGCGCCGGAGCGATAAACAACAAGCCTCCAAATTGTATATTTATGTATGCCATTCACTTGATAGGCTTTTACTTGACCATATGCCCACGTGCTTTGTCCGCTTTGTAAATCAACATCATTCCAATTTATTGCATCATTTGACCCTTGAAGAGTCCATTTCGTAGGAGATTGGTTAGCACAACATGCTGTTCTTGCGGTAATCTGGTATGACCTTATTGTTATTGGAAATGGCAGCTCAATATACAATGTTGGTGGTGTTGCTGCATCAGATGTTGAAATGTATAATTTAGAGTTTGTTACCCATATGTCTTGTCCGCCGCCAGTTGTTTTAGTAAATGCGGCGGAAGGAGCGCTTTCTCCAGAATTATAAATAGTCCCTGTATTCATACTCCACCATGACATATTCGTGTATGTTTTGTAAAATCCCAAACCATATGTTCCACTTGATAAAGTTTTAGATTGCGTTCTTGTACTGCCAAAATATGTTGCATCTTTTGTCCAAGATGCAGTTGTTCCAATGGTACTTGGAGGATACTCATATGATGCGTTTGATTTTCCTTTAAAAAGCCCAATGGATATGAGGTCGCCACCCGACCAAGCACCTGACCATGCGCGAACTGAACTTAAACTAACGGGCCCACTCGCTGGTAAGTTAAACTCTGTTCTCAAATTCCCAAAAGACAACGGTTCAGTATCACTTAAAACCATCTATTTATATATCTTCACAAAAATTAGAATTTTATAAATGAAGCCATGGTATGCCCTTTTTTGGGAATTTTTGCACACAGTGCCATTATATTCACGCAATCTGCCAGGCGCTCAACCTTTAACAAAAGAGGATGCACATACATTGTTGAAAGCGCTGTCCGTAGGCATTCCATGCAATCAATGCAAAAACGATTATGCAAATCTCATCAGCGATATCAAATGGGATGAAATCGATTTATCTAACGATGATTGGTTTTTTAATGTAACAGTTGAAATTCACAACACTATAAATAAAAAATTACAAAAGCCGACACTCACCTTTAATGAGGCAAAAGTGGTGTGGTACTGATTTACTTTTTGGCAGCGTTTACAACGGCATTCACGGACTTTTGGTCAGTTGCCATTTTCATTTTTGTTGCCGCGTAGATTTCTGCCGCGTAGCCTTGCGTTCCTGGGAATGATTTGAAGTCAAGTATTCCATCGATTATGTAATACACACCCATGAATATGCAAAGATACGTTAGCAAGTATAGCAAGGCATTTACGATGCGTTTTGTAAATGTTTGCACGACCTTGCGGTCTTGTGCCGCTGGTGCAGACTCGGTGTATTGATCGGGATAGTCGCCTGGCACAGACGATAGCTGAGATGTGAGAGGGTCGCGGGAACTGAGGGCGGCACGCTGTATTTCACTCTTTGGCAAACAAATTGGTTCCTTGCCTATAAGCTTGGCACGCTCGCTTTGGGAAACAGTGTCGTCGCAAAACGTGTAGTGACATGCTTGTTTCAAAACTTGGAAGCGGTTGAGAATGTCTGTCCGCAGTTGTTGAGGATTAATGTTGTTGTTTACCATTTTGAGGGTGCGCGACATGTCTTCAATGTACTTGCTTTGAGCTTGGCTTGTGTTTTGCTGAATATTTTTACAAATAGCGTAAGCTTCTTGGAGACGCTCCGGTGTGTCGACGTTTTTTGCACACACACCTTCTGTGATTTCGGGATGAGGTGCAAGATTTTCTGGCGACCGCAACGTTTCTTTTAAAATATCATTGACGCCCTCGTTTGCTGCCTGCTCAAGAGCTTGCGAACCGCTCACTGCAAAGAGAGGATACTTGCTCACGTGTTCCTCGCCTAGACTTGGCATTTTTACGCTGAGTCGCTTAATCCATGAAAGGTTGCAAAAGTCTGGCTCACCTTGGTATTTTCCCCCGATATACTCAATTTTGTCAACGCATTGCTTGATGCTATCCGAACCACGCACTTCATTCGTAATTGGGTCCTTCCCGCGAATCGGGAGTGTGTTTTCGGGGCATGGTTCGAGACACTGGCCGTTTACCATTTCGTAACCATTCTTTAGCCCAAAATTGGGAATTGTAAACCAATCGTGCCATTGTTTTGAACAGTGTTGCTCTCGCTTTTGCTTGACGGCCCTTATAGGTTTCTTACAGGACTTTGTGCGGTTGTCATAGGTAAATCCGGGTGGGCATTCTCCATCAGGGCGGCCGCATGTGTTACCCCGTTTTGGAATGAGACCAGGTGCGATGAGACTGCACATTGGGCGCGCCGCTTCATCTTCACCGAGTGCACCCGGCGCTGACTCTTTGCAAAAGCTAAAAGGTCGCTGGGCATCACGTTGTGTTGCAGGTGAAAATGTGCGAACATTTTTCCGTGATTCGCCCTTGTAGTAATGCGTTTTATCAAAAATGCCGAGGCTCTTTGCAGTTTCAATAGAGCAAACCTCAGCCGGCCGTATGACAGAGTACATGTCTGCGTCCTCATTGAGGACCGTGTACCCTGTTGTTCCTAACGAACTCATGTATCACCCTTACCAATAGGTGGTAGTAAAAAAGAAAGCTAGGAAAGTAAAAGCATTAATTGCTTTTCTCCCATGTCAGTGTCGGCTCTGACCAAACGTATGTAGTGTCGGTGTCTGTAGGATAGGCAATCGGCGCTTGCCATTGCAGAGAATCATTTAGAATCCACGATGTGTAAGGTCTTTGGCCAGCAAAGTTTTCAACGTTTGGATAGTAAGTGCTACCAGCTCCTGCATAGTTTTTTCCAAGAGTCGAGTAGTGAGTTCGTACCCATATACCTCCTAGATTGCTTTCACACCATTCTTTAGTGTCACAAACAATAACACGCAGAACCACGTTATTTTCGTCGATTTCTGCAAAGTGCATTCTATCCTTACTATGGCCGCCAAATTTTTTTGTGAAAATATTACGCAATCTGCCCGGTCCCCCGTATAGCATGTCTTATTTATTTCGGTGTTTGTTTGACAATCTTACCGAGCATCACAGCCGTATTGCCATCAAGGAAGGCGATGCGCGATAGGCCCTCGCAACTGTTAAAAGTGTCAACAATAAGGGGATGCACTGGTTCGAAGACAACTTCTGCCATCTCATTCGCTTTTAGGCTATGCGGCGCCTCCAGCTTTTTGCCACCCGTTTCTTTGCCGACCTTCCAGTTAATGCCTTTTACGCGGCATGCCGACCGACCACAACGGACGAAGCCGATTGGGCAGTATCCAGCTTTTACCTCACCTGGAATGTCAAGCGATTGAATTTGAGCTGTAAAGTCTTTGCATGGTCCAAGCGTTGTGTCTGATTTTAGAATCATGACATCTCCGGTGCGAGGCATGTTGCCCTTGTCAAGGCCCTTAATGTTCATTCCCACGTTGTCGCCTGGACCAGCTTTGTCACAGCGCTTGTGGTGCATCTCCACTGTGAAGACCTTGCCAACGCACGGGTTGGCGGTGGTATGTGTGGGCAGGAAAATGACCTCATCACCTGGCTTGACGACGCCCTGCTCCACGCGGCCGGCTAGCACGTCACCCACGCCCTTAATTTTGTACGCACCCGAAATTGGAACACGTAGTGGCGCGTTGACCTTGCGGTCAGGAACGGTGACAAACTTGTTTAGAGCATCAAGAAGAGTCTGCACTTTAACAGTTTGACCAGTTTGGTTGACCACATCCACGCCCGTCCACCAAGGCATGTTTGTCGAGGGTGTGATGAGGTTATCACCCATCCATCCGGAAATAGGAATGACAGGAACAGCCGTGTTCACAAAGCTCTCCTTCCAGCCGACGCGCACAAGCATGTGTTTCATCTCGCTCGAAATCTCATCATAGCGTTCTTTCTTGTAGCCTGCTGTGTCAGTGTCCATCTTGTTCACACCAACAAGGAGTTGCTTCACGCCAAGAAGGTTGATGAGGCGTGCGTGTTGGCGCGTCTGGCCTTGAATTTCAGCTGCCTTGTGGTCGCCCTTTTGGATGGCTGTCGTAAAGTTGCCGTCGGCTGGAACCATCAGCAGGCACACATCGGCTTGTGCAGCTCCGCTAATCATGTTCTTGATGAAGTCACGATGACCAGGTGCATCAATAATAGTATAGTGCCAAGTGTCTGTGAAAAACTCCTTGGTAGTGCACGAAATTGTCACACCACGCTCGCGCTCCTCTTTTTGACGGTCCATGTAGAATGCGAATGCAAAGGATGACTTGCCAAGCGCAGTCGCCTCCTCGCGAAGCTTATCCATTTCACGTTCGGGAATGCCACCAAGCTCAAACAGCAGTCGGCCGGTAGTCGTGCTTTTTCCGGAATCCACATGTCCACAAATGACAATGGACAGATGTTCCTTGTTGTCGGTTGCAGACGACATGTTTATGTGTGTTATTTTTATTACTACTCATCTTTGTCTTTAAATGTCGCGATTATTCAAACGGTCATTAGGAACACGGCTTCAATTTCTATCGGTTGTTGTAGTCGTTCCATAAGCTGCGTACCATCAACAAATCTCCTTGGTATTTTACGTAAACTTCGTTTTTCGGCATCTGTAAGTCCAGGTAGAGTATTGATTACTCTGTTTATATCTTGAACTATACTGTTTCGTATAATGGGGCAGTTTAGAAATCGACGAACATGGTCCTTCAATCCCCTAAATACATTGATGCGTTTATCAAACTCGCGGGACGATGACAATACAGGTAGTGATACTTCAAAGTATCGAAGGTTTATGTTACAAACCATAACTGAGTTGTCTTCATTCGGTGGCCCGTGGGTATCCTTAAAAACTTTGACTGATTGAAACGGAACTATCTCTCGATCGTCTCTTGTCCAACCACTAGAGAACTCGTATTCGAAAGTATAAAAGTCGCCTCTGAACGGAATAGAGTAAACGAAAGCATGGATTAATGATATAGGATAGTCGTGAATTGGTTCGGTCGACACTTCGATATTGTCACATAAGGCATTTTGTAGTGCTTGCTCTCTTGTTATAATCTCGTGTCGCATGTTTCGATTAACGTGTTTCAACTTTGTATAATTTGATTTAGAGTTTCGTGCTTCGTTGAACATCGCTTTAGCGACTTCGCGTTCTACACCATCGGGAAGCTTCGGTGTCATTCTTGCTACAATACACTACTCTATTAATTTTACACAAAATACGCAAAACTTACATTACACGTATAGTAAGGGAAAGTACGTGTTTTGGACAACTTTCTACTTCGTGCTGTTTGGCAGCAAAAAGCACACGCGCTCTACTAAAACTAGGACGAATATTGCCCCTTGAGCACTTCGGCGTCAGATATGGATTGTATGACACCCCTCGCCTTTTTTCTTTACGTCAGTATAGTATAAAGAGTGGAAAGATGAAGAAAATATTTCAGAAGAAAGGTCAAGTGCAAAAACAAGTGCAAGAACAAGTGCAAGAACAAGTTCAAGTGCAAACATTCATGCAACCCGAAGAATTTCATGCGATTATTGAACACTTACAACGGGAGTTTGACAACAAATGCGATTTGATTCTTCACCAATGCGATAATATGATAGAGGAACGGCTTCATCATTTACAAAAAGCTTCAGATAAAACCAAGTTCATAAATAGTTTCAACGCTACAGTAGATTTAGTAAATGGTTATGAGGCGCGGCTCTTGCAATATAAGAACGCATATGTGGAGTATGCTGAAACATTAATGCGTCAACGTACACCATCTGGTGATAGAGCATACTTCTTCATCTACAAAGATGCCGCATACTTCTCGCGGATGCACCCTATGAATGACAAGTATCTTGACCGATTCGTTAGAGAGAGTAAGGTACACATACAGCAAATGTTGGTTCGTCAAAGTTCTCCTTATGAGAATAATGACGAAGCCGAAAACAAAGCACAAGCCGAAATCAAAGAAATATTCGAACAAATTCACTATTTGCCATTACGTTTGAAAAACGACACAAGACCTTGCAAAACTTCAAGAGATGAAATGGAAAAACGGGGACGCGCCTATGAAGCGATGATAACCAAATTAGATACTGATGATATAATATCAAAATGCAAAGATCTTGGTCTTGTAGACACCAAGTTCCTACCTGACCCTAACCCTATCCCTATCCCTTACCTTGACGAAAATGAAAGCATTTTAGGCGGAAAAGGTCCCAAAAAACAAAAGAAATCACAACCTACGCATGTAAAAACACAAAGACGGGTTAAAAAACCCTAAGTGACATGCATGTGAATTTCTATGCTCCCAGTTAAAGAAAGGGGGCGCGTTTATGACATTTTCTTTTGTGCGTGTTTTGGAAATTAGTTCATATGTGTATTGTACTCTTTAAGCCGTGGTTTGAGTGAATAATGGTTGGAGCGAGATTTGAACTCGCGCGCATTAGATGCAGTTCATCTTAAGTGAACCCCGTTAACCTGGCTCCGGCATCCAACCATTTTTCACATAAAAAATAAAGTTTTTGCGTGGTGCCGGATTCGAACCGACGAACCAGATGGATGGCATCTTGAGAGCCACGGGTTTGACCACTCCCCTAACCACGCACATACATACTTCAATGCTTGTCTTTAAGTGCTTTTCATCATGTAATCCATAAAATTAGGAAATATCTTACTGCAACCTATTTGTGAGGGGGACTTTTTGACTTACTCTTGCTATTGCTCTTGCTGCTTGTTTTCCCTTTTTTCTTTGAGGCGGCAGCTTTGGCCTTAGCGGCGGCGTCATAGTGTTTTCGCATGTTCTCAATACCTACTTTATATGATATTACGGGAGGTTGCTTCGATTTCGCATAAGCTATATGCTTGGCCATGAGAGCGTTAATGAACTCAATCTCTTGAGGTGTCATCATATATTTCTCAGCTTCAGCTTTCCCCTTCTTGCGTAGTTTTGCATAACGCAAAATATCATTGTTAGGAACACTAGGACTGATTGAATCGCTGGACGTGGAATAGCTATATTTCGTCATCGGCTTCTTGCAGTTCTTTCCGCAATTCATTGTTCTAACTGAGACACGCGTATTATTTGTCTTTGCATGAAGTTGTTCCAATAATGAATTTGCCGAATGAAAATGCATTTCCATATTCGAATCGTTGACGGACGAAGTAGTGCAAAAACCCAACGACAACAACTCCAAATATCACCCATTGCATGTATGAGCGTGCGCGAACGTAGATAGACGGGTCTCGTTCTGCATTTTTCAAGTACTCAATGTGATTGCGCATGACTTGGTCACTGAAAAGCAGCAAAAGAGCGGCGGCAATATAAGGCCACTTCGACTTCGTTGCCATTATAAACAATGCATACACCACGAATGTTTTCACGATTGTTGTTGCAACGTGACTTTTGTTGTTAGGGTCGACGATGTTGAACAGGAAGAAAAACGCCAACAGTCCTGTAATATGTTTAACTACCATGTTGTTATTTAGTGCACGTTGCAAATCACAATTTAGGAGCGAGAACAGCGCATTGAACATAATCCACAAATAAAGGGCCGCGAGCGAGCTCGTTGCGTCGAACGATGCATTCCAATCAAGAATGGGTGTTGCCGTGCTCATTTACTTGCCTCTGCCTCTCTAGTATTTTGCAAGTTATTTTTGCGCGTGCAATAGATTAGACACATGACAAGAGGTGGCGCCAAAATTGGCGAGGGCTCCTCGGCGTGCGCCTTTTACCCGTCGTTGCCTTGCCAAGGAGAGCCCGCTGATAAAGCAAAGATCGGCAAGCTCATGGCAGACAAAGATCAAGTGCAAAAGGAAGTACGATACGCTCGCCTACTGCAAAAACTGGACCCCGACCGCAATATGTTTTACTACGTAGACCCAGAGGAATGCACGATGGAGCGCTTTGAGCTTTTGGCTGAGTTGAAAAAACAAAATGAGTCTTGTGCTCTTACGAAGGAAGCAGCCTTTCACATGTTTCAACTCACGATGCCGTACGGTGGCATCACTATTGATAAGTACTTGAAAAAGGTGTACGGATATGGAAAAGCGAGTCGCATAGAAGTCATTCGTGAACTCGAGCCTATTTTCTTCGGCATCCAAAAACTTGTGCACGCGAAGCTTGTTCATCAAGACATCAAGATGCCCAATATTGTTGGGCTACCACGCGCAAAACAGGTGCGCCTCATAGATTTCGGCCTCACGCTAACATTCGATGAATTTTACAAGTATAATATTTCGTTCGGTCACAAATACCCATACAACGGTCCAGAATATAGGCTCCTGTATATTGAGGACCTGAGTCCAATACATGAGGTGGTCGAGCTCGAACGTTCTATGTTGGAACAGGCTATAAAATTAATCAAACACAATGCAAAGACCAACTACTATTCCGAGTACGGCATCGGTTATGACACAAAAACATCGTATGGCAAGGAACACGTGGCCTCCATCTTTAGCTTGCTTGCATTCCTAAAAAGCGGCACGAATCACAAGCAACGTCTCGCAAAAATGAGGGCCGCCGACTACGCAAGCAAGGCCGATATGTGGGGCCTCGGTATGTTATTGTTGCAAGCATCTCCATACCTCGTACCATCTGCCGATGACAACCCAAAAAGTGTTTCCATCTACGCCGAGCTGGTACGAGGCATGCTGATGCCGAACCCTGACGACCGAATGTCCATCGACAATGCTGTCGAGCGTGTCAAGCAAACGGGGAAGCTCACATACAGATTGCGTGACACTCATAAGTCACAATCAGTTTCAATGCTCTCTTCATCATGGTCTCCATCCGCATCGGCGAGCAAAAGTAAAAGCAAGAACACAATAAAGCTCACGAAAGCATCAACAAAGCCAAAACACAGGTCTGTTTAGTTGTTGGGAAAAATAGATGACACTTGAGGCAAGCTGCTTTCACCGCTTACATAACCACGCTAAGGCTTTCTCGCCCAAACTATAATTTAGTCCTTATCCTTGAATACTTTTCAACCCACTTTCCGGCCACATTGCCCCGTTTCTTTGCAGTCCACGAACGCAATGTCGCTCCAATCGTCCAATTCGCCATCGTTGTGGCGCATCCGTTCAAAAAACTCATTTGGCGCTACATTTTTGACTTTGCACGTAGCGCCATTGTCTTCGAGGAAAACAACAGGTCGTCTCTTAGGGTCGGCTTTGTAGTAGGCGCGCGAGCAGTCCGGATGCATAACGTTGTCGTCGATTTTGAATGGAATTACAATAATATTGAATTTGCTTATGAGTTGACGCAAGGCAGGTGGTATTTTATTCCACTCTGGGTTGTTGCGTGCCGGGTCAATGTTCCACTCAATGTTGGGCGTCAGCTGCATGTCCACGCAGATGTTGCGAGGGTCATCTTTATTTTTTAGAGAGCGCGGCCCAGACATTTCCACATAGCGTTCATTGTCGCAGCGCCCTAAAGTTTGCGACTTGCGTGGTTTTACCATTTTGTAGTTATGGGCATCGAATGTTTTGAACTTGTCAAAAGGTGAGCCACCCGAACCTCCGGTGCCACCATAAAATAGCCATGAACCAATTTTGCCGGTGCATTCTCCTTGTGAATATTTGCAAGAGTCCCTGCGACGCCGTCGTCCCCCACCGCCGCCGCCTCCTTTACCCTCGGAAATAAGCATGTAGAACACAAACACCAAGAATGCCGTAAAGACCACATATTTCATGATAACAATTAGCATGGGAGCATTGATAAACTTAATGAAGTTGTCATAGCGCTTTTGGCTGACGTTGTTCTTCTCTGCCTGGTGCGAGAGTGCATTTGTAGTAATCTCCGCTACATTTGTTACAGCAGAAGATGACGGCTCCCATGCGTTTGGCGGTGGCGCTGCGCTAGCGCTAGCGGCTGGGCCGGCGGCACCTGCAGCAATAGCAGGCGCAACACGAGCAGCAGCGCCAGCGAGGGCGGCGGCTATCGGTGCAACACCTCCTCGTTGTCTCATCTTCACTTTCATCTGCGGTGATTCCGCCCCTTACATATTGCTGCGCTATTTTTAGAGAGATGGGCATGTCAAAAACAAATATTGCGTTCATTTTTATATTTTTCATCATTTTGTTATACATTCGACACTACTATGCGTACCCAAAGGAGCGACAAGTTATGCAAACTACGTTGAGTGCCTTCAAATTTGACCAACTCTTGGAGAGGCAACCGCTCGTTATCGATGATCAAGTTTCGAGTCTTGAAGAACTTGCTAAGATGTGGTTCCCTCAAAATTTGAAAACCTACTTCACAACACCGGCAGAAAGTTGGCTGCGCACATCTCATAAATATACTTTGTTGATGCACCCGACCGAACCCATGGAGGTGCTTGTTCTCCATGCATGCGGCCGCCTAATCGGTACAGCCCCTGCCCCGGACGAAACGCTCACCGCAATTTCACTCAAGCCTAACCAAGTTCTAGTTTTGCCATTCCATACAACATTTCTGGTGGATAAGGAAAAAGGATTAATTCTAGGAGTTCACGATTGGGTCACCCGCTTTTTGCCGGCTTAATCTACTTCGTCCACAACAGGGTCTGTGGCACCCGCTCCCGCATACATCGCCGCAATAAGCGGGCCTAGGGCGCCCTCAACCTCTTTTTGTTTCTTCTCGAACTCCTCCACGGGCGTACGGGAAACATCTTGACCATCAAGCCATTCCACCGTCTCTTTGACAATCGGCTCAGCCTTGGTCCACGCCTCCTTGACTTGGGTCGTTGCGTCCTCCTTGGCTGACGCATCGCGCAGCGAGTTGCGAATGTTGTACACGTAGCTCTCAAGGCCTTGTTTGGCCTCGACACACTTGCGCTGCGCCTCGTCGACAGCCTTGAACTCCTCGGCGGCCTTGACCATCTTCTCAATGTCATCCTTAGAAAGGCGACCCTTGTCATTTGTAATAGTAATCTTGCTTGTCTTACCAGTGCCCTTCTCGAGCGCCGATACATTTAGGATGCCGTTTGCATCAATGTCAAGTGTGACCTCAATTTGAGGCACGCCACGGGGCGCTGGGGGAATGCCGGTCAAGTCGAACTTGCCAAGCAGGTTGTTGTCCCGCGTGAAGGGTCGCTCACCCTCAAACACTTGAATAGTAACAGCGGGTTGTTGGTCTTCGTACGTGCTGAATACTTGAGTCTTTTTGGTCGGCACAGTGGTGTTGCGCGGGATGAGAACGGTCATCACGCCGCCCGCGGTCTCAATGCCCATGCTCAGTGGGCAGACATCAAGAAGGAGCAAGTCTTTGGTGCGCTCATCATTGCCTTGACCGGTGAGAATGGCAGCTTGCACCGCCGCGCCGTATGCAACGGCCTCATCAGGGTTGATGCTCTTGCAAAGCTCCTTGCCATTAAAATAATCGCTTAGTTGTTGTTGAATTTTGGGAATGCGAGTCGAACCACCAACGAGTACAACCTCGTTAATTTGGCTCTTGTCCATCTTGGCATCGCGCATTACCTTTTCAACGGGCTCTAGCGTGCGGCGGAAAATATCGGAGCACAGCTCCTCAAAACGAGCGCGCGAAATGCTCGAGTTGAAATCAACACCCTCAAACAGTGTTTCAAGCTCAATGCCGGCTGTGGCGCTCGACGACAGGGTGCGCTTTACGCGCTCGCACGCAGCACCAAGGCGTTTCATGGCGCGCACATTGCCCGAGAGGTCCTTGCTATGCTTGCGCTTGAACTCCTTAACAAAGTGCTCAACCAGACGGTTGTCAATATCGCTACCACCCAGATGGCAATCACCACCCGTGGCTAGCACCTCAAAAATCCCTCCATCAATGGAGAGAATGGAAGTGTCAAAAGTGCCTCCGCCAAAATCGTAGATAAGAACGTTGCGTTCCTTACCATCTCCAGTCTTGTCAAGGCCGTACGCAATGGCCGCCGCAGTGGGCTCGTTGATAATGCGTAGAACTTCGAGCCCTGCAATCGTGCCTGCGTCTTTGGTTGCTTGACGTTGGCTGTCATTGAAGTATGCGGGCACGGTAATGACGGCTTTTGTGACGGGATGACCAAGGTAGGCTTCCGCGGTTTCCTTCATTTTGCCAAGCACCATGGCGCTCACCTCCTCAGGGGCAAGGCGCAGCTTCTCCTCGCCACGCATCACTTCAATCACCGGCTTTCCAGCTTGTCCGGGCTTGACCGTGAACGGCCATAGCTTCATGTCCGCTTGCACCGTAGGGTCGTCAAACTTGCGGCCAATCAGGCGCTTGGCATCATAAATCGTGTTAGTGGGATTCGCAATCGCAACATTGCGCGCACTGTCACCCACAAGGCGCTCTCCCTCCGTGAAGCTCACCATCGACGGAGTGATCCGATTGCCCTGGTCATTTGCGATGATTTCAACCTTTCCATTTTGAAAAATACCCACAGCCGACATACATGTGCCGAGGTCAATACCGATTGCGATTTCACTTGCCATCTCAATTTGTTTTGGATACAAAATATATTCTACTTTCTTCTTAAATCCTTATCAGGTGTTAGGGATGCTTAGATTTATATTTGTTGTAATTTATTTGACAGTTGATATCTTGTATGTTTTGGCAAGTAAGTCTGTTTACGAAGGGCGTGTTAAACAAATCCAAGGATCGGGCTACGCAAATAAGCCAAATGTCATGGTGTATGCGGGATTTGCATATGCTTGCATGGCACTCGCTTGGTGGGTTTTAGTTGCCGAAAGAATTCATGTTGGCACTACCTACCTTGAAGCACTCAAGTATTCGGCAGTGCTAGCTTTGGCAATGTATGGCGTTTTTAACGGCACATTGTACGTAATGTTTGAAAAATGGGACGCAGCTATTGCATTACGAGACACCCTTTGGGGCGTTACTTGGTTGACCGTGTTAACAACAGCTTATGTATGGGCTGTGCGTCATTTCAAAAATTAGGGTGTACCTATGGGGGGATTCGAACCCCCGGTCTCTGGATTAGAAGTCCAGCGCTTTATCCACTAAGCTACACAGGCATCAATAAACAAAAACTTTATAATTTTTAGTTCGTCTCAAAGTCCTGTGCTACCGAAGCCTCCATCGCCACGTTCGGTCTCCTCAAAATCTGCAAGGGATGAGACCTCTTCCCAAACAGGCGTATAAATGCGCTCGCAAATGAGTTGAGCGATGCGATCACCTGCATTTACTTGAAAGTCGTTATCACCCGTGTTAAACATAACCACGCCAACAATGCCGAGGTAATCACTGTCAACGACGCCCGCACCGATGTCAATGCCATGCTTTACGGCGAGCCCCGAACGCGGAGCAATGCGCGCATAGCAATCCGCGGGCACTTGCACACGCAGACCCGTGGAAACCACGCAGCGTCCACGCGCAGGCACAACTTTTGTTTCGACCGACGATAAATCGTATCCTGCAGCCCCCGCACTCCCTAGCTTTGGAAGCACCGCCTCAGGTACGTCCTTAAAGACGCGAAATGACGCCATCCCCACTCACCTTTTATACACTTCTTGGCAAATGCTTAAATAGATTTTAGGTTTTACCACCTAGGCATTCCAGGCAAGCTTCGCGAACCTTTCATCGTCGCCATTGGGGCGTGCTGCATTGGCACTGGCAGATGACTGATGTCTTTGATATATTGTTGATGAGAGAGAAGATTGGTCATTATTTGAGGCACCGCCCAGTTGATGACTATAGCATTCAATGCCCGAACTTGACCAACTATATCATGCGGAGAATGTCTCGCATGTTGATGGTATGTGGACCGCATAATAATCAAGAGTTCACGTTCATTTTGACGGCCAATCGAAAATCGCCCATTACTTGTGACCCACACTCTATAACGAATTCCCTCGTGCACAGCATTGACATTCCCTGCCGAGAAAAAGAGATTGCTCAAAGGAGTTGCAGAATGCACACCTTCGCGGCGCATACAATGTGTATTTCCAGCAGGTGAGCTCATCTGCTGTATTTGAACTCGCCCTTGACCCGGAACAGCGCGCGCATCGACCCTGCCATTGCCAGGTCGCGCACTACCAAAAAACTGCGCAGGTGCAAAGTTTTGCGAGTATGACATTGGTGTTTATTTACATTTACAAACATATTAACGCTCCATAAATGCTTCCTCTAATACCAATTGTGCGAAACGTGGGTCGCTTACAATATTTATATGGTCGCACCCATCAATTGTCGTCTTCAACATTTTTGAAGAGTTAAATAAACTATATGCTACGTTGAGGCTCCGTGCGGGAACCTGTCCGTCTCCTACCTCGTAGGAAAGGTCTTCTACGCCGCCGCCCCCCACTTCACGCAACTTGAACGACTGTAATGTATCTATTATTGGTGTGCATGTTACAATGTGCGATGCAACCGATATTGGGTCAGTGATACTATTCAGGTGCGGTTCATATAATTCGCGCCATGCGTCGAATGCATCGGGTGTGTTAAAGTTTTTCCCAGTATTCGGCGCCATCAAAAGTTCGGGTGTTATAATTCCAGCGGATCCAACATGTGCCAACTGCTCGCATGGCAGGTATCCAAAGACATTTGGAAAGCACATTATAATCCCACTGTTCAGCTGCAAACTTGCATGAAACTGCTTCGAAAATATAGGAACAAAGTATTCGCCACTCAAGACGGCCTTTAGGGCAATGCTCGAACCTCCAAATGGTGCATTTACAACAATAAAGCGCTTAACATACATAGCGCTCCATTTCTCACCAACATAAACCGTGAGAAACCACTTGAAAATGACGGCACCTAGGCTATGTCCCACAATTACTACAGGCCCTCCAGTTTCATGCAAATTCTCGATTGCCTTCTTCATTGCGCCAAACATATCATTTCTAAAATGAGGGTCAAGCACGCGACGAAAGTCGTAAGAAAAGGCTTGAAGATTGCGGTCCCTTTCATACAAGCCAGTTGCTAGCAATACATCTATAAAATTTCCAAAATATTTGTAATTGAATTTTGATTCGAGAATATCCTGATAAGGCCGCGCAAGCAATTCAAACTCTGGCACTAAGTCGCGAATGCCATCGAGTCCCGGCAACACCTTGATACGAGGTTCTTCTTGCAAAATGCCCCGAGGTCTGCCAAATGTGTCTCTTACTAGGGTTGCTTTGTTATCATGATGCCACAATGCCATGCGTTGCGATGAAAGGGGTGAAATATTCATCCACCTATTATCAATCACAAAATCCTTGAAAACGCGCTTCTTCTCTTGACCCGCTTTGACAAGTATACTACCCCCAATTCCGGGGACTACTAGGATAGGTGATGGCATCGTATTTAGGCCTACTACGCTCGCGTGCTTTTAAGCCCACGCTTTTAGAGTGCGCATCGTCATTTTCACGGGCATCACGTGTGTCGTCCTCCCGCAATCCGGCCCCTTTACGCGGGACAAAATTCCAGATGTTTTCTGCCGACGCTGCTGATGCCCGGGGTTTTTCAGCCCGAGTTTTTTCAAACTTTTTATTTCCGGCGGTCGCTTCTTTCCACATTGCTCCTGCATTTTCCTCGATGTATTGAAATACCGTGAGTTCTACCTCTCCCCATATGGATCCAGAGTTTGTCGATGGGACGCTCAACATTCCGCGACACCCTATTAATAATCCAAGCCGTTCTTGGCGTACTCCCCGTTTGAAATTTAGGCAAAACAAGCGCCAAAGAACCTCAGCCCACGCATACTTTGACATCCATGCCCCCCAAAGAAACCATGCCAAGTCGCCGCGCTCGCTTTCTTCGAGCGATGGGTATGGCCACATGTCCTGCTTCCCTATTGAGGCGCAGTGCAGGACCAACGTTTTTTTTCGCAACAGATATTCCATAGCGATGCGCAAATCCGCACGTTGGTCATCCCACAACTGAGACAACCCTATGAGCAACCGCTCCGCAAATGCCCGCTCGTCTTCTTGTATTGGCAAAATGCGATTGAATGTCTCCACTCCGCGCTGCGTCAAGCGCATCCCATTCTCTGGAAAAAATGCAATTATTCGCGAGCGGAGGCTGGCAATACTAGAAAAGCCCATGCCACCCAAGCCGACACTGCCCGCAAGTTGGCGCGATAACATGCAGAGTTTACCAGTTGTGAGAAGGGCGTCTTTCACACGGATGCCGTCCACATTGCATGCATCCCATACATCTTTGCAGACACCGTACCATGCCACCGCATTAATGCCCTCAACGTCCCCAATACGAGCCACCGCTGCAATCCAACCATTTTCTAGAGCAATCACATTGTCCTCCATTAGAAGTTCACATGTTTGAAACAGCGCATCCTCAAGCCGCCCTGAAACTATGCTTTCAATGAGGCTACCCATTCGCTTCTCTTTTCCGTTACTCATAGCATCCTATTTGTGCTTTCAACGAAAACACGCACACAAAAAAGAAACCCAAAATCACTCCCGAACCTGCTCTAGGCAAGGCCAATGCCTTGTGTGAACGAGACAACAAAGAACACCAGAAGTAGCGCACGACCAACAAAGTTCATGATTTCAGGACCGGACTTGCCAAACTTTTGCGCCGTGGCGAACAGGAAGTAAATGGCAAGCATGCCCACACCAAATATTTGGCTGAGGTTCAGTGATACCGATGCAAACAATGTGCTGTGGCCAAGAAGGGCAAACCAATCGTAGAATTGGAAGTTCGCCAAAGATAGTGGCGACAAGGTGATAAGTAGGAACGATACCAATGAACTATGTGCAATTAGGCGCAAGCTCTTTTGGGTTGGGTCCAGGTCCTCTGCCTTGCCGGTCGTGAGAAGACGAGCATGATATGCAATCAGGGAAGATAGACCAACAACCAGCAGCAAGTTTGCAGTCAAATCGGCGGGGCGCTTCATTGTATCGCCCAGTTTGTAAAGGGAAAATGCGAGAAGCAACGAGTAACCGGAAATAGCAATGATATTGTTAGACATTTTGATATACCTAGAGAAAAAGAATAATTATAAACTTGGTTCAGCTCACACAGTCACAACCGCACTCATTGTCGGACCCCTCTCCGGCCGCGCCACCGTTTGCACCTGCTATCTTTATCTCAACCGTTGCAGCATCTGTGCTCATGAAATGTTTGAATGTTGTTGCGGGATTCAGCATTATGCGAACCTCCGCCGAAGGTTTCGTTTTTGGATGCAATGACACCCACGCTGCTGTGTCAAACACGCATGACGACGATGGAACAGTTTTCTCTAATTTAGAAAAGTGTTCAAGGTGTTTCTTTGCATCGGTTTTGTCAAAAGACCATTCACCAAGAAAAACATAAGTGTGCGAATTGTGGCGATGTTTTTTAATTTCGCGCCACATGAGATCAATTCCAAGTGTATCAAGTGTGTCCGATATATCGACATATGGAACCGTTGACGGTGTAATATTTTCGATAGCAGCCTCACATGATATGATAGCGGTAACCTTTTCATTTTCACATAATTTCGATATAGATGGAATCATGTCCGTCGCGTTGAGCCCAACAACTATAACCACTTCGGGGTCATGCAGTTTGACACGTCGTCCAAGCGGCATTATTGTTCGCTCAAGTTTTTTAGAAAGAATGAGAATGCCAGTCATGACATCTTCCATCAAAAGCAGCCCACTTTGTAGGCCGATAAGTTCTTCATATGCCGAACAATCAACATCATTGAGACACACCCATTTTTCATCTTCAAGGACAGCGGAACACGAAATTTGCATTGAGACATAAGCTGTTCTTTTTGGGGCATGCCGCTTGAACGAGGCATCATCAAGCAATTCAAGACTGTCAAGTATTTGGATATTGACGTCGAGCAACTCTTCAATTAATACGAGTGGCTCGAAATCAGCTGCAGCCATGTCTGGAATAAATATAACAGTGCATTCCGGTTTATGAGCATTTATCATGTGCCACGTTGAATTCCATTTTGACTTTAGGTCCCCAAGTGCCCCGTGCTCTTTCAAATGCTTAGCAACTAATGCAAGGTCGGGAGCTATCCATAGGAATCGCTTGCCTATTTGGTCTTTACTAGCCTCCAATGAAAATCCAATCGGCATTCTCTCTCCGTTACAAGTACAATGCGATTTTTGCCTTAAGCAGCCATCAAAGCAATCTAAAAGTCGGCCTCCGCATCAACAGATAGACCACCTTCCGCATTGTATTCGGTTACCATAGATGCCTTCGAGTACTCTGCAGAGCGCACCTCGAAAAAACTCGGCTTTCCTTGGAGGCACGCTGTCTCAACGAATGGAAACGGGTTGGCCATGCGGTAAATTTTATCATATCCGAGCATCGTCAACAGACGGTCCGCAATGTATTTGATGTACTGCGACATGAGCTCGTTGTTCATGCCAATCATGTTGCATGGAATGCTTTCTGTGATGAAACGTGTCTCAATATCGACCGCCTCGTGAAACATTGCATGAACGACCTCTTGCGACACGCGCCCATTCAACTTTGAGTAGAGAAGGCATGCAAACTCGGCGTGCAGGCTTTCGTCCCGCGAGATGAGTTGGTTGGCAAAGGACAAGCCCGGTAGTAGCCCGCGCTCACGCAACCAGAAAATAGCACAGAAAGAGGCACTAAAAAACAGCCCCTCAACAATAGCAAATGCAATTAGGCGTTGCGCAAAGCTGGCCGCCTTGTTTTCAATCCACTGCATGGCCCACTGAGCCTTTTCGCGAATCGCAGGGAAGTTGTCGACAGCATTGAACAACCGGTCTTTCTCGCGGGGGTCTTTGATGTATGAATCAATGAGCAACGAGTAGGTCTCGCTGTGTACCTGCTCCATCGCGTTTTGAAATGCGTAAAATGCGCGCACCTCCGGTTTTGGTACGTCCTTGCTAAATCTTTCACTCAGGTTTTCACTCACAATTCCATCGCTTGCCGCAAAAAAGGCAAGAATGTGGGTAATAAAGAATCGCTCGTTATCAGTCAGCTTCTCAATGTCAATCGTATCTTGTTGAAAGTTTATTTCGTCGCACACCCAGTAGGCAGAAGATGCGAGCTTATAGTATTGGAAAATGTCGGGGTACTCAACCGGGAACATAACATGGCGCGATTTAGTTTCGGTAAGTAGTGGCTCACTAACGGACATTTTCTCAGGTACACTCATTATCACACGTGCCTATTCCCTTTCCAGATAAATATCTTAACGCTCCACTTCCTTAGATGGGCTTAGATGGGCGTGCATTTAAAGCAGATGGCTTATACAAAGTGGTAATACAATGCGCCATCCGTGCAGCAACTTGTCGAGCATCGAAAGCCTTGTGTACGATGCATCGAGATTTTGTAGGGAGTCACTTGAGCGGTACCAAGACTATCTCAAAGAACATATCGAGTTTACCACATATCGCATGAATAGAATAGTTAAGTGCAGTGAGGAAATCGAAAAACTTCTGCAGAGGCTTTCCAACCCACCTCAAAATCTGATCGACTTGATAAACCAGATGAGACCTATTCATGAAAATCAATATCATACATTGAGCACATTAAGTCAAGAAGAAAGTGAGATGTCGTTAGCAAATTACAAGAAAAACACAAGCACCATTCGCCGTCTTGCAAATGTCGAGGGGACGTTTTACATACATGGCACGGAACGCATCTACGAAGTCAAACTGTATAAACAAGGCATGAATGAAAAAGGAAGCTTTTCATGTAATTGTCCGGACCACAAGTTCAATTCAAAAAAGAAGGACATCGTGTGCAAGCACATCTGCTTCATTGTCTGTAAAGTTGCCAATATACAGGATGTTGCATACTTTCAAAGTAAGCAGCTGACACAAGAACAGTTTGACGCGGTGGTGAACTTGGCCATAGTACCACTAGGGTGAGTGTGTGTGTGAGTTTGATATGTAAAACATGTACTGTCTCGTATTAAATTTGCTCTCGATTTCGTCAGGATAGAGGCGCGTTGTTTCCACCAAGGACAACCCCGCTTTTTCGATTAACTTACTTGTGTTATCGACTGTGCGATACAAGCTTGAGTAGGGTTTGTTTAGATCTTTACTGTCACCAAGTATAAGTTCATTTTTAACATCAAGAGTGCAAACTGCTCGAATGAACACATGCTTGGCATTTTTGAATTGCATCAACAAATGCACCAACACATCATCATCAAAGCAATAATTCAAAACACCACCAAATACAACAATGTCGACATCTACAAGCTTTGCGTGTTCTTCAACATTATTCATGTCGAAAAGCCCCTTTTGAATGTTCGTGGAGTTGGGGATGCTTTTCATTAGTGCGGCAGAAAGGTCTAGTGCATAAATGATGTCAAACTCAATCAAATTATTCAAGCATTTGAGCAATGCACCGTCACCACAGCCCACATCCATCATGCTGCCATACTGCTGCTTTTCCAATTTGCCGAGTACATACTTGAGTTCAAATTGGCGGCGGTGCTTGACATGCGGAAATCGCGGATAGGCATCGCAACCTTTCCAGAAGTTGGAAGCCACCCAACGCGAATTGTCCTCGCGAATAAAGTCATGTACGTGATGTTGAAAATTAACATTTGTGTGCTTAACGATGCTTTCAAAATCACGAATATAGTCATCGCTCAAACTTACTGTAAAAACACACGTAAAATTCCGGAGATACTCACAGTAGATTGGGTTATCATCAAAGTAAAATTCAATTTGCTTATCAACTATGTGTTGCTTTTTCAACATCTTTACGGCTTCGTAGTGTTGTGGATCCGTCGGGTCGTATGCCTTTTCGCTGCAAACGAGCAGCTCGTCATAATCGATGCCTTCAACCATGTCATATTCCGTGTAAAGTGAGGCCTTCACACTGTCCATGTCATTGTCTCCTGTTAGCAAGTACTTCATGCCATTCCATGATTTGAACAGTGCCTTGAAAAAGTTTGGGTGATATGTGAAAGTATCATGAAAATCGCATGCGATTGCGCCAGCACCTGCGGCGCTGCCTGCGGCTTCGTGGCGCTGAATCACACGTTCCGTTATGTCGCTCGTGCTAATACCGTCTGTGCGCACGTATGTTTGAACAATAATGCCTAATTCAGCAGCAGTTTTAAGCCCCCTAGAGCGCGCCACGTGTATCTCTTCGCCCTTTCCATAATTTGGAGGAACTATCCATGTAGTGGGCTTTATAAGCTCTAACCATGGGCTCAAGTCCAAGTCATCATAAATGATAACATCGTGCACATACGACAGTGTTCGCAAAAGAGCAGCCCGTTCGGTTTGCCCGTACAATGGGCATTTTCCCTTTGTTTTTTCAACTAATGCATCGCTGCAAATACCAACAGTCAGCCGACCGGATTCTTCAACACATGAAGTGAGGAGATTGACGTGCCCAACGTGGCATGCGTCAAAAACGCCAATGATAAATGTATGAGGCATCGGCATCATTACCTGTTAAAAATAAATAACAATATCGTATCTAGCCGCAACGATGTTGGTGAGTGCAAACAGGCTTCATCCATTCTTTACCAAATATTTTCAGCAGCAAATCATCCGCTTTTTCAACCGAGTAAAGTGACACGGGACCAAACGGATATGACGTAATATTTTCAAGTTGAGTTGATGTGACGAGGTGTAACTTTCGTTGATTGCACACAAGATTATATTGTGCTTTTACGTTTGTCGTCGGTTGATACATAAATATGTCAGCGGCAAGGTCGTTTTGCGCCTTAATCGTTGCGTGCTTTCCCTTCAGTACCTTTCCCCACTCCGGGCTTGGTATTTTTATTAGGCCCTTGACAAATGTTGTTGTGGATGCAGGCTTTATGAAGTGGTAAACAGTTGTATACTTCCTTACGTCTTCCTTCAACATCATAAATCCCTTGTCGTTTACAAATTGCGCAACAGCATCCGCCTCAAGCCGAGGCACTTCACTTTTAAGAATCATAAAATCTACGTCATCATCCCATGGAATAATGTCTTTTTCACGAAGTGCACCAAGCAACGTTCCACCGATTGCGTATAAATTAATTTTAAGCGTATCCGTGATGGCCGTCATCAATGAAACATAGGAGTACAACAACATTTTGTCCTCATCTGTTAGCATTTTAGCATTTGTAGGCATAATGCCAGTCCTACATCTAACGGCGGTTTTCAGCTCCGCGAGGCACGACTTTGTAATCGCCGGCGTGGCCTTTGGTACTCTTGAATAGCTGATTCGGATTGTTTGTATTGAGTTTGGATATACTGAAGCGACAATTTTGCTCGCTCGATTTCCAGCTTTGTACCTTCGTTTGTAAGAGATTTATTTTGCAGAAAAAAGGTACCAAGCATATAGATGGCACCAAGGATAATAAAGTACATCGTGTTTTGATGTAGATAATCGCTCACCTTCGAAACAGTTAAAACGCATAGTTGCAAAATATCTTTGGAAACGTTTGCGTACTGGTAGGCAACAAAAGGATTACTAAATGATGCGAACAAGGTTTTACCTACCTCTACAACTTCTAACAAATCAAATCCTCCGTTTTGTGTGATAGTTAAAGTTGGTGTTGAAGGTTGCGTTTGTTTGCTCATTATAGTGTTGAGGTTGTTGCGCATTTGCACCGTTAATTGGTTCATGTACCATTTGTATTGTTTCATCCCATCTTCATTCTTTGAAAATTTGATGAACTCAATGGCCTGTGGTGGCAATGCTTTACCATTCAACGCCACATCCCCCCCTTTGTGATGGATTTGAAAGAGGAAAAACGGATATAGATCCGCCCTTTCTTTTTCAAACCCAGGTACTTTATCATGATGCAGAGCTGCATCCATAATACGAAATTCATTTTTGGAAAGCTTAGTGCGGTTCTTTGCGAGCAAATCCCGCATGTCTGTGAGCGTGTATACTTGCAATGACATGATCCTATCCTACTATTTGATGTGACAAAAAGTATATAATATTACACGTGTGGCCCGGTCTATTTTTCTTCAAGTATTAAATCCTTGAACTTCATCAACCTCTTAAAACACTTTGTGATTGTCACTTCGCTCACTTCACAAACTTCTGCAATTTGTTTTTTTGTAAATTCCAACCCGTTAACATGTATGTAAAAGTACAGCGCACATGCAGCCACACTAGTTGGCGCATTCTCACTAACAATTTCTAGGTCGTCAATTCTTTTTGTGATTGCCTTGCACTTCACGCTATCGCTCCAATCCATGTTTAGCCGCGATCCAAAGCGGCCGATAAAATCTTCAGGTCCGCTCGATTCGACATTGATTTGCATGAGAGTGTGAAAGCGTGAATTTCCCCTGGTCAGCACTTCCGGCCCAATGTTAAACATGCGCGCAACTTCTTTCACAGAGCGTGGGCACTTGTTAATGGCGCATGCGTGAAACAGACACGATGCTACTAGTCCATCTTTATTGTCACCACGTGAAATTTTCTTTTCACTCACGGTTTTGTACAGAATCTTGGCGTCGTCCAGTATTTTCCCCATTATTCCGTGCATTGATGCGTTGCTGCTGAGTTTTTCAAATACAGAGTACAGAGTGCGCTCCCAATACGGCATCGAATTCCACATCTGGTACTGACGAAGTCGACGATGGTCGCGATTGTCGTTCCAGCGGCCGCCCACCATAGAGCCGAGCGACGACTTTGGCAACAAGTTGTTGGTGGGCATCCCGCACCGCGTAGGGTCGTCGTCCCGACTGTCTTCTGCACCGTAAAATCTCCATTCAGCCCCGTTGTCGATGACACGAGCTTGAATGTAATTACAGTCACAGCAAACAAACTGTCCCTCTTCCACCTGTAGATGAGTTCCCTTGCAATTTTCACAGTGCGACTCGTCTACATCTAATTTACTTCGAGCGCCATATCCAATGCCGCCACGTTTTTTGCGCCCGTAGGCATTTCTGTCTGCTGTTCCAGCGCATGCTCCCACGTCGACATAATCGGCTTCGGGAATAGCGTCGGGTGGACCTGCTCGCAGGTCGTCTAGCATACCCCATAGCTCGCCATTGTTTATGTCGTCATAATCTAATGCCATCTGCCCATCGGGTCTTAATATTTATTATCACAAAATGCCTTTAAATGCTTATCATTTTTTGGGGCTGGGCGAAACCCTCCATGTCTCATTGAAGCTGTTGACCAGGTCCTCTGGAATTTTTGACCAACACATGAGCGTTTGGTTTCGCTCGAATGCTGCGGTTTTGCCTAGTCCTTCAATAAATGTTGTTCTCTCATCGGCTTCCAGATCCATGTAAACTCCAATCTGTTTTTTGGTCAAGATAGCTGGAATGTTGTCGCTGGCGTCCCCCATGACAATCTTACGATGAATGTTATCAGTTCCTTTCTTGACGCCAGCCTCCCATAGATTCTTGAGGGGAAGACTGTAAATTTCACTATGTTCGTCTTTCAACTGAAGGTAGTCGTGGTCGCCAGTTATGAAAATTACTTTTTGTTCTGGACCCATCGTTTCCCGAATCTGTCGAAATAGTAAGCAAGCCACGTCATCAGCTTCAAGCCGCGGGTGCGAAACAATGGGCGGAAAGGACGGAAGGACGGGAGAGGATGGAAGGACGCTGGCTCGATCTAAATACACCCGAAATGCATTGGGGTCGAACTTCTCATTCACGGGCCGCGTTCCTTTGTATGCATCGTACATGTCCATTCGCCAAATAGAGGCGCGCGGGCAGTCCTGGCAGAAGATCAAGTTATCGGGCGCTGCATCTTGAGATTGCCTGACCTTTCCCTTGCCTATCAGCCCCCATGTCTTGCGCAATTTATGGATTTCAGCGTCAGCGTGTTTAAGAAAGGCATCTTGAAACTCGGGGTTGCTCATTTGCGCGTTGCCGCGATTTTGGAATGACCACCATCGTGACGTTGCAAAGTAGCGGTAGAAAATATAGTAACTCGCATCGACAAGGATGACAGGTGCCTTCTTGCTCAAATTAAGAAGCGCCATGTATGTTGTTATGTATTTGATGAATGTTGTTTGTTTAAGTGTCTCTCATTTTTTGGGCTTGGGTTGGCGCTATGTGCAGTAGCTGGCAACAAATGAATAAACCTCATTTTCTACACCCAGAGGGTCTCCAGTCCCAGTTTCAGCACCCGACACGATTGCCTTATCTCTATCATTTTCTAACATTGTGAGACGACTTTTAAAAGCAGCATCCGCTCCATCTTCAAATCTTTCACGACGCTCGTGCGCATACCATCCTAAAAATATCAAGATAGCTGCAACAAAGAGAGCAATTATAGCGTGGTTGACGGCCATCAATGTCCGTCCCTTTATATACTTAGAGCTATATTTCATAACTCAACTACTGAGAAGTATGCAAGAACCGGACCAAGAGGCTGCGTACACAGATTTTGTAAATTCATACATACAAACGTCATCCATCGAGAATTTAACTGAACTTCAAAATTCTCCATTGGAATGTGTCATTGTAGAGCCGCGCCAACATCCCGCCCTCAAGGGAGTTCTTCATAATTTTGCGCACTTTCTTCCCAACGCGCGCTTCACATTATATCATAGCACCGAGAACGCGAAATTCGTTCAAAATATTGTGAACGATGCCCCTATCAAGCTCGTAAATTTTCGAGAAGGCAATATGGGACGCGAAGATTATAATGAGCTGTTGAAATCGCCTGAATTTTGGGGGGAGCGGGCCGCTGAGCGCACTCTCATATTTCAAACAGATACGGGGATTCTCAAGAATAGCGTCGCAAGATTCTGGGAGTATGCTTATGTTGGAGCACCGTGGACATGGAGCGAACTAGGCGACCCTTTTTTCCGCGTAGGAAACGGCGGCTTGTCTTTGCGCGACACTGCATTTTGCTTGGAAGCCGGCAAAGATACGGGGGAAAGCAAGCTTCCAGAGGATGTATATTTTGCTTACCGTGCGTTGTACGCTCAGCGTTCGCCCAGTGTCGATTTGGCATCCTCATTCTCGATGGAATATCTGGACCACCCGGACCCTATGGGATTCCACCAGGCATATAGATTAGCTGTTCATAACCCCGAGAGGCAAAAATCACTATTGCGCCACTATGATGGTGATGGCAAAGCGCTCACGCGCCCCCGTGTCGTCGATGCTTGGATTGAAAACTCGCGGGATGGCAGAGTATATGATATTCCAAACATGGTAAATTGTTTGAACATTGCAGTTGGCCCAAGTGAGTTGCATATTCCTAAAGGTTCTAGAATGTGGGATAAACACCTAGATAATGGGTCAATTGTTACTCAATCAAAAAACCTAGTTATGAAATGGATATCTTGTCAAGGAAACTTTATGCAGACAAGTTGCATACTTGACCCTAAATTGTGCCTAGTAGGAAATTGTTTTCTACGATGAATGTATACAGCAGATTAATATGAGTGAAATTCAATTTGCTCACTTATCGTCATCAAATCTCGTTGTTCCGGATATTTTAACAAACACTTTCTCAGCGGCGGGAATTTCTACGTTTTCTTCGAACGTATATATTATTGATGGTGGAAATGTTGGTGTTGGAACCACCATTCCCTTGCAAAAGCTACACGTGTTCGGCACCGCCCAAGCAACAACATTCAGCGGCAGCGGTGCCTCGCTTACGGCGCTTCCCGCAGCATCACTTACGGGCACAGTTGCGGCAGCAAACGGTGGTACCGGTCTAGCCACTCTGTCAGCCAATAAAATTCTTGTGGGCAACGGCACAGCGGCTGTACTGCAGTCCACAAATCTTCATTGGGACAACACCAATAACCGCCTCGGCATCAATGCATCCTCCCCGGGGCAAGCCTTGCACGTCGTGGGCGACACACGCATAGAAGGCAACCTAACGGTGAATGGCACTCAAACAATCATCAACACAAATGTTGGAACAACAGAGCAACTCATCATCACGAACGACGGCACAGGACCCGCGCTCATTATTAACCAAACCGGAGCGCAGCCGGTGCTTGAAGTGCAAGATGATGGCGTGGCCGTGTTCAAGATTGTGGATGGTGGAAACGTTGGTGTTGGAACCACTATTCCCTTACAAAAGCTACACGTGTTCGGCACCGCCCAAGCAACAACGTTCAGTGGCAGTGGTGCTTCCCTTACGGCGCTACCTGCAGCTGCACTATCGGGCATAGTTGCGGTAGCAAACGGTGGTACAGGAGTTGCTTCGTACACGACTGGTGACATCATCTATGCATCCGATGCAACTACGTTGTCAAAGCTTGCGGATGTGGCAACAGGTAACGCTCTTATTTCAGGTGGTGTTGGTGCTGCGCCTGCATGGGGCAAGGTTAACCTAGGCACGCACGTTACAAGTACGCTACAAGTTGCAAACGGTGGTACAGGTATGGCAACATTAGCAGCCAACAAGATTTTGGTTGGCAACGGTACATCGGGCTTTATACAATCCACCAATCTTCACTGGGATAACGCAAACAGTCGTCTTGGCATTCAAACCGTGGCTCCCACAGAAGCACTGCATGTGACGGGTAACATCCTTGCCTCGGGCGATGTGACCGCATTCTCGGATGCCCGTCTAAAGACAGATCTGGTGCAAATCTCGTCCGCATTGGACAAGGTCAAGCAACTCACCGGCTACACTTTCCTAAAGGTTGACGACATGAGCGGCTCGCGCAAGCTTGGTCTCATAGCCCAAGATGTGGAGAAGGCCGTTCCGGAGGCCGTTCACCACACCGACGATGGCATGCTATCGGTTGCCTACGGCAATCTTGCGGCCGTCTTCGTTGAAGCCATTAAGGAGCTCAGCGACAAAATTGACACGCTCTCTGCCAAACTTGCTTAGGCGACATTCAAATTAACAACCTTGTCGAACTGCTCTTGTGTGAGTTGTTTGCTTTCGAAATATGCTACATCAAATATATTTGCCATTTTACAAACCACATAACAAATGTGCTTGCAAACAATGTTTTTCTTTTTAGAATTGAACGTGTGGTCTGGGCAGTTGCACGTCAAGCTTCCTTTTTCATTCGTTCCCTGTTTGAACAGTTTCACCTTGTATTCTTTTTCTTCTGCACCTTGAACTGTGAACGTGCCTTCCACGTTTGCAACGCGGCGGGAGGTGTCTGTGTTTTTCTCGTACTTCGTACATGCCCCATCGTATTTACTCAACTTTTTCAAGGTATCATACTGGTTCTTATGATTTGGAAGTGGGTATATCTGATTTATTAGGTCATCGAGTGTCTCCGGCGAATTTGAAAGCCGTGACAAAAGGATATCAATTTGTTGCTCACACTTGAGCGCCCTATTTATGCAATATGTGGAAAATTCGATGTGTTCTCTCACGTATCGCTTGTAATGCCCCAACTGCTCCTTGCCATATTCTTTATGAGTGTTCACAATACTTTCAATACTCGTTAAAGAGCTGCCAGGCGGATGCATGATGACTAGTTTACAAAGTTCGTCATTTTTCTAAATAAAACATCTAAAGGTTTGTAAATTATTCTTAATACTATGAATATTCGCGTCGTTTGGCTCATTCAAGCTCGCTTCGAGCGCGAGTGGTTGTGGTCTCTTTTGTCGGGTCCTGATGTGCAAATAGAGGAGCATGCTGATACTAACAAAATATACCCACCTGGTTCAATATTTATCATCAACTCCAGTGTGGATTACGAGGCGTACTTTGAAAAGTATGAGCAAGCTGGAATTGAATATGCGGCCATTCACTTGAGCGACGAGTACTATAAAGACTCATGCCGATTTTATGATCATGATGCTTGCCTATGGGTGGCGCGCAATTATTGGCATCCCGCTCTGTCGAAGCGCTCAAAAGTACTGACGTTTGGATTGGGCTGGAAAAATGGCTATATGGAGGCTGCGGCTCAGGTGGCGCCGCCGCCGGCCAATTGGAAGGACCGACCTATCACAGTTTCATTCGCAGGCAACATTCACCACACTTTTCGAAGGGATTTTGTGCAAATGTTTGCAACGGTGGAGCCTAATAAATTTCATTTGACTTATGATGGGTTCGATAGTAAAAACGGGCTCGACATAGTTTCATACAGGTCCCTCATGAATCAAAGCAAGTACGTGCTTTGCCCTATAGGCCATTGTAATATTGACTGCTTTCGCATTTACGAGGCACTTGAGGCGGGTGCAGTTCCAATCACACTATCTGCTACCAACATTCAGCGTTGGTTATACTGGGATGCGCTGCTCGGTTGCGCCGTTCCTTGGATAGCACAGACAAGTATAGAAAACTGTTACAATGAATTACAAAAACAATTAGAAAATGGGGAGGCACCTGGTGATGAGACAGCCCAGGTGTGGTTGGCTGCAAAGCAAAAGTGGGCACGCGAGTTTCGTTCTAAAATCGAAGAAATGCAAAATGCAAAATGATGCATGTTTTTATTTTTGTAATTTTTTAAACCGCCTTCGAGTCGCGGTACATCGCAGCCGCCTTCGACATGTACTCCTTGGCGGGCAGTCCGGGCTCAGCGGCCCGCAGCTCCGCCATCTTCTCCTTGATGAAGATGTTGTAGGCAGTTGGCGCGCGCTTCTTCTTCTCGCTGGTGGTGCTCGAGGCATCGTCAGCAACCGCCGCAGCCTTCTTCGTCTTCTTAGGCGCCTTGGCCTCCTTCTCCGCCTTGGGCTCCTTGGGTGCCTTGGGCTTCGTCGGCTTGGTAGCGGGCATGCCATTCTCAGCCTTGAAGTCGTTCCATGCCGCCGCCGCCTTGGACATGTACTCCTTCTGGGCAAGCCCGGGCTCGGCAGCGCGCAGCTCAGCAATCTTCTCCTTCACGAAGAGGTTGAATGCAGTCGGCGCACGCTTCTTCTTCTCGATAGTCGAGGAGGTCTCGCTTGCGGTGTCGTCGGCAGCGGCAACCGGCGCCGGCTTCTTCTTGGTTGCCGCCTTCTTCGCAACTGGTGCAGGCGCATCGGGCTCAGGCGCAGGCTCAACCGCCTTCTTAGCAGCGGGCTTCTTCTTGGCAACCGGCTTCTTCTCAACCACCGGTGCGGGCTCGTCCTCAACCGCCGCCGTGTCCTCGAGCTCCGGCAGATCCTCCTCGGTCTCCTCCGGCGCCGGCGCGTCGTCGAGCACCAGAGCCGGCGGCGCCTCCGGCTCGGCCTGAGGCTTCAGCATGGGCGCGATTTCCTTCTTGGCAACCATCTGGTCGGGAATGCGCACCCAGACCTTCATGGCATTCTTGATGCCAACAGTCCACATGTGCTTGTCGCGACCAGTCATCACCTTGCCAATCTCCTCGGCCTCCGCGCAGTAGCCGAGGCCCTGCGGCGTGCTCTCCTTGCCAGTGTAGGTGTAGGACACATGGTTCATGCAGACCTTGTGGCCGGCAGGCAGAGCGGAAGTCGCCATTTTCGGGGGGTGAAAAGCTGAAAGCTGGAAGGCTGAGATCAACTGGCGGTTGTGAAGAGCAGGCACTTGTTGTAGTAGTAGTGACAGCAGAAGAGTGTGCACTCACAATTAAGATCGCTCGTCAATTTTTGACCCCTGACCCCAATTAGGGTTGCTGGCAGCACAAGCAGTTCAAATGCAAAAATGATGCGTTTTTTGTTTACTTTTTGATTTTTTAAACCGCCTTCGACTCGCGGTACATCGCCGCCGCCTTGGACATGTACTCCTTGGCAGGCAGTCCAGGCTCAGCAATCCGCAGACCCGCCATCTTCTCCTTGATGAAAATGTTATAGGCAGTTGGCGCGCGCTTCTTCACCACACCATTCTCGTCGACAGCAACCTTCTTCACCTTCCTCTTTAGCGTAATATCCTCGTCGACATCCACCTTTGCCTTCTTGGTCTTCCGGGCGCGCTTGGGCGCGTTCGGGTCCTTGGGGGCCTTTGGCTTCGTCGCAGGCAGGCCGTTCGCAGCCTTGTGGTCGTTCCACGCCGCGGCCGCCTTGGACATGTACTCCTTCTGGGCAAGCCCAGGCTCGGCTGCGCGCAGCTCACCAATCTTCTCCTTCACGAAGAGGTTGAAGGCAGTTGGCGCACGCTTCGGCTTGGTAATAGTGGCCGCCATTTTTGTGGAAAAAACTTTTCGAGTTGGTATGCTATCAACTTGCAATGCGCTCGTCAATTTTTGGGTCCTAGCCCCAATTAAATTGCGCGGCAGCAGCAAGCATCTAAAAGCAAAACAAATAAAAAATGATGATTCCGTTCACAATCTTTCGTTAACAACCAGGCACCATGGACGTCGCCGAAACCCTCGATGCCGTCTTTGAAAATTTACAAAACCGCATCCGCAATGCGTCCTCTTCGGATGACCGTGCAGCAGTTCTCGAATCGCTAAAAAGTACGGTAATGAATATTGTGCTCATCGGTCTTGACCAAAATGCGCGCGAGTTGAGCGAGTCTCGCAGCATCAAAGCGTCATGGATGCAAGACTTGGAGCATGCATTCGAATTATAAAAAGGCAAACGGCGGCGCCGGGCACGAATCGTTGTCGCGTCCGCTTTCGCGGAGGTCTACCAAATTTTTGAGCATGGCATTCTCTGCATCGCCTTGGCGTTTACGCCACGCATCATGGTTCAATGCCTCCATCATTCTTTTGTAGTCCGGGTCGTCTTCGTCGTCGCCTTGTCCGTCATCATCTTTGTTCACGTCGTAATGAGCCGCGCCTTTTGTCACTGAAGCGATACGCTGATTTCGCCCATTGTACAGTACCAACTCGCCTTTATCAGTTAAAACTAGCGCCAATGGCCCAACACGAATATCAACAGGGATATGTTTAAAAGACCACTCCCAAATGACTTCCTTGTTGCCACCATGGCTTAATGCTTTCAAATGGTCTTCTTCCAACACCCAATTGACCATGTCATTTCCATTGCGATGGTGATGGATTGCGTAATATGTATGCCAGCCATTTTTGGGGAAATGTTCTCCTTGCATGCTTCCATCAATACCATTTGTTTCACCGGCGCACATCCCATTGCTATCATTGCAATCGCGTAAACTGTATTTTTTGCTTTCTCCGAAGCGACATGCCGTCCGGAAGTCCCATCCTGGATACCATTCATCCCAGCACACGATGCGCGAAAAAATCCACCATCCCCGCTTTTCGCACACTCGCTTCTTACCGGGCGGACCTTTTCTATAAACAGTTCCAGCGGACAAATTTACATCGAATGAATAGAGGCTATTTTGGCTTACGAGCGCATAACGGCAGTTGCTAAACATATCCATGTCCATGGGTAGCACATTCAAATAATAATTACGATATTGAGCCGCTCTAAACAAGTCCGACACTTGGGGATGGTGTAGATCCACCGTGTAAGCCCCATAAAATATGGTACGCTTTGCAGTCGTGTCCAAAATACCTTTCTCGCCAGCCGGCTTTGCCTCACACTCACCCTTCCATGAGCAGCCGCAAGGAAAAAAACGCCCGTATTCATCTGCGCAATAGGTGTAGCACTGCATCATCCAATTCGTGTACACAGAAGTGTGAGGCACAAATATGAAATCTGTCGCCCACCTATGCGTGCGGCCAAGGAAGGCATAGTTAGGTGCTCGTTCCCCATCCTTTGTGATGCTCGGTAATATAACTTGAACCTGCAGTGGAATGCCGCGAAACTCGTTAATAAATCTTCCATAGTCCTTACCATTTCTAGAAAACCAGCTCTTGCCGTTGCCGAGATGATTGTAGTCGCGATAAATAAAGACCGACACGGGCCCTTCTATAAATCCCAATTTTCTTTTGAGTGCCGCCAATTGCCTTGCTATGGCGTTTCGTAAGTCTGCATCGCCTGCTTCAAACCATAAAGAGTAGCACGGTGGGTCATTAAGAGGTCCGTGCCCATCAAATGAAACACAACCTTGGTATTTTAGCATGTCACTACCAGGACTGAAATATGGGTAATTTTTAAGGAACACGCGGAATTCTTTTTTGGCTTTAGCCCAGTTCCAGTAGGAGTCAACACCACCATGTGTATATCCTAGCCGATTGTCTCCACTGAATGTCGCACCCATCACACTCCCGCACTACCTCTGCACCCCAAAAATATTCGCGCATTTTACTCTTAGAGGACAAGTGTCAGCATGAATTTCTATGAGCTCGTCATTGCGTGTATCTTATTCATTTGCGGGTTGCTGATGTTTTACGTCATTCGGGTGTTTGCCTATCCGTTTGACATTGGATACCCCAGTCTCGACCCACGCCCGCTAACAGGATTTATTTGGAATTATTTCTCGAGTTTTCTTCTCATTCTTCTGTGCATCATTACGGTGGTAATTGTCATTCTATTCTTCATTTATCTTATCGTTCGCAATATTCCAATTTTTGGGCCACTCATTGTGAACAACACCCCCTTTCGTGAACTGCGCGACCTGAGACTCTTCGCATTAATAGAAAACTTGATCGACATTGTATTCTCTGGATTTTCAAAGGAGTCATTTGTAAGATTCTTTCGCACGATAGGCGAGTTTTTCTGGAATTCCTTCCATTTCATACGGGCAAATGCGCATTTACTGCGGCGGCAACCGAAAAATACTGCTGCAAAAGATGGAAGCGGTCAGCCGAATGTGGAAGGTGAAGCCGCCGTTCTAACCCAGTCGGAGCGTTTCCAGATTAGAGATGAGTTTGTGCGGTGCCTTCGCGAAAAAATGGCAACGGCGAGCCCCGACGACCCGCAATTCAAGCATAAGCTCGTGGACATGCAAAATCAGGCAGTCCGCACACAATGTCAAGTTCTAAATATTGGAACGTACCTCAAAATCCTCATGGCGCAACGTAAATTCTTCGCCGATTAGAGTAGTAAGCAGTCATGGGCTTTATGATTCACACAATGTTGTTCATTGTTTCCCTAACAATCATCATTTTCTTTGTGTACATGGCACACTATTCTTCGATTCAAGCAGAAGTTCGCAAAAAATCTAGATGTTTGCGCATCCGCCAGCAATACTCTGCAGGCGGTGAGTACGATGTTAAGGCCGTCAACGACCAGGGAGCCGAGTTGTACAAGTTGACCTACAACACTCCCAAAAAGCAAGTGAAGCACGAGTGTGCGTGCCCGAAGGGTGACACAATCAATCATTTCTCTGATATTAAATACTATGACTTGAAAACCTCAACTGACAGAAAGATAGATGACTTGATGTGCAGCTGCGATAAAGCATATGACACGGTAGGTGCTGATATTTTCTACGAGGGCTTCCCCGGCTTGGTGCGCTACATGCAGAATGCCGATTCCAGCTTTTTCACAACGGACCTATCTGGAAATGTTGCATCCAAATAAAACAAAAAAACAAGCCACCTACATCCATCCACATTGTTTGAAAGCCTCCGTCATAATCTCACGGTGCTGCGCAGATAGTTTCCCTGGGTGTGTGATTTGAAACTTAAGCAATAGGTCACCTCGGTTTCCGCCGCCACTTGCCTTTGGCATTCCTAGGCCCGCGATGCGGTACGTCTCGCCTTCATACACCACCCCAAATTCTGCGGTGTTGCGAATTATTGGCTCGGGTACATTCACGATTGATGGAATCATGAGCTCCTTGCCAATCACGCTCTCGGCAAAGGTCATTTTTACATGCATTCCAAGGTCATCACCTAGGCGTTCGTACACACGGTCGGGAATAACCAGCACCTCGATAATTAAGTCACCCGAGGTTTCGTCCGCCTTTGATGCTTGTTCTCCCAGGCCCGGAAACATTTTCCTCCAACCAGTCGAAACTCCAGGCGGAAGCTCGATATCCAGAGTGTGCGTCTTATTCACATTTCCTTGTCCACTGCAATCATTGCAACCCTTGCATTTTACTCCATTTCCTTTGCATGCTTCACATTGCCTGCTTATCATTTGAGTAATGAATCCGTTTCTCAGCACCTGCGTAACCGTGCCAACACCTTGGCATGTATAACACATTTCGCGGCACTTGGTGCAAACGGTTTTCACCGCGGCTTTGAGAGTTCTTTTCAACCCAGTAAAGGCCTCTGCAAGAGAGATTTGAAGAACATGTTGATGATTCGAGCACTTGCGATGTTGTGGTTGCCGCCTGACGCCACCGCCGCCACCCCCGAAAAATTGCTCAAAAATGTTGTTAGGATCCATGCCATGGAAAGGATGGCCACCGCCTCCAAAGCCGCCCGCGAAGCCGCCTGGACCACCTGGGCCGCCACCATTGCCGGCACCTGCCTCCCAACCTGCGTCGCCCACCGCATCATAACGTTGTCGATCGGCATCATCACTTAGTACTTGATAGGCAGCAGATAGCTCTTTGAATTTTTCTTGATCGCCACCAGGCTTGTCTGGGTGAAGTTGCACTGCCAACTTTTTGTACGCCCTCTTAATTTCTTCTTTTGACGCATTTTGGTTTACGCCAAGAGCATTATAAAACTTACCCATTTTAACTTCTGTGTTTTTCGAGCTTTAAATACGGTCCGACACCGGCCGCTCAATCATTCCACGGCTCACGCGCTCATAATGAACCGCAAATCGCGAATCTTTGTCTCGCATGCGCGCTAAACGCCGCTCTTCCTTTTCAATGTCATCCCGCTCTTTCTGCGCCCGCCATGCAAGTTCGTCCTCTGTGGGCGGTGCCTCTGTTACCGAGGCTCTGTGCGCATCGTAGTCCTCGACATTCTTGTATTGCTTACGCTTTGTTACAGCGCGCGGGTCCACAAGGCGTGTTGACGTTGTTGCGACCTTGTAATCGGTGTAAGCAAGGCCTTGACGTGCAGATTGTGGCACATGCGTAAAATCATCAGGTTTCTCACCTCCAATCTCTGTGAATTGCAATTTCTTAACCAATTGCATGGCGTCCGGTTCGCGATGAATGATTATTTCTTTCGATGCCGGCAATGTATGCTCATCAAAAGTGGAATTGAACTTGTCTGCGCTCACCTTCCCGGAGAGCAACTGGGGGATGCTTAACTCATCGCGTGTCTTTGACGACTTTTCCATGAGATGACCGTATCCGGTTGCAGTCTCATCGTCGTCGAATTTGTTGTCGTCAAAGTATTGATTGAATCGTGCTTGAAAATTTTTGTTCGACTCTTCGCGGCTTTCATGTTTTGTGCTTGAAAAGTTAGGCTGTTGAGCTTGAGTCTGCTGCACCGGCTGATTCGCATAATGCGCCATGGCATCCCTTTTGAGTTCGTGGTGTGGCCTGTCCGCCTCTCGCATCTTGAAATCAATTGCAAGCTTCTTAAAACAATCCGTCACAACCATAAACATTTCCTGGTTGCCTCCCTTGTCAGGATGAACCCATCTTGCAGTACGTCTGTACGCCTCGCGCAACTCGTCCCATGTAAAATTCTTTTGCAGTCCAAGAACATCATAGGGGTCCACATTAGTAGCTACATCGCCGCCGCTCTTTTGCAAAGCATCGTAATATTTGTCGTACACTTCTCCGCGGCTCGTTTGGTTGCCCATTATCATTGCCCACACTTGACATGCTTTAAATGATAGTATGATTCTCTAGCACTCCACTTTCATCGTTTGCACAGGTCCAAGCATGCCCAAATCACCCAAGCACATGCGGTAGTGAATGTGACGGTCCAGCTTTCCACGCATTGGAACTTCATACTCTGCGGGGCAGTTGAATACGACCACTGCCTTTTTGTCCTTTACGACCGAAATACCGGCGTTACCCCAGTTATCATAGGCCTTCCATGGGCTAGGCTTCACCTCTTTTGAGGCGGCGGCGCCCCAGTACAAAACACGGGTACCATCGGCGGCGTCAATGTCAATCATTGCCTCCACATTTGCGTTCGGCGGAATGAAACGCTCCTTAATTAATGTTGGGGGAACAGCAACGTAACCCAAAAATGGCAGATACGTATCGCGTCTCGTCAATAGCCATGCAGAAAGTGTGCCGATAACAACGCAGATGAGCACTAGGAATGGAGATGATCGTCGCGAAAATATGGTCATAACGCATGCAACCAACGTAAACGTTTGGGTCAAAACATTAGCAACCATTGCCTTGGAGGGACAGAAATTGGTGTCGCACATTCTACTATCTTCTTGTTTAGAGAAAAGCCACGAAGCTTCCGCTAGAGCTCGATATTATGAAGGATGAACTCGTGCGTGTTCGCGTAATAGTGCCTGGATTTGGAGCACCAAACTTGGAAAAAAAGATAGACATTTTTAAAAATAACCTTGACATTCTCGTTAAAACGCGGCCTGAAAATTGTACCCTGCATATACATGTTCATATTTACGATGACAGTGAGACACCTATTCCTATGCTATCCTCACACGGCAACACGAGTTGGGGGTCAATAACCTACCACAGAGGCGCGGGAATCGTCGGCCAATTTATTGCAACGCATTCGACCGTTCTTGAATGCGAATGTGACAAGGTTTTCATTATTCTTGATGACGTCGAGTTGATGCCATCATTTCACCTTGGTGAGGCTATTCGCGTGCAAGAAGCGTGCTTTCTTGACATTCTTTCGCCAACGCTCACCGACCAAAGCCCCACATTTTACAAGTACATGAAATCTTCATATGGGCCAATTTATTCTAAACTTTCAAACTCGTCGAAGCCAGCGCGCCTAGTCCGCATCACATCAGCATGCGAACTGTTTTGCTACTTGATGAATGCCAACAGCTTTATTGCTTGGTGCATGCATCTTGATCCGGCAAACCCCTGGATTTGGGGAATGGACTTATTGCTTACTCATAAGTTTGGATTGAGAGTTGGCATGCTTCCCCACATGACAGTGACGCATCATTTCCAAAATGCAAGCTACGATGCACACCCAGAAATCAACCCATTTCAACAGCTGCAAGCATACCTTGCGAAATACGGAGAAAGCCAAGAAAGCTTGTCACACATGGCTGCCATCATAACGACGATTATACAGCCATAGGTGCTTTAATAGTTGGATGATGAATATACCCAACGACCTCGAAATCTTCCATTGTGATGTCTTCGAATGCCTTATCCCGTACCGCATCGCTGATTTCAAGAACTGGGAACGGCAAGGGGCTTCTGTTGAGTAGTTGTAAATTCACTTGCTCAATGTGCGTGTTATATATGTGAGTATCCCCGGTCGAAACGATGAGTTCGTTGGCCTTCATGTCGCACTTCTTGGCAATTATGCAGGCAAGCATAGCATAGCTTGCAATGTTAAAGCTTAATCCCAAAAATGTGTCGCTGCTTCGGCATACAACATGGCAGCTCAGGCGCCCTTTGCTCTCTCCTGACTTGTCGTGTTCCACGTAAAACATGGTTGCCACGCCATGGCACGGGGCAAGCGCACTCTTTTCAACATCTGCCGGATTAAAGGTGGTCAGTAGATGGCGCCTTGAAAACGGGTCACTTTTGAGCCCTTTTATGAGCTCTGCAATTTGGTCGAAGCCCTCTCCCGAATAGTTTGCGTCGCATCCTTCGTATGAACTTCCCCAATGCCTCCATGCGAATCCATACATTGGACCAATGTCCCCATCTCTGTAATGATATAGTTTGCGATTGTCCAAAAATTCACGAGTGCTGTTTCCCTTCCAAATGTGCACACCTTGAGCTTCCAAGGTTTTGGAGTCGGTTTCGCCGCGAAGAAACCACAACAGTTCTTTGAGCACCATTTTCCATGGCACAAATTTTGTAGTTAGCACCGGAAGTGACCGCGAAATGTCGAATCGAAGCTGGCGTGAAAATACGGAAATTGTTCCCACACATGTCCTGTCGTCTCTTTTGTTGCCGTTCTCGAGAATGTCTTTGAGAAGGTTTAGGAAGTGATGCTCTTCGTGATCACGCCCGTAAGAAAATGTGATATGGCGGTATTTGCTTTGTAGGTCGTCCGCAAATTTGGCTTGCGAGTATGATGCGATTTCATAGTTTTGTAGACAACGGGAATCAAAATTCTTACCATGAATTTGATTTTCATAAACCGTTGCATAAATGTCTGCATTTGTGTTTGTGCAAGCGTACTCTAGCACTTCCAGAGTGTCGCACACGATGTATGTTTTTGTTGCAGAGTTGCTTTCAAAAAATGCGCAAAGTTCATTGACAGATTTTGGATGAACGACATTCGTACGTCCCTCGTCGTCCGGAAAATAGTAAGGGGCCTCAATCAAGGCAATGTGTTTTGAAAGATTGACAACAATAACAACTGTTGTCATTGGTTTGGGGGTTTATAATGATAATGATGATACTCTTTATGTAGGAACAAAAACACCCTCCCTATTTAAAAGCACTTTCATATTCATATTTATGTTGAAAGAGGCAATGCAAATTGGAACAGGTATTATCTACGAGCGAAACCCAGACACGAACGTCATTCGCTGGCGCTATGTGGGCGAATCAATGCGAAACTACTCGTGGCCCCACTACGGAAACATACTTAAGGATTCGCACACATGTAAACTAAAAGGAAAATGAACGCAAACGATTGGGACGAGGATGGTTTCGAGCATGCTGATGGCGGTGATGCATTTGAGATATGGCAAGATGAGGTCGATGCTAATGATGACAACGAAGATTACGATGCACTAGATGGACGCGATGCTCCGTGGGCACTTGATGAGAGTGACACCGTGAGTGCCACTGCAATCTCTTGGGCGCCACTGTTTGTTGGCAACGCAAAACTTCATGTGTCCTCACTTGGTGCGGTGCGAATTGACGCAATGCCATTTCAGTTGATGGATTACGGAATCCAATATTCCGGTACACCGATGCGCACTGTCCGTATCGAAGTGTCACCCGCCACGAATCGAAACTTCTTTGTACATGAACTCGTTTGGACTGCATTTAATGGCGACATTCCTCACGGTTGGGAGGTTCGCCACAAAATGAGTGCCCTTCAAGATATGGATGCATCATGTGTCGCATCAAATGGTCTAGATGACATTGATATCTACCCGGTAACAGTCACGTCTCTAAAAACCATCTAAAGGTTATTTTTATAAGATATGTAACATAACAAGCAGACTACAACCATGCGCAACTCCATGTCGTGGGGCCCGGCCGGTATTACCAAGAAGACGCGAACGAAGAAAAACAGCAAGCAGGCCGCCGACAGTGACAGCGAGGGCGAAACGGCTCCGGTCCGTCCTCTTATTCTAGGTGGCAGGGCATCGGTGCATTCCTCTCACAACTGCGTGTTTTTCCAAGATGAAATTTCTACGGACACGATTTCTGCACTGAACAAAGAAATGCGGGCAGTGGCAGACAAGATGCTCCTCATTAGCACCATTCACAAGAGGTCACCGCAACCTATTTGGCTGCACCTCACCACTAACGGAGGCGACATCTACGCTGCATTTTCGGCAATTGATTGCATTCTCAATCTCGGTGTGCCCGTGTATACTGTGGTCGACGGGTTTGTAGCGTCGGCGGGTACGCTTATTAGCGTTGCAGCAACCCGCCGCTACATCATGCCCAATGCATACATGCTGCTCCATGAACTGCGAAGCAGCATGTGGGGAAAATTCAGCGACATCTCTGACGAAGTGTCCAACCTCAAAAAAATCATGGCACATATCGTGAGCATTTACGGGGAGCACACCACCATTCCCGCGCGCAAACTTGAAACGATTCTCAAAAAGGATATCATCTGGAACGCCACAGAATGCACAAAGCACGGCGTTGTTGATGGCGTGTTCAAGGGTTATTCTAACGATTCTTAGAATTTCGGTAAATGTATTCAATTGCAAGGTCAAATATTCTTTTTCTTAAAACCTTCCTCTTGTCATGAGTTATTTTTCCTTCGAACTTGTAATCATCGCAATCTATGTCCCAGTCTAAGGGTGCACCGACCGTTTTCATAAAGTTGTCTATTGATATTTTATCTAGTTGACTTTCTTTCATGTTTACATCGACAAAATCTGCAAACGCAACCTCCATGTTGTCAAAAACTTCGTTCATAACGTCGTATGAAAATTTTAACTTCCACCTTCTGGCGGTTTCTGGAGTAGTTATATTGTCTTGCAACATGATGTCTTCAACGTAAGATTGCATAAATTTGTCCATTTTGATAAGCTTTTTCAGATTGTGATTTTCAGGATGTTGTGGATCGAAGTGTTTCGATATCAAGTACTCAAAGATACCATCCTTCTCATTAATGCAACTTATCATGAACTCATTATTCTGTAGATAATCAATATTCTCTTTTCCAAGACAGTTTATTTGATAAATTGCCTTATTAATTTTAGTAGGTTGCGGCTTTAGCATTTCACGTTCTTGCAACAACGCTAATTTTGTTTTATGACATATTTGTATGTGTTTACATAATAATGTAGTACTTGCATAAATTGTATTGCATTTCGCACACTCTAAAGGATTTACTTTCATTTCACCAAGTATCTCATTATCAACAGATTCATTTTTTTCAATAATTTGGTCGATAACTTTCTTCATTGATTTTACATCACCTTCAAACCATTCAGTTCCTCTCACAAGACGACATGTTTCATGTAATTTTTGCTTTATTTTACTTTCAATAGAATTTACCATTTGTGGTTGAACATGAAATGTATTAAACACTACGGTGTCTTTTGAATAGTCTTGTAGTCTTCGCAACTTTCTACTATCAGTTCCATCTTGAACAGTTCTTCCAATTTTATAGATGTTGGTGTTCTTATCTTGTCCATCCTGAAGAAGATATATATAAGCTAATTTGCTCATTATAGAACTTTTACCTTATAACGATGCGTTGTTTAAGTCAAACTTATTTAAAAGTTAAAATATTTATTTGTACAACCCCTTTTTGAAGAATGGATGAAGTCCCCGCTGCCCCCGAGACTTTTATGTTTCAAGCTGAAATCAATCAGCTTATGACGCTCATTGTCAATGCATTTTACAGTAACAAAGATGTCTTCCTACGTGAGCTCATCAGCAACGCAAGTGATGCAATTGACAAGGCACGTCACACTGCACTTCAACAAGGCATCGTTTCTAACACAGAACTGGCAATTCGTGTGGTTGCTAACAAAGAGTCCAAAACACTTACCATTGCTGATGATGGCATTGGCATGTCCCGCGAAGACCTAATTCTAAATCTTGGTACAATTGCTCGCTCTGGTACCAAGGCATTCATGGAGGCACTTTCCGCGCAACAAGCGGACATGAGCCTAATCGGCCAATTTGGCGTTGGATTCTACTCGGCCTACCTGGTTGCTGACCGTGTGAGCGTCATGTCTCGCAGCGATGCAACGCAGCCTTTTTACAACTGGGTCAGCGCCGCCGGTGGTACATTCACCATCGAGGAAGTTGCAGATGCGCCAATTGAGAGTGCTGGCACCATGATTACTCTTTATCTACGCGATGACACTGTTGAGTACCTCGAGGAGGCTAAAATTCGTGAGCTAGTCACGAAGCACAACGCTTACATTTCCCACCCCATTTACCTTGAGGTTGAACACGAAGTCGAAGTCGAAGTTGAAGTCGAGGCCAAAGCAGACGAGGATGTGGTTGTCGAAGAAACCGCGCCCGTGGAAAAAGAGAAACGCAAAGAAAAGGAATGGAACCAACTGAACTCCCAAAAGCCCATTTGGCTAAAGGCAGCCGACGATGTTACCCAAGAGGAACACGATGCGTTCTACAAGAATCTTGCAAACGATTGGGAAGCCCCTCTCGCCCACAAGCACATCAAGGCTGAGGGCAACCTCGAGTTTCGCGGCATTCTTTACACGCCGCGCCGCGCGCCGTTCGACATGTTCCAAGCACGCGACAACAAGCGCCGCAACCTCAAGCTTTTCGTGCGCCGCGTTTTCATCACGGATGATTGCGAGGAACTCGTACCCGAGTGGCTCACATTCGTTAAAGGCGTGATTGACAGCGACGACCTGCCTCTCAACATCTCGCGCGAAATGCTTCAAAAGAATCATGTCATGAAAGTCATTCAAAAGACCGTCGTGAAAAAAGCAATTGAGATGTTCCAAGACCTTGTCACGAAGCCCGAAGACTTTAAGACATTTTACGATATCTACAGCAAAAACCTAAAACTTGGCGTGTATGAGGATGATAAGAACCGCGCCAAGCTCGTGGAACTGTTGCGCTTTGCATCGAGCAATGATGCCGAGTCAATGACTTCGCTTCTTGACTACACTACTCGCGCCAAGCCAGAGCAAAAGAAAATTTACTACATCACTGGCGACAATCTTGACACGATGCGCAAGTCGCCGTTCATTGAGCGCCTTGTGGATGAAGGTTATGAGGTGCTGTTCCTTAAGGATGCCATTGACGAGTACATGAGCCAACGCCTCACGGAGTACAAGCCACCGGGTAGCGATGATACCACCTATACATTTGTAAATGTATCGAAGGAGGGTGACCTATTTGACGACAAAAAGGAGGATGATCTAGCATTTGAGCCCCTGTGCGCACACATCAAAGACGTGCTTCAAAACACCGTTGAAAAAGTCGTTGTGTCTTCGCGTCTAGCAAAGGCGCCTGCCGCAATTGTCACGGGCGCCTACGGTTGGACAGCCAACATGGAGCGCATCATGAAGGCGCAAGCGCTGCAAACCAACAATGAAATGCAACAATACATGAAGCCCAAAAAGGTGCTGGAAATTAACCCATCCCACCCCATTATTGTTGCGCTCAAGAACAGGCTCGATGGCGACGACGCCTCTAAAAAAGTGCTAAAAGACCTGGTGCACATGCTGTTTGACACAACACTGCTTGCATCTGGTTTCGACCTTGAGAACACTACAGTGTTTGTCGACCGAATTCACCGCCTCATGTCCGTCGGCATGAATGTGAACGAAGAGGACGACGCAGATGACAACGCCGGTGAGGCGGAGGTCGCGGAAGACGACACTCCCCCAGTTACCCTCACAAAGATGGAGGAGCTGGATTAAACAAATATCACTTCATTATTTTTGTACTAGACTTCTTTAGTAAGTGTGGCATGTCGAGCATTTTTCTATTTCATCGAGATCTTCGATTGAATGACAACACGGCTCTCATAAAACTAATCAAAGAGAATCCAAAACAAAAAGTCACTTGCTTATTTATTCTAGATCCCGTTCAAATTGACCGCAAGCAGAATGAGCACTTTTCGAACCCAGCTGTGCAATTCATGTGTGAAAGCCTCGAAGACCTTGACAAAAAACTCAAGTCACTTGGTTCGCGCCTTACCATAATCAAAGGGGATACAGTGCGGGTTCTCAACGGTCTAAACATCTCAACGATAGCGTGGAACGAAGACATCAGTGCATTTGCGAAAGAGCGCGACGCAAAAATCATTGCATGGGCGAATAAAAACAACGTTCGCATGTTGACGGCAACCGACTACTATCTAACCGAACCGAATGAGGGCCTCGGTCCATCCGGCCCTTATAAAGTACTCTCGGCATTTTGGAAGTGGTTTTTAAAAGCAAAACCCGCACGAAAAGTGGATTCTTTTACTTTTAAAAGCAATCATTTCACCGCCGCTAAGGCCGGCACACAAATCAAGCTTGGCGACCTTTATGATATTTTGCCAGATTTGGCAATGCATGGCGGCCGCACAAATGGCATGAAGCAGCTTGCAAACCTATCGAATCTCGAAGAGTACGCGACAAATCGCGAGTTTCCTGCAAAGAAAAACGGGTCATCGCACTTGTCTCCCTATCTCAAGTTTGGATGCATTTCGGTTCGCGAGGCATATTGGGCAGGGCACTCGCTGTTTGGCGAGGAATATCCATTGTTGCGCCAGCTCGTGTTCCGCGACTTTTATGCAAAAATATATTCGACCGACAAAGATTTACAAACAGGTAAAAAAGCAGTGATGGATAAGCTCGACAAACATTTGGCATGGTACACACCTCATCATGCAACCGCGCTCTGGAAGGCATGGACAACAGGCACAACGGGGTTTCCACTTGTTGATGCAGGTATGCGCGAGCTCCTTGCAACAGGTCACCAGCACAACCGTGTGCGCATGCTTTGCGCTAGCGTGCTCACAAAATACATGTGGATTGATTGGCGGTTTGGTGCCCAATTTTATTACACTCACTTGGTGGATGCCGACATCTTTAGCAATACGGCAGGATGGGGCTTTTCCTCGAGCACAGGCATTGATGCTGTTCCGTACTTTCGCGCCCCATTCAATCCATTCACTCAAAGCAAGAAGTTTGATCCAGAAGCGGTCTATATCAAGAAATGGGTCCCTGAGCTGGCGGATGTACCTGCAAAAATTATACACAACTGGGCTTTCTCACCGCATGCCGCCCTAAATTACCCCGCGCCAGTTCTCGACTTTCAAGTGGCTTCCAAGCAAGCTTTGGTCAAGTTCAAAAATGCTGCAGCAGCCGCGAAATAAGAAATAAGTAAGAAGTAAGAATGCGCATCAACCGAACCATTTTTATATTTTTGGTTCTTTGGCTCATTGCATTGACATGCTGTGTTGCATACAAGCGTATCGCGTTTCTCTTTCTTCCATATGTGGTCTTTTTGCTTAACGAGGTTATCTATGTGATGTTCGGCGTTGACCTCTTTTCAAGCGGGAGCCGCACAGAAATTTTCTACGACCTCGCATCTTTGCCTACAACCCGTGATGATAGTGACCCGAATGGAACTGACCCCAACTACAGCGAGGGGTATTATCCACACGATGACTACAGCATCTCACCTCGGCAAGCAGAGAATAACAAATTTGCTAAAATCCTAGAACTCCTCGGTGCAAAATCAGGCGACCATATTCTAGACGTTGGGTGTGGAACATGCACCTTTGGCATCTACTGCAAGAGCAAGGGGATTCAGGTCACTGGTATGACACTTTCTTCAGAGCAAGTGCAGATGTGTGCCAAGGAGGGCGGCATTTACGCAATTCAATGGGATTATCAAAAGCACAATCCCAACTTTGATGGCGCGTTCAATCACATTGTGTGGATGGGCAGCAGTGAACACATCTGGTTCGGACCCCATCATATTCAATCGGCATATGATAAAAAGAAGGTGGCCATGACTAAACTTCTCAAAGTATTTGCAAAGTATTTCAAACCAAATGTGGAAGGCAATATATTCTTTTCTGGCTTACACATCAACCCCAAATTCACGAAAACCCCCGAGGCGTTTCTGCTAGACCGTACATATGGAGGGCAGTTCACCCTAAATTCAAAAGGCTACGATATAATGAGCGTTGGCGCAGCAAGCGGGTATGAAGTAACTTACCAACGAGACTCTACAAAGGAATACTATATGCCAACAGTATTGGACCGCCGCCATTTCGGTTACCCTTCACAATTTACATCCAAAGCATCACTCGGACTCCTGACGCTCAGTGTGTTCTATCCGTTTGCTTTCTACATGTGGTTGTATGCAGTGTTGGGTCTATGGATGTGGATGTTTGACGGAAAACTACATATAGCCGCAAAACCAAACTTTTCACTTGCAAAGATGGAAGAGCGCCCATTAACTTTATGGTGGGCCGTACTCAAACATAAAAACTCTACGAAAGTTAAGAGTGTGAGAGAGAGAGAATTTTGAATGAGGAACGGAATTTTACAACTAATTCGGCGATGTTCGGGAAAACCGAAAAGACGCACATTGACTCCCACTTCCTCTCAGGGAAGCCTTCCTCTTACACCCCCAAGGAGTCCAAACTCCCATGATGAGCCCCTTTATGTTATTTTACCCTATTTTAACTATTGCAATTTCAAGAGTCGCAAAAAGCTATTTATTGAGTTCATCGAAAGGTACAAATCCCAAAAAGGCATCGCTATTGTTATTGTCGAGGCAGCACTTCAAGGCATGCCTTTTGATCTGCCAAATCCAATATGTAACGATGACAGCATCTTTTCGCATTTTCGCATCACAACACAGCACCCATTATGGTTGAAAGAAAATTTAATAAATATTGGGGTTTCTAAACTCCCCGTAGATTGGCAAATGATGGCATGGATTGACCCTGATATAACGTTCATGAACGAGTTTTGGGTAAATGAAACCAAATCATCTCTTCGCAAATCTCCTGCAGCGGTTATACAAATGTTTCGCACCGCTGCAAACTTAGGACCCAACGGTGAAATTTATAAGCTTGACGTTGGCTACGCATGGTCTGTTGCAAATGGAAAAGCATTGGGTATTCAACTTGACAGGACGAAATACACGTCATTACATCCAGGTTTTGCATGGGCTTGTAGCCGCCATGCTTACGATGCAATGGGAGGTCTCATAGATTGGGCGATTCTTGGGAGCGCGGACCGCCATATGGCACTTGCGATAACAGGAAATGCTTTGGGCTCAGCACCGGGAAATATACATCCCAATTACAGGAGCCGCCTTCTCAAATTTCAACAAAAATGTACAGCGAGCAATCTGCGTCTTGGCTCAATAACGGGAAGTATTCTGCACCATTGGCATGGAAACTTGAAAGACAGAAAATATAACGAACGTTGGGATGTTCTTGTTAAACAAGGCTACAATCCTGATCAGGACATAAGCCGCAGCCAAGGGTGTGGCCTTGTCCAATTTACGGATTCCGGAAGCCGTATGTCGTCTTCGCTTTTCGATTACTTCTTGGGACGTAAAGAAGACAACCGAAACGAAAATCAAGCCGAACGACCCAGGGAAAAATTGAGAGTCTCCCTGTCTATCTAAACCTAAACATCCGTATTATGAATCACATTTCCAACTTGCCAAATATTTATTTTTCAAAGGATGCGAACAATAACTGTATTTGCCCGATCTGCCTTGATTCACTCGACGCCTGCGAAACGGTAACGCATACCTTATGTGGGCATGTCTTTCATGAGCGCTGTATTTTAGGGTGGATTCGGTGTCATTATTCAAGAAACAATGAAACAAACACAGCAAAATGCCCGGTGTGCAAAAGTTCAACAAGCACACTTTTCTCACATAAAACAAGTAACTTTATAGTGAACTGGAAAGACGTTCTCCTAGCATGGGTTATGATAACATTTGTGTTTTTCGTTGGATTATTATTTGGCGTATGTTGTGTCGTTTAGGGACTTGATGGCGATATGAAAAGAAAGGGCCGCGGATAATAATTTATGGATGGACCCACCGTATAAAAAGAAACATATTCCAGCAACACTGCGACGTCTTGTGTGGCATTCGTATATTGGAGAAGAAATCGGGCGGGCTCCTTGCTGGTGTTGCGAACTGACATATATTTCACAACTAAGCTTTCACTGCGGCCATGTTGTAAGTGAACGCCTTGGCGGCAGCATGTCCGTGGACAACTTACGACCAATTTGTCAAAATTGCAATTCAAGCATGCGAACACAAAATATGATTGAGTTTAAAGAACAGTTAAAAAACAATAAAAATACCCACACCCCTATGGATTGGGAGTGAGAAACGGAATACGGTATGTTTTGGCATCTCCAATAGAGCATTCAGGTGCGTAATCCGGCATAACAAGTGGAACTCCCGTAAATCTATCCAAACAATTGGTCTTTGCCAACCATGGGTGTTCAAGAGCTTCGGCGGCACTTGGGCGTCCCTCCGGCTCCTTTTGCAGACAAAGACGCACAAACTCAAGGGCCTCCACAGGAATGGTTTCCCATCTCGGGCCGTCCCATATAGGTTCCTCCGTGATAATTTTACGCCAAATGTGAGCCACGCGATTGGTGCCGTCGTCAAACGGCATTCTTCCTGTCAATAGTTGGTAAGCCATGACACCTACACTCCAAACGTCCGCTTTGGGGGAAAATGTTGACCGCAGCAACTCAGGACTCATGTACCATGCAGTTCCTGAAATAGCACCAGCAGTCATGTTGTCATCAATCCGCATCGCCGAACCGAAGTCGGCCAATTTCACCTCTGCATTATCGCTTGTATCCGTGAACAGGACGTTTCCAGGCTTGATATCGAGGTGAACAATCCCCGCTTCATGCACATGAACAAGACCACGTAGGACACCGCGCAGAATGCTTGCCACTGTATTTGCAGAATACATGCCTCCATGCTGCGTTGTATAATCCCTCACCGCGCCGCCACGACACCACTCCATAAACATCAAGTACTCATCATCTGTTTCAACAGTTTCATACAGTTTCACAATTTTGGGAGAAAACGACAGGGCTCTTAACCACTTGGCTTCATTTATGAACTTGTTGTGCGAATGCTTTTGTAATATTTTGCACACTCCGCGAATGCCAATTGCATCGTGACAGCGATATATTTTGGATGTTCCTCCGGATGCTATTGGAGCTGAGCGGTCGATTTTAAATTGCATCTCTTAGCCCAAAAAATGATAACATGCCTTAAGCCAAGCACAGGTTTACACATACTGCGTTACCAAAATGGAGTTTTATGAGGCATGGCGAGCGAACCCGAAATGGTGGTTCAAGGCAACACCCGAGGATGATGCCTACATTCGCGACAACTTCAAAAATCAGTTGAATTGCACTCCGCGCATCGATATAGCTACTGTCGTTATTTTTGACCAACTGCCATGCCATGTTTATCGTAATCAACCAAATGCGCGGGACTTGATTGCACAGCTTCGAGAGACGGCCGTAGGAATTGCTAGCGAATACATTGCGCTGCACGGCGTGTCTCATCTTGACGACATTGACTTTACCTTTCTACTCTTGCCATTTCGTCACACGGGCGATCTAAAGCAATGCATGTGGGTCGCAAACCTGGCTTGGGAACGGTTGAGGTCTGGTTCTGCGGCGCCCCTAATACGCTCATTTATCAAAGCTACATACGAGCGCGCGCCACGAGACCAAACGGGCTGGGTAGATCAACACCTGCCACCAACCGCGCCGCAAGTTTGGCAACGCGCGGACTTTGAAGACATCCTTGAATATGCACCGCTTGATTTACGGTGGAAGGACGTGTCTCTCAAAGAAATTGGCGACGCGGCAAATGCCTTAAAATATCACCCGTGGCCAGATGCACCAATTATCATATCTTTGAGCGGCGGCGTTGATAGCATGGTTATTGCAACCATATTGCGGCGCCTCTTTCCACAGCGGCCGCTTATTGCGGTCCACATTAATTACTGCAACCGAGCAGAGAGTTATCATGAGGAGGCATTTGTTCGCCACTGGGCTGCCATTCTTGGGATGTCGTACTATGTGCGCAACATCACCGAGCTGCAGCGCGCTCAAACAAAAGACTTCATGCGAAGCACGTACGAAAGTTATACCCGTGATGTTCGATACAGCACATATAGCCATGTTTGCCAACATGCACATGTCGTTTTAGGCCATCACGAGGACGATGCATTCGAAAATGTTCTTACCAACATTGCGCACTGTGAAAAGTTCGAGTGCTTGCGAGGTATGCAGCCCTCCAGTAACTGTAAGGGCCCAATCGGCCCGATCGATTTTCATCGGCCGCTTCTGCGTGTATCCAAAAAAGATATTTATAAGGCTGCATGGGCACTTGGCATCCCGTATGTTCAGGATTCTACATTACGCACAACACAGCGCGGCACCATTCGAGATGTGCTGCGGCCAACGCTTGAGCAGTGGGACCCATGCATTGTTCGTCGGCTGCTGGATATGGCGGACATTGTTGGCGAATTTGCAAACAGCTTTGAAAAGGACGTTAACGACGCCGTTGCAAACACCCGGCGCGGCAAAGACGGATTACTGCGGTGGACAACCCTCAACCAAGTCCACTCGCCAATTCTATCTCCTCGTTTCTGGCGGCGCTACTTTCAAAATGTTATACGCGTCACACCATCGTGGAAGTCACTCGAAAACATGAGGTGGCTTATTGACCGCATGGTAAAAAAATCAGTAGGATTCCGTGTGATGCTTACAAAACATGTGGAGGTTTCCATGAGCAGTAATCCCACTACCGTCATGTTCGTAATTCAACAACGGACACGGAGCCAAGGCGCAATGGGTCCTTTTCCCGACACATGGGACATTGCGCCCGACGAGAAGCGTTGAGCATTCGGTTATGTAACGTGCCCTTTATTTTTTGTATATTTGTCATCGCATTAAGACAGGTCCAACATACCCAATGCCCGCACGCGAGGACAGCAATTTTGTCAACCTCGTCTTCAAAGCAAATTGGACATTCCTCCCTGGTGTGGCCACGTAAAAGTGTTAATTCCCCAGAACCCATGAACGCAAACTTGTGTTGATTTCGAATGATGTCATACAGTTCATACGGAACAACCCCGCGCTTGTGCCACTTCTTACAAATTTTATAGAGCGCCGCTGAATTTAATGCGGCAAACTCCACGAGCTCCTCAGTGTTTATCTTTCGGCTTGGATGACTTAGGCATAAATTTAGGAAGCCACCTCCGCCTGTTTTTGTTTTCCTTGGTTTTGCAATTTCCCAGTGTTGGCGGAAAACTGCGTCAATTTGCATGCAACTTTGCAACAGTAAGCGTGTGGCATCATTCGACGATGACAATGATTCTTTTTTCCAGGATTTGTATGGTATGCTGACTGTTCGATATTCCTCTGTACTGAACTGGTTTATTCGCTCTTTCCAATGTTTCGCGAATTTCATCGCGGCCACTTAAATATAAGACACACAAAGTCTATAAGTCTCTTTGGGCTCGGCACAACATGAATTAGTTTTAGAACATGACACCACCGCCCCATATGTAAAGCAAACGCACAACAATGAGGGAATGCACATTTATTAGCGGCCTTTGCCAGAGCCGCAAAACTCAAAAAACACTGGATACAATTGCCAACCTAGTTTCACATGTGCCGCAACTACAACGTCGCCTCGTTTTGTATATAACCCAAGCGGGATCCACCCTCAATGCCTTCCAAGTGATTCAACGCTTTCGAACACATGATACACTTGGACACACATTTCCGTGCTTGTTACGCGCAACATGCGATGGCTCCCCTGCTGCCGGCAATACAGCCGTCGTCGACTTTTATCACAAGAAAAATACAGCCTCAATGCTGAAGATTGCTGCTCGCTCACGGTGGGACCATGTCATCTGTATAATTGATGAAGCGGACCAAGGTGCTGCGACAGGATTTCGCGGACGACTTAATGTTTTGCAGGAGCTCGACGCCATTGTTCCGCAAAAAGTCCGCCTCCATGCCATTTTTGTCACCGCAACCGTGCCCAACTTATGCAAGTTGTTCAATACTATTGCAAAAAACGTGGTGGTACCTGAAGCATCAAAGCCCTGCTTCGTTTCCAACTTGCTGAACGGAACGCAACCGGTTCAGCATCATTTTGTCACGCCTCATGATTCCTATGTTTCAATGGACTGGTTCTATCAAAATAAACGCGTATGCATTGTGCCTGGAGTTTCACATCTGCAGGAGCAATCTAAAACCAAGAAGAGCTTGACAAAAGAGGTTGCAATGGAAAAGCTGCATGCTTTTACCAACCGGCAACGGCGACTTGTTCTTATTTCTTTTACGAATTCCAAGGAAGAACAATCCAACGTGGCTGACTCGCTTATTGCAAGTGGGGACTTCGACATAGCAATCTGCTTGAACAGTGAAAATGCGAAAAATTACATGGTGCACTATGGGCGCGGCTGCGCCTGGGCAATTCCATATGGTTCCATGATGCGCGCAGCTAGCCGCGGACAGTTTGCCAAGCATGTCACCGATAACGGCGAAATTATCAACACCGGCATCGAAAAGGCTCATGATATTTCTCTATCACATGTGCTATTTACTGGACTCCTTACGAATGAGGATTTCGCCCGCGCATCTGGGTACGCGTCGCCAACTGTGCGCCCCCAGCTCATCACACTTCGCAACTATTTGACGGCCAAGCGTCCCGCCGATTATCCAAATATGCGTTATGCCCGCATAGCGATTATTGGCGGCAACATGCTAAGCCGCGGAATTACGATTCAAGATCCCAACATTGGATTTACGTGCACTGCTTTTGTTTTTATGGATACGTCTGGCTGCTCAACTGCTGATGCGGGAGCAAGCCACACTCAAAAGGCAGGCAGGGCTCTTGGCAACATGCTTGATTTTTTCGAGGGAGGAGAAGCGACAGGGCGGTATGTTTCTCCATACATGGTGATTTCAGCTCCGCTTTTCATTTCTGCCTTGAGCAACGAGCAGCTGACCTACCAAAAAGGAACCGAAAATGATAATGCTATTATTGATGTGAAGACATACATTACACATGAAGAGTACAGGAAACGGGTGCAAAATGTGCAGCGGGAGGTGAACATAACCACTTCCTAAAACATAAATAATATGCGCCCTTAGGATAGAAATAGAATCAAAAGATGACTGATCAAGAACAATCTGGCGGTGTCCCTGCTCGTGGTGCGAAACCAAAAGATAAGGTTAAGAAAGCGGCATACGGCGTTGTAAGACATGTTGCACCCATGCCGGCATCTGCACCCGCATTGCATCATGGATTTGCATTCGCGCCGGTGTCCGCACAATCCCGCGTGTCTGCCGCCCCTGCATCAACCCGCATGGATTTGGACGAACTTACTCGTCTCATGGACGAACTATCAACTCGTAAGCAGCCTAAACAAAAGCGAGGCTCGCGTGATATTAAAATGACGACAGCTGCTTCGAGGGCAACTTCGCGTGCGAATGCCGGTAGACGGGCTGTTACTCTAGCGGAAGAACAAGCTGCGTCGTCTTCTAGACAGAAGAAACCGTCCGCAAAGCAACTCCTCAAAGCATATCAAAAACAGGCAAACGCAAAATGGAACACGAACATTGTTGAAAGAATTGAAAATGCAAAGGATGCCATCAAAATTCAAGAAGAAATTGTTGAGAAAGCCGCAGCGGCACTCAAACAGCAAGAGTCAGTGCTCAGCAAATTGCAAGAGACACTGTCTGTACTTGAGGACAACCAAAAAACCGGCAAAGGTCAGATGGATATCATCAGAGAGGGCGGTGCCAAGTAATTGCCAACAAGCATAAAACGATGGCCCAAAGGACTGTACCACCAATGGCTACTTTATCATACGTGAAGTTTTGAACACTATCACTTCCACCCCCATATAGGTTTTTTAGATGTGGTCTCATAGCAATATACCATATCCAGAATGTAATGCATGGCGTAAGAACAGATAAGCGAATCTGCTTTGGCAAGCCAATTATGAGCACCGGTGAGAAATGCAAAACTGCATCTGCCCATACAATCAACCATGAGGTATGAGTTTGTAAAATTTTGCCGTAAAACTGCTTGAAAAATGGAAAGCCCAACACGAACCAAGCTACTGTTATAATGCAGGCTACAATGAGCGAACTGGCTTGGGAGTAGAGCATCATGAAATTGTTGCGCGTTGTCAATGCTATAAACAGTGCTATCCAGTTCCAAAGAGTGTAGTACAATATTATTTTATTCATCGTGAGGTCGCTTGGTATGCGGTTTTGAAGATGCTTTGCAGGAAGACTCAGTGGATATAGCTTGGTCTCGACTTGGCCATTTATTTTATCGAGTGTTGCGGTAGTCGACATCCTTACACAGCGCAAGCAATTAAAAAAAGGACACGTCTCTTGCCGAAAACAATTTTCACAAAACATTTGAAACATCCACCCGTATAAGTTTGAGTTTGGTCTTGTGACAGCTATGTTGGGACACTTATTTCGAAATGGGGGTTTGATACAACAAGCATTGACTCATCCTAGTTGCGGACACTCTGGTTCTCAATTTCAGCGTCTTGAGCTTCTTGGTGATACAGTGCTAAATTTGATCATAACAGAGGATTTGCTCAAGCGATATCCGGATGACAATGAAGGCCAGATTAGCAAGCGGCGAGCCTACCTGGTCTCCCGTGAGGCAGGTGCAATTGCATGTCAAAAAATCAAGTTGAACGAGTTTATTTCTGTGGGCTCCAATGTTGACTTACAAAAATCAACAGTCGTAACTGATGCACTTGAGGCAGTCATTGGTGCAATTTATCTTGACAGCAATTTTGAGACATGCAAGGCATGGATTCTAAATGTATGGAGCACACTGTTACTTACTCCGCCGCCACTTGACCCTCTTTCTGCACTGCAAGAATACACACAGTCAAGCGGCATAAAAACCCCTGTTTATAAAGAAATTGGTCGCCATGGACTTCAGCATGAACTTACGCATCAAGTGAGCGTAAGTTTGAGTGAAAATGTAACATCCTATGGTGAAGGTCAAAGCATGAAAATGGCAAAAAAGAATGCCGCCGAAGCAATGCTAATTCAACTGGGCGCGCAACGCAGACCCCTTGGTGGCATTTATTTTCCAGGCTGCAAAATTTAATTGCAAGTTTAAATTCAAATTTTGCTACTGTTTTGATTTAAAGATACTTTTCATTCGTATATATATGCCACATGCAAGTGTGGCATCTCCAAAGCCCAGGCAGTTTGCAATTGCCTGGGCTTTGGAGAGTTCATACTTGATTTTTAAATATCGGCATTTTCGAAATGCAGGGCTTTCATTCCGTTCATCACTCCTCACAAAGTATCACATAGGCTCATAACAGAAATCATTTACACTCTAAAATAGCCTTACCAGCCAACTGCCTGCCCGCGCCCAACTGCCCGCGCCCAACTGCCCGCCGCGCGTCAACTGCCCGCCACCATGATGACGCCAGTTAAGCAGAACGCGCCCACGACTCCTCCCACCACTCCGGAGCGCCCCTCTAAGCGGCCACGCCGCATGGTGCCGATGCTGGTGACTTCGCCCATCAAGAGCGGCGCGCCGCCGGGGGACGTTCGCGCGCCTTTCTCGGTTGCGGTTGACCGCTTGCATTTGATGTATGCGGTGCGCGATATGTAAAAAATGATTAAAAATATATTAAGAGAGAAGCTAAGAATTCATATAAACGCAAATGGCGCCGCACATAATTCGTCTTAATGCGCCGCGCTGGCGCAAAAACATTGCAGCTTTTGATTACGACTGGACACTTGCAAAGCCGCTGAATGGTCGAACGCATGCAAAAGATGTTGACGACCGCCAATGGTTGCGCGATAGCGTTCCAAATGTCCTGCAAAATTATTACAAAAAGGGCTTTGCGATCATGGTGTTCACCAATCAGTCGAAGCCCTGGAAATTAGATGCCATTGAAGCTCAACTCAAAGAGTTGAATATTCCTATGACCATTGCCATTGGTATTGCTGAAGCCGATCGAAAACCCAACACAACCATGTGGACTCAAGTTATCGGGAAGCGCGAACAAGAGTGGGACCGCAAAATCAGCTTTTTCGTGGGCGACGCCGCAGGACGCCCAGGTGACTGGAGTGACAGCGATGCCCTCTTTGCAAAAGCCATCGGCATAAAATTCAAAACTCCGGAAGAAGTGTTTCCCTATGTTGAAACGGCAGTCGAAAATCACAACATGGAACTAAAAAGCGGACGAGAGGCAGTTGTGATGATTGGCTATCCCGGAAGTGGGAAGAGCACGTCGGCAAAAACCGCCTTCCCAAATTATGAAGTTATAAACGGCGATGCACTCAAAACGGCAGACCGCATGACAAAGGCGGCACAAAAAGTAAGTTCAACGGCATCCGTCATATTCGATGCAACTAATGCTGATGTTGCGCGCCGATCGGTCTACATTAAATGGGCACAAACTCAAAACTTGCCTATTCGGGCAGTTTGGGTAGACAAAACAATCGATGCCTCGATGGAGGCGGCCACGCATCGGGAAACGAAAGGCGGCCCTCACATTCCACGAATTGCCTTCTACACCTTCCGAAAGCGATTTCAAGAGCCCACGACGGAGGAAGGCTTTGAGAGCATCGTAAAACTGTGAGCTAGCTTGTGTTGGGCCCGACACACAAACATATTTTGTCATTTAAAAATTGACGTTCAAGATGAGAGAGCGCAGAATCACTCAATGGCACCCGTATTTATGAAATGGGCAGGCGGAAAAGCTCAATCCCTGGCCCTCATAGACCCGCACATACCGACAGAAATTAGCAATTATTACGAACCATTCCTCGGCGGCGGCAGTGTGCTTCTCCATGTTCTTGCATCGCTCAAGGCTGGGACGCGTCGCTTGGCCCCTGGCGGCGAGAGCAAACTAGTGGCGGCGGACATTAACCCCGTGCTCGTATACGTCTATCAATTAATTCAAGACTTGCCTGAAGTCTTGATTCATGAACTAAATTCTCTACTTACACAAGCTCAAGAGGCACCTTGCGCCGAAGACAACTATTATGAGATTCGCGATCTGTACAATGTTACAAAGGCCGCCGGTGAGTTTTCTGCACACCTAGCCGCAATGTTTCTGTACCTCAACCAGAACGGCTTTAGAGGGCTGTATCGAGAAAATAAGGCAGGCGAGTTTAATGTGCCGTTCGGGCATTACAAAAAACCAATTAGTCCAAATCTAGCACACATTCTAGAAGCGCATTTGCTGTTCAACGAGTTTCCAGTTGAATTTCATTGCAAAAATGCTGGCGAACTCATGGATGAAATGGCAATTGATGAACGGACCACCGTCTTTCTCGACCCTCCATATGAAAAGCTTTCAGCAACGACGTTCATTGCATATTATGCGGGTGGTGCTGCCTACAACTTTGGAGCGTTATGCGACTGGCTGCAGAGGGAGGGCAATAATTGCCATGCGATTCTTACGAACCACGCGACTCCTGAGCTCCTTGAGCGCTTTAAAGATTTTCCGGTGTGCCAAACATTTTCAGCGCGACGTGCTATTCACGCTCAACATCCAGACTCGCGGGCTGACGAACTGATCGTGTGTTCACAAGCACCGGCGGCGCCACAGGGGGTGTGATTGGGGCAAGCGCGTCTTCGGCTGCATTGGCGACAAAGGCATCAAGCATGTCTGTTGCCCTCAAGAACGATATGTTAAACATATCTTTCCAAAAAGCCATTTGTAATCGTAGCTCCTGACTCTGTGGCTCAAATAGCTGAAAATCTTTATCGGCTTCAACCTCTTGAAAGCCGAGACAAACAATATATAGCGGCTTGCCGTATAGACGAGGGACCTCGCAATATTTTATAGGACACCCAAGTATTTTTTCACCCGCCGTCCCCGTTGTTTTGTAATTGCGAGCTTTACACTCGTATAGACCATCGTCCGCCTCCCTATCAGGGTCCAGCCGCTTATTATTCGCCGCCCGCTGATGGGTTTTTATTTTGCGCGGATTTTTGCCAGTGATAGTGAGAATGTCATTGAGGATGTTCTCGCCAAGCTCCGTCGTCCATTGACCAGTCTTGTAACCTATGGTGTTCGTTCCCCATTGCTTCTCACTCTCTTGGTTCAGCGCCGACACAAATTCTTTGTCTGCATAAACCCATTCGAGCACTCCAGGTTTATCAATGTACTTGACCTTATCTGCATACACATGGCGAGTAAGAAGCTGCCGTACAGCGGTTACTCGCGCAGCGGCAAGATTCAAGGTCGCCATGGCCTTGCATAATGTAGTCTCCATTTCTTTAACACCCCACCCCCATCAAGCCATCCGTTTTTGTCGTGTGTAAAAGTAAATGAAGGTGGGCGAATGCGAATTGTCGTGAATGGACAAAGACGGCAAACAATTCTATTATAGCAACGCGCTCTCCACGCAAATTTGAAAAAATGACAGCTTGTATAGCTGTTAGACTAACACAATGGAGGCCATTACCGAGACCCTTGCAAACATCAGCATCGTTGCCAATGCCGACAGCAATGACAAGAGGTGCGTCTTGTCGATGGAAGATGTTGAAGAGTTGCTTTTCGATGATTTCACTCACAAAAATTCTTTCATCAAGGTGTGCGATGTAGTTATGGATGATAACACAAATCGCAAGACTACCATCAAATTCGCGCCCGTCATCGGGAAGGACGAGTGGAAGGAGCATTGCGAGTGGGTATACATGTTCACGTGCGACAAGCGCATCCTAAAAATCGGGGGCACGCGCACAGGGTTGCTGAAGCGCACGCAGTCGTATCTGTGTGGCCGCCCCGAGTTTCGTGCCAAAGGGACGTGTTCGACGACTAACTATGTTATCTACAAATCCTTCAACACCCTTCTGTGCGCAGGGCATTCCATCGAGATGTGGGCGTACAGGCTCCAGCAGCACACCATTGAAGTGGAGGACTTTGGCATGAAGCTGTGCATCCCCGTTCAAACTTTTCACGTCTTCGAAACGAAGATGTTGGAAGAGTACAAAAACCAAAAAGGCAAGTATCCCGTTCTGTCCAGCAATGCTGATAAGCGGTTCATAGACTAGGCGGGCGCACCAGCGGGTCGCTTCCAACGCATCACATCAAACACATGAGCAATGTAGTCGCATTCATCTTTTGTCAGTGCGAACGCCTCGTAGGGCGATGCACCCAGGTCTGCATCTGGCTTTGGGAAGCGTTGCAATATGCGAATGCTGTTAAAATTTCCCCACCTGCAAATATTATTCAAGAACACATAGAGGTCGTGATTCAGGTATGCAGCCACACGGTCGGCCGTTTCTCTCGATTCGCACCGAATAAATGCGATGCTCTGTGTCATTCCGCAGTCGTCAACAAACGCCTTGTACGTATCGGTCGTGCTGAGAAAGACTTTCCATCCGTCTTGGAACTTGTGAGGCCGCATGCTATATACAGTCTGCTTGGGTGTGTGAATGAGACGGTAGGGGTGGTCCGCCGAGGGTGTAGCACTAATCAGGACACGCTTCGTATATTTGTGTAGGTCACTTGATGTCTCCACCCGAAACCGCGGATGCGCAAAGTCAACGGTTTTATTGAGAATGCTGCGAATCGTTTCGTTGTATATGAGCGGCATGTAGTCGCGAATCTGCGGGGTCACCAACGCAGGTGGGAAGCGCAAATGTTCGACTGTGAACTTGTCAGTGGCGCATGGCTCTCGTTTTTGTAGAATGAACCACGTAAATGAACTGCCCACTTTGGGGAACCACTTTTTGGCACCATGGATATTCAAGTGAATAAATTTATTGCGTGACAGGAGCTCGGTGACGTCGTTTCTGTCTGCAAGAGACATCCAGTTGTCTGGAATGAGGAAGATGAGATAGCCATCGGGCTTGAGCTGCTGAAGCGACACGCGTAAAAAATCCCGCGTCATTGTGTGATTTTTTGAGGCACGTGTGCCATCTTCCTGAAATTTGGCATATGGTGGATTTGCAAATATCATGTCGAATCGAGGACCCGCCTCGCCCGCGCCCGCGCCCGCATCCAGAAAATCCAAAGTCGTGATTCGCGGATGGTCATCACCAAACACGGTTCGCACATTTTCTAGGCGGGCCTCGTTGATGTCATTGAACTCAAATTGGCTGCATATTTGAGCGGATGTGGATTGCGGTTGATGGCGGCGCATCGAGTCCCAAGCAGCCAGATGCCAATTTCCATTACCGCAACATGGGTCTAAAATCCGCGTGTCTGTGCGTGCCCAGAATTCGACGGGCACGTGTGCAAGAATTTCTTCAATGCATCCCATGGGCGTGGGCTCATCGTTCGAATTTTTGTACGTCCCCTTGTCCTTGTTCAGTACCTCGTCGTAGTGGGTCTTGAGATTCGCATAGGTTTCTGTAAATATGCTCATACGCACTGCACCTATTTCTATACATATTAAGGTCACTCTCTTATGTCATTTTTTACTCGCAAAAAGAAATCAGCAGAGTGATCCCTACCGCCAGCAACCGCCACCACCGTGCGCCCCGACAAGGAGCCAAACGTGCTCACATTGATGGGGATGAGTGAGTTCGTTGTGGAGTTGTTGACTACGCGCGCACGACGGCGGCTGGTTCAGGCGGCTGCCAGCGGCCTCCAACGTAGAGCTCAAGAGGCCGCAGCGGTGGTTTTATATAAATATTCTATGTTTATATAGAATAGGTTTCAATTTATACTCGATGTCAATTTCATTGATTGCGCTTTCAACTGCTGCATCGAATAGTGGTAGTGGAATGAAGTATGTAGGTGGAGGAAGTAGTACATTCCAAATTGCAACATCTGTTCCCTTCACAGTTCCATTATCATCAATAGCACTCGCGGCAAATGAGTGCTACTTCATCGAATTTACGATAGTAAGCCGAAACGCAGCCGTAGGCGACGTGGGACACCAATACTACGTGGCGAATTGCTCTACGGCTGATACAACTTTTACCGAACGTATAATTGCTATCGGGGTATCAACTTCAGCTACGACTTCAGCTAGGCAAGTAGCTACCGGGTACCTTTCAGGAATACAAACAACCAGTACTACATTATCACTAACTATTACAAGGCGACTTGGCAACGCCACGGTAACAGCGAACGAAATTCTCAATTACTTTTATAAAGTTTTCAAGTATGTACCTGCTTAGGTGTCAATGTGGTGATAGCATTAAAAAGTATTTTTGGACACCCAACGAATCGGAAGTCTACATGCGTTCTGCGCTCAAACGGGCAATTCGTGCAAAATCAAACACTAAGAGCAGAGCGTTTGGGCACGCTACAACTCACGCGTGGATGTGTATTCCTTTAGACTTGTTTTGCTTTGGGCAAGTCAACACACGAGCACCTTCTTGGAGCGCCCGAGTGCTCTGATGGCAATGGGACCAGATATAGAGAAGAAGGCGCCGGCATGGGTTGCCTTCCGCGAACTCGTTCGCCACATGACCTGCCCAGACCCGAAGAGCCGCGCGACAATCGTACAAGCCTTGCGCATGGCAAAGAGTATTGCAAATATGTGAGATCTAAACAGTTTTGCTGATATATGGATGTTGGGATGTCTGTCACGTGGTCCTCAAGGATGATACGTCCCGTCTCAGCTCATTTATTTCTTGTTGTTGCTCCTTTATTGCTTGGATAAGGAGCGGCACAATTTTGTGGTAATGGACGGTCAAGTAGTTCTCACCCGAAATGCTCACTTTCTCGGTGCTTGTATCAAAGGGTGCGAGCTTAACGGCTTCCGGCAAAACGGATTGCAGCTCTTGCGCAATCACACCCACCTGTGGCTCGTAGTTACTGTAGCCGAAGGTCTCAGCCAGCTCGTTTTGTGTGTAGTACACTCCCCGTATCTTTGATAGCTTGTCCAATGCGGACGATATTTCACGAATGTCTTTCTTCAACCGCATGTCACTATAAGAAGCAATCACATCACCCGTCGAAATAATATTTCCTACTACGTGTAGCTTGTCAGCAGGGGTTACCGTCCCAATGCCAACATTTCCTGTCGCACTCACACGCACATGTTCAGCGCCATTTGTCACAAGGCCTACTGCGTTTACTGCCGGTCGATACATCCCCGTATTGGCGTTACCTGTCCATGAAAAACCCGGCGCTCCAACCAACCCTCCTGAAGCGGCCAAAACTTGCGTACCCGCCGAAACAGTACTCGACGATGTAACCGCCCCCGCATTCCAGATACCCGATGTAATGGTGCCAACCGTGGTGGCTGCAGCTGTATTCACAGCGGCCGTCGTCACAATTTCCGTCCTCACATTTGCAATCGTTTTGGGGCGAACATAGCCATCTGTTCCGGTTTCCACAAAGTAGTGAGTGGCAGCTGTGGCCGTGTCACCTGAACCGGCTAGGTTGAGAAACGTCGGGTAGAAGTACCCGCCATAATTTAATCGTGTGTTCCCTGTTGGTGTCGTCGTGCCACCATCGAGCCGGCCTGCGGCAGCCGTTGTGCCATTGTAATTGAGGTATCCCACCGTTGTGGAGCCCGACGTGAGACCGGCTCCCGTATCGAGTATCTTGTGAAATAACATTGCCTGGGTGCCAACTGCACCACCTGTCGTTGTGGCATCCGTATCAAAAATTTTTCCACCCCACGTAGTCCCAGAGTCCACCCCAACGATGGCACTCGCTATCTCAGCGATGTCATCTGCATCGGCAGCGCGCGTAACTACATATGCCACCGATGTGCTACCCGTCGCCGTCACTGTGTATATTCCATTATCTCGCCCCGCCGTCACAGCAACTCCACCAACGGTCGATTGGTCCTTTAGAAGGATGCGGTCATTGGCGGCGAGCGCAATACCGTCGAGCACTAACGCGGTAATGGAGTTTGTGAACGTTGTCGTTATTGAAGTTGCGGCAGCTGTCGCTGCAGCAGACATCACAAACGTTGTTGCGTTCGTAATACTTGCCACGGTCGCTCCCGCAGGAATATTTGTATTGACCGATATAACGGCCCCTACTTTAATCCCTGCCGTTAAGGTCGTCGTCGCAGTGGTGCTTGACAGTGTTGTGGTAACAGCAAGCGAAGCAGTGGCACTATATCCCGTTAAAGTCGTCGAAGTTTGTAACGATGCACCTATGTCTGCCGTACTCGCGGCTCTCACGGACTTCTTGTAAGTCGCCCCAGGGATGTCTGTCATCTCGAGAGTCGCAAACGTCGGCGCGGCTGCACCTGCCGCCTTTAAGAATTGTCCCGACGTCCCTGCTGCGGAAATGGCCATGGCGGATGCCGATGAATACACGACTCCACCATTCACTGCTGTCAAAGAAGCGTTCGTCCCGCCATCGGCAAGTGCAACATCGGTGTTGCCCGATGCGTACAATGTACCTGCAAGAGTAGGGAGCGTCACGGACACCGCACCGCCTTGCACAAGAGTGGTCTGTCCTACCTTTGTTTTTCCAGTCGGGAGCTGAACTGCCGAGGCTGTTGTCGAACCTACAGTAATTAATCCGGTTGTGGCACCGCCCAAGGTAATTGCTTGCGCACCGGTTGCAGGAAAAATGCTTACTGCTCCCGTTGACCCAGTTGCACCAACCGTGAACGTTCCTGTCGTCAAGCCACCTCCAATAGTAATGTTTCCTGTGGTCGTATCACTAAATAACGTGCTTGCAACCGCTGCACCTGTTTTTATATCACCATTCGATACAACGACAGTTGTTGCCGTCACAGTGCCTGCGGTGAAGTTGCCGCTTGCGTCGCGGGCAACGATGGCGCTCGGAGTGTTCGCATTCGTAGCGGTGGTGGCGCTGTTGGCCACCTTTCCTGCGGTGCTGATGGTAGCCAGCTTGGTGTCGGCTATGGCGGCTGCGCTATTGACCATTGCGTTCGTGATGACATCACTCGCCACTGTCGTGGTCAAGCTCACGTTGCCGCTGCCATCGATGTTGGCAGCTGTTGCTGTCACATTACCTGCCAGAGCGATGGTGCGAGTGATCTCCCACTTGGTCGCGGTGCTTGCATTTCCGGACAACGCTGCAGTGACAGTACCTGCGGAGAAGTTGCCGCTTGCGTCGCGGGTAACGATGGCGCTCGCAGTGTTCGTATTCGTGGCGGTGGTGGCGCTGTTGGCCACCTTTCCTGCGGTGCTGATGGTGGCCAGCTTGGTGTCGGCTATGGCGGCTGCGCTGTTGACCATTGCGTTCGTGATGACCTCAGACGCCACCGCCGTGGTCAAGCTTACGTTGCCGCTGCCATCGATGTTGGCAGCTGTTGCTGTCACATTACCTGCCAAAGCGATGGTGCGAGTGGTCGCCCACTTGGTCGCGGTGCTTGCATTTCCGGTCAACGTTGCCGTCACTGTGCTTGCATTAATGGAACCGCTCGCCTCAATATTTCCTACAACATGCAACTTTTCCAAGGGTTGGGTTGTTCCAATTCCAACATTTCCGCCATCAATAATTTTCATCACAGACACACCATCGTCCTGCACCTCAAGCACTGGTTGTGCACCGGTCTGGTTAACAATAAGCGCAGGGCCCGTTCCGTCATTGGTGATAATCAGTTGTTCAGTATTACCAACATTTGTGTTCACAATCGTATGCGTTCCGTTAACCATGAGATTTCCCTCAATGCGCGTGTCACCTACAACATGTAGCACGTGGGTTGGCATTGCCGTGTTAACGCCCACGTTGCTGCCCAAGACAAACAAGTCGCCGCCGGCATTGCTCCACCTGGAGGTGTTGATGCCTGTTAGCTGGCTTCCACTACCCACAAAGGCCGTCGCTTGCACCGTTCCCACCACGTCAAGAGCCTGCTCGGGTGCCGTCGTCCCAACGCCCACGTTGCTGCCCAAGACAAACAAGTCGCCACCGGCGTTGCTCCACCGCGAGGTGTTGATGCCTGTAAGCTGGCTTCCGTCTCCCACAAAGGCCGTCGCTTGCACCGTTCCCACCACATCCAAAGCCTGCTCGGGTGCCGTCGTGCCAACGCCCACGTTGCTGCCCAAGACAAACAAGTCGCCGCCGGCGTTGCTCCACCGCGAGGTGTTGATGCCTGTCAGCTGGCTTCCACTACCCACAAAGGCCGTCGCTTGCACCGTTCCCACCACATCCAAAGCCTGCTCGGGTGCCGTCGTGCCAACGCCCACGTTGCTGCCCAAGACAAACAAGTCGCCGCCGGCGTTGCTCCACCTGGAGGTGTTGATGCCTGTTAGCTGGCTTCCACTACCCACAAAGGCCGTCGCTTGCACCGTTCCCACCACGTCAAGAGCCTGCTCGGGTGCCGTCGTCCCAACGCCCACGTTGCTGC
>Ga0208975_1000005_pt1 | contig 173163 bp, 176 predicted proteins | sample GreLakmeER78MSRF_FD_187700 | JGI IMG/M metagenome (GOLD analysis project Ga0208975, IMG submission 187700) | Freshwater lentic microbial communities from great Laurentian Lakes, MI, USA - Great Lakes metaG ER78MSRF (SPAdes) | ecosystem: Environmental > Aquatic > Freshwater > Lake | place...
ATCTTTACGTTTGCCACCTTCTTGATCAACGGATGCGTATTGCTCCATCATGGTCTCATCAGCACCTCCACGTTTGACGGCTTTCTTGGCTTTGCGTTTGCCACCTTCTTGGTCATCATCCGATTTGTCTTTGTCACCACCACGTTTGGCGTCTTTTTTGGCTTTGCGTTTGCCACCTTCTTGGTCGTCATCCGATTTATCTTTGTCACCACCACGTTTGACAGCTTTCTTGGCTTTGCGTTTGCCACCTTCTTGGTCGTCGTCAGATTTGTCTTTGTCACCACCACGTTTGACGGCTTTCTTGGCTTTGCGTTTGCCACCTTCTAGGACACCACCAGCACCTTCAGCGGCAACTGGACCAGCTTCTTTAGGTACGATTAAATCACCACCGTCAGCTGGTAATAAAGGTAATTGACCGGGTAAGGGACGAACAACATCGGCTTCAATGGGCGCAGGTTGGCTAGAGAAGATGCTACCACCACGTTTGGTGTCTTTCTTGGCTTTGCGTTTTTTGCCACCTTCTTGATCATCGTCGGATTTGTCCTTGTCACCACCACGTTTGGTGTCTTTCTTGGCTTTGCGTTTCTTGCCACCTTCTAAAACGGGTACGGCACCAGCAGCGGGTAATTGCGTAGATAGTACTTCTTCAACACCACCTTCAAGGGGGGAAGGTTGGCTTACGAATACAGCATTTGTAGCACCTCCGCGGCGTTTACGGCGTTTACCACCTTCTTGAGGAGCTGTGTATTCATCCATACCAGTTTCTTGGGTTTCCATTAATAATTCGTCAGAGTTTCCTCCACGAACCTTGCGTCCTTTACTTTTGTTGGAATCTAACGCACGACGTAATCCATAAAGTACAGCAGGTGCTAAAATAGAACCTAATTCAATAGCACCACCATCAGCATCGCCTCCTTTGCGGTTTTTGAGTACACGTTTTTTTCCTCCTTCTGTGTTCATGATATTATTTGTTATTCTATTAAAACATTTTTTTTCACCGTTTTGTAAAATAAAGGACGATTGATAAAGCTATAATCATAAAGAACATATTAATACATATGACGAATAATATATAAGGTAATAAATACCATAAAATATTTTTTAACACGGGTTTTAAGATTTCCGTTTTAAATTCTTTTTGTTTAAGTTCCTTTAAAATAACATTTAAAAATAAATGAATAATTTTAGAATCCATCATTAATCCGCGTTATTATTTAGAGGAGAAATCCCTTCTAAGAATATATACGAAGATGGAACTACAAGCACCTATAAAACATTCAAATTATTTTCATATTAAAGTTACTGATAATAAAAAACCCCTTTCTTTATCTTTTTTTAAAGTAAATTTAGTACAAGTACATAAGTTATCGCATCAGCAAGGGTATGCTTTGATTTTAAAAATATCACCAAATGAATATAATTATAATGAATTACATCATATTGAGGCAGATATAATTAATAAACTGAGTGAAAACAATTCAAAATGGTTTAAAAATGATTTATCGCATGAAAAAATAGAACAATTATTTAAAAGTTCTATTTATCAAAATGAATTATGTGTTTATTATTCAAATTTAAGAACCCCTAATACCAAAATTGCGGATTTTTCAAAATGGTTTAATGATCGTAAATATTCAATGCCAGTTGCCGTGAAATGTAGTATAAAATGTGACGGGCTTTTTATTTATCAGAAAAAATTTAACTTAAGATGGACATTAACTGGATTTAATGAGTTTGAAGATAACGGACAAGAGATTGAAATAGATCTTGAAGAGCGTTTATCAATAGAAAAATATTGGGAAAAGCAATACGAAGAAAAAATTAATCAAATTGATTCAAAAATTCAGGAATATCAAAATATGATTAAGGAAAAGGAAAAGATAAAGGATCAATTAATAGATCATTTTAATAAAATTCAAACAATCGAAAATTTAAATGACTGGGATTCGGAAATAGATATTTTCCGTTCTATAATTGTCCAAATAGGTAGAGAATGAATTTAATTTTAAATTTTCTAAAATATTTTATCTTTTAGTAATAGTATAAGATTCAATGAAAAACAAAGTAATTGTCCCCCTATCCATTTTACTAGTTGTTGTACTCCTAGGATTTTTATTTATATCCTATAATCAATCCGCTAAAAAGGTAAATGCCGAACGTTTCCAAGGATATGATATCTCCGAAGGTGTTCCCGCATTCCCCAAAGCTCCTAGTGTCGCACAAAATAGCCCAGCATCCCCAGAATCTGCCGGTGGACCTTTCGGTGGAATGGGTGTAAGTGATCCCCAAGGAAATGAAGTCTTCAACCCAGTAACCGCCGCCAGTGCCAGTGGTGCCTCTGTACCTGCCCCTTCTTGCTTCCCCCGCGATCGTTTATCCGCCGAAGAATTACTTCCAAAAGATGCCGCCAACAGTCGCTGGGCTCAAATGAACCCTATGGGACAAGGTGATGTCAGCGACCAAAACTTCTTAACCGCTGGTTACCATGTAGGTGTTAACACTCAAGGTCAATCTCTACGCAACGCTAACTACCAACTTCGCAGTGAACCATCAAACCCTCAACAACCTGTTTCTCCTTGGAACATTGCTACCATTGAGCCTGATATTAACCGCAAACCCCTCGAGATTGGCGGTGCTCTATAAACTTTTCGCGTAGACATATGAATCTTTTAAAGAACTTATTTTTTTATTCATAATTTTATCTTCTAGAAAGTATTTACGACCTTTGTAAGTTAAACGAAAACGATCTGTTTCTCGAATCCACCATCCATTTTCGGAAATAATTTGTTTTACTGGAAGTTCTTGATTAATACATTTAAATATATCTCGTATTACCATTTCGGTATTATAATTTTCAGGAAGCACCGATGGTTTACAGTTTCTTAAAGAGTGACGAAAATAAGTAATAATTGCTAATCTATAAGACAAATTTGTTTCATTATTATTTTTATAATTAATTGGACTATTACAATGGTATTCATGAACATTCATAGCTAAAAAATCCCCTGTATTTATTTGAATGGCGACTTCATAACGTGGAAATAGAAGATATCCTCCTTCTATATTTTTAGAACATATCACTAAGTTTCCAAAACCATCTTTATAATCCCCTTTATCTACATGTAGTGCTGTTCTAAAATTATAATTTATCGTTATTGTACTATATGCTGTGTTTTCTATTTGATAGGCTGTAGTTGAAACAGCATCATATTGTTTTTGATACGCTTCTGGACACATTTCTTTAAAACATTTATCAATTGATTGAATAAATGGAAAACTATTCTGATAATCCCCTTGAGATAGTTTTGTTAAACGACATGGTTTTTTACCATTTGCACTATCAAAGTAACCTAAAACAGATGTATGAACCGGTGCTGTTTTATTATATTTTGTACTAATATATTCTTTTATATGACCAGCTGCCATGCCTCTTCTCGTTGAAGCCTGATTTTTAGCAATATCTAAAAAAGATGTAACCGCAAGTTCACATAAATCCAATGGAATACCACCTCTTTTTAGTAATGCTAAAGGATGTTTTGTTTCTTTATCATATATTTCAATAGTATTAATTGGAGCTGGATATTTATTTAAATCAACTAGCGTCCAGTTTGATGTAAAATCAAAAAAATGTCCTTCTTTTATTTTGATATCATTGATTGAACAAATAGATGATTTATAAATTTTAATGGTATTTTCCATAATCGCTAAAGAGTGTTTAATAGTATTGAATACTTATTTAACATTTTTATAAACGAAAACGAAAAATACTGAGGTTGCTTCATTTTTTCTTAGTATAAAGTATATGGACGCTTTTATAGGAAATTACATTTATGAATCATTTGTAAAACAAAAAGAATTATTTGAGGAAAAAACCGTAACAGTAACAGATACAAAGACTGAAACTGAAACAGGTTCTCAAAAATCAACTACATGGATTATGAGTCTTATTGTTAGTACATTAATTAGTTTAACAGCTGCTTATTTATCATGGTCTTGTAATTCTGCGGCGGGTATGGGAACTGGTCTTAAAATCGTATTTGCTATATTCGCATTTTTATTTGGTTTAATCTATTTAATATTTTATTTAATATTCCGTGCTGGACGTTGTTCTCCACAAGTAATGTACGTTCAAGCACCTCCTCCGGTTGTTGAACAATATACAGCACCTGTTCAAGTTGCTCCAATTGCGCCAGTTGCCCCAGTTGCCCCTATTCAAACTCCTCCCTCTCCACCTCAAGCTGGTGGCAAACGCAAAGTTTTAAAACTAAAGAATAAAAAATAAAATGAACGCGTCCAGATTTAAAGATTTCAAACGCATTTTCATATAATGATATCTAAAGGAAGTGAATTGTTATTAAATTCATTAACTGTTTATTATGATAAATACCCTGAATATCGTGTAGATTTAAACAATATTATTCAAGGAAAATATAAGGTATCTCTTCGCGTAATTGATTGGTTTATTACACATTATTCTAAATATAAAAATATTTTATATTGGATTGATGAAGAAAATAACAAGATTCATGAAAGTATATTAAAAGTTGGTCCGCATTTACGTAAGTTTCATTTATATTTAGAATATAGAGCTCAATTAAAATCATATACAAAACTCTATTTTGATCCTTTTCGCCGTCATGAAAGAATTTCATTTATTTTAGAACATAAACCAATTACTTTTATTGAAACCACAATTGGTCAACTTAATTTCTTCAAATGGATTTTTCAGAATCATATTTTAGAATATATTCAAACTCATCAAAAAGAAATTGAAAAGCACATGAATGAATATCAAAATAGTAAAAAAAAAGATGATAAAGAAAGTGATAAATTAATAAATAATCATGATAATAATAACCATGATAATAGTAACCATGATAATAATAAAAATATTATACCAAAGCAATCAAGAGGACAATGTAAATCCATTTCAAATATGTTTTTTCAATCCCAATGCTGTCTACGCTTCGATTAATTGTTGATTTTTAGGAAGTGGAAGATCATTTAGCAGTTGTTTTATTTTTTTATGAAGCTCATCAACGCCTTGATCATTTTGTAGGGTAATAGTCCCTTGAAGATTATCGATATGGTCTTCAAATGAATGTTTCACACTCGAGTTTTGTCGTTCAATTTTAATAACAATTCCACCGCGTTTTTGAATTTCAAGGATATCATGTGGGTAACGTATATCTGGGATGATAATATAATTAGAATATTCTTGATGGCGATCATATGCCCCGAATAGTGTACGACTAAAGAAATCCTTGCCCATATAGGACATCATATAATCAGTAAGTGATTGAATTGTTTCTCTAGGAGTTTTCCCCCATCGTGTATCAATGGCTTCTTTTGAAGAAGATTCCACTTGATCCATTGTATAATCATAAAGACAACATACAGCACGTTTTAGGGGATATGAAAGACGAACAATCTGATAATAGGGTATCTGTTGACAAATATATTCAGCGGCTGTATCTTTTCCAGAACGTGACCGACCTAATAGTCCTATAATTCGTGGTAAAGACATATAAATTATTTATTATATATTAAATTAAACCTATATTTTTAAATGACATCTATATAGGAAGATTATGTTGTTAGCTTCCCTTAAAAATGGTAGTTATTTAGCATATTCAAAACCCTCTCGTAAATTTGTGAGTCCTATAAACAAATCTAAATCTAAATCTAATGTCTTAGTAAGGATGGGAAAATCCAAAAATCGTAGTAATAAGTATTTAGAATATGATGATTTAGATTTCTCTCTGGACGCTGCCCGCTCCCCTTCGTCATATGGATCTTCGTTTGATGATTCCTATATGGAAAAAGTTTTCAAACCTGTTGTGGTTAAAGCAAAAAATCCTCGCCAACAAATATATTTGAACGAATTAGAAAATGAGAAAACGGATATTATTTTAGCCGTTGGTCCGGCTGGCACTGGAAAAACAATGTTACCTTGTCATATTGGTATTCGCAAATTACAATCAAATGAAATTAGTAAATTAGTAATTACACGACCAGCCGTTTCCGTGGAAGAACAACATGGTTTTTTACCAGGTAGTTTAGAAGAAAAAATGGAACCTTGGCTCAGACCAATGATGGATGTATTTCAACAATATTATTCTCCTATGAAAATTCAAAAAATGATTCAACAACAAATTATTGAAGTATCTCCTTTAGCTTACATGCGTGGTCGCACGTTTGAAAACGCATGGATTATTGCTGATGAATCTCAAAATATGACACCCAATCAAATGTTAATGTTATTAACACGTATTGGTAATAATAGTAAAATGATTATTACAGGAGATCAAAAACAACACGACCGTGGGTTTGAAAAAAATGGATTAACTGACTTTTTAAATCGCTTAAAAAGTAGTGACAAAGAAATACCTGAAATTCAAATTATTGAATTTTTAGATGAAGATGTAGAACGTCATAAAGTTATTCCAAAAATATTAAGATTATACCAATAATTTTATTTAAAGGGTTTAAAAATAAAAATAAATTAAAATTAGATTAAAATTAAATAGATTCTTCAAGTTCTTGTTCATCTTCTTCAACAACTTCAGGTTCATGAACCTTTTCTTTTTCTACTTTCTCAAATCGAAATGGTATTAATTTCATTAAACGATCTAATCCGTCTTCATCCCATACAATTTTAACTGGAACAATTTGTTCAATCATTTGTTTGGTATATTCTTTTTCACGTTCATAAATATCATTTACATCTTTATGTATACGCTCTAAACGAGAACAGCGAGATTGTTCAACAATTTTACGACGTGAATCCATTTTATTTATAAATTCATTTACTTTAGGACGGCATTTATCTGTAGGTTTAGATGCTGAATTTACAATAGATAAACGCATTCTTTTATTTATTAAGGATATTATTATTTAATTATTTAATTATTTAATTAATTTTTTTAATGATAATGTATATAAATAGATATATCTTATATCGAAATGCATCTCTTTAATAAGAATATTAATCAAAATACGAAAAAATCACATAAATCTACATTGAAAATTTGGAAATTTGGAACTGAATTTCAAATAAGGTATAATTTTCAAAAAGATCGTAATAATTTGGGTATATGGATGCGGGATGAACTGATCGAATTAGGACCCGCATTTATTAAAATTGGACAATTTATGTCTACCCGTGTAGATATATTTGGAAAAGAGATCACTAGCAGTTTATCAGAATTACAAGATCAGATAGAACCGATTGATTATATTTATATGAAAGATGTATTAGAACAAGAAATACCAAATTATAATATTTTATTTACAGATATTGAACCAATACCAATTGCGTCAGCTTCAATTGGACAAGTTTATAAAGGTACTTTAAAAAAAACAAATCAATTAATCGCACTTAAAATCCAAAAACCCAATATTGAAAATGAAATTAAAACAGATTTACAATCATTAATATCTATAAATAAATTTTTCGCATCTTTCGGATTTCAACAAGCAAAAGATTTTGATATTATTTTAGAACAGTATAAGCAGTTTTTAGAAGGAGAATTAAACTATCTAAATGAAGCTAAATATATGTTATTCTTTCGTAATCGATTAAAAGATAAAAATATTTATATTCCAAAACCCTTAGCACAATCAACCCCACGTGTATTGGTTATGGAATATGTTGAATCAATTAAAATTACTGAAATCGAAAAATTAAATAAACTTCAAATTAATACAACGGATATAGCAAAACAATTAATTGAAGTATTTTTATATCAAATTATTTATTTAGGTAAAGTTCATTGCGACCCTCATCCTGGTAATATAGGTATCCATAATGATGGTCGTATTGTATTATATGATTTTGGAAATGTAGTTGAATTAAATAGTTCATTTCGCGAAAAAATAAATAATTTAGTATTTGCGATTTATCAAAAAGATATTGATGAGTTTTTAGATATATTATTACAATTAAATATTATTCAGCTTGAAGATGAATTAGATGTGCTTGAATTAAAAGTATTTTTTAATTATTTCTTTTCATACTTAGAGAGTCTTAATTTTGATGAACTTAAAAACGCAATATTAAATAAAGATATTAGCTACAACACAAATATAAAAGTTAAAATAGATCCTAACTTTCTATGCCTCTTTCGTGTGTTTTCATTATTAGATGGAACATGTACACTATTAGATCCTAATTTTAATTATATAACATCTCTTGCCCCTTTTTCAAATAACATTCTTATGGATAGAGACTTTATTAATTATCGTATCAAAACAGACGTACAAAAATTAACATCCTATCCACGATTATTAAAAAGCACAGATCAAAATATTTTACGAGTGAATCGACGTTTTATTAAATTAAATGATGTTATTTTGAATACACGATATTTAGTTATTGCGATTGCTATCATGAATAATTTAGATGATCCATTAAAACTATTTATATTTTTATTTATTGGCGGATTATTTTTTTGGAAAAAAGATTAAAAAATTATTACAATAAAAAATGATATGTCCGTTTATAATTTAAACATTAATACTATTACTATTATTACTATTATTATTATGAAGTGGTTTAAAAGCATTAGATGTGGTTCATCTTCAATATTTCCATTTGAATTAAAAGCGAAATCATTGGTATTGGGGAAAAAAACAAATCAATTCAAAATTAAATCATGTATTAAATTCATTAAAAAGAAAGACGTTTATAACATCCCCAATACCACTACCACTACCACTGTCACAACCACATCGGCGCGCACAGATAAAGTAACTATCGACGATGATGAAAAAATGACTCCACTTGGAGAGGAAGATTTATGGATCATTCAACACATTCGTAAATCATCTATTCCTTGGGATTATAAAACACTTGGGAAAAATCCTAATATTACATGGGAAATTGTAAAAGCAACACCAGAGCTTCCATGGAATTGGTATTATTTGAGTGAAAATAAAAATATTACATGGGATATTATTAAAGCGAATCCCAACAAGCCATGGGATTGGTCACAGCTAAGTTGTAATCCAAACATTACATGTGAAATAATTAAAGAAAACCCTAAAATGCCTTGGGATTGGTCGAGTATGGGTTGTAATCCAAATATTACATGGAACTTTATTCAAGCGAACCTAGACAAACCATGGAACTGGTATGAGGTAAGTGAACATAAATGTATTACATGGGATATTGTTAAATCTAATCTAAATTCAGTATTAATTCTATGGGACTGGAATAGTTTGACTTTTAATCCAAATATTACACATGATATTGTAAAATCAAATCCTGATAAACAATGGGATTTGACTCGATTTGAATCTGATAAAAAAATAACATGGAAAAATGTTCAAGAGAATCCAAATAAAAAATGGGATTGGAATTATATTAGTTATATGAGTGATATTACATGGGAAATTATTGAGGAAAATTTGGATAAACCATGGAATTGGTGGATCCTAAGTCAAAATAAACATATTACACCTAATATCATAAGATCGAACCTTAATAAGAACTGGGATTATTTCATGTATAGTTCCAACCCAAACATGTCATGGGATATCGTTCAAGAGCTTCCAGATAAACCATGGAACTGGTCAGAGATTAGTTCTCTTCCAAATATTACATGGGAGATTGTTCAAGCCTATCCTGAAAAACCATGGAATTGGGATCTATTAAGTCAAAATCCTAGTATGATTAATTCACAATAATTCCACAAGCTGTTTAACATAATTTAAACATTCAAGGGTATCATATCTTTCAAAAATATTAGGATTTATCATATTTGTTATTAACATAATATAACTTTTAGCTAAAATACTTGAGGAGTCCATTTGTAAATAAGGACTAATATGTAATAATACCATACCTAAACTATATATATCTACTTTAGTAACTTGATCTGTAAATATTTTAGAAATCTGTAATTTTGTTTTATTTTTTAATACACTGAACATTTTTGAAAATTTTATTTTATATTCATCATAGGAGTAAAAGTTTTTATATAAATCAATATTTCTTAATTTATTCTCACCAATTATATAATGTAACATATACCATTCATTATCTACAAACATATCAATTTGTTCTATTTTTTTTGATATATAGTAATAATGTGAAAAATAGCGATATTCTGGAGGGTGAATCATATAATCCGCATTTAAGTAAGCAGCATTTTTTTCAACATTAAAAATATCTTTCTTTTTCATAGAAATTCCAAAATCTATATAAAAAAATTCTTGATCTTTTTCAAGAATATTATTAACTTTAATATCTTGATGTATTAATCCAAATTTATGTAATTTAGCAAGTCCTTCTAATAAATGATATAATTTAGGAATAAAATTCTTTAATAATACCTTTTTCTTTTTGATAAAATAATTCAATATATTATTATTTACATAGGGTATGGATAACATATTTATTTTTTGATTTTTTTGAATTAGTGGACACTTATGAGAATTGACGGTTGGTAATATTTCACATAATTCATATGGATAGATAAAGTATTTTTGTTTAGGATCTATTTTATATAATTCTTTTGCTCGATCCCATTCATTTAAACTATCAATGGGTCTTATAATTTTTCCAACCATTGGTTTATTTACATGTTTAATATGATCTATTTTAGTATCACATTTTGGTGGTGGATAGTAAACACAACTATAATTTCCTTCATATAAAAATTTTATTTGTTTTGTAGATGTTTTTGTACTAGACATCTTCTTTATTAGTTTGATTGAAAATAAAAAATTGAAATGTTTAAATTTAACTAAAAATATATAATGGAGTCTCTTTATCTAAATAAGTCTCATATTCTTCCTCGAAAGCGTAAGCTAGATGAATATATTCATGCTTTATTTGTAAATAACTCTCCTCCACGTAAAAAATATTGTATTATTAAATCTTTTTCAAAATAAATAAAATTAATGTAATTTTTTCCCCACATATTTCAACCAAACAATACTTGGATTCATACTTTTTGTAATTAGTTGATAATATAATATGCGATCAATTTCAGGTAATTTTATTTTTCCAGAAGCGGATTGACCTTCTTTTACAAATAAATTTATGTGTTCATAAAATATATTCATTCCATCAAAACGTTTGTGTATTCCAAGTGATATCAATTTTGAATATATTTCAGTAATATCAGAAATACGTTCTGGTAATTCTTTTAGTTTCATTATATTTTTTAAATTTATATTTTTAAATTAAAATATAGTTATTTTACGAAAATTTTTAATTTACTTAAAAAAATGATTCACTTAAATATATAATTAAGTACTATCTACTTTTTTTATATACGACCAATCTTGTATAATGATTCGTCTAAATAATCTTCATAATAAAACTCAAGAGATTCAAGAAAATGAATTACCTTATAATCCTTCTAATATACTAATTCAAGAATCAGATATTAGATCTTTATTTGATAATCATGGTCTGATCGCTATGCCTATTAAAAATATTAATCTTTATAGAAACGCATTTGTTCATCGTTCTTATTGTACAATGAAAAATGATGACTTTCATTCTGGTAATGAAAGATGTCCATCGAATTGCCTTCCTTTACAAGAAATGTCGTATGAAAGATTGGAATTTATTGGTGATGCCATTCTCGGAATGGTATGTGCTACTTATTTACATGAACGTTATCCAGATCAAGCAGAGGGATTCTTATCAAAGTTGCGCACTAAAATTGTAAACGGCAAAATGCTAGGATTTCTAGGTGATAAAATTGGATATCCTAAATTTGTTGTTATTTCAAAACAAGTTGAAGAACTTCATGGGCGTAATAATTATAAAATTATGGAAGACGTATTTGAAGCATTTATTGGAGCTATTTACACTGATTATAATAATGATGAAAATTGTTCCATTGAATTTCCAGGTGTTAAATCGACATTCTTCCCTCTTTCTGGTATGGGATATCATGTTGCTGAAACATGGATTATTACAATTCTCGAAAAATATCTTGATTTTGCCGAACTCATTCAAATTAAAACGAATTATAAAGATATGCTTGTTCAATATATGCAGCATACGTATCAGGATTCTCCTCGGTTCTTTGAAGTGTCTTTTGAAAATGTTAATAATCAAAAAGTATTTATTTATTGTGTAAAAGATAAATCTGGATTGTCACTTGGTACAGCTCGTGGTCACTCTAAGAAAGAAGCTGAAAATCTATCCGCAAAAGAAGCTTTACTTTACTATGGACAAGCGATTGTTTAATGAATTTATGGATGTGGGTGTGTGGGTGAGAGGTTATTTCATTTCTTTTTATTTTTTGTTGTTTTGATTTAAAAAACTTATCATTTGATTACTTTATATGAGTCTCTTAGGATTTTTAGGAAAAGGACAATCCTTTGGTCAGCGTTCATCTGAGATGTCAATTACTGGGGCAAATATGGTACCACCTACTGTATCCGAATTAGCAAGCGCTGGTAACAATGTAACTACTGAAAAAGATACAGAAATTACGAAACAAGCATCTCAATTAACGCTACAAATTAATCCAAATCTTGTACAAACACCTGTGCGCACAAAGATTCCAGTTGTAGTCGTTGAAGACTCTGACGATGAAAATAAAGATAAGGATAAAAAGAAGATTCGTGTTCTATTTTGTGGTACTTACCCTGTAGGTCAATCAAATGGTTATAGTCGTGTCGTTTATTATATTGCGAAATACCTTGGTCTCAAAGATAATATCGATCTAACAATTTATGGCTTCCAAAATTTCCGTCAAGCAACTACAAGCACTCGTAATGATATTCCACCCAATGTTAAACTACATGATGCTTTTGCTACGGAAAACCCTAAACGTAATGGATTTGGTGAAGTAGAAATTGCGGATTATTTAAAAGAGCATCCTCAAGATATTGTTATTATCTTTAACGATTCAGTGGTTACCAGTTCTCTCGTAAAAACAATTGTTGAAAAATTAACCGAAGAGGAACGTCGTCGTTTTAAATTGGTCAGTTATATGGATCAAGTGTATCCCTATCAACGTCAAGATTATTTACAAATTATTAATCAACATTTTGATGCGGTCATTGCCTTTACGCCTTACTGGAAAGACGTCGCACGAAGTGTAGGTGTAAAACCTGAAATTCCGATTTACTATTTCCCACATGGTTTTGATCCCAAATTGTATTTCCCAATCCCTCGCAAAATCGCCCGCATGTTTTATAATTTACCCGAAGATGCTTTTATGATTCTAAACTTGAATCGTAATCAACCTAGAAAACGTTGGGATCATACAATTATGGCATACGCAGATATCGTTCAACGCCATATGGAAATGGTACAAAAACAACCTGACAAAAAACATCGCCCTATTCAACTGATGGTTGGCACTGCCTTTAATGGATTCTGGGATCTATTAGAATTATTCGATTTAGAAGTTAAAAAACGTAACTTAAATGTTGAAAAAGCCCGTGAATACATTACAACCATTGCGAAACCCCAACAAATGTCCGATAGAGATATCAATATTATGTATAATTCATGTGATATTGGATTAAATACATGCGAAGGTGAAGGGTTCGGTCTCTGTCAATTTGAACATCTCGCAGTTGGTTGCCCTCAAGTGGTGGCGAATATTGGTGGATTTAAAGAGTTTTTACATTCTGAAAATTCGATTCTTGTTGAACCTAAATGGTTTTACTATGTTGATAAAGTTAGAGACGGTATTGGTGGCTATGCGGAGGTAAGTGATCCAAAAGATGTAGCGGATGCCATATGGAAATACTACATGAACCCTAAATTAGTTACCAAACATGGACAGCGCGGACGTCAAGAAGTATTACAACATTATTCTTGGGAAGTAATGGTCGGACTTTTACATCAAGTCATTGAAAAAACAGTTAAAAATTAAGCGCAGTGGTTACATGGCTTCTACAAGAACGCCAGCAGACTTATAAGCATTATAATCATATAATGTAGACAAATCGTCATTTAAAATAACGTATTTGATATTGTTAATCATTACAGATTTGCCTTTTATTTTTTTGGCTTTTTCTTTTATACCAAACATACGAGTGTTTGTCATATCTTCAGTAATACTGGGTATATATATTGTATCTTTTGGAGAACGATTGATTGGGTAAGAGAAACATGTGTATCCGTGTTCAATTGGTTTATTCATCGCGGAATTAAATACACAATCCATCGCATTTGATTTAAGTAGCGTTAAGAATTCTTGAACCACTTGATCTTTACGTAATGCCAATTCGCGAATATTTTCATCGGTTGTCTTTGAATCGTCTTTAAATACAATGGTCTTATTCGCCTTTGCTTGTTTTTTCGTAAATGTTGCTAAAAACATCGTTACTTGAACATTGCGTTCTTCAGATGGTAATTCCAAATGACTTCCCTTACGAATCGCACGTCCAATTACCTGTTCAATACGTACTTGATTCCAGAAGGGCTCTAATATATATACGTTTCTTACATTGCGTAAATTTAAACCTTCCGCACCAGACTGGGTAATCATTAATAAAGACGCCAATTTGCCACGTAAATTCTCTGTACGGCGGGCATCCGCTAATTGTTTTTGAATCGTGGGAGGTAAATAGTTAAGATCGGCATTGAATAAACTAATTAACATTTCAGTCTTTTGTTTATCACCGAATACAAGGTATCTCTTGCCATCATATTCGGGACGTAATACTTCTTCACCGTCTAGAATCTCCCAATCGCCTCCAGACTTAGATTTGAAATCTATTTCTTTCCATCCTGCCTGTTCCAAAACCATACGGAAAATACGAAGACCTTCAACTGTACGAAACTGGGAATATAAAAGAGATTTAGATGGTTTTTCTGTAAGTAATTCAACTAGTTTCGCCATTTTAGGACTTGATTCTTCGAGACCTTTACCTTGTAAGTAGCGATCTCCTTGATCTTCGATTGCCTTTAATGCTTCCGCAAGCTCACGTTCATACTCTTTCATAACTGTTGGCTTTTCAGCAACTTCTCCTGGAATGTTATCAATTTCGTCATCTTCATTTATATCTAATTCGCGTTTTAGAAGACGGGCATTTATCTCAGAGGGTAATGGACGACTAATTTTATCTGGGAATACATAATTACACGCCATACGAGTGAAGGCACGATAAGATGAATTTGTTTTAAAGGGGTCATTTTCTTGACGTCCTCGCTGTTTTTTCTTTTGGATCTCATCTTTCTTTATTTCCTCCATACGCTTCTCAATATAATAAATGAATTGTTGACTAGACATTTCAGATTTCTCATAATGCATTGGGAGTTGGGTAGGGAATAAACTTTCATCCGCAATCCGATAATAAGATACTATTCCAGAAATACGTCTCATAAATAATTGTAATTTATCCTTTTTAACCGTTGGAACCCGTGCTAATTCATTATCGTCATCTGTCGTGGTTGGGTATTCTAAAAATTGATTCATGAAATCTTCACGTTTATCTGGAAGAGCATTTAGATCTTCGGTCTTGAACTTGGCACTTATTTTAAGATGTTGCTTTACCTTATTGATCGCACGAGACATCCATTCACTGGAATCATATCGTTTCGGACCTTGAACAACTTCAATGCTGTTACGCGCCTTTTTGACAAATCCAGAGGGTACTAACGTTAACTTAATTTGATGATTTCCCTCATCTAAGCGAATTTCATCAATAAAAGGGAGTAATTTTTCCTTATCAAATGCGTTTTCAATTTCCTCTAATGTTGGATAAGGAGCATCTTTTAACATATTTAAAGTATATTCAATTAAAGGTCCACGTAATAAATTGAGTGTCGAACATAATTCAAATGGATGATTGATGGCAGGGGTTCCTGATAGTAGCACCAATTTAACATTTGGTTTAGAAATTAACATGTTATAAATACGGCGAGCTATTTTGCCGCCATTTACGACACGACTAATGAATAAATGAACCTCGTCTATAACAACAATCGCATCATCAAATAAATCTTTTCCAAAATCATTTTTCTGTTCTAGTTCATCTAACTTTTTATTAGTCAGTCCATTGTAATGTAAAAATGTATAACGTTTATCAATTAAATAATCATAAACTGCTTGTACATTCTTCTTGTCTTCTTCAGAAAGGGCGCGGATCAATGTGGGTTGAGATAAAATACGATCCACACCAAATTCTTTTGGAACAGCTGGTAACCATAGAACACGGTTTTGCTTTTCAACGAAATCCTTAGTAATTCCAAACATACGTTTTAATATATCAATTTCATCATTTGTTTGGATTCTTACTTTTGTCCATTTTTTTCGTAAAAGACTACCAGTTGATGAATATTTTTTTAATTCTTTACGATAATTATTTTCTAAAGAAGCTGGCGTCATAATTACTACATTGGATCGATGTCGTACAAAACTTTCAGTAGCAAGAATAGAACTATAACTTTTTCCACTACCAAGACCATGATATACTAAAAGACCGCGATATGGACTGTCGTAATTTAAAAAATCGCGAATAAGTTTTTGTGATGGATCTGGTGTAATTCCTCTTTCTTTCTTTTCCTCGATATATTTCGATGGATGAAATGTTTGATAAATCCATTTATTAAAATAAACACGATTGGGCAATACCCATTCTTTTGGCTGAATAACTTTATCCATTAGAAAACCTCTACCTTAAATTATAGATTTAAAAAAACCACGTGTTTAATTTATAAAGCGTTAGGGAATAAAATGTCATTACAACTTGCCGAAACATCACGTGGTTTGGCGAATCTAGGAAATACATGTAGTATTAATACATTAATTCAATGCCTTGGTCACTGCGTTGAATTTAGAAATATGTTATTAACTACCTCTATATTTCATAAAAAAACAAATCGAATATTTAGTATTGGTGAAGAATTAACACTCATATGGAAACAATTATGGATTGATCATAATCATTTAAGTCCATCACGCTTTTTAAAAGCACTACAAGAAGTTCTGGGTGATTACTATCAAGTTGGAAGGGAACAGCTTGATTTTACAGAGGTTTGGATGTTGCTTATTCAAAATTTATTAGAGGAATCTCATAGCGCATCCTTTATATCATCAATACAAAATCAACACCATTATGAAAATGAAATTTTAAATTATCTTTATAAAAAAACCACTATTGAATGGAAAAAACATACACATGAATCAAACTCTCCTTTACTTGATTTAATTCAAGGAATCCAAGTTCAACAGATCGAATGTAAAAACTGTCACGAATTTTATCATAATTTAGAACCATTCCAGTTTACTTATTTAGATTTTCCACGGGATAATAATGTATCACTCGAAGAATGTTTTCATAATCTATTTAAAATAGATTCCGTTGAGGGATGGAAATGTGATAAATGTAAACATTCTGAGAATGAAAAAGTATTACGTTTTTGGAAATTACCTAAATTATGGGTATTAATTTTAAAACGATTTGATGATACCCGTAAAATTCATACACCTATTAAATATCCACCAATATTTAATACACCAGATGGCTTTGAAATGGGTTATCCTCAGAAATCTCGATATGAATTAAAAAGTGTCGCCCAACATTTTGGGTCTTTAAATGGAGGTCATTACAATGCTATTTGTAAAAATAGTAAAAATGAATGGAGTGAATACGATGATATACGTATCCAACCTATTGAAAATGTTTTTCAAGAAAATCCTTATGCCTATGCTTTATTTTATGAAAGAATGGACTGATCGATTTTATTGTGGATTTAATAGATGTTTAATTGATTCTCGAAGTTCTTCATTTTCTTTTTTCAAGGCTTTTATTGCTTCAACAAATAAACCTGCCATATTTCCATAAGATAATGTATAATAACCACTTTCATGGGAATGTACTGCTTCTGGTAAAACCTTTTGAACATCTTGAGCTATTAAACCTGTTTCATATTGTTGAATATCTTTACGGTAATAAGTATATCCAGTTAATTGATCTATTTTATTTAAAGAATCGGGAATAACAATTAAATCTTCTTTTAGACGAGAATCAGATGTACTTGCTACATTTCCTAAAGTATCTAAACGTCCACCGATAATTACATTACTTGTACAGTTTACAATATGGCGAAATGTTGCTGGAACAATTACATCAAGACCATCTCTTACAGTATTTGTACCAATTCCTACATTACCAGTATTTGTAACATATAAACTGGTAATATTATTTGAATTTACAAACATCGTTCCATTTACATGTAAATTATAGTAAGGAACACTTGTATTAATTCCTACATATGGATTTGTTTTATCAATAACCATTGAAAATAATGGTGTTGGTGTATCAGTATATACGGCTACATTACCCTTTACATTAAGATTGGTTGTCGTATCTATTGTATTATTGATCGTTATTTTACCCGTTTGTTGTAAATGAACACCAGTTTGTCCACCAATTCTACATCCGGTTGATGTTATATTTAATTGTCTATTATCAGTAACTAAACTGGGGTTATTTGTAATAAATGCTTCAGAAAGAGCTCCTTCAATTGTACTTTTATTAATTACACCAAAAGTATAACTATTTTCATTCGCGATTAATTCAATTCGAGCTACGGAATTTATAGCAGTATTACAATTAGTCATTCGAATTGTAGAATAATTGTTATTTGCGATTGTATGAATAACATTTACATTACGTGTTGGACCACCATTTGCGTAAATACGTAAATTATCATCTGGAAGAGAGGGCTGTTCATATTGAAAGAAATAGCGATTTGGATTCATGACCATATTTGATCCATAAAATAAGAAACGTGGTGAATGAATACGAAATTCTTCATAATCATTTAAATCATCAATACATTCAAAAGCATTTGTACGTAAAGAATCAATACTCATTGAATAAGCATGTACATTTGATAATACACCATACGCTACATCTATATTACATGTATAGAGCTGTTGAATATTACTAAAGGTACTCTTAGTGCAGTCAATATTTTCTTCTGAATATATTTTATTTACATGTAAATAATCTAAAAATGTTTTATAAGAATTCTCTAATTTATAACTTACTGGATCGTATTGATGATGTTGACCAAATAATATATTTCCATTGGAAGAAAGAGTTAGAAGATAATTCATATTACAATCAAAGCATCTCATGAAAGCACCATTATTAGATGTGTTTTGGTATAAACCTATTAATGATGTATTTGGAACATAGTTTGCTTCAAATCCTGTAAATGGATTTGTGATATGTAAGGGATGATTAGCGACATTTGATCCAATACTTAAATATCCCTTTGAATTAATAATCGTTTGTTCAAATGGTTTATATGTTTCTAGATTCATAAATCCACTATGATAATCTTCACGCGCTTGCTGAATATAATAAGAAAATCCATAATCGGGAACCCCGAAAGAAGCGGTTGTCTTACCAGAACTGATACGTCCAAATGTATCCACTTGAAATGTACGTAATGTAGCATCTACATTGTAGAAATAAGAGTCGACTGTAATTGGATTACCATTTAGAGTATCCGCAAAGTAAGGAGGATCTATGCTATTTAATTGACTAATATAAATACCCGATTGATCTAAATATTTATTATAAACATATACGTTTGAGGCAAAAACACGATCAATATCTGCATTTATAATTGAAATATCTTCGAATAAAATCTCACCTGTTAAAACTGGATTATTAATCTGAACGGTATCTGCGTCTAATAAAATTAAATTACTATTTATTTCTATACGGGTTGTAGATCCATTTGAACCAAACTGAATTTGATTTAAACTTAATGTATCTGTTTTAATATTCGAATGAACATATAAACTATCTGAAACTTCAAACTGATAATTGGGTTCATATACGCCTACACCTATTTTACCAGCGTAATAAAGAGTATTATCGTCGCGAATGTTTAATAGTAATTGATTGTTCGATGAAATTGTTACAGGATCGCCTATTAATGTAGTTAATTCAAGATTACATGTATTTAAAACAGAAGATGAAATATTTTGTTGAATAATAAGTGATTTTTCAATAGTAACATTTGAAGTAAAAAGAGCATCAATTAAGAATGAGGCAAGTGTTGGTGTAAAACTGCTTAATTTTTCATTTTTATGATTTAAATCAAAAGATAAAGATACAGATCCATTGGATGATTTACGTTGTCCTAGTTCATAATTATCCATGACAATGATGACATTACTTGTGTCAGAATTTAAAAGTAGCGTATTGGAAAAACTTGTATGAATCAACAGTGGATTATCCACCTGATTAAAAACACGATTACGTCCAATAGATATAGACATTTAACCTTAAGATAATCTAAGAAAAATGAATCTGGATGGGTTTAAATACAAATAATTTAAGCTTGGGCTTCTTTCCATGAAATACGTGATGTAATTGAAAATGGACGATCCGCACCTACATAATTCGTATCTAATGGTGTAGCTACTACTGTCACTAAGTCAGGTCCATCAGGGAAAATACCATTACCCGCTATAATTGAATTACCTAAACTAGATATTTGATCTAATTGAATACTTGTATTTGCCGCAAGACGTCTAGGTTTTGTAGCACCTAATGTGGTATCAATTGATCCACCTGTTATACGGAAACTATAAATCGCTAATCCGCCTGAAATACTTGCGAATTTTTCATGATAAATCGCTTGAGCTAATGAGGGTGATGTAATACGATCATAATTTTTAGAAAATGGTACACCATTTAATATAATTTTAATTTCACAATCATGAGTGGATAAAACACCTACTGAAAACATATCCAATTGCATACGATTTATAATTTCACGTTGACCAAGTTGAGCACCTTTTCCATTATCCACCGATGGAGCTAAACGAATACTAATTAAAGGAATATTACGAGGGATAGGATCGGATAGTTTAGATCCTAGACGAAGGGTTCCTGAACTTCTAGTTCCTATAAAACTAGGGGCATTTGCTACATACATGTAATAAACTCCATCAATTAATTCAGCATAGGCTGTAATTCTATTTTGAGATCCAAAGAAAGTCAATGCGGTTTGATCCCAAATTTCTGTTCCAGGAACAAAGTAACGTAATTCATTGAATATGACTGTTGCTAAATTGGCTCCAGCCAAAGTTACAATATAACTTATTACATCTCTATTTAAAGTCCCATCAAAATGCGTAGTTGTTGCTCCAGCGTAAGTTACTGTAAATACACGTCCAGAAGCTGCTAAGTTGTAATCGGTTGTATCACGATTAAAATAGATAATTTGTTTTCCTGCTGCTGTAAATATATAGGCGGCATCATCATCAAAACCTCCATCCATAATCACTGAGGTACCCCAATGAAGTAATGCCGGGGCAAAGATAGGTTCTTCTAATGTTCCTACTTCGTAACGTGCTGGTAAATTACCTGAACGTAAATAAGCCAGTGTAAATTGATTGTTATGTATAAAATCATGAACATATCGCACTTCACCGGTGAGTGTCTTAAATCCATAACGAACTTTACCCGCTCCATACCAACTATAATCAATGTAAACCATCTGTATTTTATTTATATCTAAATTAAACCCTGTCGGTCCATTACCATCACAAGCATCAATACTCCATTCTTCTTGAGGAGTCTTTGTATCCTGAGTCAAAGACATGATTAAACTAGAACCTGTAATTCCACGATAAGGAGGTTGAATATAAAGAGTTTCATCATTTTGAACAAGAATGATTTTATAAGTTACTCCGCGAATGACGATGCGATCACGTCCCAATTCTGGTTTAGAACCTGCTTGGGCTATCTGGGTAGTAAAACGAGTATTTACACCCGTAATCAATTGACTATTAAATACGCAATTTACAGTACCTGGGATCTGTGTTACACTATTACGTCGGCAACAATATAATTTTTCCCCATCAAATTCAAAGAATATTCCATTTTGATCATCCATTAAACCGGCTCTTAAATAACTGCCCCATTTTGTTCGAGATACTATATAATTTGGAAATCCACCTGCTTCTGTCGTACGTGGTAATGTCGTTAATGCAAAATAGAATATAGTTGGACTTTCCGAATCAATTTCATAAACCACATATGTTTGATTCCATATATCATTGTCAGGATCATTATCTCCTATATCAACTCCACGAATTTCGATTTGAACACCTTTGGCTAAACGATGTGGTTTGCGGGTAGTTACTGTAACATAAGATCCATCTTCACCTCCTAATGTAGCTGGAGGATCTCCACGAACCATTGAAATAATTTCAACAGGTGCGCTAAAGTTTACAGCTTTAGATAATTGAATACCTTTACCCGACTGATAACGGAAATATCTACGTGTTTGACGAATAATTACACTATCTGGATTTAGTGAGGGTACAATTTCTACACCACCATTGTAAGCACGATGTTCAATATAAGAATCTGAACGAGGGTATAATCCGGTTGATAATAGTAACGCATTTCCAGAAGCAGTTGTACCAATACCTAGATAAGATGGTAATGAAATATTATTTTCTAAAGTTACATAATTTTTATTATTAATATCTTTAATTTGATATTGTTGTATGAGCCCTTCTTGATAACGAATGAAATTACCTACAGTACTTGTAGCAATTCCAGTCATTCCTAATTGAATACGACCATCTATACCACCTGTATAATAAGTACTATCAATACTTTGCTGTAATGCTGCGTTTGACGAATAATAAAGGGATATCGTATTTAGTGCATTACTATTCACATAATAAATATTATCATTTGATAATCCACGAATATAATTGGTTCCTTGTTTATATACTACACTGTTACCGCTTATTAAATTATGGTTAGCATTAAATATGATAACATTGGTACTTGGTAAATCTGCTCCCACTTGAACACCATCATTGGGTGATGTACGAATAGTATAAGATGTTTGACGTTCATTGTAATGAATATTTAAGAAATCACCCAAACGGGTAGTGGAAAAGAAATCAACCGAATCACAACGAACAATATTACAACTATGAGTTAATGTTAAAACATTATTTGTTTTTGTTTGACCGCCAATAGTTATTATTTGAAATGTATGATTACATGAATAAGTATTGAGGGGATATGTACTAAATTCTATATAATTATTGCTATTTATTTGATTGTAAAGAGCGATATATCCATCTGCTGTTACGATCGTGTCATCAATTGTAACTTTTGATAAACGGAAATAATCCGCATCGAGACGTATTATAAAATAACTTTGATTGTCAGTTAATCCATTTATTTCATCATAATCGGTGGGTTTTTTATAAATTAATCGAGCACCTGTCACTAAATCATGAGAAACTAACTTAAATGCTTGCTTTTCAAGATCCAATACTTTATTTGGTAAAAATGTAAAGGGAATTCTTGGAATACCCGTTAATCCTTGTAATACCATCCCATAATTTCCATCGATTGTATCAATGCGATAATTTCCATCAGTCGCACGGTCCTGACTAATAATACTATGTGCTTCTGGTAAAGAGGGATTATTTGTGATTGATTGAATAGCACCACCTTTTGATAAAGATAGTTTGAAACGTGTAGAAGTAGGCGTGCGAATATAATAAAATCCATTATCTGTTAATCCAGTTAATAATGTATTTGTAGTTTTATTTTTAGTATATTTTACATATGTTCCTTCAATTAAATCATGACCAGGTGCGTAAATAGAATAAGCGTTCGCATTTGATGTAATACGAGTTAATGTTAAAGAGCTATTTTTAAAATTTGTAATATCCACAGCTGGACTTCCAATAGTAGGTTTTAAACGGAAATAATCTGTTCCAAGAACTTCTGCATAATAATCAGTTAATAAAGATATTCCACCTGGCATACCTTCACCTGTCGCGCTTGTAATTCTTATTAAATTATTGGCTGCGATTCCATGATTTTTATAATAAAAACTATCTCGAAGAGATAATTCAGCAGTTGGTACAATCCAATTGACCAAACCTAAATTGAGATCATATAAATAGTTAGTTACAGGATTTCCTGATAAATTAATATTTAATGTGGTCGATGTTGAATTTGGTGGAATATAGGTAGCTGATAAACGATAGTTAATTGCGGCTTTATTATAAGTTGATAACATACATGTATCACCATAATTATTATATGTTAAATTTGGTCCATTTAATCCAATTCCTTCACCCCGAAGATAATCTCTTGAAAACAAAGTAACTGATAAATCTTTCTTCAATACAACAGCTGATGTACCTTGACTGTCTAATTGACGATACATAACATTAATACTATTTGTTGGGTATTTATTGATATAATTTATCGGGAATGATTTATGGAACGAATGAATACCATAATTACTTGTTGCACCTTCACCTAACGTTAGATTTGTAAATTGATACCAATAACCTCCACTTGATTCTTGAACTGTACCCGCTGTATTTAAACGGGGAGTATAAGTATAAACGGGATGAAGGGATGTTGAAAAATTTGTAAAGGTTGAGGGATAACCAGCTACAAGAGGATCTTTAATTTGTAAACGAAGATCAACACTTGCTGTTTTTATACTTGAAAAATGTAAACGAATTGGTAAATATTGACCTTGTTGTAATTGAATGCTTACTTCAGGAGAGGTTGTTGGATAACCTGTAGTTGGGTAATTTGTTCCAAAACCGACAGCACCACCCCGATAAGCTGTATTTACAGAATTATATTCAATTGTCGCATTAGATCCAAACCACATATATCCAAACGCATTTGTTGCTATTAATTTAAAAGAATACAATGAAGTTGTACGGGCATAATAGTAACCAAACATTTCTAAAGAGCGACCAGGTGAAGCATTATTAAAAAAAGTTCCGCCAAGAGAAGTACTACTTGTAATTGGCATTGACGTAATATATGTTGAACCTCCAAAACCTGTATAACGTAGTAAACTTGCTGTATTATTTGCATATGTATATGGATTACCGGATGGATTATAAATAAAGTTGGGAGACGAACCTGAGCGTACTATAGTTCCAATATTTAAACCAAATAATCTATACTGAAATCCTGAACGTTGATAAGGTTCTACGTTTTGTAATTGAAATGTATGTGTTGTAGGATTGGCAACTTTATAAAGGCAATAATTGGATAATCCTCCAATCGCTTTATCACTTAAAGGACTAACGTACATAACAAAATTATCATTTCTTAATCCATGATTCGATGCTGTTATTGAGTTATTTGAAATATTTACATCTTCTAAACCAACGTAGTAGGTTTGTTTGGATTCAAAATTATAAGGATTCATCACACGAGATAAATATCCAGAACCACTTGGATTATTGGATGCTGTATCAATCGTATAACTTGTAATAATTGTTGGATAAATATCTACCGTACTCGCATCAAAATCTACGGATTTTATTCCAAAACTATTTGAAAGAATTAAAAAACTATCTTTTAAAAATCCAGAAGGACTTTTTGTGATTACTTTAATGGTCGATTTTTCGGTATTTGTAAAATCCGAGTAACTAATATCAATGGTTGAATCATCATCACGTGCTAATCCGGATGTCTCAATCGCAATTAAATTATCATACGTATATTGTGTCGATTGAAAGAATTTAGCTGAATATAAATAGGATGTATAACTATCAAAAATTGTTTTTGTTTCCGTTTGAATACGTTTCGCACGGTAAGAAAATTGAGTTAGACTAATAATATTATTTACGACGAATGTTCCCTCCGCACTTGCTGATAATAAACCACTAATAATAAACGGCGTTCCTACTACAAAATTATGGTTAAATCGACTCGTTATTACTATATTATAACTTGCCTCTGTGATTTGAACATCTACCAACTCAATTTGTTCATCTCCATCTCTTGTAAAAAAAACGGGGATATTGTTTATCATTTCAATCGATTCCCATTTGGTTGGTTGTAAACTATATTCAAAATCTGTATCAATCAATGTCTGAGGTGTTGACACGCGAAATTTACTTACCGGATCTAGAAGGGCTTGTGTTTGAAGTTCGTCCCTGTTAATGAGTTTTTGTATCAATGACATTTGTGATAACTTCCTTCTATGATCTATAGATATTTTTATGAATGAAATTTTAACTTAACACGCACCAATAGTCGTCCAAGCAATTGCGCATTCTCCGTCAGTTGTTACAACTATATCTTGATTACTTGCCGTCACGTTTAAGTTAACGAGATTATTATTTTGATGGTAAAATACATTAAATAAATCAATCGGTTCATCATGAGACACTAAGAATGACGCCGATATATTTCCTAATTTATAAGGCGCTGAAATTGATTTAACTTGAATATGTAGTGTTCCACAACTATTCGTTGTCATACAATATTCAGGAAAGGATATCGTATGTGTAATATTTGATGTATCCCAGCTTCGTTGACGATGATAGGGTCCTCCACTATATGCTGTTGGTAAACCATTGGGTATTCCCTCTCCTGCTTGAAAACTTCCTTGAACATCTAATTTATATGCTGGTTGCTGTGTTCCAATACCTAAATTTCCATGACTGTCGAGACGCATCTTTTCTTCCGGTAAAACGGATGTATCTTCGTATTGATAAGCATTTGATCCTGTTTTAAAAATTAACGCTGTCGCAACATTCGAAGATGTTAAAAAGGGCTGTTCTGAAATAGCACCAATATAAGCTGAATAAGCGCGGTTTGCTGTAGAACTTGATGTATGATTACCACCAAAATGGATTAATCCAAGAGGAATATTTGCCTGTAAATATCCATTATTATTATAACGTTGAAGACCTAAATTCGCTGTATACGCTACATTACATGCCTGGTCATAACGGGTACCAATAATTCGAATAGAAGCTCCGGGATTTACATTTCCATTATTGTGTACCAAAATACCTGTATAATCCGTTGCCGAACTATTGCGAACTTCTATATCAGCCGCAGGTGCCGCTGCCGCTCCTTTAAAAACACCTAACTTGCCCTGTTGAACCGCTAGGACTGTATCTGTTGAATATACTTGAAACTGATAAGGAGTTAAAACTGTTCCTATACCTAAATTACCATAAGCATCAAACGTTGAAAACAAGGTTGTATTTCCAACACCCAGTGTCGTCGTTAAAATATTACCCGAAACCTCTAACTCTGATTTTGGATGAACGGTATTGATACCTACATTGCTAGAAATAGTTAATTTACCGGTGATATCTAAATAGTTACCACCCCAGTGTAATTCAGTGGGACTTATTACACCATTTGCTCCTTGACCCACGAGTAGCTTATTCGTTGTTAATAAATTAGACCCAGTACCACCATAAACAGTATTAAGAATACCTGTTTGAATATTTGATACATTGGTATAATAATTTCCATCTCTACCATTTAAGTAATGAACGTTTAGATTGCTTACGAATTGGCTGCTTTGGATTTTAAAAGGAGGCGTTGAAGAAGCGGTTGATTCATAGGTATCTGACTGGATCTTTTGTTGAACATGTAGAGGTGATAAAGGCTGGTTTGTTCCAATACCTAGGTTACCATTTTGCCAATGAAGTTCCCATGGGGTTGTGATCGGATCCCCTCCATTACCCACTAAAAGTTTATAAGAGGGCAATAAATTACATCCCGTACCACCACGAGGCACGATTAACGTTCCTGAAATTGCATTGTCCATATTCCTGTAAAAATCGCTATTGTACCCACCCAATAGTTCCACGTTTAGGTTTGTCACAAGGGTTGTACTTGAAATAGTAAAAGGAGCTGCGCCGGTTGCCAATGTAGAAATAATGGGCTGAGTGGCGCGCATGTTTCCGATAATGTCAAGGGAATAAAGAGGTACAACGGTTCCAATACCCACATTTCCAGAAGATACAATGGAACCTCTGACGTCTAAACGCTGTTGAGGTTGATCTGTCGCAATACCTAGGCGCTGATTTGTCGAATCCCAATGAAGTTCCCACGGTGTTGTGACCGGAGAGGTGGATGATCCAACCAATATTTTAGAGGCGGGCAATAAATTACATCCAGTACCACCATATAAGGGCATCAAAATACCCGCATTCACATTGCTAATATTACGATAAAACGCACTTGGCTGATCATTAAATAATTCAATATTTAAATTACTAACCAGAGAGGTACTTGTTATCACAAAGGGTGCCAATGGAAGTTGTACAGTTGATTGAAATTGACCACTTAGTTTTGCATTTCCGATAATATCTAATTTTTCTCTAGGTGCGGTTGTTCCAATACCCAGATTTCCAGCAGCATCTAGGCGCATATATTCAGTCAAAACAGATGCTGGTTTAGAATAAAAGATATATTCACCCTGTTGAACCTTTAGCTGTGTGGTTGTAAAGTCTATTCCAGTTGTAGCGTTATCCAAATAAATTCCAATCGAATCCGTATGTTTTATATGTAAGGACTGGGTTGGGAGGGTTGTTCCGATACCTATATTTCCAATGGCAACTATATTTCCAATAACATCTATATTTGCCCTCGCAACGGTCGTACCAATACCGACACCACCTATATAAATATTTGATAGAGAATCTCTTGCAACCAAATTATTATAGCTACTATTAGAACTGGCGTTGATTGACCATGTCTGAGGAGAAGAACCATTAAACGATTCCCCAACCAAGTAACCATTTGTGGTTAAAGAGTTTCCTACTTGGGTAACTGTACCTGCGAAATTAGAAGCATAGATAGTACCAAAACCTACATAAATGTTACAGTTATTGGTCGTAATATTTCCATAAACATCTAAGGCTTCTTTTGGAAGGACAGTTCCAATACCAAGGTTACATGTTAAGATAAGGCTTCCTATAATATCTACTGTTTGGCGTGCGATAGATGTTCCAATTCCCAAGTTTCCATCAGATTGAATACGGAAATATTCAATACCATCCCCATTTCGCCCATCTTTATAAAAAACGTGATTCGCAATAGAATGATAATTTAATTGATTTGAAGAAACACCAAAACCGTAATGGGAATTTGTAGGCGCATTTGAATTCCATAGGGTTATTTTAGGTTCATAAAGGGTTGGACGAATACTTAGGGATGTTTCAGATAAAGTCGTACCAATTCCCAAGTTGCCTTGTTGATCGATTGAGAAATGGGATGCGCCGTTCGAAGCATAAATACTAAATATATGTCCATTGGGATTTGTCGTACCAATACCTAAGTTACCTGACACAATTGTACTACCTATAATATCAAGGGTTGTTGCTTGTCGCACTGCTGTTGTACCAATACCGATTCCACCAAGGTAAATATTTGATTGGGCATCACGGGCTACGAGATTGTTATAGGTACTGGTGGTCGAGGCATTAATAGTCCATGTTTCACTGGCTGAACCATCATATGAATTTCCTAATAAATAATCAACGGGTTGAATTTTATAACCTACATTGGATGCTGTACCGTTTAGATAGCTTGCTGTAATAATATTTGACGAAGATAATGTAAGGTTACCCTCTAAATAAGTATTTCCAATCACATGTAATTTTTCCACGGCAGAAGATGTTCCAATGCCCACATTTCCATTCAGGTAATAGACATTGCTATTAGATGGATTAAATTGCCAACCATCTATTAAATTTGTAAAAACTACTTCAGTATTATTTTGGTAAAATGATCCACTTACGCGAAAATTTCCAAATACATCCAGGGCATCTCGAGGGATTGTGGTTCCAATACCGACATTTGAAGAAAAAATGGACTGTCCAATGACGTCAAGAATTTCACGAGGATGAGTTGTTCCAATACCGACATTACTTGAAAACATAGCGGTTCCATTAACATCAAGTGTTTGACGCGGATAATCTGTGCGAATACCAACTGTACCACCGTCTGCTACAATCAAGGTTAATGTTTGATCGTCATAAAATTCGGCAACCGGTTGAGGACCTTCTTGAGTCACTTTAAGAGCAGGACCCGATCCTAAATTGGTAATATATAGCTGTTCAGTATTACATGTTATCGTATCTAGAATAACGGAATCTCCCAATATAACTAAATTTGAGGCGGTTAATGTACCACTGGTGAGAATATTTCCCTGGACATGAAGGGCTTCGGTTGGAATATGTGTTCCAATACCTAAACGATGTCCACTATTATATAGAATAGATACGGCAGGAACGTTTGTTGCCGGTACATAGAAATTAATGGTTTCATTACAATAACCGATGCCAGCATAATTGGTTTCGGTCAGTCCAGATTGAAAAAGGTATTCATTCGCAATGGAACGATCCACTACATGGCTTGCACGGTTATAGCGTTCTTCGTAATAAGCAAGAACATTGGAATTTTTATAAAATTTTAAATATTCATTCGATGAAGAAATGGCAAGTTGGGGATAAATACTGTCATTTGAAGCAGCAAGATTATTTAATAATACCAATTTAGTTTCTGGTAATGTACTTTGTACCACTAAGGCATCCACATTACATGCCAAAATAAACAATCTTGGATATAATGTGTCTTTCGCAATATAACTGCTCATACGACAACTCTAATATTAGAAGGGTAAAAAAAGAAATTTTACATGATTTGATCATAACTGCCATAGAGTGTGATCATAGTTAACATAGTAAAACCAAAGATTATAGTAATGATTGGACAATAGGACATTTGAGGAGATTGATAGGGATAATATTTGTCAGGAACGATATCTGTGTACATATCGTCTTCGGACATGCCATATTTTTTCGCGGTTTCTCGGGTACCGTGATGAAATGTTTCTTGAATCAAAAGATTATTAACTGCGTGTTTAATTGCTCGAGGAGTGCGTAGAAGTATGCGCGCAATTTCCTCATCTGAAAAACCATTTTGATATAAAATATTTAAAGATTCTAAGTCTGAATCTGTCCATAGCATATATTGATTTTTAGGAGCCATCATTACTATTTAAACGGCATTATGCTTTAAATAGTTTCATTTCTTGGATTTAGTTTTGGCAGAGTCTTTGCGTTTTTTGTCTTGGGTCTTCGCAGATCCAGCGCGTTGCTTATCCTGGGTCTTGGACTTGGCAGAACCAGCGCGTTGCTTATCCTGGGTCTTGGCAGATCCAGTGGTGCGTTTCTTGCCACCTGCCATTCCTAAGGTTGGGTTAAGATCGCGCATGAATTGTTCGGGAATTCCGGCACTGTAAGTGATACCTTGTCCGGAGGAAGAGAAGGGCATCGGGGTATTGTCTTGACTGACTTGAGCAGCCATGGCAACAGGGTCTTTAGAATCTACGATCAATCCAGATACATTGTATAGCTTGGACATATCAATGGCACCACCGCGTTTTACTTTGCGGGTAGCCTTCTTTTTACGACCACCTACTGTAATAGCATTTTGTCGCGCTGCCTCAGCTTTTTGTTCTTCTGTTAAAGGCGGTGCGGCTAAAGGTGATGGAGCTTCTTCTTCTGTTGGTGGTGTTACCTGTATTTGTTGTGGTAATTTGGTTGCCTCTTCTTCCTCTTCTTCTTCCTCTGCTTGTTGGTCTGCTGCTGTTGCTACTGGTGGCGCTGGTGCTGGTGCTGGTGCTGCTGCTGGCGCTTGTTGTTGTTGTTGTTGTTGTTGTTGTTGTTGTTGTGGTACTACTGGTGCTAGTGCTGGTGGCGCTGGTGCTGCTGCTCTGGCTGCTTCTGCTACTCTTGCTGCTTCTTCTTCCTCTGCTTGTTGGTCTGCTGCTGTTGCTAGTGGTGTTGCTGGTGCTGGTGCTGGTGGCGCTGCTGCTGTTGTTTGTTTTCTCGAAAATATACCAAAAATACCTGGTTTTAATGGCGCTAATATTTTTAAAATTCCAACAATTTGATTAGCAATATTAAGTAATGCTGTAACGTTTTTTTGAGAATCATCTTTAACATTATTATATTCAATGATTAAACCATTTAATTTTACAGCTTGTTGTTGTATATTTTGTGGTAAAGAATCTACATCTATTCCTTGAATATCATTCGCACCACCTTTCTTCATTTTACGAGAAGCTTTAATGGATTTTTTAAGACCTCCAGACTTATACATATTTCTACTATTAAACACTATAATTAAATTATATTTAAGGTAATATATGTTGTTTTTCTTTTTGACGAGAAACATCCATTGCCATTGGCTGAGTAGTAGGGAAATAATATTCTTTTAAATCTGTTCGACAAAAATTCTCCAGTACTTCAATCATAGTACGCGATAATTTTAAAAATGTATGAATATTTTTTTCAATTACTGTATACGGATCAAAACCATAAATATGTTTAAATTGCCCTGGAACCACAACATACAATTGATATAAAATCTCTAAAATATTTTCACGGGTATCTAAAAAAGTCGGCACGTAACTTTTGCAAGGATAACGTTCTGCCAAAATATACATATACACCTTTTGATAGTGGTTTAAATAAGTTATTAGATCTTGATATTTCTGACGATCAAATGTTTTTACAAAAATTAAATCCTGAGCAAGATCTGTAAGAACCTTATTTTCTTTTAAATAAATTAAACCCTTTTTAGGCGCGCCTTTAATCGCATAATTTTGACTGAATATTTCTGGATGTTTTTGCTGATCTTTATTTTCAGCATCTAAAAGACTCTCTTTTGATATTTGTTCTTTACTAACCTGTTGTTGTTTATATTGTAAATAATACCACGCAGCCGCACCCCAAATTGTTAATAAAAGCATACTCATAAGAGTTTTTACATCACTTTGTTGAATTTGATAAAATATAATAGCGAATAAAAAGATAAAGAAAAATAGTTCTACTTTAATATCTTGTATCTGTATCATTTGAATGGAGATACAACCTTGTAATAAGAAAAGATTATATGTTTATTATAATACAATAATGCGTTGAAAAAATTAAAATTAAAATTAAAAAGAAAACAGAAAAAGAAAAAATAATAATTATATTATTTTAAGCAGCCGAATCAATAAAATATAACACAAATGAAAAAAATATTAACCATAAACCAACATATAAACGACGGTCTTTCTTTGTAAAAACTAAAAATAAATCTCTACGATATGTTGCCCCACTAATATATTTACGTTTTGAAATAACTTCCGAAATATCTTGAATGATATCAATCATGGTCTGTAAAAAGCGACGGTAGAGTTCTTTGAGAGATAATTGATAAAAATACGCATTTGGATCCTTATCTTTTGGAATGCTCTTTGGGTACAAATTTAAAAAATCATTAATTTTTTTTACAAGTGCGTCTTTTTCTTTCCCCTCGTTTGAAATATCGATCCGTCCCCGTTCATTGAGGATGTCTTGATAAACTTGATCATAGTCTTTAAAATCCATTACTTATATCAAAGAATTTTTGATATTTATTTCAACCATTTTGCGAAATTTTTACGATTTTCAGAGGTATTGGGCGCATACCATTTCTTCTCTTCCTTATTCCATCTCGCCCCGAGTTGTTTTACTTGTTCTTTCTCATTAAAAGGGCAGTTCATAAACAATACATCCTCGGTAGATGATTCTTCTGATCGTGGAATGGTATCATTTGTAAGAAATGTAGATTTATATAGATTCAACGCATTAGTACAAAGGCGATCGGCACATTCATTCCATTTTACATTAGAATGTCCTTTTATCCAATTAAATTCTAGGTGATCAAAAACATTCGATTCAATAATCTCTAGAATTGGAACTAGAATTGCTAGCAAATGCTCTTTTTTTGTTGTTTTCTTTTTTGAGCATAGATGAACACATAGCTCTGAATCCGAATATACATCCAGATGCTTAATATCAAGAGTAACTGCCCGTTGAAGTCCGTGAAGAATCGCTGTCAGTTCACCTAGATTATTTGTTCCCATTCCAATATATTCTGAAAGCATATACATAACAGTCTCGCTTTCATCTACAATGATCGCACCCGCAGCACAATGACCCGGATTCGGATCGCAGCCTCCATCGGTATACAGTTGGTATTGAGTCGACATATTTTTTTAATATTAGTATTTGTAGATTATAGTTTAAATAGATAAACATTTTCAATTTTTTAGAAAAAAGTATAAAAATTATAAATTTAATGCTATTGTGATATGAATTAAATAATTAATTAACTATACGCACATTAAATTATTAAACATATTATTAAACTCGCGATGTAAACGATTTTTACAAATTTTATATTCTGGATTATAATAAACTTCTTTGAAAACTTTTTGAATTTTATTTATTGCTATAAACTTTCGAATTATCATTTCAATATTGTTATAGGGTAACTTTAACAAATAATCTAGATTCAATATTTTACTATTCCACTCCTTATCTGGATTTGCTTGAACAATTTCCCATGTTATATTTGGATTTTCACTTAAAGTACTCCAATTCCATGTCTTATCTGGATTCGAAGTGATAATGTCCCATGTTATATTAGGATTTTTACTTATAGCACTCCAATTCCATGGCTTATCTGGATTTGATTGAATGATTTCCCATGTAATAATTGGACATTTACTTATATAATACCAATCCCATGGCTTATCTGGATTTGTATTGATAATATCCCATGTTATATTTGGATTTCTACTTATATATAACCAGTCCCATGACTTATTTGGATTTTCTTGAATAATATCCCATGTTATACACTTTTTATCACTCAGTACCATCCAACACCAAGGAATATTAATTGTATTTTTTATAATATCCCATGTAATATTTTTATTATCAGAGATAGTAAACCAATCCCAAGGTTTATTTTTATTATTTTTAATAATATCAAATGTTATATTTTCATTTCTACTTAAAGCAGCAAATTCCATGGCATGTCTGGATTTGATTGAACAATATCCCATGTTATATTTGAATTTAAACTAATATACCACCAATTCCATGGCTTATCTGGATTATTTTTAATAATATCCCATGTTATATTTGAATTAAAACTTATTCCAAGCCATTCCCATGGCAATTGTGGATTTGATTGAATTATTTCCCATGTTATATTTTTATTACAACTTAATTGTATCCAAGACCATGGTTTATTTAGATGTTGTTTCAAAATATCCCATGTAATCATACTACTTTTACTTAAAGTTCGCCAATTCCAAGGTATTAAAGTATTTTCTAATTTACTTAAAATCCATTCCTTTTTAGCATTATCAATCTCATTCTGGAGCGGCTGCGACCGTGACATTGACATTATTGTTTATAATTTTTGAAAAATAAATTATTCAATTTTTTATATTTAACGATAATTTAAACATTATTTATCCATATTGGATCACTTGATGGACGTGTTTTCCTTGATATTACAATAAAACCTACCGCCGGAACAAAACTTCAAATTTCAATGTGTGGTAAGCTAATTGGAAAAAAGATAGTAATTGACGATGCTTTCAATAAGCAAGGATCTTACTCTAAGCTTCCCTATCGTTCACTTGTACAAGAGGATGAGGCTACTGACGTTCCAAATGTATTAGTATCCACAACAGGAAACATAAATCTAGAAAGAGCATCTGAATTATTATCAATCGCAAGTAAATGGATTAAAAAATACCTCATTTCCACGATTGAGGTGAAAGCAAAAGCAAGAGCAAATGGTACGGGTGAAAAGTTGCTTAATACCTTTGTAACACAAATGAATAATTAACGTTAAATTAAAGCTTATCATCAATCATATCTTTAAATTCACGTTGTAATCGATTACGACATATTTTATAATTTGGATTATAATAAGCCTCTTTAAAGGCTCTTTGAATTCTACATGCGGCAAAATATTGTTGAGCTATTTGTATAATGTTCGGCATAGGTAAAGTAAGACGAATATTATAATATGCGGGTGTATTGTAAATATCCCATGGATTATCAGGGTTTTCTTCAATAATATTTGAAGTTATGTTCGGATTATAACAAAAATATCGAAAGTTCCACGGTAAATTTGGATTTGACTTAATAATATCCCATGTAATATTATTATTGCTACTTACACTGTCCCAATTCCAAGGTAAATTAGGGTTTGATTGTATAATGTCCCATGTAATATTAGGATTCTTACTCAAATGATACCAATTCCATGGCTTTTCTAAAAATGTAATAACATCATTAAATGTAACTCCCATATTATAGCTTAGACGTGTCCAGCACCATGGCTTATCTGGGTTTTCTTTTAAAATATCACCAAGAGATACCTTTTTTATTTGTGGATTTTTCGCACTAAGCATATTCCAATCCCATGGAATATTTGGGTTATCCTGAATAATCTCCCATGGTATGTCATGGTTATTTATTACTATTTGCCAATACCATAACCTATCAGGGTGTAATAATATATCATCAATAGATATACCTTTATTAAAGCTAAGATATTGCATTACCCATTGTATTTCAGGATGTGTCTCGACAATTTCCATAGTAATATTTGGATTTATGCTCAACTCTCTTTCTGTCCATGGCAAGTCTCTATTTGTTTGAATGATTTCCCAAGTCATGTTTTTATGTTTTGTTAATTCTTCCCAGTTCCATGGCTTATCTATATACCTTTTAACGATGTCAATAGTAAGATCTGGATTCGAACTTAAATGTCTCCAATCCCATGGCTTATTAGAATATCTTTCAATAATGTCCCATCGAATATCATCATCTTTATAACTTAAGCATGACCAATCCCATGGCTTATCTGGGTTTTCTAAAATAGTCTCCCATGATATACTTTCATTTGCTCCTAATGTACGCCAATCCCATTGTATATCAGGATTAGATTGAACGATATCCCAATTTATAATTTTTTTATTAAAACATAAACTACTCCAATCCCATGGTTTATTTAGATTTTCACGAATAATATCCCAAGTAATATTCGGGTTATGATTCGTAAGAACCATCCAATTCCATGGTCTATTTGGACACGCTTGAATAATATCCCAGGTTATATTCGAGTTTGAATTCGCATAATAGCTCCATAACCATTGATTCGGTGGGTGATTTATTACATTTATAATCCATTCTCGTTTGGCATCCTGTATTATTTTTGATAGCATTATATTAATTCATAAAAATGATGTATTAGTTAAATATCATTTTTTAAAAATATAAAATGTAAATGATTTCTTGATTTTTAAAAATGTAATGAGTCACTCAAGTAAAGTTTACTTCCAGCCATTCTTAGACAATTCATTGTGTTCTTCATTATCTAAGCACCAATTCATCATACGATTTGGATGCCATGCTGCCGCCATCAAATCTTGTTTAATAATATCATTACGTTTAATCACACGAAGTCGTTGCTTTGTACTAATACGCTTTCGCCAACGCATTGCGTATGTACATGCCATTGCGAGTGGTCTATTTTTTGGATATAATACCATATTAAATATCCATTCGTAGTGTTTCCAAGCTGCGGATAATTCTTCAATAGAGGTTACGATAAGCTCTTCACTTAATGTATTAATATAATCACTATCATAAGAAGATAGTAAATAAATATCATTGTGATCTCTTGTCAAATGAGGACCAAAATCTTGATAATACTCACGATTTGGATCATATTCTTCAATTAAATCATTAATAAAGTCTTCAGATTCACTATCACCGTGTCCTCCCTCTCCCATTTTTAAACAATCAATTAGATTTTGTCCGATTACTGTTGTTTGATGTGCGCCGCGTGCCATCATAACACTGTATAGTTGACGAACAACCATTGGTACATTTGGCTCAATAAATACTAATTGAGATGGTATAGGAGGATGAAATACATCATTTAGAACAACCCAAAATCTTTCTTTTGTTTCCAATTTTTCATATATAGTAATCGTTACTACATCTGCCAAACATGTACGAGCGGATGCTCTAGAAACTTGAAACATAATTGATTATTATTTAGGATAGGACAGGGGGTCTTTTAAAAATATTTTATTCCTTTTATAAATAATTTCTTTTAAAAATCTTTCATTTTTTATTTTCGTTTAATTATTTTATATAGTGATTTTTCAAAATATAAAAATATATAATTAACTTTAAATTTACATTATTAGGTTCGTGTAGATCTTCTTTGTTTTCTTATACCGATTAATAATCTGTTAAAGTGATCCGATACTTCTTCTATAGAATTAATTTCAGATTCTATTTCTGCTTCAATTGGTCGTGGTTTTAAATTGCGAAACTCATCTTTCGCATCATCTGGTGATAATAAACATGCTACTAAATTTAATTTTTTATCTGTTGTACCTGTTTTAAATACATCTTCTGGAAAACCATTTGTTTCTATACATGTTACATATTGTGATATTGATGATGATACTATTGCGACAGGATTTTCTTCTAAAGGGATATCATGTAACATGTGTTGATTTACAAAAGATGAACATGAACTTGATTTTGAAATATGACTTTGAGGACTATATGGTACTGAAATTGTTGGACTAGGTGATGCAAATGAAGATGTAAGTAAGCATGGCGAACTATGTACCTTACGCATACCCTTTATTATATACTTATTACTTAATACTTAATAAAATGGAATTTAAAATATTCAATTTTTTAAAAATCTTTTTTTATTTTTTCAAATTCACTGCGTAATCGTTTACGACATATTTTTAAATTTGGATTATAATAAGCCTCTTTGAATGCAGATTGAATTTTCTTAGCAGCAAAATATTTTTTAGTAATAGTTACTATTTCATTAATTGGCAAATTTAATTTATTATTAAAATTAACAAATGAAAGTTGTAATGGTTTAACTCCATTTAATGGACAAATAGTATCAATCATATCAATTGTTATATTTGGATTTATTTTCATATTTTGCCAATCCCATGGTTCATTAATATTATCTTTTACTATATCCCATGTAATATTTGAATTAAAACTTAAGCTTTCCCATACCCAGGGCATATCTCTATTTGCTTGAACGATTCCCCATGTTATATTTTTATTACAACTTATATTATACCAATACCATGGCTTATCAAGATGTTGCTTAACAATTTCAAATGTAACACTTTTACTACGACTTAAAAATGCCCAATCATAATGTTTATCTAGGTTTTTTGTAAAAACCAAATTAAATATATCACTTTTAGGTATATTTAAATTTCTAGATAAAGACCACCAATTCCACTGTACATTTGGATTATTATATACAATATCCCATGTTATATTTGGATTTTTACTAAATAAGCTTAAATCCCATGGCTTATCTGAGTTAGCTTGTATAATATCCCATGTAATATTTGGATTTATAATTAAAGTATTCCAACCCCAATCAAAATTTAGATTTTCCTTTACTATATCCCATGTGACATTTTTATTTAAATGTAATTTATTATGAATTAAGGGTAAATTTAAATTATTTTGAACAAAATCCCAAGTTATTCTATCATCGTTACTAATACTATCCCAACACCAAGGCAAATCTAAATTTTCACAAATATTATTTAATGTAATTTGTTTATTACAACTTAAATGCATCCAACACCATGGCTTTTCTAGATGTTCTTTAACAATCTCCCATGTAAGTTTTTTATCATAACTTAATGAATACCAATCCCATGCTTTATCATGATTCTCTTGAATAATTTTACATGTTATATTAGTATTATTGGTTAAACTCTCCCAATTCCATGGCATATTCGGATATTCTCGTACTATATCCCATGTTATAATTGAATTTTTACTTATTATTTTCCAATCCCATGGCATATTTAAGTTCGTTTTTATAATTTCCCATGTTATGTTTTTATTTTTACTTAATAGTTCCCAATTCCATGCTTTGTTTGGATATGTTTTTATAATTTCCCATGTAATCTTTGAATTTAAACATATATAATTTATTTCTTTTTTTGTTGATGTTTTTTCAATAATTTTTAATATCCAATTATGCCTAGCATCCTCTATAACTTTCGATAAAGACATTTAATTAAAATGTATTATATTAATGTTAATTTATAAATAACATTATTCATTTTTTTAATCGTTATTCAAATAATAGTTAAATATTATGAATATTATATCATTATCATTATTGTTTATAGTTTTATAATTTATTTTTGTATATTCTAGGGTAGCTATATAATTGTAGCTACAAATAAAAAACCAATTTTGCCAAAATCTCCCTGAACAGTTGAATTCAAAGTCCCTATGGAAAAAAGGGGGTCATTGTTCCTTTGCTTGTAGCGTAATTTATAATTTTTCATGGGTTCTATATTATGTTTATGTATATTTATATTATCATATTAGTGTATTGTTTTATAATTTATTTTATTATATTTCAAGGTATCTATATATTTGTAGCTACTTTCAAATCCCCGATTTTGGCAAAATCTCCCTGAACAGTTGATTTCAAACTCCCTATTGGAAAAAGGGGGTCATTGTTCCTTTGCTTGTAGCGTAATTTATAGTTATATAGGATTTATTAGGTTATTTAAATTTATATATTATTATGATAACAATTATTATAATTAAATTAATATACTGTATGTAAACCTATAAACAGACAAATAAAGGGGTTTTTTCAAAAGTTCGGAGGGTTTTTAAATTCTATAGGGACTTTGACTTTTGCTTCGCCCCCCCCCGCTCATATAAGTGCTCACACTCATTGGTTTTTATGGTAATATATATATGTATTAATTATTATTTTCTATACTATTATCTATATGTTGCTCATAGACTATATAAATGATACTATAGACTCACCATATAGTTATTACGTAATTTAAATAGTTTAATATTAATATTTATTAGAATGATAACACATTTATAAACATAAATAATTCACAATTTCTTACATAAATTCACAATTTCTTACATAAATTTGCCAAAAGTTGATACATATTCACAAAAAATTAATATATTTCGCCAAAAGTTGATAACATATTCGCCAAAAGTTGATATGATACGGTTTATTTATCATTCTGATATTATTTATTATAATTAAATTAATATAAATATGAAAACCTATAAACAGACAAATAAAGGGGTTTTTTCAAAAGTTCGGAGGGTTTTTAAATTCTATAGAGACTTTGACTCTTGTCCCGCCCCCCCCCCCGCTCATATGAGAACTCATACTCATGGTTTTTATGGTATTATATATTTATATTAAGGATTATTTTCTATACTATTTTATATATGTTGCTCACGTGTTCAAAAAGCCCCTATAATTGCTCTAAATGTTCTTATGTAACTAATCGAAAATTTAATTATGAAAGACATATCAATATGGTACATGATATTCCATTGAGAGTTTCTGAGGAAGATTTAACAAAAGTTGATACAGATTTGTCAAAAGTTGATACAGATTTGTCAAAAGTTGATACATATTTGCCAAAAGTTGATACAACTGTATTAAAACTAGATAATCCAATTATTCAACCTCATAAGTGTAACACATGTTATAAATATTTTTCTACAAAATATTCATTAAAAAAACATATATCTAGATGTAATCATAAAGAACATCTAAATCAATGTATTGAATGTAAAAATATATTATCAAGCCTAAGTGCTCTTAATCATCATAAAAAATATTGTAAAGGTTTACCATTAATAGTTTCAAATAATAAACCAAATATAAATGTACCTGAATCAACCACATATACTAACAATATGATAGTACAACAAACAATAAATATTATAAATAATAATACAGTAAATATAAATATATTACCATGTCCTTTAACACGAGAAGAGTCTTTTGATTTTAATTGTGAGAATATAACCCATACGGTTTTAAAGCATATTTTACAGAATACAAATGATTCTTCTATACGTTTTAATCGATTTATTGGAAAAGTATTAGAGAACCCCCAGAATCAAGTCATTCGTAAAACAAATCCAAAGGATAATCATAGCTTAATTCATTTAGGAAATGGAAAATGGGAATTAGCCTATGATAAAGATACATTACCAATACTAACTCATCATATGACCACGGCTGCTCTAGGAAAAATCATAGAGATTGAGAAACAAGCATCCTTTTTAATTGAATCAATTAAAGGGTTTCGAAATCAAGTAACAATAATAAATCAAATGGACTATAATGAAGATGAATATAAAAATACTATTCAACGTATAAAATTAAAAATAGTTAATATAACCCAAGAATTATTAAGAGAAGAAAAATTATTAAAAAATGAAATATAGAATATGTTTAATGTAATTAGACCTAAATCTTAGATAACTTTCATCATATCTACATGACCAATCATATGACGACGGCAGCAATAACGAGTTAGTCCTAGTTTGTTTAGAATTTCCCCAGTTTTAACTTCGTCAAAGTATTGTAGAGATTCTTGTAGGGCTTCTTCTTTCTTTGTAATTTTTTTAGGTTTATCCGATTTTTCCTGCATTTGTTTAGTAAGTTTTTGAATTTCCTCTTCATACCAATCGTATTTATCCGCAAGAGTTTTATTACATGTCATACATTTAATAGGAATAATCATTTTTGTTTAGAATGCTGTTTTATAGTTATAGATAAAATATTTAAATAAAGATCAATTTTTACTAATTTATTTTTTTATTAAGATACTTTTAAAAGACAACATTTTTATACTTAGATGGTAGTTTGGTATATTTATCTAAATCTTCTTGAACAATACCATGTATATTAATGGCATTATTTAGAAGTTCTGATCGTGCGCTAACGATACCGTTTTTAAGTTGCATTTCATTTGCTGCGCTGATAAACATATCCTTTGCTTGTTCCATTTTTCCTTCCCGATGTAAAATTACACCATACAAATGCATAGCGTCCGGTGATTTTAAGTGTTCAACAACACGGTAATACTGTTTAATTTTTTGAAAATCATAGGGTATCTGATTGATCATCATTTTAAACATTTCCATAAATTCTTGATTGTAAATTAACATATTGTTTTCCATAGTAGTACTGGGCATAAATCCAACCTTACTTCCTTCTAAAGTAATACGATGTTGAGGGGATTTAATCCGGATTTGCGCATTAATATGAAGCCAGTAAGAGAATTGATAACGAAATGCCATACGGATGGTTTCTAAATAGCGTTGTAGTTCCTCCGCGGCTTTGGGTTGAATTAAATAGGCTTCTTTGCCAGGAAGAATTTTCGTATGTTTACGAATATCAATCAATCCATTGGTTCCAGTTTCAGGTTGGTTGGGCAATGATACGGATAGCATTAGCACGTCCCATGAAGATGTATCTAAATTGACTAAGAAGGCATCTAAATTCTTTTGAAATTCAGGTAAAATCATCGCATCGTCTTCCATAATCATAAAGAGATCATTACTTGTCATGGTTGGTAACTTAGATAGATTGACAATTTGTTTAAGGGCTTCTTTTTGTTTTAAAAGGTTTGACATTTGTTCTAGGTTTAGTGTTTGAATAAAGCGATCAAATTCTTCGTCACCTGTTTTTTCGTAATTAATTATTTTTTCAAGTTCCTGTGTTTTATTTTTTAATTCAGAAGGTTCATGTGACGTGATTTTAAAGATGCGAAATCGATAATCATGTTTTTGACAAGATGTTTCAATTATTTTACATGTAGTATTCATTGTATTTTCACGGAATTTAGCATTAGGTGAATGAATTAAAAAAACATTAAGGGAGCGCATCATAAAAAATTGAACGCTTTATTTCTTTATATATGCATATGATTCATTTAAAAACTTTGGTACTTAATATTAGATATGGAGTTCTGTAAGATTTGCCAAAACATGCTGTACCTTAAAACAGAAGGTGATCAAAATTTGGTAAGTTATTGTAAGTATTGTCAATATCATCAAGTAGATACACCGGAGATTGGAAAAGCAATTCGTATTTCAAAGACAATGTATTCCGAAGACGATCTATTGTATCAACAACATAAAAACGCTTATCTACGATTTGATCCAACCCTTCCTCGTGTTCAAGATCCCAAGATTGTTTGCGAAAATAGTGATTGTTCAGGACCAAAAGATAAACCCCAAGTGGTTTATGTTAAATACCATCCAGTTCACATGAAATATTTCTATACATGTGATTACTGTGGATATACATGGCGTAAAAAACAAAATCAAGCACAAAAAACAATTGAAATGACCAGTGAATAAAAAATGAAGGATCTTAAAGAAAAGTCGTAATAGTAGGTAGAAGTCACAATGGCACATCAAATAATGGATGATATTCAAAAGATTAAAACTGATAAATCAGATCATCTATCATCGCCTATTATGACAAAATATGAATTTAATGCGCTAATTTCACTACGAACAACCCATTTATCACGTGGTGCTATTCCATTTATTAAACTTCCAGAAGATATCAATATTCAAAGCAATATGCAACTAAGACGTATTGCTTTACAAGAACTTCGTGAAGGAAAACTACCCTATTTGGTAAGACGCCCTCTCCCAAATAACCGTATTGAATATTGGAAAATTAAAGATTTAGATCTAGTTGCCGTACGCAATCTTCTAAGAGATTAATAAATTATTTAATTAAATAAAATTTATAAAAATAAAAACGAAACAAAAAGCAAAACGAATATAAATATAAACATAAAATTTTTTTCTTTTTAAAAAGTATCTAAATGGATCCTCGTATCTTCTACAGCATTCAAGCCGCTTTAGTTTTCATTGTTGTCTCTTCCCCAATTTTATACAACCTAGTCCAAAGCGTTGTTGGTCGCCTTTTCACAGTCGCTGTTAAAGGTTGCCCAACCGTTGCTGGCTTAGTTTTACACGCCGTTGTCTTCGCCCTTGTCACTTACCTATTAATGGTATTCCAAGAAACAAAGGCGGTTGAAGTTCCCATGCCAGTTGTTGTTGTGCCCCCAGTAGTCGCTGATAAACAATAAAATACCAAAATGACCAAACCCCTATTATAAATAAACCAACTAACCCACGACGTATAATAATATTTACATTTTCCAACGATGACCACAATGAAGACATGAGAAGAACTGTGTCATAGGTTCATCCGCAGAGCGTGTTTGTAGTTCATAGTATGAACAACGATTCTTTTTACATTTTCCACATGTGTAACGATCAGTCATAGCAACTGCTTGAGGTTCGTATGCGGATTTATTACGAATTTGTTCGCGATCGATAATATCTTTCCAAATTTCGGGATACATATTTTCTGGACGAAAGGTAGCAATTTCATGGGGCATAAACTCTTGATCTTTGAGACGTTTTAGGAGGCGTTTATTACTAATGCTATATTTGGGATTTAAATTGCTATAAATGCTTTTAGTTTTTGTTACATATAGTTCTCGAAACATATCACATGTCCAACTAAGATGAATTTGGTGTTCCGTTGCATAATCAATACAAAAATTATAAATACCAATTTCGAGATCTTTTACTTCCAAATCAGAAAGTTTGAGATTTTTAAACAACTCTCGTGTATTACTACGTAGATCAGTCATTTTTATTACAATAACAATTATAATATTAAACAATTCATTTTTTTAAACCAAATAGTTAAATTTCTAATATGCTTAAAAAAATGACAATACTATAAATTACGCTACAATAAACCATTAAAATATGCCTCTTCAATCTTTTTTAACCAACGACCAAGTAAATGTCGTAGAACTCTATTTTTGTCCTGAACCAATTGATTCAAATGCTCTTAAATTTAATTATGGATGGAAAAATCTTCCATCAATTCCAATTCATCTTTTTAAAAACAGACTGGATCAAGAAGTAACTGAATACTGTCAACGTGATCTAATTTATAGTTATGATCGTTCAAATGACGCTCAGCGCACGTATCAAAAATTATGGGTATCTGATTGTGTGGATCATAATTTGTATACTGTAGCATTTCAAGAAGAATCGCATCCGACACATCGTTTTCCGTGTACAAATGAGATAAATGAAAAAAGAAATATTCATAAGATTCATTATAAAATAAACAATCGTATGTTTTTTATGATTGAAAAAGAAGATGATATTTGGACACTGTATATAAAATACAATCATGCTTCGAACGTAGAGTTAGATAAAATGAATGAAGATTGGAATCAAACGATTCAAAAAATTTCAAAGAGTATTTATCGCAAGCATTGAACAGGTGTCCATTTATTCGTATTTAGATCATAATTACATTTAAATGGTATCGAAGTAGCAACATTTAGATTCTTGAAAATATTGCGTAGCATTTTACTGAGCATTAAAGATGATACAGAAGCAATTCCCATCTTTTGAAGTGAATTTTCATTTTCATATAAATCGTAAACATCTGGTTGTTCAGTTTTACGAAGCCATACCATTTTATCATTTTCAGTATATGTAGTTGGTACAATTGGTTTATTAATATTAACATTAGTGTTCATTTCAGTAGTGGCTGCTACAATAGGTACATGGGTATGGGTGGCAGTCGCACTATTTTCTGTTTTATTGATGGTATTAGTTGGTACCATTCTCTCTTGGAAATCAGGCATATCTTTAACTTTACGAATAACATTCTTAATTAGTTCGTCATTAAAATTCATGAGTTTTGGTTTATATTTCATAGGTTGTGGCATGAAATAAACACCCCGATTTGTATAAGGAATATCTTTTGCGAATTCTAACATTTTGCTAATATTAAATTGATCGCATTCAAAGTATTTTTTTACTTGATATTGACAAACATCCATAAGATCATCTGGTGTATAATGTTTGTCTAGCATTTCATAGGCGTATCCAATGCGTTGTGACAAGGGTTGATTGTTGAGATATTTCCCTTTATAAATAATAACATCATTAATCAAGAATATCCATTGACCTTGTTTATCCTTTACCATTTCGCCTTCAATCAGGGTATTCTCGAAAATATCTTCTGTAAATTGTCCTTTGGTTAGGATAATGCGTGGTTTTTGATAACCGGGTTGTACTTTTTTATCAATATACATCATTTGGGGAACATCTTCGTATTTTGTAAAATAAAGAAAATAAGGGTTTCCATTTGATCGAAGACAAACCCAATGTGGTATGGTTTGTATATATTTAAATTGGATATCATCGAGTTTAAACCAATGTTTTTGTAAAATTCGGAGTTGATATTTTTTTTCCAATACATTTAGAATCCAGTCTTTGGCATCGGAGCATTTGATATTAAAAGCGATGCGATCACAAAAAGAAATAATACCAGTATGCATAGTGAGAATGATAGTGTTAAAATAATATAGAAATCAAGTTTTTAAGTTGGTTTATTTTTAATTGAGCTATATTTAAACCTATCAATTTATACACTATATCTTGGTCTATAGTATTGATATAATTTACATAGGGTAATATTAGTTCCATTATATTTCAATTAATAAAAATTAATAGTTCCTGAACCTGCTGTTATATTATACACTTTTGAATTACCTAATTGCACTTCAGTGTAAGTCAATCCCGCTGAAAATGTTGCGAGGTATATTGAAGAAACTCTAAGAATAATTACACCTGAACCTCCCGCACTTCCAGCATTTGGAGATCTACCAGCTCCACCACCACCACCTGTATTTACTGTACCCACTTGTCCTTCTCCTCCACCGCCACCATTTCCTCCTGATCCACCAGTTCCTGAATGTACACCACCACCACCGCCTCCTCCGCGATATATTGAACTTCCAGTTATCGTAGATACAACACCAATACCACCGTTTCCTGCAAGGGTAGTTGTTTGAGAATCTTGACCTATAGCTCCGGCACCACCTCCTCCAGCACCCGTTCTTCCACCGCCTCCTGGAATGGTGCCGTTACCACCTCGGAAACCTTGACCAGTTGTTCCCGCCCCGCCAGCTTTTGTTCCTGATTCATAATTTCCAGCTCCGCCACCTGAGCCACCGGCGGCACCCACACCACCACTATTCGTTCCAGCACCACCACCGATTGAGGTAATTGTGGAAAAAACTGAATTATTTCCATTTGTTCCTGTTGTATCAACAGAACTTGTTGTACCACCTTGACCACCTGTTCCAACTGCAAGCGTATATGCAGTACCTATTATACCATAAAATGGAGATTCTGTTGCGCCCCCTCCACCCGATGAATCACCAATGCGATTAGTTCGATAGCCTCCGGCTCCACCACCTGCGCCAGCATTCATGCCCCCACCACCACCACCAGCAATAACAAGATATTCTATAAGAAATGATGGAGCTTTTACTAATGGGATCCATGCCGTTGCTATTGGAGAATAAAATTCGGGTGTGCCATTATCAATGTTGAAACGTAGCATGCCAGCAATTGAAACAGTTGGTTGTTGCGCAGTTGTTCCTGATGGAATAATCATAGCTCCAGTGTCATTGACATGTAATTTTGCTAAGGGAGCATTGGTTCCAATACCAATATTACCTCCATTTCCTACGAATAAAGCCACACCACTTTCTTTGTCATAGAATTCTGCCACACTATTTGCTCCAGATTGGGTCACTTTAAGTGCCGGTCCCGTCCCAGCATTTTCAACCACCATCTGTTCTGTATTGCTGGTGATTGTATCCAGACGCACAAAATCTCCAATGACACTTATATTGGAACACACAATATTTCCAGACGCATAAATATTTCCCCGCACATCTAATTTTTGAGTGGGCAATGCGGTACCCATGCCGACATTTCCATTGTCTCCAATGATCAAAGCGTTTCCTGCGATGGTAATATTGCTAGCATATAAAGTACCTAAAGCTGTAATATGCTGGGCAGTAAAATCTAAGGGAGCATCATTTACTTTCGATGAAATTTTCATCCCACCTGTAGCATTGTTACGAGAAATACGGGTTCCGCCCAAATCAATCGTGTTACCAGATAAATACAAATCGCGCCAACGGTAATTGCTTGATCCTATATCATATACGTTACACGAGGTTGGATAAATTGACCCAGTTATAAACACATTACTGTCTTGGATTCGCACGGTCTCATATTTTGGTTGTATCGAAAAATTAGTTAGATTATCATTACTAGTTCCTGATCCGATCGTATAAAAACGATGGGCGCCAGCTATATAATCGTTTGTTACGTTTACCAATGATGTCATCTTAACATTTTGATATAAATAAAAATAATAAATAAGGACTTAAATCTGAATGCCCGCACTGTGGATCGAACACAGGACCTCTTGCTTACAAGGCAAGCGCTCTACCACTGAGCTATACGGGCAAAAATATTAAATGTTTTAATGTTAATATTATTAAAATAATAAGGGTTTATTGGTTTAAATAAGTTTTGGAATTTTTAGCATAACAGATTGGAATATTCGCCACAGGTAAATCCTTGGACATTTCCTTAGAGGGAGGGCAGCATCCAATGGTTTGAAGAGGATAATCTAATTGAACACCATTTTTAACTTCCGGAAAATAAGTTTGGAACATTTTTTCTTTCTCTGTTGTGGGTTCTAATTTGGTTTCGGCAGTTCCATTAGTTTCCTTGGTTTCTGCTGTTTTAACAATGGTTGGATAATAAATAGTTTTAGCTTCTGATTTAATCATCAGCATATATAAAATTAAAATTGCTACAAGGATAACTGTAATTGAAATAAATAACATCTTTACTTTACTATTATGAAATATTTTTAGAGAACTGCCGCTTTAATAGCTGCGAGGTTGGCTCCTACGATTTTTTCAAAAATTTTACCATGTTTGAAAATAATAATTGTAGGAAATGCGCTTATTTCGTAACTAGTCATCAATTGATTTACAACTTGTTGAACAGCAACATCTGGATGATCTCCATTTACTTTTAAAACAACTACATTTTCGAGTTTTTCTAAATGCGGAGTAAGCATTTTACAGGGACCACACCAGCTCGCATAAAAATCTACCAAAATGGTTTGTTTAGTATGAATATATGTTTGTAGTGTTGTTTGGATATTAATATCTGTAATATCAGTTATCATTTAATATTAACTAGAAAAAATTATAAAAAATCTGTTTAAACCATTTTTCATTAGAATATAATAATAAGATGATTATATTGGAAAGTATTTTATACGGACTATGTATTTTTTATTGTTGTGATTCGATTGAAAAATGTTATCGATCAAGATATCAAAATCGTGAAGAATTAATCCCTATTATATTACATACGACGACAACGATATCCTCTAATTCTCAATTTCTAGATATCGAACGTATTGCCCCATTAATAGATGAAACAGCTATTCCTGAAGAGGATTCTTGTCCAATCTGTTTGGAACCTCTAAATACTTTACGCTACAAAAGAAGAACCCAATGTGGACATACATTTTGTTCGGAATGCCTTCATGAATGGTTAAGAAAGAAACCCAATTGTCCACTATGTAACCATTCATTTATTCATTCCTAAATCGAAATCAAAGGCGTAATGTTTCAATGGCATAGGCATAAGTTTGTTTAAACCAATGAACCGTTTCTTGAATACCATCACGTAGGCATACGAAATCCATATGGCTTAAGCTGGGATGGGGTTCGACCGTTTTCTTATATTGTCCATCCGCAAATGTTGAATCAAATACAAGCGCATGTTCGTAATCAAAACATTGGGCAACACGTCTAGCAATATATTCAATGGTTACTTGTGATTCTTCCGCTGGAGGTGAACAGATAAAACGCCCAGACTCTGTACATTTATGAACACTCCATAGAATTATTTTTGCGAGATCTCTGCTATGAATAAATTGACGAATTGGTTTTCCAGTACCTTTAACGACGAAAGGTGTATCGGATTTCTTAGCTAAATAGCAGCGATGAATTAAAGCTGGCATAACATGGGCATCATTTAAATTAAAATTATCATTGGGTCCATAAATATTCGTAGGAATTAAACAAATACTTTGAATACCTTCTTGTTCAAGAATACGACTATGAACGTCCATCATGCGTTTCGCATAAGCGTAACCTTCATTTGAAGGATGAGGAGGACCCGCATGTAATACATCTTCGGTTAAAGGCTCATAACCATCTGGAAAAATACATGTGGACAGCATGCTAATCATTTTTTTTACCTTATGAATGCGGGCATATTTTAATACAAAGGTATTCATAAGAAGATTGTCTTCGTACATTTTAGCCCGTTGTTCCATATTTTTAAATAGTCCACCCACGTTTGCTGCTAAATGAATCACAATATCGGGTTGAATTCGTTCAAATAGTCCACGAACATTTTCTTCACTTGTTAAATCACCATCTTTAGATGAAAGAAATGTCCAATCACTTATGAATTCTGTAAATGAAGATCTAATTTCTGTTTGTAAAGCACTACCGACGAGACCACTCGCACCTGTTACGAGTACTTTCATTTAAGCAATTAAAAATATTTATGTTTAAATGGAAAAAGTTGCTTTTATAACAGGGTTAAATGGACAAGATGGTTCATACCTTGCTGAATTATTACTTGAAAAAGACTATTTCGTATATGGAATTATTCGTAGAATGTCGCTTATAAATACAGAGCGTATTGATCATTTATTTAACCATCCAAACTTTAAACATTTTTATGGGGATGTCACGGATACGTCGTGTATGTTTCAATTATTAACTAAAATTTATAAATTACATCCAAATGCGTCTCTTGAAATATATCATTTAGCTGCCCAAAGTCATGTGAAAATATCGTTTGAACTTCCAGAGTATACGGCAGAGGTGGACGCGATTGGAACATTGCGGTTATTGGATGTATGTAAATCATTAAAGGAAACTTATGAATTATCCAAAGAACGTCTTAAAATTTACATTGCGTGTACCTCTGAAATGTATGGCAAAGTCGTTGAGATTCCTCAAAATGAAAACACACCTTTTAATCCTAGATCACCTTATGCGATTTCAAAGCAATTTGCGTTTTACTTTGGTAAAAATTATCGAGAGGCGTATGATATGTTTATCAGCAATGGAATATTATTCAATCATGAAAGCCCTCGACGTGGATTTAATTTTGTTACACGAAAAGTCACGATTGGTCTTGGTAAAATCCTAAGAGGTGAAATCAATCATCTAGAAATGGGAAATATAGATTCTATACGTGATTGGGGACATGCGAAAGACTTTGTAAATGCGATGTATTTAATTCTTCAACACGATGAACCCGATGATTTCGTTATTGCGACTGGAGAAACACATACAGTAAGAGAATTTATAGAAAAAGCATTTTTAATTAAAGGGCTTCAAATTACTTGGAAAGGAGAAACAGGATCTCTTTCAGAGGTGGGTGTGGATCAAAACGGAATTATGCGAATCTGTATGAATGAGAAGTATTTTCGTCCCACAGAAGTAGCGTATCTTCAAGGAGATGCGGCAAAGGCAAAACGATTGCTTGGATGGGTACCAGAATGTACGTTTGATCAGCTTATTACTGAAATGGTAAATAAAGATTCATAATCAAAATATAAACGTAAATAAAAACAAAAAAATTACAAAATATCTGTATAAAAATAGAAAAATTGAAATTAATATTTTATTTAAATTAATATGCCAGCTGAACGAACCGTAAGAAAAAACATCAGGTACAACCCAATCATGTCGCTTACTCCGAATGAGATTTTCCTGACGGCTGAGAACCAGCGGATGGGTATGTTCCATGATTATAAGCTTAACGCTTCTGTTGAGCGAATTTTCAATGGAAAGCTACAAAATGCTAAAAACTTTGATCTAGATGATTGGATTGATTATGAGAGCAACATGTATGGCTGGGTTGAAGCGCGGATTATCCGTATTATGAGCTGTCCGAATGTGAAAGACGAGTACGAGCTGGAATTTACGCTGGAAGATGGTGTGGTTGTTAAAGAGTTTGAGGAGGGTCGTTATCTTTGAAACAACAACACTTGATAAAAATAAACCAAAAAGAAAATAAAAACTTTTATATTTTAGTTTTCGCTTTCGCTTTATTTAGCTTTGGTTTTGGTTTTGATTATCTTTTTAGATTTTATTTTTTTATTTTTTCCACCCATTAATGATAAATCACTTTGAATATCAATTAAGGCTGCTAGTTCTGGATTCATTGGAAGTCTTTTTGATTTAATTGTAGCGTAACTATCTGTTTCTTCATTTTTAGGTGTTTTTCCTTCTTGTGCTGGTGATACAAATGGACCTTTTGTATTTCCAAATAATTTTTTTGGAGGCATTGTAACTTTTTACGCTACTTGTAGATTAGTTATTTTTTTGATTGAATAAAGGCTTCTTTAAAAATAGTTAATGCGCGACTGCTTGCTTCTTTATGATCAATGATGGGCGCTGGATATTTAACATCCGTATATTTTTCTCGGACTTTTGGATCAAACCACTTATGAATATCTTTCGAAGAAACGCCCTCTAATTCTGGTACCCATTTCTTGATATAAACCGCATCTTTATCGAATTTATAGGATTGAATAAAAGGGTTAAAGGGTGGTCTAAAATAGGGTACCGCATCTGGACCCGTAGAAGACGCAAATCCCCATCCAGCCGTATTGCTATATATATCAGCATCCACCAAATGGGTATAATAGTATTTTAATCCCCATCGCCAATCAATTAATAAATATTTTGTTAAAACCGATGCGCATAGCATACGAATTCTGTTATGCTGATGACCTGTTTCATTTAATTCACGCATACCTGCGTCAACCAAAGGATATCCAGTTAAACCCTCACTCCATTTTGTAAACACATCTTTATCGTAAGACCATTTAATCGATTTATCTAATTTATCATGAAGGGCTTTTCCACGCTGTAATTCAGGGTGAAAGGTATAAATTTTTAAATAAAAATCGCGAAATACTAGCTCTCGGATCAATCCATGTTCTTTTCCGAATAATTTTACTATTTCCCAATACATTTCCCTTATTGAAACAGTGCCGAACTTTAAATGGGGAGACATTTTCGAAGTTTTTGCCAATGCTGGAAAATCCCGTTTTTCTTCATAGTCTTTAAGATCCTTTAAGTGTTTTAAACCTACGAGTGCGTTGGTTCTTCCACCTCGAATAGCAAGGTTATGATTCTCTTGATAAAAGGTCTCTATTTTTGAAAAGGGGAGCGAGTCTTTGAATGTTTGGGAAAGATAGTGTGTTTTTGTATGTTTGAATGTAGCTACATGTTTTATAGGAATTTCTTTTAATATTTTCTTATAAAATTGAGATAATACCATATATGGTCGCTCATTATCAACCAATCCTTCTTTTAATGGTAATAATCCATAATCTTCATTTTGGATAAAGTCTATTTGTTTAGTACCGCACCATTTTTCAATAGCACTATCACGTTCTTTCGCATAAACACTATAATCTTGGTTGGAATAAAAGGCTTTAAATGGATGGGCTTTATAAATCTTTTTAAGAACATTCACATGTGTTCCATAGAACATATTTAAATGCGTATCAACTTTGGCTAATTGTTTATTTAAATCAACCAATGATTCGCACATAAACTGTACGGATGGATTTGAAAAATATTCATTTTTAGATGAATCGATTTGTTCGGGTGTAAATATAAATACAGGTATAATTTTATAACCGTCTTGGATAGCTTTTATTAAAGTTGTATTATCTTCTAATCGTAAATCTCTTTGAAATAAAAACACAGCAGCCATCTTTAATTATTAAATATAAACTTTAAAAAATGATATAATTATATTTAACAATAAATATAATGAATATAAAAAGTATTAAATATTATTAAATATTATTATATATAAGATGGAAAGTCAAATTTTACCACCGAGTGTTCAATCACGTTCTAAAAAATTAGCGATCTTTGATTTTGATGGGACATTAGTTCAACCCAAAGAAGGTCGTCGCTTTCCAAAAGATAAAAATGACTGGGAATGGCTAAGACCTAGTGTTCCTAAAAAACTTAAACAATATGCTAAAGAAAAATACCGTTTGGTTATTGTTACGGATCAATCAAAGCCTTGGAAGGTAGAAATGATTCAAGACGTAATTCAAACACTAAAACTGTCAATAACTGTTATTATCGGCGTTAAAGAAGATCAGAAACCAAACACACGTCTATTTTTATCTTATTTTACACCTGAGAAAAATATTGATATAGAGAATAGTTTCTATGTAGGAGATGCGGCTGGACGCTCAGGAGATTGGGCAGATCGTGATATACAATTTGCGAAAAACATGAATCTTAAATTTTATGTACCTGAAGAAATATTCGATGCCACACCAATTCGTGCCTTTCCAAAAATAAAAATGCCAAACCAGAAAGAAATAATTATTATGATTGGATATCCTGGATCTGGAAAATCAACTTTAGTTAAAGAACAACTTGTTTCAAGTGGATATTATAGAGTTGATGGAGATGTATTTAAAACAGCAAAAGCAATGATTAAAGAAGCTAAAAATTATCCAGATAAATCAATTGTATTCGATGCGACAAATGGTACACATGAAAGACGTCAAGAATATATTAATTATGCGAAAGAGATTGGAGTACCTATAAGATGTGTATGGGTAAATACACCTATTGAAAAAGCACTAGAACGTGTAAAAAAACGTGAACAAGAGATTGGTGTACATGTACCAGCTATAGCCTTGTATCTTTATCGTAAAAAGTTTGAAGAACCTACATCAGATGAATGTGAAGTAGTTAAAATAGATCAGCTTTAATTTACTATTAAAGAAAATATGATATATATATATCATAAATGAGACTGTGCTGTTGTAAGATGGTGGATCCAATGGAAATAGATGAAAATCCAGAACAAATAGTTTTAAACAAAACTAAACGTAAGAATGCTGTTTTAGATAATAATATAAATAAGCCACTACCTAAAAAACGTAAAAAGAATATACCAAAAACAGTAAAAGAAGCTGTTTGGAATACTTATATAGGTGATTCTTTTGGAAAAATTAAATGCCCTTTATGTCAAATGAATGATATAACACAATTAAATTTTCATTGCGCCCATGTTATTGCCGAGGCAAAGGGTGGTAAGACAACCATTGAAAATTTACGTCCGATTTGTGCTTCCTGTAATTTATCAATGGGTCAAATGAATTTATTTGATTTCCATAATAAATATTTTAAGTTATGAATAGTATTAGTTTGGTAAGAGTTAAGTAATTATTTTTATAAATAAATATACATCAAATAGTTATTTTTTAATTTTGTAAAAAGTTTTCCTAGTGAATTATAGAAATGCCTCCATTAAGAAAAAGTAGTTTAGCTTCTGTAGCATCTTCCGCATCTTCGATGGGTTCTTTAGCATCGTCGGCATCATCGGCATCGACAAATTCTTCCAGATCTTCATCTGATTCATCAAGTAATGATGGTGAAAAAACACCAGCTCAAATAGCTGCTTGCGTTCGTAATGTAGCTAATTTTAGTCATGTAAAACCATTTCATTTATTAGATAAGAAAAACTTCAATCCCGAATTATTATCATATTATTTAGAACAAGCCGCACCAAAACTAGTAAGTTTATTTGAAAAAATAGAAGCATTAGATGCGGCTGACATGAAAAAAGAAGGCAAAGTTTTTAAACATATGATTTTCACTGATAATAAAAGCAGTTCTTATGGAGCCAAGATCATCGCATCTGCTTTTATTTCCAAAGGATTCCAGCCTTCTTTCCATGTTCAAGGTACTGGATTTACCCTTCATCCTGAAACTAAATTAATGGAAACCAAGGGTAATAATTTTTCATTATTAATGAGCAAAACGGTGTATGATCGCCCAATGAATGTTAAATTCAAGAAAACAGTTTTAGAAATGTACAATCGCCGTCCAGAAAACACCCAAGGAGAATTAACTCGTTTCATCATTTTAGATCAAGGATTTAAAGAAGGTATTGATTTATTCGATGTAAAATATGTACATTTATTTGAACCCCTTGTCGTAAAAGCGGATGAAAAACAAGCAATTGGTCGCGGTACTCGTTTCTGTGGTCAACGTGGATTAGAGTTTCACCCTCGTTTTGGCTGGCCTCTTTATGTGTTCCGTTACGAAGTAAGTATTTCACCAAAAAGCAGACTTGAATTACGTGGAGCAAAACAAATGTTTGAACTTTATTTAAAATATGCTGATATTGATTTACGAAAAGTTGTATTTGCGGCTGAATTAGAAAACGCGGCTGTAGAGGCGTCAGTAGATAAAGAATTAACACAAGCCGTTCATAATTTTTCGATTGAAAAACCTGCTCCAATCTTACAACAGGGTGGTATAGTATTAAGATCAAACGTACCCAAACCACCTTCTAAAATATACAATAGCTTATCAAATATGCGCGCCCATATAAATAAGGGTTACAAGTTGTTTTCATATCCCAAGGTGAAATTAGAAAATCAATGTAAAGACATGACTGGAGGTGTCAAACCACAATTAGTTCAATTTACACCGACCCAAGACTTTATTCGTCATTATTTCCAACCTGAATCAGCATACAAAGGTATGTTACTATTTCACTCAGTTGGAACTGGTAAAACATGTAGCGCAATTGCGACAGCCAGTACAAGTTTTGAAAAAGAAGGTTATACAATTTTATGGGTAACTCGTCATACACTCAAGAGTGATATTTGGAAAAATATGTTTCAATGGGTTTGCAGTATGACAGTTCAAGAAAAATTAAAAGATGGATCCCTTAAATTACCCGCAAACCTTGGCAACCCTAAAAGATTTGCCCCACCTGAATGGATGGAACCCATTTCCTATAAACAGTTTAGCAATATGTTACTCAAGAAAAATAATATTTATAATGAAATTGTTAAACGTAATGGCGCAAAAGATCCTCTTCATAAAACATTAATTATTATTGATGAAGCTCATAAACTATATTCATCAACTGTAGTTGGTAGTGAAAAACCACGCACTGATATTTTAGAAGAAATGATTCAAAATTCATACAAAGTCAGTGGTAAAGATAGCGCCCGTGTTCTATTAATGACTGCCACTCCATATACAGAAGATGGTATGGAAATGATTAAATTATTAAATTTATTACGCGAAAAGGATCCTTTACCTGCCGATTTTGATGATTTTAGCAAAAAATACTTAGATGATCAAGGATTTTTCAAACAAAAAACATTAAAAGAGTTTCAAGATGATATTAGCGGCTATATAAGTTACCTAAATCGTTCTCAAGATGCTCGTAACTTCGCTCATCCTGTATTAGAAGATGTATTTGTAGAATTAACAGAAGAAGCAGAAGAGCCTGAACCTGTATTAAATTCAAAAGGAAAACCGATTAAAGAAAAAATAGTTGGTAAATATGAAAAATGGATGAAAGAAATTCGTGAAAATATGAAAAATAAAAAGGTATTTATAAAAGACGCAAAAAGTGATTATAAAGAATGTATAAAAGAGCAAAAAGGTGCTGTTAAATTACAAAAATTAAAAATTGCTGCTAAGATAAAAGAGGAAATTGAACAAATAAAAGATGACAGAAAAGATGAATTGGAAGAATGTAAGGAAAAACCAGTTAAAGAACGTAAAGTGTGCCGTGAAGAAATAAAAGAAAAATATAATACTATAATTGCTGAGAAAAAGAGCGAAAAGAAAGATACTATTCAACAGAACAAAAATGAAGGATGTATTGAACCAATGAATGATTTAAATGAATTATTAAGCGAATTACAAGAAATTAAAGATGAACAATTACAAGTAAAAGGTTATCAGGAAGCCATTAGAACCCAGTTAAAAGAATTATCAAAAGAATCTGAACACTTACGTGAAATATATGAAGAAGACAAACCCAAATATAAAAAATTACAAAGATCGAATAAGGCTGAATCAAAGAAAATACGTGCTATAAAAGATAAGGTTAAACGTATTGAAGCAATGAGAAAATACCGCACAACAAACTTAAAAGATTTGAAAGAGTTTAAGAACAAAATAACTGCTATGAAAGCACGTTTATCAGCCATTAGAGAAGCTCGTAAATTAATTAAATTACAATTAGGTAAAATAAAATTAACAAAAATATCTCAAAAATTAGCACTCGAAAAACGTTGTAAAATATAAAAATAAGTAAGTATAAATAATATTTTTATTTATTCTAGAAAATATTTATAATCGGTATTATAATTATTTTTATATTCTTTAAAAACTTTTATTGTTTTTGTATTATTATCTATAAAATATTCTCCTTTACATAGCATTTCACGTGCTATTTTTACAGATATATAATCGATTGAACCATCAATTACATTAATTGTACTTGTTTTTTTACAATAGCCACTAACAGAAATAGATGTACTTTCATTTAGATTAGCATTTAGGTTAGGATTAGGATTAGGGTTGATAAAATATTTACAATTTTTACATAGAGGAAACTTATTTTCATTGATTAGAGGTACTTTTACAAAATTTTGTAAATTGGTAGTAGGTTGTGTAGATATTTTAGAGTGAAACATATTAAAGTTTATATATTATAAATAATAAATATAGCTTTATATCAAATGCTTCTTTCTAAACACACTATTGGTAATGTTCGATTATATGATTTAAAAAGCAAAATAAATACAAATTTAATTCGTAGTGATTTTAATAAAATTAAGTACCCTTACAAGAATGTGTCTCGTTTTAAATATATCGATACACATAAAATTATTAAATTAGAAAATAATCAGAATTACCCAGATTTTAAAATGATTCATAGTTCTGGTAGTGAAGAAATGGTTTATTTATCAATGTTATTTTTCATTGAACAAAATAAATTAGAAGTAAATACGGAAATATTATTAGAAGCATTTCATATGAATCCGTATAGTTATAATGACACGGAATGGTTTAATGATAAATCAAATAAAAAAGCTATTTTATGTGTACAAAAAGAAGGTGTTCGAAAATCCATATTTGAATTAACAGATGATATTTTACTTACGAAAGAAGGATTTAAATGGGATATTTTTCCCGGGGAAATGATAATCTTTGATTCAGATAAAGTGAATCAACGTTATTCAAAAAATGAATTCGAAAATGAAGATGGGTTTCAAGATTTACTAATTATAAAATCAACATAGATTTATTTAGTAAATGCGTGTGGAGCATAGATACCTTGCGAAAAGACAGCTGCTGTTCCGAGACCCATAAATATAATTGTATTAACCCAAGAAAGAACCGTTTTTCCAAAAAATTTCCAATTAACTCCCTCCATTCCTTCGATTAATCCAACACCCATAATACCACCTGTAATACATTGAGAGGATGATGTAGGAAGACCGTATTGTGACGCGATCATTATAACAAATGATGTAGCTAATTCAGCTGAAAATCCTCGTGTTGCTGTAATTTTTGATAATTTAATACCTACAGCTTGTGTTACTTTATAACCGTACGTTGCCAAACCAATAACCAGACCAGTCGCACCTATAATAATAATCCAAATAGGTGATGATACAGATGTTTGTATTTTATTGGTATTTACAATATCCCATATAGCAGATAATGGTCCAGCCATATATCCTACTTCAGCAGCACCGTGTGCGAAAATTACACATATAGCTGAGAATACTTGTAGATATTTAAATACGTTTTCAGTTTTCGGATCAAATACCTCTGCGTTTTGATGTATTTCTGCGATTGTTACATCTTCGTCAATTATTTTATGAATATCTTGGTTAACTCCTTTCAGTAATACCATACTATTCTGTTTTGAAGATTCGGTTTCGATGATTACTTCTTCGACGACAGGGATTAACTCTTGTTTTTCGATATGACGTTTTAATAAGGGAACGCCTACAATTCCTGTTAGTAAACTAGATCCACATGCTATAATACTTGTAACCCATAATGTTTTTTGATCAGACCAATTATCATTTCCTTGGAGAGATTTTTTAGCACCTTTTGTAAATACAAAATAGATATTAACCCATGTTGTTAATAAAACCAGTGGAGGCATAACATAATAGGATAGTTGATACGAATTAGGGCGTCTTAAAATAAGTGAACGCGTTGACCAAAAAATAAATGCGGATGTAGCGCCCGTTAAAATTGGAGATACAAACCATGACAGTGCGATAGGTAAAAAACCTTTATATGGGGGAAATGATTTAGGGTCAGATTTAATCCAAAGAACACCATTCTTTCCACCATATACGAGAGAGAATCCAATAATACCACCTATAATTGAATGGGTGGATGATACATTTAATCCATAATAAGATGTGCTTGCTAACCAAACGGTACCAATAACTAAATTACACATCATACCATAAGCATATACCATTGGATTACTTTTAAACACAGCGATATCAGCAATTCCTCCAGCAATTGTATCAATCGATACACGTCCTAACACGAGCGCGCCTGTAAATTCAAAAATTGCTGCTAAAATAACAGCTTGTTTCATTGTAAGTGTTTTAGCACCAACAGAAGTACCAAAAGCATTACCTACATCATTTGCTCCGGTACCCCAACCAAAACCAAATGCGCCGATTGTACCTACAATGAAAATCCATAGATATTCTGATAACATTCTTTCTTAACTGTGTATATATATTAATTGAGATATCCTTATATACAATGTAAATAAAAACTTGAAATTTAATTATTAACTAATTTAATTACAATAATAAAGATGAGAGGTATTTACGTATTGGATTTAGATAATGGTAATATTTTAATAAATATATCTGATTCAATTCAAGATGCTGAATTACAAGCAGCTGTGCTTTTACGAAAATATGAATCTTCGGCTAATTTCGATGGATCCTATCATTATTATCCAATTCTTAAAAATGAACAGGAATCCGCAGCCGAAAAACGTATTTATATTATGATTGCTAAAAAATATGGATTAAATTGTATTATGGCACGTTCAGAATTACTAGAATCAATTGGCAAGGGTACATGGGGTCCTGATATGGAAATACGACGTATATTAAATGTAGCATCGAGTGGTTCATTTCAGCCATCCTCGATTGAAAATGAAAAAGAGCAATTTCCCATATCAATTTAGTAAGTTAAAGCATATATAATCCTTTTTGTTAAGTTTTGATTTTAAAACTATTTAAAAATAAAAATAAACCTTTTAAGTTTTTTATAAGATTTTTTAATTTGAGTAAGCTAATCCACCCATACCAGACATGACGCGGAGAACGTTGTAAGATAAGGCGTATACGCGGATCTTGGCTGTGCCGGATAGACCACTGTGTCCAATGTTTAGGACGGCAGAGTCAATGCGGGACATGTTTAAGGTGCCAGAGGGTTGATGCTCTTCGGGTTTTAAGGCGAAGGAGTATACGTTGATACCCTCGTTGGTGGGGATGTTCTCGTGATGTTGGTAAGGTTGAACTAAGTTGAAGTAGTCACCGGCACGTTCGGCGAATCTATCATGACCGTTGAGTTGGAGTTTGGCGGTTGTGCATAGATTGACACCAGTGGTTTCAGCGGCGTTATCAGTGAAGTTGAACCAGTCGTTGGAAGATGTACCAACAACGGCGTCACGTTGGATAACCCAGACAAGTTCCTTAACGGGGTGGTTGAAGTTTAACTTGACTTTGGAAGCAACGGCGCTGGATTGAACAGATTCATCACCTGTGAATTGAAGTTGTTCAATGAGGTATTCGTGGCTTAGTTGGGCGAATCTGCGGCGTTCATCAGTGTCTAAGAAGATGTAATCAACCCATAGAGAGGCGGAAGCGAGGGAATCGCCAGAGCCTTGGGCGGATACACCGTTGCCAATGGGGGCGTTCATCTCGGCTTGGCTGCGGAATTCAAGGTTTACCTTAACTTCGTGGTATTGGAGAGCAATTAAAGGTAAGGCAAGTCCTGGGTTGCGGCAGAACCAGAATTCAAGGGGAACGTATAAAGTGGCGGCGGTGGCAATTGGGATATCGGCACCAACCATCTTTTTGTAACCGTCACGTTTACCTGTGGGTAAAGAGAGTTCGTTCCAGATGTACATCCAGTCACCGTATTGTTTGTCAATGCGTTGACCACCGATTTCAAGTTCAACGTTCTTGACAAGGACTAAACCAGCGTAGTCAGTGTATTTCTCACCAGCACCTAGAGCGGGAAGAGCCACTTGTAGGTACATGCGATGGATGAGATCACCATTGCGGCTGATTTGGCATGTGACACGGCGACCGAAGTCAGCGGCACCGTTGAATGTTTGTTCAATGGCTTCCATGCTGAAGTTGGTGTGGCGTCTGTAAATCACTTTGAAGAAAGTAATTTGGGGGTTGCCGGTTAAGTAAACGTCTTGTGCGCCGTAAGCTACGAGTTGTAAAAGTCCTCCGCCCATTTCTTTGGATACTATTAACAAAGAAAAAAATTAAAATAAAATTTTTGTGTAAAAATAAGTACATATTGTTTTACCATTAGGCTTCTAGTTAGAGTAAGCTAATCCGCCCATGCCAGACATTACACGTAAGACGTTGTAAGATAAGGCGTATACGCGGCATCTGGTGGCAGAGGCAACGGTTGTTAAGTTTAGAACAGCGGAGTCAATGCGGGACATGTTTAATGTACCAGATGGTTGATGTTCCTCGGGTTTTAAGGCGAAGGAGTACACGTTGATGCCAGGGTTGGTGGGGATGTTTTCGTGATGTTGGTAGGGTTGAACTTTGTTGAAGTATTTGCCCTCGCGTTCAGCGAATCTATCGTGACCATTGAGTTGGAGTTTGGCAGCAGAGCATAAGTTAGCGCCGTTTCTGGTGTAGTCAGTGCCGTTGGTGTCGTAGTTGCCGAAGTAAGAACCGGCGGCTTCTTGCATGACCCATACAAGTTCCTTGACGGGGTGGTTGAAGTTTAGCTTGATCTTGTTGGCTCCAGTGCTGACGGTTTCCTCACCAGTGTATTGGACTTGTTCAATTAAGTATTCGTGGCTTAATTGAGCGAAGCGGCGACGCTCATCGGTATCTAAGAAGACGTAGTCAACCCATAGAGAGGTGGTGCCCATGGTACCGGCAGTGATACCGGCATTGGCAGCGCTCTCGAATTCAAGGTTAACCTTAACTTCGTGGTATTGAAGGGCGATGAGGGGTAAGGCAAGTCCTGGGTTGCGGCAGAACCAGAATTCAAGGGGAACGTATAGGGTGGTGGTGGTGGTTGTAACGGCATCGGCACCAACCATGTTCTTGTAACCGGCAAGTTTGCCAGCGGGGAGAGAGAGTTCGTTCCAGATGTACATCCAGTCACCGTATTGTTTGTCAATGCGTTGACCACCGATTTCAAGCTCTACGTTTTTAACGAGGGCTAGACCGGCGTAGGCACCAGCAGCCCATGTAGCACCAGTGACGGAAGCTTGTAGGTACATGCGGTGAATGAGATCACCGTTGCGGCTGATTTGGCATGTAACGCGGCGACTGAAGTCGGCAACACCGTTGAATGTTTGTTCAATGGATTCCATGCTGAAGTTGGTGTGGCGTCTGTAAATCACTTTGAAGAAAGTAATTTGGGGGTTGCCGGTTAAGTAAACGTCTTGTGCGCCGTAAGCTACGAGTTGTAAAAGTCCTCCGCCCATTTCTTTGGATACTATTAACAGAGAAAAAAAATATATTGGAAAAAAACGTATTTATTGATTTAAACATTCCTAAATTCACAAAACATAGAGATAATGTTTAAAGAAAAGACTTCCAAGAAACGTTCTATTTTAAATGAAGTACATAAAAAAGATTCGTCTACTCTTGATGAAAAACATAAGCAAATGATACAAACAATTCAAGATAATATTATACATAAAGATACGTTAAGTAAAAGGCATAATGAGTATCAATCTAAATTATTAAAATGGAAACAACAAATTCAAGATTTGTATAATGAACAAAAGCAAGATACACCGGAATATATGATTGCCTGGGATAGTAACCTATATTATTCTGATAAATTACGTACCATTAAACGTGAATTAATAATTTTAAATGATGAAACAAAAGAAATAGAATATTATGAAAAGACCGGTACAATATTATTCAATTATTATGAATTAATTACAAAACAAGAATCAATAATAAATCAAGGAGCCCAACAAGCAACCTCAGGAACAGTCGCATTACCTTCCGTTAAACATCGTAAAAAACAATTACCGACAAATCAAAAAAATATTTTAGATGCCTTTCATATTTATAATAATCAACCAAATATTGAAACCGAATTATCTTGTCAAACTGTATTAGAAACACCAGAATGCCCTCATAAAGACAAGATGAGTTTAGTAAATGATTATCTTTTAGCGATTGATTGTGATCATGTAAAACATATTAACGATACTATAATAAATGATTGTGCCAGTTGTAAAATACCATTAAATTGTATGATTCAGGAAGGCATTATGATATGTCCAATGTGTGGATATCAAGAATTATTATTGGTTGAACAAAATCGCCCCATTTATCGTCAATCAAATAAAGAGGCGTCTCATTGTACGTATAAAAGAATCAATCATTTCAATGAATGGATCAGTCAAATTCAAGGAAAAGAAAGTACGGATATTCCTGAAGAAATTTTCGAAAAGATAGTGAATGAAATTAAGAAAGAAAAGATTAAAGACCTTTCGAAGCTGTCGTATAATAAAATGCGAGAAATTCTAAAAAAATTACACAGTAATAAATATTACGAACATATATATTATATTATTTATCGATTAAACGGCATTCCAGCGCCAAATTTTTCACCGGATTTGGAGGAAAAACTTCGTAATATGTTTAAAGAAATCCAGGTACCCTTTTTAAAATATTGTCCACCAAATCGTAAGAACTTTTTATCGTATAGTTATGTTTTATATAAGTTTTGTCAATTACTTGAAAAAGATGAATATTTAAAATATTTTTCGCTTCTAAAGAGTCGTGAAAAGCTTCATGTTCAGGATCAGATATGGAAAAATATATGTGATGATGTATTCTGGGAATTCATCCAATCGATTTGATTTGATTTGAATATAGATTCAAAATAGAAAAAATAAATGGTAACTATCTTATCCGTTCCGTTATGTTATGTTATATTAACAGATGATTAAGGGAATCCGACAAGTTTGAAGCCAAGACCTAAACCAGCGCCTTGACGAGTGGAGGCACTGATGGAGGGGGCAACAAGATCTAGGATAGAGAACATAGCCGCAGCGGTTAAACCGAGGAGGATGATTTTATCCATGGATAGGGGTTTGTCGGGTAGGATGGCGGCAACAATACCTACAACTAAACCTTCAATGAGGTATTTGACGATGCGAGTGAACATTTCTTGATAATCGAAAGTATATTCCATGAGATTCTTTTATATTTTAAGAAAAGAAAAAATTTATTTAAACAGAGTTTTTATAATAAACATTATATGACTCAACAAACTGTATCAACCAAAGAAGTTGATTACCTCGACGAAGACAAAGCCATTCGCGGACAAAACTATGTATGTTTATCTTTCCTTTCCCCTGAAGAAATTCTAAAGGAAAAAGAGGTTTACTATTTTGAAAAATACCTAGCTAATTTTTCGAGAGATCTAGATCAATTACTTCAAGGTATTGCTGAAAAATACAAGGATGAAAGTGACGCCGTTAAAATCATCCGTGAAAACAACAACCATCTGTTCAAAGGTGATGAACTTCAAGAACATTACCGTTTCTTCAAACGCACAAATGAAGAATCCATTGAACGTGAATTCCTTGAAAAGAATGATTTTAGAACTTCAGTAAGAGGTATCAAAGTGCGTGGTGTTTTTGAAACACTAAAAGAGGCACAAGTTCGCGCAGAGCTTCTTCGTCGTATGGGAGACACTAAGTTTGATATTTTCGTAGGACAAGTCGGTGTATGGTGCCCTTGGTCTCCCAATCCCGAAGACATTCAAGAACAAGAGTATGCTGAAACTCAACTAAACACCCTCATGAAACAATACAAGAACAACATGACACAAAAAGATGAATTCTATGAATTGCGCAAACAAGAAAAGATGGCAGATGCTCAAAAAAAATTACAAGAAAGTCTCGCTAAAAAAGATCCCCTAACTGAACGTAAAGAAGCGGAAGCCGCGGCCGCAGCAGCAACTGAGATCGACCCTCCTGTAAACCCAACCATTGAAGAAATGGACACTGACCCAGTTAAACCTGAATAAAAAACGTATAGTCTCATAGTAGATAATACATAATGAAAGCAGTGGCGGTATTTTTATTATTTATAGGAATGTTTTTGGTTGTTCAAGGATATTACCAACAGTCATCTAAATGTCCTACACCAACCGTTGAAGTAAAATATATACCTCGCAGCTTATATGATGAACAATTAAGCGATGAAAAGAAATTACAGGTACACTTTAAGAGTTTATTCGAAGAGGTTACCCCTTGGATTTTAACACGTCAATAATAATTATAAAAAGAGTCGTTTATTTTTTTAAGATAAAATAAGATTTTGTATTGTATAAGAAGAATGCTAAACGGATTTTATTTAGATTTTATATCACATGTTCAAACAAACAAGGTACCATTAGATGTTGTTTCTAAAAAATATGAAATATGGAAAGAAGATCAAATGCAAAAAACAAGAGAAATAAATGATCGCATAACAAATTATAATTCAACAATTTTACAAGCACAAACCGATTATGATACATATTATAAGCAAGAATATTTAGATAAAATTAAAGAATTTAAATCACATTTTAAGAAAAGTTCCATATCTAAAAGACAGGCAGCTTTGGATGAATGGATTAATTACCATAATGAAAAAATAGTAGAATTTGATCAAATGGAAAAACCAACAATTTATACATCTAAGTACAAAGAATATTCTATCCAATAAAGTTAGAATCAATCATGGCTAAATTTGTATTTCATTGGGGTGCTTTTATTGTAGCGTTAGCTATTGGTATGTTATTCGTATATGTTCGCATTCCTACACCAAAAATTGTAATTAAATACCCTAACCCAGAAAATGCCGGTAAAGTCGTTTATAAAGATGAGGCAGATAACTGTTATACTTATAACGCATCTAAAACAGAATGTCCCGCAAAAGAATCAGACAAAGAAGCTCAACCTGTATCTATTTAAAATATCATAAAGATATAGAGAATTCGATTCACAATGGGCTTATTACCAAATGTTACAACACTTACAGATCGTTTATTTTATCAACCAGCGGGTCAAATGTTTGTATCTGCATTATTTGGTGTAGCATTAGCTTTAACATTTCAAAAAGTATGTAAAGATCGTAAATGTATTATGATTCAAGCTCCAGATATTAATCAAATGACATCTAAAGTGTATGATTTCCAAGGCGAATGTTATCGTTATAAAACAAAATCGGTGAAATGCCCAACAGATAATACACCTATTATTTCTTAAATTAAGCGTTTAAAATCATTTTATTTTTATATCGTACGTAAATAACGACAAATGTCTAGCACACCTATTTCAAAACTACCTATCAATAACCCGAATTTACAAATTACTGGAGATTCTCAAGAAGATGATCCAGAAGTTCAAGCAGTGCTTCAGGAAGTAAACGAACAACAACAACATCATCAAGCACAGCCTGTATATCGTCCAGCTCCCCCTGCTTATCGTCAACCTCAAGCTCCAGTAAATTATAAAGCACCAGCTCATATTGAATCAATGGAACAATCTCAATGGTTAAATTCTGAATTAGCGAAGAAAGCTATCATTGCTGCTATAATTGCTGGAATTATGTTTTATCCAAAAACATTGACATTACTTTATGAAAAGGTGCCTATGATATCAAAATTTGAATCGTATGATTTATTTATTCGTATTGCCTTATTAGCTGTTGTTTTGTATGTTTTAATGTGGAAGTTGAACTTATAATTTCTTTCTAGATATATAAGAGAATGTTCCGTGAATCATTTGTAGATGAAACAACTTCTAAAAGTGTTGTTAGTAAAACATTTATTACAGTATCCATTGTAATTTTAGCTATGATATTTACTTTATTATTTATCTGGAGTTATCAAAAAAGTTATAAATTATTTATAATGATTTTCTCAATTATTATATTTATTTTCGCATTATTAACTGTAATCTTTGTTACGCTAACACGTTCTAAATTAAGTGAATTACAATTTCGCATATATTTAAGTGTAACTGTATTTATGACATTAATGTCCCTTATTATGATAATATTTTTCACTATATTAGCAGTGGGACATTTAAAAAAAATAAATGAATTGACACCCCAAGCAACAGCATCATATTCTGCTCCCCAATATCAACAACAATATGCCCCGGCTCCTCAAATGGATATGTACAATCAACAAACTCCTTACGGATCTCCTGTTAGACAATCACTTCTTTAATATATAATAAATAATAATTAATAATTAATATATTAAAGATTTTCAGTGATTTCATTTGAATATCCAGGTAATATTTCTAAACCTTGAGCGCCATATACATCTTCACCATAAACGCCTTGAATACCTTTCCACTCTTTTTTATAATTTTCTTCATCAATGATAATATTATTTTGCGCACTACGTAAATGTTCAGGTGTGATATAATCTAACATTTTTTCATCATTTTTATTATTATTATATCCCCATGGAACTTGTAAATTATACATTTTAAGAATAATAGTTATCAGACCAAGTGTTAGAATAAATCCGGTAATGGCATCAATAAATAACATTATAATTATGATTAATGTAGAAAGAATGTAAAGCCATTCTTTTTTAACTAAGAAAGAGACAAATTTAAAATCAACGAGTGATAATACGATTAAAATTATAAGCGCTATTATTCTTAAAAATTGAAACATTGATATATTCTATACAATACATATAAAAAATAGTCCTTATTATAAGTAAAATTAAATATAAATAAGTAATTTAAAAATATTTAAACCTTTTATTTAAAATGGATAACATTATAGTAATAAAATACATTAATGACATGAACTATTATGAATCAAATGAAACGAATGATATTAGTGAAAATCCTGAATATGATGAAAATACTAAAAAATAAATTAATAAAATACTAATAATGAATTTAAAGTTTACAAACGTAATAAGTATAAGAATTTACAAGTTTTTTACTTTTAAAAACTGAAATATTGTTCTAATCTATTTAATACATATAAAAATGGTACTATCCGGAAAAACATATTTATCAAATCGAGGTTATGCGATTGAAAAGAAAGATAATGAAGTATTAATTAATGAACTACAAAAATCATTAACAGTAACACCTAGAGGAATGCAATTATCAAATGACGAAGCAGCCTCTTTTCCTGTGTATAAAGAGAATGATAAAAAAATGTATTTACCAAAATATTATGGTTTAACGAAATTTGGAGTGCCAAATGTAGACCAGCTGAGTGATGGAGAAGATCGTCCAAATTTAATTTTTGAAGGGTCATTACGAGATATTCAAAAGCCTGCTGTTAATGCTTTTTTAGATGCTGTTAATGATCCAACTAAACAAGGTGGTCTCCTATCACTTCCATGCGGTTTTGGAAAAACAATTTGCGCTTTATATATTAGTACTGTTTTTAAAAAGAAGACCCTTATTATTTGCCATACTAATTTTCTAATTGATCAATGGATTGAACGCATTCAGCAGTACATTCCAACCGCGAATATTGGTAAAATTAAACAAAAACTATGTGAAATTGAGGGAAAAGATATTGTAATTGCGAGTCTTCAAAGTCTAGCTATGCGTGATTATGATAATAAATTATTTAAAACATTTGGTTTAGTGACATTGGACGAATGTTTTCCATATAGCCAGCCAATTTTAACAAATAAAGGATTTATTCCAATTGGACAGCTGTATGATACATGGATATCAGATGATAATATGCCTTTAATATTATCATATAATGAAAATACACATAACTTTGAATGGAAAGAGTTAATGTATGCTTGGAAAAATATATATAAAGAATCTCTTATTAAAATCACTTTTAAAGATTTAAATGATAATACGTTACATTCAATTGAATGTACCCCAGATCATCTTTTACTTGTAGCTACAAATGAATGGAAAGAAGCAAAGAAACTTAATATTGGAGATAGAATGACATCATGTATAAAAGATATGATTGTTGAAACAATTGAATATGTAAATTCAAATGATTTAATAGATTCTAATCATGTTTATGATATTGAAGTAAAAGATAATCATAATTTTATATGTAATTATATTATCGCACATAATTGTCATCATTTAGGTGCTGAAGTATTTAGTCGTTGTTTACCTATTGTAACATGTAAAAGAATGCTAGGACTTTCAGCGACGTTAAAACGTAAAGATGGTCTCAGTAAGGTATTTGAATGGTATCTTGGAAAGCCGGTTTATACAGTTAAACGAAAGGATAGTGATGTAATTATTCATGTTGAACGTTATTATGATCCAAAACCAGATTACTGTACAGAACAAACACTATGGCGAGGACCAAAGTTAGGAAAACAATTAAATATAGCTAAAATGATAAACCAAGTATGTGACTATCTACCACGTAATAAAAGAATGGTAACAGTTTTAAAAGAAATTTTAATAAAAGAACCGAATCGTAAGGTACTTGTTCTAAGTGAACGTAGAAATCATTTACAAGAATTAGAAAATCTATTAAGATTGGAAGGATATAAATCAATTGGTTATTACGTAGGAGGTATGAATAAAGAACAATTGGATAAAGGAACGCTTGAAGATATTATTTTAGCAACCTTTCAACTTGCGAGTGAGGCAATGGATATTCCTAAATTGAATACGCTACTTCTAGGTTCACCAGTGTCATCCGTTGAACAACCGGTTGGACGTATTCAACGTAAGAAAAAAGAAGAACGTGATTACATTCCATTGGTTATTGATTTCATAGATGAATTCTCATTGTTTGAACGTCAAGGGGCTAAACGTCTAGCCTTTTATAAAAAGAATGGATATGATATTCAAGATGTTACTCAAGAAATCAAACAAAATATTACAAAAGAATGTAAATATAAATTTATCATTGATGAAGATGATAACTAGAATTAAAATTTGCGGGGATTAATATTAATTTTATTATACAATAAACGTAATTGTACAGGTTCTAAATGTTCAAGCCATTGATAAACTTCATCCCATGTCATTGTATCTGGCATATCTAAAGTAGGTAAAAATGGAATGGGTGTATTAAAACATAGAGTCCATTTTTCACTTAATTCTCCTTGGGTTAATGTACCTTGGTCATGTAGATTTATTATATTTTGTTGAAGACATGTTTTGGGTGTTCTAAAATTCCAATAATAATAATAATAAATATGTTCACGGTATTCTTGAAGTTCTTTATCAATACGCTTTTTAAATGCTTCTGGTATCATATTTAAATTTAAATATAATTATTGCTTTAACTTATTTTAATAAGATTTGGATACTTTTAAATTTATACTTCCCTTTTTATTTTTACGAATAAGATTTGGATCGTAATCTTGATCATCGTATTCTTCTTCATGACGATTACCACCCATCGATTGTTTTTCTTGTTCAAGAGCTTGCATATCCCATAACTCGGGTGAACATACTTGAAAACTTGTATGGTCTACAGCTTTATACCAATACACTTGATCATCAATTTTATTACTTTGTACCTTATTATCAATTACTAGACACTCGTAGTTTTGTGTGGTGGCATCCATGATTTGATTAAATACTTCAAAACTATGAAACATACCTGCGTATTGTTTATAAATACGTTCTCGTTGTGTAATTTGATTTTCACGAAGAATAAAAACATAATCAACGTTCGCACGTAAATGTGGAGGAATACCTAATGGATACTGCATAGTAATCATAAATAATGTTTTAACATGCCGTCCATTCATAAATAAAAAGCGAATATTTACATCATTGGGCCAAGTTTTATCGTATAAACAATCATCTAAAATTAAAAAAGCACGAGGATCTAAGTCACTGCGACTATACTTCTTTTTTTCCATTGAATATTGATCTGTAATTTTGCTTTGACGTTCAACAAATTTTTTAATAACAGCTGGATCATATTCATCGTATATTAACATACCTGGTACAAATTCTTCGAAGAAATGATTCGCACGTTCTGTAGGTGATATAACTACGCCAACAGGAAGATTTCGAAAATTATGCATTAAATCTTTTACTAAAAAACTTTTTCCAGTATTACGTTTTCCAATAAATAAAATAACACTATCGTCTTTAATATTACGAATATCGAACTGTCTTAGCTTTAGTTTCATCTTTATAACCTAATACAATTTTTTTTAAGATTTATAAACGAAGACTTACTAAAAATCAGGTAATCCAACGTAAATATCTTCATTCATTTTACTTAAGTATGTTTTTTCCATTGTATATTCAGAAGCTCCCCCTTTTATTTTTAAATCCCCTGTTTCTTTCCAAAAAAAATGAAATAGAATAGTCACAATTATTAAAATGAAAAAGAATAGCGCTATTTTGCTACCAGTGCTAGTTGGCATTTTACGAGATTGTTTAACACGTTGATCTTCAATATATTGAAGAAGTAAAAAGAGTATAACCGCTACAACGATAATTAAGTAATACATGTCTGTTTATTTATATTAGGAAAATGCTTATTACTTAAAAAACGCAGTGTTTATTTAGTTTAAAAGAATGAATGTTTTGGACGTAATGATTTCTTTTTATTTTTAATTAATTCATGAATATAAATAAGTTTTTTCTTAGGAGTTTTTTCTGTTGATTCTTCATAGATAGTTACGGGTTCAATGTTTAATGCTGTTTTGTTAAAAGGCTTTTCTAACACAAGGATATTATTTTTACCAATATCATCTTTTCTAACATCATTTATTGTATCATCATTTGTAATATCATATTTTTCAAATAGATCGATTTCTTTTGAATTTGTATTGCGATCTAAAATAATATCAGATGAGATATCTTTTTCTTCTTGGTTAGAAAATGATCTAATTGATGAATCTATAATGGTATCAATTTCAGAGTCGGAATCAGAATCAGAGTGTGATCCTAATCTAGAATCTATTAAATTTTGATTATTATCTTTAAAATTAGAAGTAGCAGTTTCAGAAAGAGCCTCTTTAATTACATGTTGAATTTCAATAATATCTTCATCTAAATGTTTAGTTTCATCATCCTTAATATTTTTTATATTTTCATTATCATTAATGCTTTCTGAATCGTTATTATTTTTAATGCTTTCTTTATCTTCAACACTTTCTTCTGAATCCTCAATGCTTTCTGAATCTTTATCATCCTTAACGCTTTCTGTATCTTCAATACTTTCTGAATCTTTATCATCCTTAATGCTTTCTGTATCTTCAATACTTTCTTTATTATTTAAATTCTTAATAGTGTCTATTTTAGCATAACTATCTTCAGATTCGGCATCAGATTCGGCATCAGATTCATGTTCAGATTCATCATCAGATTCATGTTCAGATTCAGCATCAGATTCGGGTTCAGATCCAGACGCAGGTTCAGATCCAGACGCAGGTTCAGATTCGGATTCGGATTCGGATTCAGATTGTTCTAAAAGATCAGAACTCGACATTTGTTGAACCATTAATTCAATTGGTAAAGTATCACGGATAACGCTACGAATTTTACGACGAATAATAAGTTCAAACTGATATAAATGATTTTGTTGTTCAACCGATTTTACTTGATGATAAAATAAAAAGGGACGCTTCCAAATATCACGAGCAATATGAATTAGTAATCTATGATAAAATGTCTCCGCATCAGGTACTTTAATTTTAATTTTATTACGATTTTCTTCAGGTAAGCCAAGCAATACTAATTTAACAGACAATATATAAACAGTTTTTAAAAGTTCAGGAAAATAGTTACATTTAGAAGCTTTAATAAAATCTTTATAGCTACTTTCAACCTTCAGTTGATTCCATTCAGGAATTTTAGCAAGGTCTTTTTGAAAAGTTTTTAGAATACCATGCTGAGAAGCTTCTTTTGAAGATAAATTTCCTTGATAAATTGATTTATATAATTTATAAATGGGTTCATAAATAAGATCAAAAATATGATCCATATATTCCTCTTTTTGTTCACGAATGAGTTTTATAGATTTAGACATTCCTTGATTTTCAAGAAGGTAATAAAAGAAGCTGAATAAACGTATGGTTATTATTTTTTTCAATTACTAATGTAATGAACCCAATATCACTATTAAGATTAACATTTTATGTTACTTATGTATTTTTAATAACAACAGGATCGGTTACTTTCATTGAAGCATTAACTTCAAAAGTACCTGAGGTTCGTCACATTTTAAATATTGAAACAGTTATATCGATTGTTGCCGGATTTTTCTATTCTCAATTTGTGACTGGACTTTCGAGTACACCTAATTTTGCTGTAATGACACAAACACGCTACTTAGATTGGTCAATTACAACACCCTTTATGTTATTGTCCTTATGTTTAGCTTTAGGGTTTAACATTAAAAAGAAACTACATTTATCTGTATTTTTATCGATAATCGCAATGAATTATGGAATGTTAATTCTCGGATATTTGGGCGAAACCAATCGTCTTGATAAACGCATTGCCGTAATAATAAGTTTCGCATTTTTCATTGCGATGTATGCCATTGTATACGCGACATTTGTTCTTGGATATAATAATACAGCGAATCAAGTTATTTTCACTATATTCGTTATCGTATGGTCGATGTATGGTTTTGTCTATTTTAATAAAGATGAAACAAAGAATATCGCTTATAATATTCTAGATTTGATCGCAAAATGTTTTACAGGTATATTCTTTTGGCTATACTTCTCTAAAATAATTACAGTATGATTATTTTAGGTTAAATACAATATGATATTAATATATAAATATGTTGAATCGCCAATATAATCAATCTTTAAGAAATGCCAAGGAATATTTAAATCCTGTAAAACTTGGCAAAATCCCTACGAATCTAAAGGGGATTTATATTCAAAATGGTCCAGGTGAATTTAATCGTTGGGGTACACAAACACATCCATTTGATGGAGATGGATATATACGAAAAATAGAATTTAAAGAAGGTAATGCTTATTTTCAAGGGCGTTATGTCGATACTTGGCAGCGTAAATTAGAAAATTTTTGTAATGTACGTCTTTTCACAGGAGCTTTTGGATCCGCACCTAAATTTTGTTTATTAAAAAACCCCGTAAATACAAATGCTATATTATTAGATGAGAACCGCATTGCCGCGTCAAGTGAAATGGGTCGCACCTATTTATTAGATGTAAATACATTAAAAACGATTGGGTTACATTCTCAAGATATTTCAGCCCATACACATGAAGGTGTATCAGTTAAACGTAATTATTTAGGAAATGAATCTACCCAACTCATTTTTACTGAAAATAATATTAATTCTACAATTTATATTCCAAATTTCATTTATTTTCATGATTTTGCGGTTACCAATGATTATTATTTATTCTTTGATCATTGTTTATCCATGAATTTATTAAATGGTTACCGTTATGGTTGGGTAAATGGTTTATCTTCATTAAATCAACCGACTGTATTATATTTGGTTCACAAGACAACCCATTTAATTCAGAAAATAACTATTCCAGAAGTAGTAGGTTTTTCGTATCATTTCTTATGTAGTTGTCAAACAAAAAATAGCATCGAGTTATTTTATACATTATATCCAGCCTTTTTTAGTTTACCGAGCGAGGATTTCCCTGGAAAAATCTATAAAACGACTCTTTATTTATGTAACTTTTCCCAAAAAACAGAATGTATTCAAAACGAATGGTTCGAATTTCCGAAATATGATAAGATAACGAAAGAATGTTTTGGAATATTTCCTAAAAAAAGCAGTCTAGGATTGTATAATATTAATACAAATAATATATTTTATACAGATGAACCTGGTAAGATTTGGAATGAACCATTTTTTGATTCGAATTATTTAATGTCATTGGTATTTGATATTGATAAAAATAAAACGGATCTATATATATTTGATCGCTCTAAACTATTCAGAGATCCTATTATCATTCCTCTGCCAAGCGATATTCCAATGGGCTTTCATGGAAATTTTAGTGTTTAAAAATTGATTTAAATATAATCGTAATTATTGATTTAATTAATATTATCATGTGGCTTATTATGGGATTTCGTGATAACGCCTATTGTGATACTCTTGAACCATTTTTTGTAGGTGTCTTTTCTGAACATCATGTTGCAGTTGAAACTTGTAAGCTTTTGAACACAGAGAAAAAAGATAATGCATTTTATGACGTGATAACAATTCAAGCTAACAAAGTCTATGATTATGAATGGAATATAATGAATGGAGTAGAATAAATGACGTAGGTATCTTATTAGAATTAGAAATACTGCAAAAAAAGAAGAATTTTAATTTTTAATAAAATATATGAAATTAAAATTTGTATTATTATCAATTATTAGTTTACTATATACAGCCTGTGTATTATTTAGTTCCAATAAATCTTTCATTGAATTACCTTTATCATCAAAAGCATCATTATAATCAATATCCCATTCCCAAATATTATGATTATAGTTAAGAAAGTAAATAGGTAATAATATATGAATTGGATAATACATTTCTGGTTTTGTATGTTTCATTGAAATAATAACATATGGATATTTTAGATTCATTTTTCTATTTATTTAGATTTATTTTTAAATAGGGTTTACTGATAAATTATAAGGGTTATTACGAAGATTGCTCATGAGAGTAGGGTCTAAACGATCAGTTTGTTCAACTAAGCAAGCACCTTGAGGTGTTTTAGTAACTTCGCATTGTTCAATTGCCTGGGCAGTATTTTGGTAAACCTTAGTAATATTGTTGTTTTCGCGTTGTGTAATATAATCGCTGTTGAGTTTCTTAATTTCCATATCAACCGCGTCTTTATTAATATTGGTAAAGGCACCACCCGCACCAGGTGTATTTCCACTTTTAATGTTCATCATTTCACGTGTACCATCAATTTCAGCATTGTATTCTGCGTCATATACACGCGCTTGTTCACCTACACCACCTCCAGCTGTACCGACGTAGTCATTATCACTAACAAATTGTTTTTGTGTATCATAAACTTGAACTTCGATATGAGAATAAGCACCACGACGACCTGTCATATCACCACTTATATAACCCACTTGATTGTTGTTATCGGATGTTGTTTCACGAACTGTTTTACGAGCAACTTCTTCTGGGTCATATACAAATGCTTTGTAGCGATGAGAACCTACATTACGAACAGTATCTTCTTTATCCATTGTTTGACGAATAGTTGTTTTAGCTTGATCTTCACCTTGTACAGGAACTCCGTTTGGTCCACGAGGATTCATAATGGTTGTGTCGTGAATAGTAGTTTCTTTGATAGTAGTTCTCATAGCATGTGTAACAGGGTCATAAGTCGTGGGTTTTTCAGGAATTTGTACTTGTAAATTACCAAATGTACGTGGGGCATCTACGAAATATTCTTTGGTGGTTCTTTTTAAGATATCCATGAAAGGCGCGGCAATTGCCTTTACAACCGATGTTAAATTCGATACAACTGTACGTTGTTGTGTTACATCACGTTCATTGGCATATACAACAACACTCGATTTACCATAATCGTCGCTATCACCTTTTCCTGGTTGAGAACTGACCGCATAAGCGTTACCTTTATATTCAACGTTACCATCCACACGGGCTGTAGGTTTAATGACCATTTCAGGACGTCCAGTTTCACGAATGGTCGCACCAGTAGTTTTTAGCCATTGGTCTTCAGTTTGTTCAAAGAATGTATCTGGGCGTTGTTTTGCGACCTCAGCTTGAAGACCTCTGGAGCCACCCGTTTGACTTTTTTGAGGTCCTTGGAATGGTATTTCATATGTTACTTTAGGACGAGAAAGTGGACGTAATTCATCCACTGTTTTTTCACGGGCGTAATCAAGGGTACGAGATTGTTGAAAGCCTCCTTCACTGACGTTATTGAAACCCATATTTAAACCAGGTCCAACACGAACTTGTTCGATAGGGAAATCATTGTTACGACGAATAGGGGCTTCAATATGTTTCATGTAATAATCAACACTGTTTTTCATACCACATACGTTTCCCATATTTTCAACCGGTTGAAAGAAACATTCAACTTCTTGTTTATTCTTAAAACGTTCACCTCTTCCAGTTGAGTTTTCAAGATAAGAAGAACCCGCAAATGGATCAATGTTTTGTTTAACTTCACCACGGAAATAAGGTTGCATATTATTATGTTTAAATTGTTCAACAGGAACTGAATTACCTGTCATTGATTCAACATATTGTTCACCCATCTGACGAGGTACATTTTCCATGGGAATATCTTTTGAAATAGGTGTGAACATATCCGCGTAAGCAGGACGAGGAACTACACCAGTTTCTGTAGGGGTTTGAGATTGATTCCACATATCAGTTCCTAGTTGGAACTCTTCTTGACGAACTTGATTCCAATAATCTGAATTATATAAGTTTTTCATAGATGGTAAATCATTCTGCGAAACGGGTTTATTTTGAATTGGACTAAACGTATTACGCTCTTGTGAAAGAGCATATCCTAAACCGGTTAAGGCGGCGGATGCATAAGCTTCCATATCTACTCTATTATGATACAAAGGATAAAAAAAGAAATGATCTAAATATTTAGCATGATTTCACGAGGTATTCATATTGAATTGTAATTTTAACATTTCCGCGTTCAATCACTTTGGGTGTATCGAGTTTAACTTTTGTGGCAGTGTATTTAAACTCTTTTTTATCAGAACCTTGAGTCATTTCACGTAAAGTAAATTTGATTTGACGTTTGGTGCCTAATTTTAAAAGGGCGCGACCGGCTTTTCTAGCTGCTTGAGAAGGTGATTGTCCAGTAAAGCGACCACCTTCACCACCTTTAACTGGGGTTGTTTCTACAGTGAATGTACGATCCATAATTGTTCTACTTGTAACTACAGAAAAATATTACATTTGTTGAATGGATTCACAAGATCTCCATGAAACTTGGTTAGGATTTCCAGGTGCTGTAGCTCCGCAAGAAGCGGGTGCTTTCCATTGACGGAACATTGTTTCCATATCTACATTATTGGAAGGAGGCATGATAGGGGTTTCGTCAACTGGGTTGGGAATGCATGGTTTATGGTTATCTTTAGACATAATGCGATTGCTTACTAAATAGTTGAAAGGTACTACAGCTTTTTCTTGAGGATCATAGCATAACCATTCCCAACGATTCCAGCCTGTACCTTTTAATGTGCAGGGAGGATTTGAAAGACGTGTAGATTCTGTAGGAGCCATGCATTTGCGAGGATCTTGTTGACCTTTAGCGGAACATACACCATCTACAGGGGGAGTATATTTACCTGGGTAATATTGTTCTTTGGCACATTGTGTGTTTTTGTAATTGAGTCCTTTAAGTTCGCTATTAACATCAACTGTTGATCCATATTCGCAAAATCCAGGACCCCAATTTTGCCAACGAATGAAAGGATCGTTGGGAATATCACGACCACAGTCTTGGCAATCATTTGCGGGAGTTGCTAACATATACATGCCAGGACCAGTAGATCTACTAAGTTTTTCTTCATAAGAGCATGGATCTTGGCGTAAATTAGTTTTTGACATTTATATCCTTGATATATCTTAACATTTATTTTCTTCTTACTCTTAGTTTACCGCCTCTAATTTCTTGGTTTAATTGTTCTTGAGAACTAGGACTATTCATCATAGGTGCTGGTTGTGGTTGTTGAACTGGTGTAATGATCGAAGGTGCTGGAGCGGCAGCTGGTGCTACAGGTGTAGCGTTATCTGTTTCATCCGAAGATGAGAATAATTTAGATAATACAAACATTATTAATAATACAGATACTAGTAATAAAATAATCCAGCCTACATATTTTAATATTTTCCATAATTGATCATAATTTTTTTCAATAACTGGTTCTATTTTAGGTTCTTCCTTTGGTAGAGAGTAATTTGGAGTATTTGGTGGAATTGCGATATAGCCAAGGGTTGATAAAGCAATCACTTGTTTTTTTCCAGTAATTGTACGTTCGCAATTACTACTTCCTACCATTTTCCAATTAGGAGGGCATGCTTCAGCGGTACATTTTAGATAATTACTATAACTTGGCAATGCGGTTTGTTTATAACCGGTCGCACATCCACTTGCGTATTTGAAATTACGTTGAACCAATGAAGCATTACTTGTATATTCGGCAAATTTGTATCCATCGTATAATGTTTCTGTAGTACATTTCATTGTTCCTGTATTGTCTTTATTGTAATCAAAAATACCAGTATTTTCAGGGCATAAACAGTAGCCAATCGGTGGTGTGGTATTTTCAATTGGAATATAAAAAGCATTAGGGTCTTTTAAACAAATTGTATCCGGAGGGAAGTTCATTATTTATTATAAACAAAATTTAACGGCGGCAATGGGGATAATTCATTGGAGGTGGCATTTGAACAGATGGATATGCGAACATTTGGCAGGTTGGTAAGTGATTTTTAGTGGTATCAATTGGAGATGTTTTATCATTGATAATAAAAGGCTCTTGTTCTAAAGGTTTAGCTTTGGAAGTGCTACATTTAGATAACAAACGTGTGATACCAAGAAGTTCACTTTCCATATCTACTAAATTACCTTTTACTTGGGATACAGAAGGACCACCTAATAAACCTAAACGATGATGGCATTTCTCAGGGTGTTCATAACGATCTTCGTTTAAGACATAGCCTAAAATAGATGTATTTCCGCCAAGTTCTCTTGCATAACGACAATGATCGTATGTTAAACGATTAAAGCTCATTTCTAATTATAGATACGATTTAAAAAGAAAATTATTATTTATAATAAATGTCATCAGCTATAGCCAAAATAATTTTAAATCAACCTGTACCGAAACTATGTCGAGATTGTAAGTTTTTTAAAAAAAGTGATATAAGTGTCTTTAAAAAAATAGATAAGATCCAATATGGTGTTTGTACATACCAATATTCATTGGATTTGGTTACTGGTGAAAAGAAATACGATTACGCATCAATCGTACGCCAATATACGTGTAAAGAAACTTTTTATGAAGAAAACGAAAAAACAAATGAGAATGAAGAATCATGGTGGAAATTTTAATGTAAAGTCTTTCCACCGTAACCGCAACGGTTTAGGAATTCTTTGCGACGAACATAATCGCGGGTTGGTTCGCCACCCCATGTCCATGTAGGAACAATATGTGTATGATCTTGAATATCTTGCATACAGTTTACAAGGGGAGTTGGGTGGACAATTTTCTGTTCCATAATTGCTTTTTTGCAAGGAATTTGTCTTCCTTCAATCATACTGTTATTTGTTCCTTGTTGAATGGCTAATTCAGCTCCTGGGTCACTTACACCAGGTTTTAAATTAGGGCAACCTTGGAATAAACGTTCAAATAATTGAACTCTGCAGCGATCACGTGTTAATGTGTTGGGATCTGTGCGGAATTTAGAATCTTCGTCAACTAGGCAATCGTCGGTGTATCCGTAACCAACTTTGGCACGTAAATTGGGATGATCATATTGAAAATCAGGAGAACGTACTTTAGGTGTTTCGCAAGAAACAATTGGTAAATTTTTATATAAATTATAACCATAGATTTGTTCATTTTGAGCATCGCGAGCTTCTCTGGCGCAGCAATCGGTTGAATAATTCTTAGAATCTAAGAAAATACGTTCTTTAGACATCCGGTAATCTCTATACCTTTAAGAATATATTTATTTTTACTAACGCATAATAGGACGATATAAGTTTTGATGACATTCTAATCCATTTCCTTCTTTACATGTGGCTGGTGTACCATAGAGCCATTTAGAGAATCCTTCTTGGTCGTTTGGTATAGTCGTCGAAGGCATGGTATAGAATTCGCGGGCGCCGTAACTTTTCCCCCAAATGTCATTGACATCTTTGAAGACGCGTTCTTTGAAATTAGTTTCTACGCGATCTTTAATTTTATCCAAGTCACAAGCAGATGGACGATTCGCATTATATTTAATATCTACAATGCTAGTGTTCATGAAAGGATTGTCAATCGTAGTACGTGTACATAAACGGTTATCTACAATTTCTAAATCACGTTCTTTTAAAAATGTTTCAGCATATGTTCTATCTCTTTGTTCAAATTGATAAATAACAATAGACATTATTGCTGCGATTAATATAATAAATATATATTTACTGCTTTTTTGAATCAATGCCAAAATAATGGATAAATATAAGAAGAAACGTAATAAAGAATTTAATTTTTCCTCTAGTGACATTTCTTTGAGTGGTAATATTTGATAAAAGTTATCTTTTGTTATAAAAACTAATAAATCATCGTACCAAATTTTTTCTGACATCTTATACTCTACTAAATCGCTTTGATTATTATTTTTCTTTAGAAGCCTTTTCACGAATTTTTTGTTTTAAATGTTCAGACATCTTATTTTTACGTGAAGCACTGTTCATACGAGAACTGGCAGCACTTTTTTGTGCGCCATTCATACCCATTCCTTTCATCATATTACTGGGATCTAAACCCATTTTTTGAAGTTGACTTAACATATTACCAAGTCCTCCCATATTTTTTCCGATATCACCTGGTAACATTCCTGGAAGTTTACTCGCAAGTCCAAAAGCATCCTCTAGTAATTTTTCTTGTTGAATTTCACCGGATGCTAATTTTGATAACATTTTTGTGCTTACAGAACTAATAAGTTTTCCAAATCCACTGTTAGGGTTTTGTAGGGATCCTAATATATCAAGGCTTTCATTTTGGAAAGATTGTTGAAGTTCCTCGACATTAATATCACTCATAATTTCTTTAGCTAGCTTACCAAGTGTGGTCGATTCCAAATCTTTTAATTCATTTTCAAATAAATTAGATGTACGACTGCTATGAAGTTTTTTAATTTTCATGAGATGCTCTTTGACGTATTCTGATTCGATGACTTTAATTTTTTCTTCAAAATCTTTATTTGTTAAAAATTTTAAAGATTCGACTACATTATCCACATCTAAATCAGGTTGACGGAACAAATTTAGAATCATTAAATAATGATGTAATGTATATTTATCGGTAAATAATTCCTTGACCCATAAATAATTCATACCATTGTATAATTCAAATGATTCTGGGTTAAATGAAAAAGGATCTTCTAGTTCATCGTAAGAAGTCCAAACCTCCGACATATCCATTATACCAATATAGCTATCGGCTAATTTGTCCATGCTAGCATAATTCTTTTTAATAGCTCTTAATATATCCCGTGCGGGCTTACTAGTCTCTTTTGAATTTTTAGCATATGTTTTAATTTTCTTCAATAAATCAATGTAATATTGGTTAAATACGTAAACTCTTTGATCGTTCATATAATCAAATTCTTTGTATTAATCTTTAAGTAAAAAGAAGTTAAAAATTTATCAAGCTTCAACGCGTTCGCTTAAAATAGATAAAACTTTAAAGTATTTCCAAATAGCTTGTTTATTTTCATCATTTAGTTCTAACCAGCATTTTTTTAATTTACTAATAATATCACCCACATTTTGATATTTACCATATTCCTGATAGTCTTTTTCTAAAAAGAAACTTTCATCCTCATTTTTAATTTTTTCACTATATGGTACATAAAATTCCTTATAGAACACTCTGCTGATCGCATTTTTATCAGCAAATAAATAAGCTTCGATTCCCAGTTTATACATACGTAATTCAGAATCTTTTGGAAATACGTTTATTAAATCTTGAATCATTTCACGAAATAAATCATTAAATTTCTCAAGAAAATCCATTTTTTGGTTTCTAAGCGTTTGTTGATGCTGGAGGTAATGTGGAAGTGTTTAAATAATTTTGTAAATCCATGGCACGATCTGATTGTAATTTAGATAAATCAGGTGTTGATTTACCACCGCTTGATGCTTCTGCGGTTGAAGCAGACATCATTTCATTTGTTAAAATAACACCATCATCTTGTAAATTTGACCAATTGTATTGTTTATGTGGATCACTTTCATGTGAATCTTCTTCAATAAATGAAAATAAGTCACTTGAACAATTATTTTTAAATCCAAAAGCAGATGGACCATCTAATTCATTAGAAGCAGTACCTTTATCAGTGTCTGATTTTTGTGATAAAGCTTGTTTATCCAATAAAAATACCAAGCCTTTATTTGGTAATAATAAATAATCAAATAATTGTTTTCCTGATAATACATTTTTTTGAGGCATTAACATTAAACTAGGTACAACTGTAACGCTTTCAGGAAGTTTAAGACCTTTTGATAATATTTTCTCAACATTTACAACTTTAAAATGTTTTTTAACACCATACTGATCTAATTGGTTTAATAACATTTGAGATGATGTACAATAATTACTATAAAATAATATCATTCTTGTTAAGAGAATGGATTTTACTGAATATAATTTAGACGCAATTTTCTTAAACCATAATATTATAAACATTCAATCTTCCAAAGTTCACAATAACGTTTTACAACACCATCGATCATTTTATCAAACGATTCATAAGTGCCAAAATTAGGAAAGTCGTGCATGTTTCCATCATCTTCTACATGAAAAGCAAACCCATTGGAACTTGTAAATACTCCATGAGTGTTAAATGCTCGTTTAAAGCCAAATGTTTGGCTCCAAGAAACACCCTCGTGTATTATGACTGACGGCGGTGTAATTGGTTGAAGCCATTTAATAATATATTCGTATACATCATTATATGACTGAGGGGGCTTATCATAAAAGGATGAAGGCTCTGTCATTTTATATTAAAAAAATAATAACTTTAAATGGAAATTAAGGGTTTTAAAATTTAATTCCTTTTTATTATAACTTTCTATTAGAATACAATAAGCGCTTTTAGTTTCAAAACCTTCTCTAGCTAGTCCAAATAAATCCAAAAACGAACACATTTTCTTTTTCCATAAAAGCTACCAATCCTTCACTCTGGTAGCGCCAAATTCTCTCCCACTCTCACAACGGCATCAAACTGTTCTTGCGTCAATTGCTTGCTTTGAAAATACGCAACATCCAGTATATTGGCAGCTTTGCAGACTATGAAGCAGATATGTTTGCACACGATGTCTTTCTTTTTTGAATTGAACTTATTCTCAGGACAATTGCACCAAAAGCTTCCTTTTTCATTCATACCGTGCTTATACAGCTTCACTTCATATTCGTGTTCCGCCGTCTCCGCCGCCTTCGCGTCCATCCCCAGTCCCGCGCGAATGTAAAACGTACCAGCGACGTTTGCAGTACGACGCGCAGTGCTGGTGTTCTCAACGTACCTTAACAACATAAACTGACTTTCTTCGCGGCGCAAGGTTTCCAAGGTATGACATTGGTTCTCACCAATAGGACGTTTTTCATTCATTAGATTTATCAGATCCGTAAGTTTCTCTGGAGCACATAAAAATTTGCTTGCGCGTCTCTCAATCTCTTCACTGCACTTTATGGCTCGATCCATACGATACGTGATGAAATCCAGATGTTCTTTCAAGTAAAATCGGTACGTCTCCAGCGACTTTAAACTCAATATGTCAAAGTTGTACACAATATTTTCAACACTTGACAAGTTGCTGCATGGACGACGCATTTTGGGAGGCATTTTTCACAGCGTACGCGTAAGATACGCCGCAAACAATCTGAATATTTAAATGACTATTCCTTTAAATAGAACACTCATCGTCGTGCATTTAATAATATATTCGTATACATCATTATATGACTGAGGAGGCTTATCATAAAAGGATGAAGGTTCTGTCATTTTATATTAAAATAAATAACTTTAAATGAAAATTAAGGGTTTAAAAATTTGATTTCTTTTTATTATAACATTCTATTAGAATACAATGAGCGCTTTTAGTTTCAAAAATGTTATGAATACTCTTACAAAGAAAGAACAAGAAATACATAAAATAGCTAATCGATACTCGTTTGAAATTCATAACATGGATTTAGCTATTGTAAATAGCATGCGCCGAGTTATTATGGCAGAAATTCCAATGTTGGGATTTATGGGAGAAGATGATATCAGTATCAAAATTGAAAAAAATAATGGTCCTCTACATAATGAATTCATGACACATCGTATTGGTATGATTCCAATTCATTTCACGGAAGAAGAACTGGAAGGATTTATCGAAAATGAATGGGAGTTTTCAATGGATATTAAGAATACAAATCCAGCAACACAAAATATTACAACACATGATTTTAAAGGAAAACATAATGGTGTTGATTTAGTTGAACGTGATATTAAGCGTCTATTTCCAGTTAATTCAGTAACTAAAAAACCAATTCTTCTTACACGTCTACGTCAAGGGGAAGAACTTGCGTTTAAAGCAATGGTTGTCAAAAAGAACGCTAAAGATCATGCTTCGTTCTCTGCTGTATCACTATGCGCTTTCTTTTATGTTCAAGATAGTGTTAAGAATAAAGATGTTAAGGATATTCTACAAAAAGAAAGAAATTATTTCAAAAACGAATATGGTGAAGCAACTATTCTTCAATTTTCAATTGAGCCTGAAACAGGTCTAGAACCAAAGTATATTATTGCTAAATCTCTTGAAATTCTTCGCACAAAAACCGAAACCATTGATCGTGAACTTGATGTTCAAGGATCCACTAAAATTGAATTGCGTCCTCATGAAGAAATTGCGGATACATACGATCTTCATGTATTTCACGAAGATGATACCTTTGGAAATCTATTTCAATCACTAATTCATTCAGAGTTTATTCGTCAAACAAAGAAAATTCTAGATAATAAATTTGAAATGTCCTATATTGGTTATTATGCTCCCCATCCATTGGATCCAAAAATTATTATCCGTATGACTCTCAAAAATTCAGATAACATACGCGCAACAGCAATTGAATTTAAAGCTGCTTATAAACATTGTTTACGACTTGTTAGTAATCAACTAAAAGAGGTTTATGATGCTTGGATCCGTTTTGAATAAACATCTCGTGAATTATCTTCTCTAAAAATCATTAGAGGTATCCCCTAAATGGAATCCATAATTTATATAGATGAAGATTTACCGGAAATAACAATTAATGAATTGGTTTCCGTTGAAGATGATATTGATATAGAAGATGATCTAAAAAAGGTAGGTATCAATGTATTTTCTACAGCCGAATTGTTTGATCAATTAATACTATTATTACAAAAAAATAAGGATACTACAACAATACCACTTCGACGAAAAGTTGAAGGCTTATTAACATTACATTCTGAAATTATTAATAAAGGTCAAAGTAAGGATTCTGATATTGTATTAAAAGTTGTCCCAACGATGACAATTCAACGTCACGATGTAGAAGAAGAACCTGAAAAATTTATAGAAGATTTAGATGTAACTAATAAAATCGATAATTATTTTATTCGTCGTGATGAAAAATATAAGGCTTTTTTCAATTTTGAATCAACAAATACTGAAGATTTACCTCAGACTCAACCAATCGGTGAAGTTGAATTAGAAACGGGTGATCGTGCTACTTTTTTATTAAAAGATACAATCAGTGGTAAAATAAATTCATTAAAAACATATCAAGGTATTTCTCCATCAAATAATCGTTTCAAAAAATTAACTTTGGCAGATAAAATAGATTCAACCCAGTCATCCTGGAAAGAAATTCCAATAAATGTTCAATCCATTGAAGAATTTAATGAAATACTTTTAAAAATTCAAAAGCCGTACATTAATGATTATGTTAAATCATTGAAAGATGTTACTGATTTATACGATCTATGGAAACATTTTATGAATTATGGCATTGATTTAGATGAATATACTGAACCAGATTGGAATATATTACAAGAATATTTAGAAAAATTAAGAAATAAAGACAAGGAAGTTTTTGATTTTTTAAAACCGCTAGAGCATAAGCCGAGTGCTTTGTCTTTACCTGATATCGGTGGCATGGCATTTTATTTAGTTCAAAAAGAAATTATAACAAAAATATTTCCAATCTTAGAAACTATTCAGTCCAATTTATTAGACTTATATCGTTTATATTTAGAATCCTCTCAAATACCTCGCATAAATACATCAAATCTTCCTAAAACAGTATATGATTTTGCGATGGCAATAAAAACACCCGAAGATTTAATTCAAGCAGTTGAACTTTATAAAACAATGTTATTAAATGAAAGATTAAACGAATTAGATCAATGGATGAAACGTATTAGTCAATGGAACAGTGAGGAATTAGAAGAAACATTTAAACATGAGTTTGATCGTTATTTACGTACAGCTTATTCTATAAATGATGAATTTGATCGTCCATTAATATCAATTGTTCCTGAAATTAAACAAATTAAAAGGGGCGCTGTATTAAGTGTTGATCGTACGGATGACCAATTAAACACAGATGCTATGTTTTCTTCATTTGATGAATTTACTATTGAAAATGAAGACACAGATGAAATACCAATCCCTATATATGATGATCTATTACCAATGGATATAAGTTCATATGAAGAAAGTCAAAGAGAACTTCTAGAAGTAGCGTTACGTATGATTTTGGAAGTTCAAAAAGCCTCCGGACTTCCTTTAGATCTTGAAAGAATTCATTCACAATTTAGTGTTCCTTTACGTTTATCTAAATATACTCAATTAAAAGATAATTTACCTGAATTAGATGAATCTATATTAAAAAGTCTTTCCATTATGGACATGGATCAATCTGATAATTATATTGAAGCTCTTGTACCGACAGCTCTTTATCAAACAGTAAAACAAAAAATAGATGAAGTTTATAAATCATACCGTAATGACTTATTTAATTATATTAATGTATTTTTCGCAATATGGATTTGTGAATTACAATTTCAAGTAATCCATCGCACATTAAATTTCAATATATGGCAAGGGTCTTTAAATTGTATTCAATCATGGTCTCCTTATGGTATGCCAATGGAAGGTTTTAAGGTAAAAAAAGAAGGCATGGTAAATTATTTTCTATGTATTCTTCATGAATTAACATTTACAAAAGGAAGTTTATGGAATACATATGCTATTAACTTAAATCGTGAACACTACTTGAGTAAATGGGTAAGCATATTTGAAGATGAAATAAATGAAAGGGTCTTAAATCTCCAAGAAGAATTTAAAACATTTGAGAAAGAAGTTGTAAACAAAGGTTTAATGGAAAAAGGAGATATTATTAAGAAAAAAATAATAAATACAGTCGAACAACGTAATAAAGCAAAATATTTATCGGATTATATGCAATTTTTAAAGAATTTACCATCGGTTCTCATTCAATCTAGCATTGCCAAGAAAATCCATTTAGGTTGTTGTTTACAATCATTAAATGAAAAATACCGTTCTGACTATGATTGGTCTGCTTTAGTAAAAGAAGCTTATAAAATTAAAAAATTATATGCAACTCAACGTTATGGTGTTGATAAAAGACCTTCATTATCACAAAAATTAAAAGAGGTTGAGTCTATTGAAAAACCAACATTTGAAAAGAATGAAGATAATATTATATATGAAAAATTAGAATTAAGTAAAGTAAGTGAAATATATGAAGAGTTTAAACCGTTTATGCCAGTCAATGATTATACTGTTTTATTAACGGGCGCTCGTAATTTAGTACCATTAATTGAAAAATACATGGATATATATCGTTTTACTTTGCGATTACCAATATCCTTTCAAGAAGATATTTATAATTTAACAGTACCTGATTTGTTTCAATTATATCGTAAATTACAGCAAGTACAATATAAGTATATTCAATTATCAACATCCGATCAAAATTATTTAATGGAAACTTTTCATAAAAATGATTTACTTTATAAAAAAATAATGGAGATTCAAGGCTATTATAATGAAGTACAAGAACAAATGATGAAACGTTTATTACAATATTTCATAGTGCGCCAACTTTGTTTCCCAGCGATGCCCGAGTTTGCTCATAAAAATGTACTTGTAATTACAGATGTTACACTCGCAGCTGATTTAATTAAAAATTTTACAGGAAAGGTAAGTCAAGAAATGTTAATATGGGTTCAAACTAAATTATTCAATACTCGTATAGATTTTAAAGAATATATTGCTCAACAACGGGAACAAGAAAATCTTGAAAAATTAACATTAATTGATCAAATGACACCTGAAGAAAGACGTAATTATGTTGAAAATAAAAAATTAGGTTTATCAGAATTAAATAATTATTTAGAGCGTTTCAAACATAAATTAGAAGAAAAAATAGATAATGAAGAAATTTTAGATGACTTTGAAAGAGATGGTGAAGATGAATTTTATCCAAACCTAGGTGAGAATGATGATGAAGAAAATCCTGATAATTTAGGAGACGATGAATATTAATTAGTAAAATGATAAATCTTCATTTTTCTGATAAGCATCATTGGCTTGAACTGGGAAAAGAGCTATTTGATCTTCAAATATGACACCTTTAACAGTTGCGTCCATTACCTTTATGTCCCACTTTTTATTTTTTTGAGCTAAAACAATAAAACCTACATGTTTTCCATGATATTTTGCTTCTCTGTAAAAGATGGCATCAATATACAGTAAAATATGATCTGGAATTGTTTTATGAATTTGATAACCAACTAATTTATCATGAACCATTTGTATGGGATTAATAATTTGAAGACTACCATCTGGTAAATCAAAATAAGGAGATGATTTTATTTGTTGTTGTATTACTTCTGTCGCCTGAACATATGCTTCTTTGATTGAGGGATTTAATGTTCTATTTACAGGTTGATCCTCTGTATAATCATTTTTAACTAAACAAGATTTACCTAAACTAAATGTTTTGATTAATGCTTCTTGATAGGCTTTATTTTCAAGCTCATAGTTATAAGCTTTTTTATAGCGTAAATTAAGATCTTGAACTAAAGAAGATTGAATTGGATGACGATCTGCGATATCTTTACTTACATTTTCATAGTTAATAGTTACGTTATAACCTGGGTATGAATCTTCAAATCCTTCGGGATAAGTTGATTTTAAATAAAACGTTACAAATAAAACAACTAAAAGAACAACTAACCAATAATTCCAATATTTCATATTCTCTATACTTTACAAGTAAAATTTAATCCGATAGAAGGATCGTTGTGGGTAATTTTTCAGCCATTCGTTCTTCTGTATCATTTTCAAAAGCATAATCTGCTGATTTTAAAAATGTATACGCTACATTAGGGTTTTTCTTTTTTAATTCAACCAACCGTTCTTGGTCTTCGCAACAATTTTTATTTTTAGGATTTTGGCATTGATAGCAAAAAGGTTGATAGGGATCTAAATCTAAATATTTTGTAAAAGAAATTCTTAGAACACCTAACGGCATTTCACAGGTTCCATCTTTTTTATTACAGCCACCTCGATTGTTTGTATAGTTTTTATTTGCTTTATAAAATGGACACTCTTCGTTTTTTTCACATTTTTTATCCCAAATATTGGGTCCGCTTTTTGGTTCGCCCATAAAATTATAAGGTGATTCACATAAAAATTTAGATTGTGCTGACTCGTCTCCTAAGCATTTAAAATCTTTATCTACAAATTCTTTTGACATTTTTAAACTGGTTATAAATGTTTCTTCAACTATTTTTTTTTTATATAATTCAACATCAATTAGCTGTGTCGTAATTAAAGAAATGACATCTGATTTCGATTGAATTTTATGATTTAATCCAAATATATCCGTTTTAAGCATATCTTCTTTTTCAAGTTTGGGATAGCTAACTGTTAATCGATTTATATCAATCAAATCAAAATCTAATAACGTTAAATCTTGTTGAGAGATTAATGTTGCCATTGGTGATTTAGGCACTATGTATAGTACAATCGCATCATAGTTTTCCTTTGTATTATCAAATAAATCTGATAATCTATCTAAATCTTGAATGGATATAGAAGATACTTTAGCATGAGTACGGTATCCATATAATAAAACATCAATCAAATTCTTTTCTACACGATCTAAGAAGCCTATTTTTTTATCTGCCCAATCAAATCCGCACTGAAACTCTGTTCGTTTCGCATTACTTGTTAAAATACAAAAGTAGCCTTTTGGTAAAACAGTAAAAGGTAATGATCTACCATAATTTATATAATCTTTAGTATCTAATACTATATGTTCAGGATTATTATAAACAGATAATTTTTGCTGATTCATTAATTTAAATATAACGTAATTCCAACCTTGGTAGGGTAAGTTAATAATGGATGAATATTTTTTTGATAAAATCTTTTCAAAATTTAATTTTTGTGACGTTAGAATCATTTGAGAAGATATATTTTCTTGAAAATATTCAGTTTTCTTAGAAAAATATAAAATAATAATGCTAATAAGAATAAATATTAATAAAATGAATAGATATTTCATTTACTTTTTACAAAGAAAGTTAATAACGTTTTTTACATAATAATGATTTCATCATAATCAAGGTCTAGACGTTTAAGATATTCTTTAGCTGTCACAGCAGATGTTACTGATGGATAACCTGCTTGATTGGCACGCGCCTTCCAAATTGTTTGTAGTTCTGAAATTCGGTTCATAACTGCTTTCTTAGAAGTGTTCATAACTGCTTTTTTTAGAGCGTTAATACGTTTTTTTTGAACTGGTTCACTGATATGATAACCATATGTAGTTAGATGAATTGGTTTCTCATCAGATTTAATAGATGACTTATCTTTATAAAATTCTGTAAGAGCCTCAATATCTCGTTCCATATGTTTAATAATTTGCGAATTTGTCTCATGAAGTGTTGGACAAGTAGATGGTGTAGAAAATGGTTTTAGAAGTGAAATTTTGAATTTTAGAGTATGAAGAACTGTATCTAGGTTTGTATTAATTACAGCTGTAATAAGAGATGCCTTTCTGTCAAAATCATTATCGATAAATGCTTTGTAGCCATATGATTTTAGATTAAGTGTAATAGGTGCATCATGACGTTTAGTTAGAGTGACTGGTGCCGATGTAGTAGGAACATCCGTTTTAGGTACTACACTATGTGGTACATTATTAGAAACAGTCTTGTTTAGTGTCTTTACATGCTCATGAAGTTTGTTGTAATCTTTAATTAGACGATCAGTATACGCTCCAGCGCCAGAGTTACGATGAGTAAGAAGTTGATGAGTCCAAATAACAATCAATGCTTGTAGTCGTTTGAATACATCTTCGATGGATACATTCTTAATCGCATAAACAAGTGCGGCAAAACGATAGTCATCTCGTGTGTCGGTAATACTATAATCATATGATTTTAGATGAATTTTATCTAGTTTTACCGTTTTAAGAGCATCATCAAATGTCATCATAGGAATCATATTCGAAGGAATATAAATTTGCGAATTATCGACAATGTGCTTTTCAGAAGGACTAACCATTTTATCGTTTTTTAGATTAATTTTTTCGTTTTTAGACTCAATGGTCATAATATTTTTAATTTTATCCTCAAAATCGGAAATATTATTTTTCATCTCGTTGAAAGATTTGTAAAGGGCGATAATTTCAGAATTCATTTTTGAATAATACTTAATAAGTTAATTATACTAGTAATATAATAAATTTCAATTTTTATTCTAGTATGGATATAGAGATGTTACTTAATAGATGGCAAATTGCGACTATTTTTTATATCGTTTTTGTAATAATAATTATATCTGTAAAACCTTCAATGATGTTTACAGCAGAAGGACATGTTAAATCATGGAGTACATATAAATCAGAAGAATCAAGTGTATTTTCTCCTATAATTGTTTTCCCAATGATGGCTATAATTTGTTATTATTTAGGAATTTGGATTGAATTATTATTAATTAATTAAAAATGGAAAAAATATTTGATATAAATTGTTTAGACGATATTGTTGGAAATAATAGTACTATTAAAGAGCTTGAAAAACAATTTAATGAATTAAAATTAAATGATCGCTACATGATTATCGGTCCATCCGGTGTTGGAAAAACGAAAACAATTGAATTATTAGCAACTAAATATGATTATGAATGTATTAAAATAGATAGTACTAATTGTGAAAATTCAAAAATATTACAAGATCGTTTAATTAAATTACATCAATGGAAAGACATATTTACATTTCAAGAAAATAAAAAAAAGAGAGTGTTATTGATTGATGAATTAGAAACATTAATTAAAATGGATCGTAATATTCCCTCAACAATTGTAAAATTTTGGAATACTTATTCAAATTGCATTCCATGTATTATAATTGGACAACATGAAGCAGAGAAAAAAACGGGTGAATTAAAAAAATTATGTAAAATATATTATTTTGAAACGCTATCTAGTAAAGAAATTCAAAAATATTTAAGAGAACGTGTTTCGATTAAGCTTATAAAGCAATCTGATTTAAAAAATATTTGTGAAATGTCGAATGGAAGTATTTATGCTGCTATTCAATCTATTCTTGAAATGAATAGTAAAAAATATAAACCGACACTATTATACAGTCAAGATTCGATATTTACAATAGATAATATATTTAAAACATTAAATAACAAGGAAATTTATATGGTTTTACAAGAGGATCCATGGATTCACCCGCTTAAAGTAATTGAGAATGCGAATAAAGTTTATTCATTTAATGAATATACAACATTTTTAAAAAATTACCTTTTCTTTGAAGAATGGATGTATCGCGGTGGGTCAGGAAATAATGATACATTACCAATTGGATTTCTAACTGAACTTATAAAACAATATAATCAAAGAATATCCATAAAAAAATATAAAAATATATCAATAACCATTGAATTTACAAAATTATTAAGTTATATATCGACCCAAAAAAAACTACACCGTTCTCTTTATGAAAAATTGCCCCATCATTTACCAATTTCTGAAATAGGGTATTATTGGGCACATCAATTGAAAACTATAAAATAATTTTTCTATGAATACATTAATAGGAAAGTAATGGCAGACGCTCAAACACCATCCATTGCTGAAACAACAGCTAGAGTTAGTCAATCTGTTTCGGATACCGCCGCATCTGTAGCATCCGGTGTTTCAACAGCTGTTTCTGGAACCGCTGAAAGTGTAAAAGAATTTAGTGGTAAATACGGAATTACAGTATTTATATCGATTGTTATTGCTGCTTTGATATTCTTCGTAGCTTATCTATTATATACTTACATTTCCAGTGTTATTTCTAATAAAATTCTATGGATAGTCCCAGAAACTAAAGTTCCAGCGCTTGGAAATATTTACACTCGTGCCTCAGGTGATGGAATCCCTACAAGTTTAAATGGAAGACGTATGTCGTTCAGCTTCTGGGTATATATTCATGATATTAACAAATACCAAGGATCTTATCGCCATATCTTACATCGTGGAGATGAAAACCCTGTAGGCGCTTCACCCATGGTAATGTTAGATAAAACACTAAACAAATTATATATTCGCTTTGGATCATTAGATTCAAATGACACAACCGCAACAAAGAAATGGGACGAAATTATTTATGAAAGTAAGAAATCAATCGCTACTGCCTGCGCAGCAACTTTATGTACCGCAGGTGAATTAGCCGCAATTAATGCTGTTTCTGATGAAGATGCCCTTCTAAAAGACATGGCTACACATGGTATTATCGTAGACTACGTTCCTCTTCAACGCTGGGTTCATATTTCAGTAATTGTAAATGAAACTGTAAACCGTGGTAATATGTATCTTTACATGGATGGTGAACTTGTTAAATCCATCAGTTCATCTGAAAAGATTACTTTATCAAACGCTACTACAGTCCAATATAGTTTCCAAAATTTACAATTAGCAAAGAAAGGAGACATTTGGTTAGGTGGAAATGCTGCCGGTGCTATTAACGTTGGATTTGCTGGTTTAGTTGGAAAGGTTGGGTTCACCAACTATGACATGAATGCTCGTGAAGTATACAAGGAATACCTCAAGGGTCCCATGGATAACCTCACTAGCAAATTAGGATTACCCGCATATGGATTACGCTCTCCAATTTATCGTGTTGGTTAAATAATTAAGTATTATTAAAAGATTTATATAAATTATATTCAATAATTTGTCTATTCGGAATATCATAAGTTATAAATTCATAACCGCATACTAAGATGCCTTGTTGTTCTTTTTGAACTTTATTCACAATAATAGAATTAAAAAAATTTAATAAACATAATATTTCTAAATGTTGTGAAGTTACTTGTTCGATTAATAATGGTTGTAAACTCGTACTTCGTATTACATTATTCGTTAAATTATTATCTAAAATACGATCCATCATTAAATTCGATTTTTGTTGTTGTTCTAAAAAAAGTCGAAAAGATAATGCGTGGGCTTTTTCAACAAACATTAATAATGATGATTTAGAACATTTTGGATCATAGTTTTTTAAAATCATATCTCGATGAACACCATAGTAAGTTCCTCGTGATGTTAAAGCATATAACTTAGGATGATGTATATATTTAGGGCGTTCTAAGTGTATTTTATAACGAATCATTCTTTTATTTATTTATGTTAATTGTTTTTCTTTTTATATACTAAGTGTAAAGAGAATGGCATTAATACAAGTTATTTTAGCAATTTCGCTTGTAATAATATTTTTTATTATAGGTTTTACTATCTATAATATGGAATTTATCAAATCAATACAACGATCTACAGGGGTAGTAAAAATATCAACACCTATATTTACTGGTGTAAAAGATTTTAACCATATATCGAATGAGGTATATGATACAAATGATTCAACAAATGGTTCTTATCGTAATATTTCTCAATCTTATAATCAAGGCGCAGGAGTAGAATATGCTTATAATTTTTGGTTATATATTGATCATGATAAAGAATTTACTTCTTCCTGCACAGATTCTACAGAATTAGCTGGTGATGCTGGATTCAAAGCTTCTACAATGAATCCTTCTACAACACCTTCCAACCCTTCAGGTGGTGCCCCAGTTATTTTATTCTTAAAAGGTCATAAAGAGCTCGGAAATTATAAAAATATTTGCGGAGTTAATAAAACAGATATTCTTATCAAAAATCCATTAGTTAAATTAGAACAATGTGCTAAAAATCTTACAGTTGAATTTAATACAATTCAAAGTGTAGATGCTATTTCAGAAAATTCACCAAACATATGTTCCCCAACAAATCCCAACTGGAATACAGCAAATGCTCATAAATTAACACTAAATGGATTAAATAAAGAAGAATTTGATAAAAAATGGAGTATGATTACCGTTATTGTACAAGATACATATCCAGAAGATCCATACCCTATCCGTAATAAAGTTAGATGCCGCATTTACGTAAATGGCATGCTTGAATTAGATCGTTACGTTGATGGAAAACTCAACCAAATAAATGAATCAGATAAATCAGCGAGTGTATTAAAATTAAACGATGGTAATTTACATATAGCTCCTCAATTAACTAATACAATTGGCGGTGTAGCATATAAAACATATCAACCCGCTGTTGAAAAAGGCTTAATGATGGCAGATTTAACATATTACAATTATATTTTAACTGCTGGTGAAATTGATAGTTTATTCAATGCGGGCTTTACTAAAGCAAGCGCTCCAGTTCCAGGTGATAATACGTTAGATCAAGATTTATACAACATTGCTACAAAACCAACAAAAAAACAATTATCTGATTAAAATTAACCATTCAATCGAACCTTTACTTCGACGGCATTACGCCTTCAATCGAACCTCCCATATTCCTGATTTTTTTGATGTATATAAACGACAATTATTTGGATAATGATGTAATAAAAAACTACATGATTCTTTTGATGTTTCTATACGATTAAATGGTCGCGACTGCATGCCGCCCGCACATTTATAATATTTTGTTTTAGGAACAATACGATTTAAACGTAAAACACCACCATCTTGGTGATAATAGCGCAATGTTCTCTCAAAATCTTCTTTTTCTTCAAGTTGTAAAATTAAAGATGTATTATGTTGATTAATACATCCCCAAAAAGCACCTACGCAAAATCGTAAATCATATGTATATTCTGATAGATCTTTCATAAAATATCCATTTTTTACTGGATAAATTCCAAAAAAGTTATAGCCCTTTAAAGTTAATTGCTGAAACGCACGTATTATTTCTTCACGAAACCGGTCTATCGTAAGAGGAATTAATGGGTATCTTTTTGATATTTTTAAATTAGGAATGGTTATATCTTCTATCATTTCATATAAGTCTTCAATATCATCATCAATTTGTAATAAATACGTACCTTCTGGATAATACAATCTAATAAAATTACGCATATTATGTAAACCGATTGGACCAACTACAATGGATATATCTGGGTAATTTATAAGAGCTTCTTGATATTTGATTAATTCTTCAGATACAACAAAAATAGCAATTCTATTTGTAGCTATATGAAAACGAAATAATAAATTTAATGTTTTTTGAAGTATATAAGAACTACGATTGTAAGAAGGAATCGCAATATATATATCTTCCATCTATTTTTATCTATATAAATAAATCACTCTAATTTAAACATTCCTTCATAAGTAGAATAAAATATGGCTGGCGGTGTTATGCAATTAGTTGCCGTTGGCGCGCAAAATCAATTTATAACAAATTCACCTGAAATGAGTTTTTTTAAACAAGTTTATAAAAGACATACTAATTTTTCAATGGAAAGTGTTCGTCAAACGTTTCTTACAAAACCAACTATTGAATTTTCAAGATCTGTATTTACATGTCGCATTAATCGTGTAGCTGATTTACTTCAAGAAGTCTATTTTTCATTTCAATTACCAAATGTTTATTCTTCAGATAAATTTCGCTTTCGCTGGATTGAAAATGTCGCCCAATATTTAATTTACAATTGTAGCGTTCGAATTGATACTCAATTAATTGATCAATTATGGGGTGAATGGATGGATATATGGAATGAGCTTACATTAACAAGTGATAAAAGAGATGGTTATAATAAACTTGTTGGAAATTTAGAAGATTTTAATAATCCTCGTACGTTAACACCATATGTAGTAATTGATAATAATAATATAAGTTACACACATTATCCAGAAGGACTTTCACTTGAGCAACCATCTATAAAAGGACGCCGCTTCTTTTTACCAATGCCCTTTTGGTTTACAAAAAACCCCGGTCTTGCTTTACCATTAATTGCCTTACAATATCAAAATATTGATATAACATTTGAATTAAGAAGTCAAGAGGAACTTTATCAAATATTTGATGCGACCCGTGGTCTTTATGTAAGTCCATTAGATTATCGGGCAAATCATCCAAGAGAGTCTGAAATCCCTATCAATCAAGACACGGACAATATTGGTTTACCAAATCTAGATGTATCTTTACAACGTTTTCTAGTACCTCTTAATACAAGTTATCAATCAGCACCTACCAGTATTGATATTGATGGATATTTAGAATGTAATTTCATTTTCTTGGATGAGGGTGAACGACGTTTAATGGCATTAAATAGTCATGATTATTTAGTCGAAAGAGTATTTCGCATAGAAGATGGTGGAATTAATGGAAATAAGACAATTGATTTAATGATTCAAAATCCGATTAAAGAAATATTATGGATTTTACGCCGTGATGATATGAACCGTTTCAATGATTGGGGAAACTTTACAAACAGTTTAACAAAATTACCAAATTATCATATTCTTAAAACGGCAAAAATGCTATGGAACGGTATGGATCGTTTCGAAGAAAAAACACCCGAATATTTTAATTATATTCAACCTTATCAATATCATACACGTACACCTAAAGATGGTGTTTATGTTTATAGTTTTGCTTTATACCCAGAAAAAATACAACCCTCTGGAACGTTTAACGCATCCACAGTGAATAAGATACAGTTTTATTTAACCACAAATCCATCAATTGTTGAAAATTATAACTATGACATAGTAATATATTCATTATATTATAATATTTTTAGAGTAATGAGTGGTTCCGGAGGTATGGTATTCGCAAATTAATATATATAAAATATTAAGTACAAACACTATGAATTTAATTTTATTAATTGTTATAGGCTTTTTTCTTTGGTTGGGTTATGCTTTATATGGCGCTTATAAAGGAATTGTAAATGAACTAAAAGAAATGCGTACCAAATGTATTGGAACAAATTCAGAAAAATTCGAATCAAGTATTAAAGAAACACCAGTTGAAGATGAAATTTCTAAAATACCCGGCTCAATGGTAAAGGGATTAGGATTATTAATGAAAATGTTATAATAATTTAAATTTAATTTTTATTTCGGCTTAAAGTTTTAAGCCCTATTTATTAATATTAAAATGCCAGTGAAAGGTGTTAAAAGCACCAAGAAAAAACCAGTTCCTTCTGTTGAAGAAGAAGTACCTATATCTACACCAATACCAGAACCTGAAAATTCGGTTATTACGGATGTTGTTGTACCAGTGTCTACTAGAAAACGTAAAAATACTAAAAAAAAAGAAGAACCTGTACAAACAGATACAAATGATCATGTAATTATACAATTACCAATACAATCTGATATTATTAAAACATTAATAGAAACAGATCCATTACTAAATCCATTAGAATATACTCCAAATATTATGGATCCAGAACCTTACGCTCCAAATAACCAATTTATATCAACAAATGACATTTTAGAAACTACAATTGAAATGAAAGACAATTATAATGAAATGATTAAAAAGGTAGCTCAAGAAACAGTTGAAACACATGACCATACCAATTGTTGCTACTGGTGCTGTCATTCAATTGGAGCAAAAGACTTTGGTATGCCTGTAAAATACGATGCTTATCATAAAACATTTACCACATTTGGTAATTTTTGTTCACTTGAATGTAGTGCCGCCTATAATTTTTCAAACCATAATGGTAGTGATCGTATGTGGGAAATCCATAGTTGGATTCAAATGATTGCTGAAAAAATTGGTTTCAAAACGCCCATTCGCCCCGCACCATCTAGATATTTATTAAAAATGTTTAATGGATCAATGGAAATTGAAGAATTTCGTAATGCGCATAAATCAAATCTAAAAACGTATATTATGAATATGCCGCCAATGATTCATGTACAATCTCATATGGAAATTTTAAATACTTCATATTTAGGACAAAAAAATAATATAACAACAACTGATAACAATGATAAAACAAAACTATATCGTAAACGAGCGGTTGTTGATATTAAAAAATCACTACAATCAAAAATGAATCTTACAATTACAAATATTAATGAAGAAACTGAATCTACTTAAAGAAAAATTTGATTTAGTCTATTGTGAATATGTTAAAGACTCACCAAACTCATTTTCTTCAGACAGTCGAAAAGCCCCTGATTTCCTCAATGACTACTAAAAATATTGATGCGACTTTTTATAGAGTTTCAACAATCACATGTAATGGATCAATCAATACTAGTGTGGATTTAACAATACTATATGATAAAATTAATGTTATTCATTTTGAGAATCCTGAAAATGGATTTATTTGTGCGACAGATCGTAACGGAAAAGAAACAAAAGGATTTAATCCTCTTAAGAAAAAAACTCCCAAAAAAAAAGATTCTGAGACAGAAGGTCGTAAATTTGATAATGCGATTTCAACATATTATAAAATACAAAATGATTATTACCCAAATGTAAAAATTTTTAAAAATGGAACTATCCAAATGACAGGTCTTAAGACCATTCCAGAAGGAGAAATTTTACATGGTCAGGTTTTTAAAACACTTTATAAAGTTTATCAAGAAAATCCTGAAATTTTTGAAAAAGAGCCTACATTTCATACAGATAATTTCTATGTTCGAATGATCAATAGTGATTTCTCTGTGCCTTATTTGATTCGTCGAAAAGAGTTACATTTAATCCTAATTTCTGAAAAATACCAAAATAGCTGTAGTTTTCAACCAGAGACGTATCCAGGTGTTAAGCTTCAATATTTCTGGAATCCTTTGATTGGTAATGGAGATGGAATTTGTAAATGTACTGAATCAAAATGTCTTGGTAAAGGAAATGGTAATGGACATGGTCAATGTAAAAAAGTTACCATTTCAATCTTCGAAAGTGGTAAAATTCTAATTACAGGTGCTACAAATTTTGAACAAATTAATGAAGGTTATGGATATATTACAAAAAATCTAACCGCAAATTATAATACAATTTGTAAAGTTTATAATTAAATAGTATAGTATTTACTATTACATACCACATACAAATTGATATTGATCTGATAATTTTTTATGATTTGGGAACTGCTGGGTATTATTTCCAGGACGTGTTTCACCTGGAATCATGTAAACACTCTGAGGAGGTGGGTTTGCGCTTTTTAAGTTTTCTGTTACCATAACATGTGCTTCTGGTATTACTGGTATATTTCGCCAAGGGGCATCAGCAGGTGCTTCTTTACCTGTATATAATCCTCCGTTGGCAGATCGGGGAGGAATAGTTATAGGAGCTTCTGTTTCAATGTAGCTATAAGAGAGGAGGGTCATTCGCTTAAATTTAAAGAATATAAAAGTTTCTTATTCATAGAATGAAACGTTCTGAACCAGAGCCCGAACAATTATCGAACGAAGAAATTATTCAACTTGTTAACGAAATCAGTCAAGATTCCGGAACCCAAAAAGATAAACTACGTGTTTATCGTAAAAAGTTTCCCGAATTCGCAGATAAATACCCTGTTTTATTCGAAATGTCCACCCAAGATAATTTTGATATTCAGCGATTAAGATTAATGTTGTCCCTACGCAATCGTATTGAAAACAGTAGTATTACTCAACATGATGCTTCTGCGCAAATCGGACAAGTTCTTTATGATGCTTATGTTAAAGACAAAATCAAAGATATTCCACCCACAAAATAATAATAAAAATTGAAACCTATTAAAGAGTTATGGTATATATTATCTATATAAACCTTTATTAAACCTATCTAAAAATGATTTTTCCTAAACTTTCCGCACTTCTAAATGAAGTTCATGAAGCTCATTCTCATCTAGCGACAACTGAAAATGTACAACCTCAAAGTCGTGTAAAAACATTGATGTATATTCTTACCAAAAAACATTACTGGCCTTATCTACAAATTAAATATTTCTCAAGCAATAGTTCTCTAATTTTGCTTCATAATGTATATCGTCAAGATGTACCTATTCAAGACAAAGAACTATATGATGAATGCCGTAGTGTTGTTCTAAATATGGATGCGGATCCTGGTAATAATATTATTCTATCTCTTTCTAAAAAAATTCCTATCCGAATGAATCCTACTGCCTTTGATGAAATTCCAGTTGATACTGTAAAAATGTATGAAATTGGATACGAAGGGACTATGATATATATGTACTATCACAATCAACGATGGTACATTAGCACTAGTACATGTCCATCAATTGATCGATCCAAATACTTTCATCCTAAGAAAACACATGGACAAATGCTAAACGAAGTACTATCTGGTTATTTTCCTGAAATTGAAGTTGATTCAACAATTGAAAATGAACATCAAGCATATAAAGATTATCAACAAAAGCTACGTTATAAATTTTGCGAGCAACTAGATACCACTAAAACATACAGCTTTCTTCTAGTTCATCATCAAAATGGATATCTAATGGATTATACTACTTTGTTCGGGGAAAACTACAAAGAGCTATTTCATCTAAATACAATTGATCCCAGTAATCTTATTGAGAACTATGATCAACAAGAAAATCTAAAAACAATTGGTGTTAAATATACTAATAAATTTCCTTCAAAAATTATTGCGATGTACTATCTACAAAATACGACACCTCCTATTTATGCGATTATTGCTCATACAGACGACAATATGTATAAAGTATCTAAACAGGAGATTATTGAAAAAGAAGAACAGCAAATTGGTCACCCTAATCAATGGGTAAATCTACTATGGATTTATATGAAAAACAAGCCTCATATTACTATGGAAGATTACATTACAAACAATCCATCAGAGGAATGGACAGTTTATGATTCATCAAATACACCTATTTCACCCGCACGAGTCGTAGCTAAAGTTATCACAACGATGCGTGATATTATTTATTCTCTTTATCGCACAACTACATATTATTTCAAACAAACAAATTCATATCGTATGAACCATGATATGGATGCATCTCTTCCACCAATTATTCGCTTTCATCTAGCACAACTCCGTCATCTACAAATTACTTATCATACAGATGGTCCATTAACACGAAAGGGTGTTCACCATTATCTATGCCATCATCAAACAATGAAAAATATTCGCTTGCTAATTAATGCTTTCGAAAGTTCATCCTTTCAGGTACAATTCCCGATGGATCCATTTACAATGAGTTGTTTCACAATTCTAAATACTCATATTAAAAACCAACGAAGCAATATTACAACAAATTAAAACTATATTTCTTGTATCATTGATCGTGTTGATGTACAAATTTCTTTAATAACCTTAGGTGTCCATTTTATAATTTGCTGAGGCAATTTTATTTTTTTACCATTATTATATAATCTTGTTATACGTTTTAATAAACTATTAGCGCTACATTTATCATCATCATAATTTAATGATAATGGAATTACACCATACATTTTGTCATAAAATGTTTTTCTATTTTTAGTATATTTATTCTTAAATTGATAAGCAGTTGATAATTGAATATATTCTGTATCAATAATTTCAGATTGAATTACTTCAGATGGCTCTGTTTCATTTAAAATACTTTCAATCCATATTAATTTATGTATTAAACGTTTTTGTAAAACCGTAGAGGGCACTTTTTGTAATAAATCCTTCCATTTATTTATTTTTTCTTCAATTGTTTTATTTATAGTTCCAATGTATTTTTCATCCTGAATTATTTCATCATATAAATCATTAATCTCTAATTCGTATTCTTTAAGAATATCAGTATCTTCTTTTGTAATGACTACCTTTGGTTTACGATATTTCTTTTTTATTATTGGCTTTACTTCTTCTGGTTTTACTTCTTCTGGTTTTACCTCTACATTTTCATCTTCATTTGTTTTTTTACGAATTTTGATTTTATTAACTTCATGATTTTCTATATTATCAACGCCTAATAGTTTCATTGGTAATGAACCAATTCGTACAGTACGTTTAGATTTATCTTGTTGTTCTTCACTCATATGTATTACTTTCTCAAAATCTTCTGGTATAGTCGATGAATAACGGCATCCTGTATAATAATAAATACCGGGACCGATATCATTTAAAATCTTTCTAATTGAAAAATTATTTCTTTCTAAATCTTCGTATGAAGTACCTTTACTCGCAGGTGGATAAATATTTCCTTTAAATACTTCTTTATGTATATCAGTTGTATAATCACTTATTGAATCAATCATTCCAGCATATTTAATACATTTTTGATCTCCTAAATTATGACGTTGCGTAGGTTCAATAAAGATATCACGATTAATTGGATAAAAGTTACGGAATACACCTGATTTTGCTATAATAACCTTGCCTGTTTTTTCATTATTTTCTTTATTTACATTTAAAAACAGATTTGTATATAAATTTGGCACATATTCACCAGGTAAATAAATACGTATTGAATGTTGAAGTTTATTTTCAATTTGTGATTTATACTTTATTGGATTTCTTAACCATTTACGTTTAGAGGGATCTGAAAAGATATCTTGAAATTTACAAGAGGTTGCTATATAATTATAACGACCACATTCTGGTAATAGTACAAGTACCTTATCTTTTGGCATAACATTACGATTTGGGAATTTACTAATAATCTCAGATCCATGACCAGATATTAAATATATTTTTTCATCATTTACTATTAATTCTGTATCTGTATTATCCTTATCCTTATCGTCTATGTTTACTTTACTTGATAAATATTTTTTATAATAAGGAGTATATTTTTCAGGTTTTAAACATTCTTCTAAACCATTACGTTGACTGGTATCGTTTTTAATTTTATCATTGAGTATATTTTCTTTTTCTACTAATACCTTTTTCATAATATTAATTTTATTTTCAGCACGATTTAATTTCTTATTAATTTCATCTGCTTTTTTTTTTACTTCTGATTTTCTAAATTCTTTTTGTTTAGTATCCCATTCATTAAATTGTTCTTTTTTAACATCACATAATGCTCTTTCATGTTCTACAATCTTATTATTTTTTTCTAATTCTTTATCACGATATATATTTGCGTTCTTATTACATTCACTTATGTTAATACTATCGTTACACGTTTGTATATCAATATTTTTATTTAAATTTAGTTCAATGATTGTTTTATTAAATTCATCTTTTAATAAATCTTTTTCTTCTTTTGTTTTATCAGTTTCTTTTAATGAAACTTTTAAAGCATCACGTAAGCTTTTTTCTTTCGCTTTATAGCTTTTGATTAGTTTCTTTTCACAATCATTTGCGGTAGTTTGTAATTTATTATTTATATTTAAATTACATTTCTGTATATCAAAATCTTTATCCATCGCAGCATTTAATATCTTTTTATCAAATTCTTTTTTCAATAATTTTTTTTCTTCAAGCGATTTATTTTTTAATTCAATTTTCAAATCATCACGCCATTCTTTTTCTTGAATTTTATATTTTTTCTTAATTTCTTTTATACAGTCTGCGCTCGTTTCTTTACATTTATTAAGTAAACTTTTGTATTTCTTTAAAATCTCACTTACATTATTTTTAAAAATATCTAAATTATTATAACACAATTGTACTTCTTTCTTTTTCATATTATAAACCATTTCAACCATTTGATATAATTCCTGTTCATACTTCGCTAAATCTTTTTTATAATTACCACTATCACTTATGAAATCATCTACTTGTCCATTTAATTTAGCTTTATAATTTACATACTGATACATTTCATTCATGAAACCATAATCTGACATTGGAACACGGATCTCTTTAAATATAGGATATGCGAATGATCGAATATCTTTTTCACGATTTAAATAACTTACCATTCCAGTCATTTCTTTATTAAATTTATTTAAGCCTTCCTCTGAAAATTTACCTTGATCATCTAAGTAAGTCTTTGAAAATTCTTCAAACTCCTCTGGGAATTTATTTTTCATAATTAAATTCATTAAACGAATCATATCCATCGCATCAGATGTATAAGGTGTAGCTGTCATCATTAATACTTTTACACTTTCTTTACCCGATTTTTCATAAGAGTTATTTAAAGATTTACGAATAACATCTATGTCTGCTTTTTCTTGACCTTCAACGTCCGCCGCGAATAGTTTATGTGCTTCATCAATAATCAATAGTGTCTTATGAAGGGGATCTGTACGACCATTATACTCGTATAATTTATCTGAAAATTTATTCTTTCCATCTAACATATTACTCAATTGACGATAAGATAAAGGTTCAATCCATTTTTTAGAAATTAATCGTAATTTCGCCGCTTGAGCTTCAGGTAGTGTTTTGCCTGATTTTAAGTAGGCTTGAACAACTACGCTACATACTTGATCAAACATATTCTTCCAAACATCTGGTTTTAATGTATAACGAGTCACGTATAAAATAGTATAATCATCTTGTTCAAATGTCGATGAAGCTGTCGCAATTGCTGTACACGTTTTCCCTGTACCCACTGAATGAAATAATAACATACCATGATTCGGGTTCTTAGGTGTAAAATTTTCACGAACAAAATCTTGTGTAGGACTAAATGTTACAAGAGGAGCGGCTGCTGGTTTTCCATCCTGAACAGCGGTAGAGGGCGGATCTACACATAAATTCTCAACTTTAACAGGCGGCCAATGATAGTTTGATTTTGAACCTCCAATTTTAAAATCATGTATATTTTTAGTATATTCTTTATCCGCAGCATTCGCAATAACAACCCGTTCTAATTCATTCGCAAATGCGATTTTCTTAGGATCAATATTACTATAACGTAAAAACATTTGGAAAAAATCATCAGCGGGGGTAATGCTCGGTAAATCTTTTTCTAAATGTTTTTTGATATCTTCTGGGACAGTTGTTTCATAACGATAAACGTGAAGAGGCCAGCCTTTTACAGAATCAAAATTTAATCCTTTTTGCCCACAGAAACGTGTTGCCCGCCCAATGGCTTGTTTTTGGTCATTCAATGTTGTTATAGATTCCATTAAATGAACATACTTTACATCGAATAAATCAACTCCTTCACGAAATCCAGAATCTAATACAATAATACGTATATTTTCACCATAGCTATTGCTGGGTCTTTGGTTATATGTTTTTAATAATTCACGACGAAATTGAACACCAATCGGTTTTTCATAAAACGCAACAGATGTTAATATAGCAAATGTATTATTTTTGTTTTCTTTTTTTAAATCTAAAGCAAACGACATACCTCGGGTCGTCTTTTTTAAGCGATATGCGTGATGAAACCCATCGGATTGTAATATAGAAGCCATTAACTTCGCACCATAAGCTGATTTAATATCTGAATAAATAAAATGTTTAAAAAGTTTTCCATGTTTCTTTAAATCTTTCGCATCTAATTCATGGATTGTTTCAATAAGCTTATTTAATTTTGGAGAAGCAATTGCCAAAACCTCTTTTACTTTTATTGGATTATATTCAGTGTTATCCATACGTAGCTCTTTTGTTAATTTAGATCCCCAATTTCCATGCTCTTTAATACACGTAGCAATTTTCTCCATTATAATTACAATGGAAAAATAAAAATTAAAATAATAATTTTAAACCCTTGAACATTTAAAACGCCGACTTAAGGTAATGTTTTAGCTCCTTCTCCCTTGTGGAAGGTTTCTTTACTGGAGGGGTTTCTTTCCTTTCAAAGGCATTCTTGAAGAAGTTACGATAATGCCTTTTGGGTATTTTCTGGAGTGAGGTACGTATGGACTGTATAATAGTATCTCTTCCAATTGATTTTTCTTTTTGTAAATGAGACTTCAATACGCTAAAAAAGTTTTCAATTGGATTGGTATAGTGCTGGTAGGGAACACTATATAGTAGATTGTTGTTTTGTAGAACAAACTTCTTGACATGAGGGTTGCGATGGCTACTTGCGTTATCCAATATAACCACCTTACCTGTCTGCCCTTCTGATAGTATATGGTTTTCCAAAAACTCTATTAACCGTTTCCCATCAATACCTCCACTCTCATATACATCGTAACCAATACAACCTGACGTGCTTATCGCAAATATGCCTGTGTATTTCTTGAATACCTCTTGGTTATGTGTTTTCAGGACACACCGTTTTCCTATCCTGTTTCTACAGTACTTTCTAACCATAAACGAACCCAATGATGTCTCATCAATACTTATCATATCATCTATCTTGTACTTCTTTATGGTGTTGTAGAATTCTTGTAGTTGTTCCTTGATATCAATCGGTTTCCCGTAGCGTTGTACTGGCTCATGACGCAGACGGGTACGCTTTAGTGTAAGATTGTTGTCCCTCACTACACGCCCCACATGTACCCGTGATATATCAAGAGTTGGAAAAGCCTCCAATAATTTTGTATGTAGCTCTTCTATGGTAATGGTTGGATTGGTACGTATTTGCTTTATCATGTATTGTACATGCGTGTTCTGTATCTTGTAAGCAACCGCTGGTCGGTTCTCTCTTTTGGTTGTTCCTGATTTCTGATAACGTTCTACCCATCGCATTAATGAGCGAGGCGAACAACCAAATATATGACAAGTCTCTATCTGGTTCTTGTTTTGTAGGTAATGTTTTACCGCAGTTTCTTTATAATCCTCTCCTTTATGGTGGGGCATGTTCCTCTTACTTACAACCTGATAAAAACTTAAAGATATCTTGTGATAGTAAGATAACTACGAAGATGTCGGAGAACATCACGGATATGAACAACGATATCCAAAAAGCATACGAACAAATCCTAAAAAGAAGGGCATATAGTGCCGAGTACATGCGAAAGTTCCGAGCAGAAAGAAGAGACGAATATAACGCCCAACGACGGGCAATGTACGCCAAGAAGAAGGCAAAAGAAAAAGAACAAAGTCCCGCTGAAGAACAATCCGAAGAATAAAAACTACTTAAAGATTATTTTCTTTGTTTATAGTAGTAAGCCAACTACAATGAAACGAAAGAAGGCATCCAAAGAGCCTCCCGACTTGCGACGAAAACCATCCTCCTATCGGACGGTGAAAACTTCGCTGAAGTCTATCCTCAGAGACTATGAAACCTACCAGCCCATACTGAACAATGTGGTTCTCCGTTGTAATTCCATTGTCACGGAGGCATATCAATTTATACGGTTGTATTGCCTCTACAAGTTCCATGATATGGAACCAATGCCTTCATTGGACGAGAAGTTCATATTGTACTGTATCCGAGCAACAGGCTCACGGGACAATCGTGGGAAAAAGGCTGAGAACGAGACCCTTCAAAAAGAACTAGAAGACTTTTACACAAAGGAATTCCAGCCGTTTCTCGCTCATAGTGAGAAGCATGACCTACGGAACTTTACCACTCTGCTTCCATATCTAGCAACTCAGATACACACAGGTCTTCACAATAACCTGAAAGAGCATTTCATTACCCGTCTCCTCCGATTTATCAACAAAACAACATCTGTTTATGAAGAGGGTCTTACCAAGGAAGAAGTTAAGAAGGAAAGACATGCGTTGAAGAATGCCGTGTTTGCGAAGGAACAAGTGCCTACCAGATATACAGTATGGGCAAAAGAGCATCTAGGTCATATTGTACCCACTACATGGGATGTGAGCCTACCTTATGATGTCAAAGTACATCCCGAAAAATACATCACACACTCTTTCTACATGAACCTTGTACTGGAACGGGATGGACACAAACTCTTCCAACCAATGAGCCTACGAAACACTATTGTACCACATTATATTACCTTTGATACAGCTAGTCTCATCAATCTGTTCGCAGAGAAGGGTAGCAAAGGGGCTATGTTGAAGAAGGTAAAGGATAATCAGGAACAGGTATGGAACCGTCTATTCAACCTTGACAAGCGTATCTTCCATCAGAAGAATTATCATTTCAACTTTACCCTTCAGACCGATGGAATAGGTGTATCGCTATTGTTTGTACATCGCAATTACAATGGGCGTAAGTCTTGTCCATGTTGCTCTACAGATGACAGTTATCCTTTCTACTACATGGAAGAACTGTCTGGTGACCAACTCAGTGGGTTTCATGAAAGAAATATGGTAGGAGCAGACCCTGGGAAGTTCAATCTCCTGTACATGGCTGATGGAAATGGTAACAAGTTACGATACACAGCATTCCAACGAAGAACCGAAAGCCTAAGCAAACGAAACCATAGTATCCTTCTCAAGGAGAAACAACATAATGGCGTTATTGAGAAAGAGACCAAGTTCAGTCAGCAGAACAGTAAGACGGTAGATTACAACAAGTTCAAAGAGTATCTTCGGCAGAAAAACAAGCTAAACTATGAGCTATCTGTCTTCTACGAGCAAGACCTGTTCCGTAAGATGAAATGGAGACAGTTTGTCTATACACAAAAGAGCGAAGACAGGTTTTTGAACAAGATAGCTAATGTGTTTGGTCATAACGCAATCATTGCTTATGGTGATTGGAGCAGGACAACCCAAATGAAGCATTTTATGCCTACGAAGGGTGTTGGGCTTCGCAAACTGATTTCCAAACGATTTCAAACCGTTAGCGTCAATGAATTCAGAACATCTAAGCTATGTTGTCATTGTCATCACGAGCTGTGTCATCTAAAGGTAAAACAGGAAACCAAAAACAAAAAGGTGTTCAGGTGTCTGGTGTGTAACGAGTGCGTAAGCTCCGAAAGCAAACAACCCGTATTTGTTACACGAGACCTGAACTCCGCAAAGAATATTCTTCATTTAGCGAATAGCTGGATAAAGGAGCAAAAACGCCCTTCTGTGTTTCAACGCACAGAGGGGCTGACCTTCACCCCAACTGGGGAGAAAGTTGGTCAATCCGTTGATTTTGCCGTGGGTAAAGCCACAAATCCTTGAATTTATTACGCTAAAAGTCGGCGTTTTAAATGTTCAAGGGTGTAAAACGAAATATATAAATAAACTAAACTACAATTAAGTCTTTTTTAGATTGTTTGAATTTCTCTATCTTCCATTTTACGAAAGATAGCCCATCGATTTAGGAAACTGAAGCGTGTTTGCTCAGGATCTTTGTCTAGAGATCGAATGGCATCATCTAGGAAGCGATTGCGAGATGGATCATTTTCAACCATTTGTTTCTTCAACATTTGAAAGGTATCACTAAAGAATCCATCTTCAACAATTTCAAGATGATATTCTTTGGCTTTTTCTTTGAGTACTTCAAAATGTACCAAGTATTCTGGGATGAAATGGTTGGTATTCTCTAGATATACATCAATCAAGCGTCCATATACATTTGCTTTTGTAAATGATTTATATTGTTTTTGAATACACCATACAACATGATCTTCCTTAATTCCCTTGGCATAACCATCTTTATTAATTGCTTGGTGTACTTTTTGTCCATCCATAAAAGTTAGAATGAACTTACCATTTGGTTTTAGGTTATAAGAAACATTGCGTAGAAATCCATCTAGGCGTTCTTTGGTTTTGAAGAAATAATGAATCGCAAATTGGCAAGAAACAACATCAAACTTACGAGAAGCACGTCCTGGAAGGCGATATTGAGATAGATAACTATATTTCTCGGTAACCTTGCCCATGTATAATAGCTTTAGAAGTGCTTCAGAATCATAATCTTTTCCTTTTGCTGCTTCACCTGTTTCTAGAGGTAAAGCACAATCGCCAACAACAAACAGAGCTTGAGGATAATGAACCCGTTGAATATGGCGATGCTTTTTCATAAATTCACTGCGTTGATATAGGTAACGAGAGTAAGATCCTTGAGGACTTTCAATGTTATTTTTAACCAAATCAACACCTAGAATAAAGTTATAGCGATTATCTTTCCAACGAGGAAGATCGCCAGCCATACCACAAGCGAGTTCAAGAATACTATCTTTTTGTTCAGGTCTCGAATATAGATAAGATTTAATGCCATAATTATGGAAATTCAACATGTGAACAGACAACATGTGGTTGCGAGGAATATCACGAGCATAGTAAACGTCGTTTGTTCCAAGAAGTCTTTCTTCAATATCAGTTGGAATTTGATCTAGGTTTACAGGAAGTTGTCCAATCATATGTTCATATGTAACTGGATCATGAATATTGTGCCAGATATTAAATGCGACACTCAAATCATTTGCTGTTTTACTTAGTTGACCCGTCATTCTTAGGGCGCGTGTTTTATCATGACGAATACGGTTTGCTTTCCAACGCATGGATGGATGTCCTTTTTCGTCTTTATCGTATGAAAATTCAACAATCATACCATCCTCAATAACTGAATTATCATCTGTTACGGCTTGACTAGAATGATTTGTGGGAATAAACGCAACACTTACAGAGGGATTATAATTCTCAATTGGCTTGAATACTTTCGCAAGATACTCATCTTCCTTGACAGTTTTATCCTTGAAGAAAACCCGTTGAATACCTTTCCATACTGGGATTTCTTCCCATTGAGAAGCATTATATCCAGTAAATAGTTTGAATCTCTTGTATTTTTTGTTGCTGACTGTATCAATAAAGGGTGTATCTTGTTCTTTTACAAGGAAATCGATCGTATTTTGATCAGCGGGTTTCCACTTGAATACACGATCCCATGCTACACTTTTACCCTTAAGTTTTTTAAACTGGTTCGCATAATAAGCAAACACTGGAAGATCAATTGGTGTAAATACTAGACCATCAATATCATAACGTCTTTTTTTATCTTCTAGAATCTCTTTACATTTGTAAAAGATATCTTTTCCTTCTGCGTGATAATGCTCTTTCATTTCTACTTGGATGTTTGAATCATCTGTATTCCAGTAAGTTTCTTGAAGCATTAATTTCATCTTCATATAACGACTGGGCTTATCATCAGCTGTCATCAAAGGGATATTCATTACAGAACTATTATTGTAAAAGTACACATCAAAAACAGCAAAGATATCTTTTTTAGTACCGTCTTTCATAAGATATTTTGGAATATATTCGCCATCTAACAAAGATTCGTGTAGATTATTTGAGGTTACTTTAACACCTGTTTTACGTACATTAAATGTATTATTGATAAGAAAAACATCACCGACCGCATCTACATACATAAGCATTCGCTCACCATCAGCTTTGTCAGTAACGGCATAATTATGTTGAATACTTGTTACACCATAGGTAACATCTGGTTCAATTAGGTTTTTCTTTTCTAGTGTTACTGGTTTAGGTGCCATAAAGAATGATACAGGGTTTTGTTTTTCATATCGATTTAAATCTCTTACTTCAGAGATGAGTTTATGATATTTTTTGATAATATCTTTTTGCTCATCAATCGTCATAATATAAATATCATGAGTGATCATTTGCATTAAAAATATACTATTCCGAATTACTTGATTAATTAGATTTGTGACTTGTTCTTTTGATTCAGAATTAAATTGTACATAAATATTCACAGTTGGATCTTGACTGGCTAGGTCAGCGTCTTTCATTTGTGAAAAAGATTCCAAATTTTCACGTGAATATTCAATAATATATTTAAATCCATTTTTATGAGTATAAACTAGACGTTTATATTGACGATATTGTTTTGCGATATTTAACCAATCAATCGTTGATTCATCAATTTCAATGACGCGTTCTTTAATTATTGTAGATTGAATGTTTAATGAATAATGTTGTTCAATCTTTTTCTCACTCAGTAGAGTGCGCTCTTTCCATTTATGTGGAACAACTTCAAAATATTCATTTTGACAATAATTTGAAATATGTGTAATATTTTCAATTTCTAGTATAAGATTTCCTTCAACTGTTTCCACCTCAAGAATATCTAGTTCCATGGCATAATCCATATCAGAGTATTGATGAAATTCTTTTAGCCATAGACTAGCATCCTTAGATGTCCATGGGCGATCTGGAGCATTAATTATTGTGTTCCAGATCCATGTATCTTCGTTATTTATATGTTCTTTTTGTTGTTCGAACACATTATAAACCTTTTCTTTAGATACATTCATTCCTGTAATATTATAACAAGATTTCTTTAATAAGAACCTCATTTTTTATCTAGTATTTCATCGTACCAAAAACCAGATGCGTTCCGATTAATTCGGATAATATTATCAGTTGATGTATTCAAATAATAAGTAAATAATTCATCTTCAATTTGAATATTACGTTCTAGGAAAAATGCCAGAAAAAATCCACATGCTTTACGATGTTTTTTAGTAAATTCGCAGTTCGAATGATCTAGCATTTCAAGAATGGGATACATTCTACGACTAGATAGGTACTTTTTAACATCTTGATGAACCACTAATTCTTTTATTTGTGTCATCAAAAAAGAACGATTTGCTTGTTGATATGATTTAGATATCAATGAATGAGTTTCATCAACATATTTACATACAATATTCCAAAAACTAATATTATGACTAATTAAGTTTGCTGTATTTGAATAAATTTCTTTATTTTCTTTATGAAATGATAGAAATAGTCTTTCTACTTTTAAAATAGCATTATCCTTTACATTATAATTAATCGATTGCTCCCATTTAGGCATATATTCGATCAATGTATCTTTTTGAAATGGAAGTTTCTTTACATATGTATCTAATGTAGGTTGTTGTTGTTGTTCATTGTTATGATTCATTGTAAGGTTATTTTTCTTATCTATTAAATGTTTATGTAGTATTTTCAAATTTTCTTTTTATAAAATTAAAAACAAAAATAAAATAAATCAAATAAAATCAAAAAATGGGTGTTTCCTTAACTAAACCGTCTTTTACGTATTGAATACTTAAAGATGGGATTATGTTTTTTGAAAATTTCTTTTTAAATAAATAATATTTCATACTGGATGAAATACGTGATGGTATTTTCTTTTGTTCTGAAAGAATTACAGCAATCTCTTCTGGAGGAATATTTTGTTCTTTTTCATCTAATTCCGTTACTAAAATAGGCTCTTTAAAATTTTTATTTAAATTTTGATAAATAGCTTCATATTTATCTAATTGTTCTTTTGATTCTAAACAAAAAGTAATAAATCTTTCTATTTCTGTAAGAATATCATTTGATACCCACGATAAATTCAAAAATATTCCATTATTGTTAATTGTATATTGACATTTATTTCTCTGAAAAATTTTAAATAATTCTTCAATTTGTGTCGAACTTAAATTTTTTATCATTGATTCGATACGTCTATAACGTTCTTGAGAAGACATTAAATAACTTAATTATCCATTAAGATGTTTAAACCCTTTTTAGAATTTAATCAAGGAATAGCATCGCCATCTTCATCGTCTCCATATTCTTCATCTCCATCTCCAATATCATCATCATATTCTTCCCCTTCTACAAACTCATCGTCATCCTCTTCTTCTTCAGATTCTTCCTCTTCTTCTTCACTTTCTTCCTCTCCTAGAATACCTTTCTTTTCAGCTTCTAGGTTTACAAAATCATCATCATCTTGGTTTGGTTCAACTTCTTCTTCTTCTACGATAACTTCTGTACCCTTTATTTGTCCAGGTATAATTACACGTCCAATAATTGAGATTTTACGATCTTTCATTTGATATTTCTTTCCCATAACCTCCACGTGAATAAGATCTCCAATTTGAATTTGTTCTAGATTTACTTGAGAAATGATACCTGCGGATTTAATAGGAATAATGATATCTAGAATTGCGATTTGTTCATTATTAAATTCAACATAGCTTTCCGCAAGAATACCTAGTTGATTCTTGTTTTTAACAATTGCTTCAACGACGCTTTCTTGAACTGGATTACATACCTCTGCTCTACATAGCAATTCAAAACGAATGCTTCCATTAAAATAAGCTTTTTGAAGAGAACCACATGATCTTTTAATAATTTCAATCGATTTAGGTTTAATATAGCCGTATTTACTACAAACTCCTTCGTACTCTTCATTTAATTTTTCTAAAATACGCTCTTGAAACTTGGCATCCATTTCCTCTGGATAAAGTTGTATAGTTGTTTTAAATTTAATAGGTAAAAACAACATATTGAATCTATCCTTTCTCTAATACACTATATATAAAAAGAAATCATTTTTTTAGATCTATTTATTTTGGCTTATAAATAGCAGGTAGCCAAAAACGTTTTGATTTTATTAATTCTAACATTAAAGCAAAACATAATTGAGATACATTTGCTTTATTTTCAATATTAAATTTCTTTAACTCTTCTTGAATTTGGGGTTTCTTTAATGTTTCACATACCACTCCTGATCTTTTTCCTTTTTCATTATTAAATCCTAATTTAAATTGAAAACGATAAGGAGCATTCGGTTCTTTACCTTTGTAGCGTTGAACAAATCCAATTGTATCTGTAATGCGAACTTTTGTAGGATTTGTAAAAGGTGTTGCCTTGCGCAATTTTTGTATACGAGACATCTCACTATCAGTGGCTTCGCGATATTCATTTGAATCCCATATAATTATTTCAAACTTCTCTTCATCTGAAAATAAATTAACATAACCACTGTATATTGATGGTGATAATGATGTAATTTCGGTTTTCATAATAAATGCCCCCTGTAATTCTAATATTGATAAAGCCTTTTGTAATTTTGAAGAAACTCGACTGGTAGGCATTTGAATCATTTCTTCCGCAAATTGTTTCCAACATTTTGAATCTAATGCTTGATATACTTTTAAAATAGCTACCTCCATCGTATCCTTGTCTAATTGTTCAAAAATTGTGTGTAATGAACATTCAACCACTACTTCTTCATCTTTCTTTAAATCTTGTAATAATTGTATTCTTGAAGTAATTGGAATCTTTTTATCCATTTCACTAATAATAAAGGAATTATAATGATAAATTAATACCTTGTTCTCCCATAAACGGTAAGGCATTAATGATGCTTCTAATACTTTAGTCGAAATCTCAATATTTGGGTGAATAATTTCAACAATCTCCTCATAACTATAAGATTTCTTCGAATTTGTACGATATTCTTTTTCTAAATATTTACGTAATTTTTGTTGAAGAGTTGGTATAAATCCTTCATAACTTTCTTCGCGGAAAGATCTTGTATCATGAACCTTATAATTTGTATTTACACATTTTATATCATCTTTTAGTAAATCTCCATATTGATATGGTATTTGACGTCCTCTTGACGTATATAACATTACTTTAAAATCAAATAATTCCTTACCGTAGTAATTTACATTTTTCATTAACATACAATCTACGGCATTTTCTTTAATGACTTGATCAACCGCTTGAATTTGCTGATATTTCAAAGATGCTAAACGATAAGCATGTAAATCAGACGTCTCTTTTAGATTATTTGGAAATACAGTCGCATGTAAAAACACTGTAACATTGCGTTTTTCAAGGGGTAAATCAGAATGGGAACAATTACGAATCGCACGTCCAATTGCTTGTTCTTGATTATTTAAATGATACCATGGATCTAAGACATGCATTTCGCGAATGTTTTTAAAAGATAAACCCTCACCTGCTACAGGGGAAATGAGAATGACTTTAATAATTTCACCATTTCTATTTGCGTCTAGATTAATATCTTTTAATAAATCATCAATTTTAGAAGTTCCCATTAATTCTTTATCACTTTCACTTGATAAAATACAATAAGTTGGTTTTAATATACCTTCATAATTAACTTGATTTGTGACTTTACGATTCATTTTTAAGAAATCACGTTCTTTATAACGAGATAAACCCATATGTTCTAATACCATTGCGGTTGGTACAATACCACCCCATATAAACATTGAATAGATTAGAACAATTCCCTCTGAATTACGAATTAAATCACTCAGTGTTTTTAATTTACATGCAAAATCACCCAGGGCACCATATTCAGGATCAAATATAGGTTCTTTCTGATTTTGATATACATATTGAATCGATTCTAAATCATCCGCACGCTTAAAAATAGAATTCAAAGCTTCTTTACCATCTCTATACTCATAATTGTCTTTACCTAATAATTTACGATACGCAAATATATTCATTTGTCGTAAAGTTGCCGATGAATGCTTTTTAGTCGTTTTTGTTTCTATCGCATCTATCTGTGTTTTTCCCAATGTAGATATTACTAACCCATCTCGAATCCATGTCAGCCAATTTGCTTCATGTTTCTCAAGAGGTTTTCCAGAAAGTACTATTTGAGGTACTTCTTTTAAAAAGGTTACCTCTTCTTCTGGAGCTGGTAAGCGAATCGCAAAAGTAAAGGGATTATTACCTTTGATATATGAAATATAATTTTGACTTAATTTACCACATAATTTAAATAATTCTTTATTTGGTTTTCCAGAAGCTGAGTAGAAACTAGGAAGATTATAAGGGCTTAATATTTTATCACGGCGATCATTTGTTAACAATAAAGAAAGTAACCATAACATTTCTTCTGCCTCATTATACATAGGCGTAGCTGATAATAAAATAAGACGGTTATTTGTACCTTTTTGTAATACATCCATTAAGGGTTCTACAATCTTTTTATGTTTGTCACCTGCTTTTTCTACATTTCTTAAATTATGTGCTTCATCAATGATAATAATTTTATTTTTAATTATTTCTTCCAATTTACCTTCCTCTTTTAGTTTATCAATTGTATTTGCAAATTGATCATAGCCAAAGAATTGATATTTACTACGAATCGTTTTTTGAAGTCTTTGTAGTAATTTATCTTGTTCCATTTCAGTAACATTTGGAATTAATTGTAAATAAGCATCGCCAGTACATTGATCACGGATATCTCTTTTTTGGGGCTTTGTAATTAAATAAAGTGTTCTAAAAATTTCTTGTTCAAAAGATCCTTTTAATGCTTTACGTGAAATGATCCAAATATTTGGTTCACTGTATAAACGTTGTTCTTGAGAAAATGCTTCCGCAATAGTAATAGCACTACATGTTTTACCGCTTCCTAAACCATGATAAAGTAATAAACTTTTATAAGGAGACCGTCTTGATATATATTGACTCACGAAATGCTGATAATATGTCTTTTCAAATTGACACATTTGTTGAACACGTTCTTCGTATTCTTCTTTATTTTTATAAACCCTGCTTTTTGGTATATTAAATATTTTAAAATCTTCGATTTGACTAATTTTTTCAGCAAATATCGGATCTTCCAACGCGGGATAGACCGATTTTACCATCCTTTATACACTTACCTTTCAAAGAAGAAATTAATATAATATGTTAAGCCAATACTAAAAATAACATCAGACCACCAATGATAATATTCTTTCACACGAGCGTAAGAAACGGAACATGCCCAAAGATATATAATTGGATGGTTATATTCCCATGCTAAAAACCAAGCAAGGGCAGAATGTCCACTTGGAAAACTGAGGGTATCTTTTTTATTAGGTCTTTCACGTCCAATCGTGTACTTTAATACAAAAACGGTTATTAATACTAGTGATAATTTCAATAAAAATATTTCATTTGGACGATATGCGAAACGATAAGTAGCTAAAGTTAAAAACATCCATTCAAAATTTTGATTAATCCATGACCACCATTTCATTTTGTTTATGTAAATGTATTTTATTTAAAATATTCTTCCATTGAGTCAGATGTTCTTCTTCAATCACTTTGCTATAAAATTGACACCATTGTTTCTTAACTTTCATGGTTTTTTCATCTAAATTTTTTATTTTTTCAATCATTTCTTCAAAGGAATCAAAATATATACGAGTCTCCGGATATTTACACCATTCGCATAAATTAATATATTCTGCTGTTAATTGTCCACAGGATCCTTGTACGTTAAAATAATAGCCATGTTTCATTACCAATTCCATCAAAAACTTAGGAGAAGGCATAATTATAATTAAACCTTGTTGAATCGATTCAAAGGTAAAGTATTTCGAAAACTGGTCGGGTAGTACAACAATTGCTTTATACGCATCTAATTCAGATAAATTCGCGTAGCTACCAAAATCAACCGAAATCTCATGATCTGCTAAATATTTTGATAGATCCATAAAAGAATGATGATTATGGTAATTCTGTAAAAATATTGTATCGGCTAATTCTTTTGTACGGTATTTCGTAATGGTTGGTTTAAAGCATTCTAAGATAATAGAAGGATCATTTATATGTTTCTCATATTTACCCACGGGCATGATGGCGCGCTCGTGTAAAAATATATGATGTTTACCACACCAAACTCTTTCAAATTCAGTATAGGGTAAATAAGTAACTTTATTTAAAAATTTACCATTGCTTTGTACGGTTCTTAATAATTGTAAAAACTTGGATTCATTATCCATTGCGTAATTAAAACGATTACAATTCAAAATAATTAAATGTGGAACCATTTCATTTAAATGCAATAAAAATATATAGGACAGGGCGACTGTATCTGAAGTTAAAATAATATCATATTTGTTATATTCTTCTTTGTTTTTGTTCCAAATTGATCGGGCAATGGGTTCTGTAATATTATAGGGAATTAAGTCTTTAACAAAGTGATGTGTTACATCGCAGTTTAGCTTTGTAAAAACTGTTTGTAAGTCACTGATACAACCATAATGAAAGGATAAATGTAATACACGCATTTATCTAAAAAATAATAGACCGTTTTAAATAGATATAAAATATAAAAATATAAAAATAATAATAACCGAACGAACCTAACCTTAATATAATTTTTATTTATACAATCAATCCATACTTTTTATCATATTCAATATGATATATATATGAAATATCTATACGGATATTCAAAAGTACATTTGATCGTTCTTCTTTTTCATGATTAAAAAGTAAGGTTTCAATTTCAATATTGCTTAAAGCGTCCATTATTTTTTCAGATGCTTCATTATTAGCTCCATTCGCAAACCATGCGTTTGTAAGTGCTGTATGTCGAATATTTTTACAATCCATAACATCATAATAAAACTCACTTAAATTAAATTTTAAAGTATTTATATTTTGATTATTAGTAACATGCTTATTTATGATTTTTTTTTCTTTTTTAGGAGTAACATTTTTAACAGGAATAGGTTCTTTATTTAAATATTTAACTTCCTCTGTAAGATCAATCATCATACGAGAAAACTTAAATAATTCATTATAAATTTGTTTAATTTTTTCTGGATTTTTTTCGTTTATTAAAAGTATTTTAAGATTATCAGCAGTTATATTTATCCAATTAACAACCATTGGTAAATTCATTACAAAATGAATTCAATATTTTATTAAGTATTTATTAAGTATTTATTATGTAATTATAGTTATAGTATCATTTAATTCATCAATTTTTAAAATTCCATAAACCCAAAAAACAAAATATAAAAATATATGCTTAAATTATTAATTTGAATATTATTATAAATAATTACTTTTTAAGAAGTTTCTTTAGTTGACAATGTAAAATATTTTTAATTAGTTTAAGTGATTTTTTGGCATCCTTATCAGCTTGGTTAACTGCTTTATCACCATGTTTTAAAAGTTCAAGAAGTTCATTTTCATTCTCTTTATTTTGTGACTTTTCAAATTTCTTATAAGCTTTATTAATTCTTTTTTGCCAGTCTTTTTTTACAAGAGTAACATCTTTTTTAACTTCTTTTTCCGCACAGTTATATTTCTTTTCAAATTCCTTATAATAATTAATATCATCAGAAGCAGTCATTATTATTTATTTAACAACCAAATTTATATTATATACTTATTTATTAACGATAATTCAATTTTTATTATATTCTATAAAATAATGTATTTATATTGAAAAATAAAATTATTTATTTTTTGCCATTCTTTTTTTACAAAAGTGATACCTTTTCAAACTCATAATAATTAATATAAGGTTTACTCACTAAGCTCCTTGAGTGACAGTTTGCCGTACATTTTCGCCAGAAATGCTTCATCAACAGTGTCATCTTCGGATTCGTCATCATCAATTAACGAACTCGTGAATTGAATAGTTTTATTAATCAGATGTTCTGCCTTTTTTTCATTAAATTGAATCTCACATGTCTTATTGTCCCAACTATGACCAGTTGTAGATTCAATGAGAGTTTCCAGCCGATAAAGCATGTGTAAAATTTTTTTTAAATTCTCTTGATGCCTGCTTGATTGATTAGCAGATTCAGAAATCAACGTAGAAGACATTTCTATGATTTATATCTTTTAATTTATTAACGATAATTCAATTTTTATTTTACAATACACCATAATCGGAATTAAATGAAATATTTGTTGTATATGCGAGTTCATCTTTATTTACAATTTTAGGACTATCATTTTCGTTAGAATATGGTTCAATATTGCTAATACATTGTCCATCTTTCTTAATTACAATAAAAATAGTATCACCTTCTTTAATATCATACGGAACAGTCAATTCTTGAACATCAGTATATTGACGCAAATCATGACCATCCGCATTAAATGGTGATAGGGACACTGTATACTTTTGATAAAGATTATTGTAATTTTTGTTCATCACAAAATAGATAATAGTTGATACCATTTTAATAATATGAATTAGTTTATATATGTTTTTATAAACATATTTTCAATTTTTTATTTTATATACTTAAGAACCATTTTATTACTTTAAGTGGACACTTCTGAAGGATAAACAAACGAAATAGACAGCATGTGTGTATGCATAAAGCGATAAATACGTCGAAATGCCCCTTCATACATATGAGTAAAATCGTTTATGTGCCCGCGACATGCCTGAATTTTCACTACAAAAGGGTAGGGAGATGCTTTTCGAATGCGCTCAATAAAGTTTTCAAGAGGTTCATACACTACTTTAGAAACGCCACCAGGTGTTGTCCACGCGTCTAACCATAAACACGTCTTGTGATTGTCTGTCGTTCTGTAGTAAATACCCATTGTATCACCTGCGCGATGCATTTTAAAATCAGGGGAATTCAGTAGTTTTTTCAAAGCATCCATTATTTCCTCTTCATGAGCGGGACTTATTGGAATAGGTGAAGCAGTGTCTTCAGGATGTGTAAAGCTGCAGAAGTTACCCATATTATATAATATAACAAGTTTTACACTTTTCAATTTTTATATACTTAAATCATGAATGTTTGATTGGATAATACATTCTTTAATTTCATATTCGAAAACGTTTGAAATATACATTATATCATTTTTATTTAATGCTTTATTATTATTTTGAAGGAAAAAAAGATTATGTGCATAAGGTCCAATGGTGCTAATATATCCTTTATTTAATTCATATGGAAATGAAGATATTAACTTCATCATATCTGATAATAATCCAATGCGATCTTTACATGAAAATTCAAGGGTTGTATAATCAATATTTGGTCTTGAATATATTTGAATTTCTGTGTCACATGGGATTTTTATTCTAAGTGTTTCATCTAAATCATAATCGTAATCATTATATCCATTATTCATGATTTCACTAACTAATGCTCTTTTTAAATTAGACAAGGGTTTTTCTTTTTTTTCTTTTAAATATAAAATTGTTTTGTTTTTTTCAATATATGCTTTACGAATATCAATCTCATGATCACGTATTTTCTCAGTTAAATAAGATAATTTATGCCATGGAACATTTAATGAAATTACATAATAAGGAAAAGGCATATTTTCTATACGATTCCATTTAATCTTATGAATATATTGATTCATTAATATTAATATATATTTAGATTTAAACTATTGAAACTTTAAATGGTTTAAAAACGTAAATAAACAGTACAACTTAATTCGTTTGTTATTGTTTTACTTAGTCGTACATATGATATAATACGAGCATCTTTATACATATTAAAATATTCAATAATTTCTTTATCACAATTTATATTGATATTTTTTAATATTAAAGTAACAAGATTAAATAGATCATTTGTTAAATGATTGTATATAGCAATATAATAGTTAAATTTATAATCCACTGATATTTTATCATATTCTGGTATGTTATCACACTTTTTAGAATAATTATATAATAATTCTTTCAACAAACCTTTCATTTCTTCGTTAAATTCTTTCTCTAAAATATCATATAAATCACTGCGAGAATATTTAACTTCTTTATAATAACATTCTTCTAAATTATCTAGATTTATTGATTTACCAATCATATAACCATTTTTTTGATAACCAAAATAAATTTCCTTTTTATTATTTTCAATACCTAAATAAACTTCATTCATAGGTGATTTATCTTTATAAAAATTATTAATTATCATATCATATAACGATTCATTTTGAATAAAAGGGAATAGAATACCTTTAAGTCCTTCTTCATTAATATAATGATAACCTAAATTAAATTTATCAGTTATACATCCCTTATTTGAATTAACTTTGATTCCTATTTCATAATAGTTAATACCTTCTACAATAGGTCGATCGAATAGGTATATATATTCAAATGAATATCTTTTTAAAAAAATGTTACTATATTTAATGTCACATATCATTTTATATTTCTTTATTTATATTTCTTTAATTTATCTTTTGTAGCTACAAATAGAAAATCAATTTTCGCTAATTCTCTTTGAATAGTTGAATTCAAACTTCCTATTGAAAAAAGGGATTCATTGTTCCTTTGTTTGTAGCGTAATTTTAATAGTTAATTATGTTATAGTATAGTTATTTTAATTTATATTATCATAACAGTGTATTTATTTTATTATTTATTTAAATTCGAATTAATGTTATATGGCATACATTTTTGACTTTTAGGGATACATTTTTGACTTTTGGGCATACATTTTTGACTTTTAGGGATACATTTTTGACTTTTGGGCATACATTTTTGACTTTTGGGCATACATTTTTGACTATATGATTATTACTATTTATACTATTTTTGTTATATTGTTATATAGATTATGATGTATATTTATATATCTTTTAAAATTATATAATCAATTCAATAAATATGTACAATGAGAGCAAGTGAGTATATTACATTATATAGTGTGAAAAAGTGGTTTTAAAATGAAATATAGATACCATGATTTTAAGGTTGCTCGCATTGCTCATGAGCATGTGTGTGTTTTTTTTAAAATATATATTTTGAAATTGAAATTAACAATTTAGAGAAATGATAAAAAAAGAAGCCTTTTGTTTTATGTGTTAGCTACAAATAGAAAACTAATTTTCGCTAATTCTTTTTGAATAGTTGGATTTAAACTGCTAAATAAAAAAGAGTATTACTTATCTTTTAATAATAAAGATTCACTATAATCTAATACTATTAATTTGATACGGTCTATAGTTTGCTTATAGTGAGGGTTTTTCTCACATACTATATCATTTAATATTTTACCTAGACGTTCTGAAAAGTGTACCTTACGCTGAGCTTCTTCTATATATTCTAAAAGGTTTGATGATATATTATATGTTAATCTTGAAAATACTTCATTATCTATACGAGATTCCCATTTATTGTCACCAATATGAACATATGAATGTTTATCACGTATATGTTTTTTCTTAACACATCTATTTTCAGGACGTTGTAAAACCTCATGGGCATAATTTCGAATTCCTTCCATTGAATATGTATTAAAAAACATTTGTTTTATCATTTGTTGTGAAAGATGATCATACTGTAATTGTATAGGATTATTATCAAAATGAAATACTACTATATTATTGTTTATTGTATTATTTGTATTATTAATAATTTTAGCATTTTGATTAATAATATTATTTGATTGATTTGGTACTGTGATAGTATCTTTTTTTTCAACTACAATTAACTCTTTTGATAAACAGTGTTTTAGATGTTTTGATTTACAATTACGACCTGATAAAACAAGATGACAATTTGGACATTCATATGGACTATTTATTTTTTTACAAATATGAGTTTTTATTGATATTTTTTTAACAAATGTTTTATAACATCCATCACATTTATACCTTTTTGTTTCATTACAATATATATATTTATTACTATGATTCTGGTTAGGGTAAACATTTAAAATATTATGACATATATTATTGTCTTCAAGGGTTACATTATTGTCTTCACGGGTTACATTATTGTCTTCAAGGGTTACATTATTGTCTTCAAGGGTTACATTATTGTCTTCAAGGGTTACATTTGTGATTATTTGATTGTTACTATCCATATTATTTTCTATTATATTATTACATTGATTATGGTGTATATTTATATGTCTTTTAAAATTATAGGCTCTATTTGTTGAATATGTACAATGTGAGCAAGTGAGCATATTACCTTATATAGTTTGAGAAATTAATCTTTAAGTAAAATACATATACCATAATTTTAAGGTTGATTTTGTTGCTCATGAGCATGTGTGTGTTTTTTTTAAAAAGTATATTTTGAAATCGAGATTAACAATTTAGAGAAACGATTGAAAAAAGAAGCCCTCTTATTCCTTTATTTTCTATGTAGCTACAGTATTATATACCTTTATTTACTGTACATTTATATTATCATAATAGTATATAGTTTTTATAATTTATTTTATTATATTTCAAGGTATCTATATATTTGTAGCTACAAATAGAAAACCAATTTCCACTAATTCTTTCTAAACAGTTGATTTCAAACTCCCTATTGAAAAAAGGGGGTTATTGTTCCTTTGTTTGTAGCGTAATTTATAATTGATATGTAATTTTATAATATAGTTATATTTAATTAATATATCATAATAGTATATAGTTTTATAATTTATTTTATTATATTTTAGAGTATTAATATATTTGTAGCTACAAATAGAAAACCAATTTTGCCAAAATCTTCCTGAACAGTTGAATTCAAACTCCCTATTGAAAAAAGGGGTTCGTTGTTTATTTATGTTTTATGTTTAAGGGTGTAATATATTATTCATTCCAATAATCACATGGTAATAAATCACTTGTATCTTCTTTTTCTCTCATAAAAATGCGAAGTTTTAAAGCATTTTCTGTATTATATACAAATAGATCTAAATGAACGTTTCCTTCATCGTTTACTTTTATAAATACATAAACATAATCAGGTATAGATCGTGTACTTTGACCAGCACCCATTATTAAACTTTTAATGTTGTATTTTCTTAGATCTATTTTAACCTTTATAATATTAGATTAATCTAAATCTGGGTGTAAATGTGTGAAACAATATACTAATACCTGATGAATGGTATCAACTTCTTTTATTAATGTCCCATCATCACGTAAAGTGACATCATTCATTTCATGGTATGCGATCCACTTTAATTGATATTTGTTATTGACCTGCCACCATTCTGCGATATAATCACTCGCTCCTGAACTACGAGAACATATGAAGCTAAAATTAATCGGACAGGTGTTTTTAGATGCGGTACAATGCATTTGATAAGAAGCACCGAATACCCATTCATTAATTACTAGCCATCCAGATTCATGACAGTAACGTACATTTGAAAAAAGCGTTTCCATAATTTTATACGACTATATCTTTTTAAATTAATTTATATAAATTCTTAAAAATTTGATATTATAACTATTAAAAAGTAATGACAATCGTATAAAAATGACACTTGAAGGTTATGTTAAATGTAAAAGAAAAGAATTAATTTTAAATATATTAAATAATTCTTCTATTCCATGGGATTGGAATAGTTTAAGTTATAATGGAAATATTACATGGGATATTGTTCAAGCAAATTTAGATAAACCATGGTGTTGGGTAGCTCTTAGTTATAATCCAAGTATAACTTGGAAAAATATTGAAAATAATTTAGATAAATTATGGGATAAACGAGTATTAAGCTTAAATCCAAATAATACATGGAACTTTATTCAAGCAAATTTAGACAAACCATGGGACTGGTGGGGTGTTAGTCGTAATCGAAATATAACTTATAAAATAGTCACTGAAAATATGAATCAACCATGGGATTGGTCACAGTTAAGCAGTAATCCAAGTATTACATGGACAGAAATTTTAGAAAATCCTGATAAACCTTGGGATTGGATGAATTTAAGTTGTAGACCAGATATAACTTGGGAAATTATTAAAACACAACCAAATGATTTAATGAATTGGTGGGAATTAAGTAAAAATCCAAATATAACTTGGGAAATTGTTCAAGCGAATTCAGATAAGCCATGGAATTGGTATTCGTTAAGTGAAAATCCAAATATAACATGGGAAATTATTCAAGAAAATCCAGATAAGCCATGGGAATGGTTTTATGTATCTAAAAATAAAAATATAACATGGGAAATTATTCAAGAAAATCCAGATAAGACATGGTATTGGTACTATTTAAGCAGGCACCCTAATATAACATGGGAAATCATTCAATCAAATCCTAATATGCCATGGGATTGGAATAAAATATCTATAAATCGAAATATTACTTATGATATAGTAAAAAATAATTTAGATAAACCATGGGATTGGTCTTGTTTAAGTTTACATCCAAATATATTTAAATTTTCGGAAGAAAACATTATTCGAGAATATATTGCAGCTCGTAAAATTGTAAGAGCCTTTAAAGAAGCAAATAGTAATCCTGAATATAAGTTATGTCGTGATCGACTATTACGTGAATTTATGTGTATGCGGGAAGAAATGAAGTAGTTTTATGTTACAAAAAATTTTAAATTTTATTATGAATTTCGAAAAAATTGATTTGTATAATTGTAATATTATTATACACAATCGAGTACAACAAAGTAAATCATCTCAACTACTCAAAACAACTCTATTCAATCATGGAGAAGACTATGATTCCCGACCGGATTTGTAATAATCTGATGAAGTTGTTTGAGACCTATGCGAATAGGGGATTTATCCAGTTTGATGATTACTGGATCAAGAAAATTAACACTGGTGCTGAGGAGGAAGCTGATGAGCGCACATATCAAATTTATTATATGGTTGCCAGCTATGACATGTTGAAGGATGAGATGAGTTTTGAGAAGTACGAGGGTTACTGTCAGAAGCTATATTATTATAGCACGCGCACAGCAAAGATGCTTCTTCAAATGGATATCGCAGCTGAAGTTATTGTGGATGAGCATGTGATGGTATACAAGGATGGTCAGTCTGAACTGCGGACTCGTATGAACTTTTATTAAAACATAAAAAAATAAAAAATATAAAACAGTAAAATTAAAACTTTTACATTTTATATTTTACATAAGCTTAATTATAATAAGGAATTGCAGTCCACTTTACTATAGAAACGCAGATTTAAAGGCGTATACTTTGAGTTTACACTTTCGTAGGAACTGGGTGATTTAGGTGCTTTTCTTACTGGTATGGTATGGTCTTATCCTGTGGCATTTTACCTGGTAGTTACAAAAATGCCACTGTTAAAAATTGATGGGAAGATGCGAAAGACCTCAATAATCAAAAATAAGCATGGAAGCATGTGTTCCCCTAGCAAAGAAAGCGTTTGAGCCAAGCAAGTTCTTCTCCAATATCCCCATCCACATGTAAATTATACTCGACAGTCTCGTTTTCCTGTAAGCTCGTGCCAGTATCTAAGTTCCTCACGCCGTTAGTTATATCAAGACGGGCCAAGTGAGGACCATAAAGTGTGCCGTCACGAACCTCGGAACCTAGCGAAACCAATCGCTTCTCCATTTTTAATAGAACGTCAGGAACAGTATCAAATCGCCATGTGCCCTGTATATATCCTTTATCATCGAGCGTTGTCAGCCGGTAGATAAGCGCATTCTCATCATGCTCATCAGCAAGCACCTCGATATAAAATATATTGCTGAAAGCTGTGTAGGCGCCAATGCTGTATAGGCGCTTAGCGGTGCCATGACGAGCGTCCTGAGCGTCCATGATAACAAGTATCAAATATATATATAATGTACTTTCATATTCTTAAATACAAATAGTATATCTTATTATAATGATATTAATTAAATGTAATCTTTTTATTATATTCTTTATATTTATATAAATATTTTATTTGGGTACTCTTTATTTTTGATTTCTTCGTTATAGCATCCTCCATTTAGTAAGATAACTGCTTTATCTTCGGATTCAACAATTTCTTGGAATGAAATACATTGTTTTTTAGATCCATATAAGTATTGACCAATCTTATGAGGTGAATTATCTAATATAGCAGTTACTTTTGATTCATCTAATCCCAAAGCAAATAGATAAATCGTATGCATAGAGCAAGGCCAGATATAGAAAGGTACATCTTTATTTTCATCTAAAACTTTATTAATATTTTCAATACGATCTAATATACGTTGAAAATATCCAGCAATATCAGCGGTCGCATTTATATTCATTAATGGATACGAGGGCGGATGATGAGGATTCATACGTTTAAATTCATAGAAAATAGAATGATTCTCATGGTAAGAATATTTTTGTGTTTCAAAGCCATATTTTTCAAATAAAGCCATTAAATAATTTTTTTCAATATAATATATGTGTTCAGGATTTAATACGTGATAGTTGTCTTTGGTAACATAACTTTCCAAATCAGGCATATTTAAATAAATATATTGAATATTTTCATATTTTTCAAATAATTCAAGGATTTTTATGGGTTCATAAAAGTGTTCAAAAACATGAGACATAACAATAATAGACTGTGTAGCAAGTGTTTCTTCTGGGACTTGTTCTATAAAATTGCGAATAATGGTACGATTCTCATTAGATCCAGAATACGTTGGGTCAACGATTGTATAACTAATATTAGAATTTTTCTCTAAAATTAATTCAGATAAACCACCATTCCCACCACCTATTTCGAGGATTGATAGGCTTCTTTGAAATGAAGATACAAAATCAGCAAATTTAGTATTCATCGTACTACGAATTGTACCATGAGCATTCGCATTATAATCGTAAATAATTTCTTGATTACCTAAGTATTTTGTTTGTACCATATGGCATGCTTCGCATTCTAATACATTAAATGGCATTGAATAGCATTCTTTAGATATATCTGGGATAACATAGCATCCTAATGGGATTGTATAATTGGTTTCCCATTGTGTTTTTAATTGGGCAGATTGACAAAAGATACAGTTACTACGTTCTGAATATAATTCCATAAAAATAAATAAAAGGATTTTGTTTAAACCATTGAAAGAACTTTATTTTACTTTACAAGATAATAGAAGCTCCTTGTCCATCTTTGTTAAAACCACTGGCGGTTTCTTGTGAGAATTCCACTAGATCTTTACCAACGCGACCAATACGATCTAGAATACTATCAGGAATTGTAATAATATGGCATCCTGTATCAATCGCATGTTGAATTGAAAGAGTTTCCTTGCAACCAGCCCATAGAATCTCGACATTATCATGGGGTTTAAAGAGTTGGCAAACGAAACGAACAATATTATTCGGATTTACACATGTATCTGAAATACGACCAGCGAATACAGATACAATCATAGGGGTTTTAATGTTATTTACAATAAGATCAAGTACCTTATGGTATAGATCTACTACTTGATGTGGACTAAATACAGCAGTGACATTTACTTTAATACCATTTTCTAGTAAATTGATAATCACATTGGTGTTTGATTCTCCATTGCTTTTTACAATAGGAACTTTTACGTAGATATTAGGTCCATATTCATTAATTTTTAGAGCATCAGCGAAGATTTCAATATCATCATCGCGAAAGACTTGAAGAGAAATACAGCGATCTCCAATAAGTTCTTTATGTTCATTATAGAATTCAGGATAGTTTGTTTTACCTCCTTGTACCATAAAGGTAGTATTTGTAGTAAAACCAGCTACCCAATCATATTTTCCATATTTTTCAACGTTTGTACCATCATAAAATAGTTTAATTTTAGAAAATCTATCCATTTCTATATTACATAATGTGTGATTTCTTTATTATAGTTTTACGCTTTAAACTTTGCTACATACAAATAATCCAAAGCTTTTTCAATACGTTTTTACTATATTTTCCTTTATACTTTAAATTCAATGGTTTAAAGAAAACATATTATATAAATTCATGTTTCGCAATAATGATGCTGTAAAGGTAGATAAAGCCCATGCTTTAACTATTTCAGGTGTAGTTTATAGTCAAAAACCTCAACGTGTACTTGAATTAGGTCTGGGTGGAGGTGAAAGTACAGATGCGATTTTGGCAGCTCTTAAGTTTAATGAACAACCTTATGAATATACATTAGTAGATAATTGGGTAGATCATGATTATAAAATGCCAGATGGTGTGTTAGAATCTTACGGAAAAGATATCAATGTAGTAACAAGTGGTGAAAAAGAATTTATTTATTCAACACGTAAAACTTACGATTTTATATTTAGTGATGCGGATCACTATCATACAAATGAATGGTTTGATTATGTATATGATAACCTTTTAGAAAAAGAAGGAATTCTTATGTATCACGATATTAACTTTTTTGAAAATTGTTTATTAAATCTAAGAGAAATTTTTTATACATGCCAACGTCGTGGACTACATTACAAACTTTTCAATAAAAATTCGCTACCAGATGAGCGATGCCATCGTGGTTTATTAATGATATTTAAACACTAGAAATCTATATAGATACAAGATATTTAAACATTTATTTATAATATTATTTAAAATGGGATTGGATAATAGTCTATCCATTTACAAGAAAAGAGTTGAATTAAATAATGATATTATTGAAAAATTAAAAACTAAAGATATTTATCTACGTGGTTACGACGGTGATTCCTTTCGAGGAAAGGCATATAATATGATTACAGATACAATCTGTAATGAGTCCCTTTTTGGTATATTATATCCATCTACCTTGGGAGATATGTCTGTAAAAATCACTAATTTTTTAAACTTAGTAACCACCCTTGACTTTACGGATGAAATTGATGTACGTGACTATATTAAAGACTATAATGATTCACATGACGATGATCTTTATAAAATTACGAAAAAAGAATTGATAAGTTTAAGAGATTTATTTCAGTTTTGTGAAGAAAATAATCTTTATTTACATCCCGATTTTTAAGATATTCTTAATGCTCTACATATCCACCCCATGGTCCATATTCACCACCTACATGGAATGGAATTTTCTGTATTATTTTAATATTATTATTTTTGAAACAATTTGGTAATACATGTTCAAATGCAATACCATTTTGAAGTTCTTGGTTATTAATACATTCTTCTAAAGATTTAATATATAAAGGAATGCTTTTATATCCAACGGTGTAAAACATTGTTGACATCCATATGCGAGTACTATGATGTGGATTATCAAATTTAATATGGCAGAGCAAACCGTCTTGAAAATATTCCCAAGTAAATCCTTGACAAGGATAATATCTTCCAGAAATCTTTGTGATAGACAAACAGTCTTCATTTATAGTATTAAAATGAGATGATTTTAAATAAGACAAGATTGAACTGGCTTCACCCATACCTTTATGTTCACCATTCACATGTTCATATACGATAGAATCTTCATACGCTGGGTAAAAGAAATCCACACGCTCTTTAATCAAATCAATCATTTCGGTTGAAATACATGTTCCTTCTACGAATACTATATACGCATTTGGAATATTTAATTTTATATTTTCAATTGTACGAAGAGATTGTTCAAAACGTTGTTGATGTGTAAACGCAGAGCGTGTTGGTGTATAAGCTAATGGTTTATCACATGTAGAAATCGCAGAGATAATTAATATTAAATGTTTATCTTGCATAAGTGAAATTCTTTTTGTTTCTTTAATTGATCTTCAATAGATTCAATTGAAAACATTGGATAAAGGGTTGATAAGGTACGATCAATTTTTGTTGGAGCATCTATAGATAAAATATTGATATTTAATTTATATATATCTCTAATCATTTTACATAAATGAAATTTAGAAACACTATTCGGAGAGTGTATATGACGAATACCTTTCCAAAATAACTTTTTTTGTATTATTTCTTGTACAATTTCGGATAATTTTAAACAAGTTACACCATTCCATATATGATTTAAAAAACCATTTATAATTGTTTGTAATTTTACCCATTCTAATAAGCTTTTTTTATTATTTATTTCTTCTCCAATGATCGATGTTCTAATAACACAAGCATCTAAAGGTTCTCCTAAGTATTTGCTTCGACCATAAGTATTTACAGGATCAGGACATTGGGCTTCGTTATAATTACCTTTGTCTCCTGAAAAAACACAATCTGTTGTGATATGAATTAATTTACATGGATATTTATTACAATAATTTTGTAATTTATGTGGAAAAACCGAATTAATACGATAATATGGCTTTATATATTTTAAATTACGTTGAGGAATTAATCCAGCACAGTTTATAATTACAGTTGGTTTATACATATGAAGTATTTTATATAATTTTTCCCATGGATCAGTTTCTATATTAAAATCATTACGTTTTAAAGCGATTATCGTATCACTATGTGATAATACATGTACCATATAATTTCCAAGCATACCATTTGATCCAAATATTACAATCATATTAAATATAAATATAATAAATGGTTTACTTTTAAAATGGTTTAATTAATATTACAATGGTTTATAATTATAATTAATTGAATCTAAATGAAATGTTGCCAATAATAATACAAATAAAGCATGTTGTTTAGATTTGTGATACATAAATGGTACCATTCTTATAAAATAAGTACTCATATAAAATAATCCTTTTTGATATTCAATAGGTGAATAAATGTGTTTAACCATATGATATTTATCTATTAAATACATATCATCAATTATAAATTCATTTTCAGATAAAACAGTTACTAAATCTTCTTTATTCATCCAAGAAACATAATCGCAAATAAGTGATTGAAATAACTTAGCTGTATCCATTTCAATAGCATCCATGTATCTAGAACCAGATGGATCGATTAATCGATAACTTCCATTTTTAGGATGATATAAAATATTTTCTAACGTCAAATCTCCGTGAATTGGGCATACAAACTCAGGAGCTAATTCCGGAAATACTTTTTGATAACTCATAATTTTATTTAAATATTCTGGAATAGGTTTATAGTGTTTATCATTTAATTTAATTATTTTTTGTTCAAAAAAACTGTGAATTATAGGATCAAGTGCTGTAAGAATTGGAAACTTTGGAAGAATTTTTTCTTTCATATAATTTTCTAACCATTCATATCTTTTGTCATGTGTGATTCTTCTTCTATAGCAGTACACGTTTTCATCTAAATCATCTAAAATAAATGGTAAAACACGATAAATAATATCGGATGAAAATTCTGATAATTTATGAAATTCGTCTAAATATTCCATATCATAATAATACTCGGAAGGACTTTCATATTCATTTAAAACAGTTGGGCATAAATCTTTTTTATAAAAATTTAATCGTTTTAAATCATCACACTGACGTTTTAAAATATCAACATGCATATTTAATTCCGGAGATTTTGAAATATATTTTCGGATAAATTTATGTTTTTTATCTTCTACTAAATATACTTGAGCAAATGACGCGCCTTCTAGTATCTTTACAATCCGAGGAGTATCTGCATGTAGCGTAATATCTAAAAGTCCTTTATTACGATCTAATATAATTCCCTGAGCCATACTGTAATAAGGTAAATAGGGTTTGCGATCATTAATAACATATCGAGGGCCAGGTGGTAAATTATTAATTATATCATCATAATAAATATAATTATTTGATAAAATGTTTATAATTTCTGTCATATGTTCGTCACGTCGGGCAGTTGTTAAAATAATACGGTGACCACACGCTTGCCATTCATTAATTTTATCAAAAGCTCCAGGTAAAATAGTACGTTCTGTTTGGTGAATTAATGTTCCATCTATATCTATAAATAGTGTATATTGTTGAGCGCGTTTAAAACGATATAATTCTAAAGCACTTGGCGTTCCAAAAAATTCAGCTTTTGTAATCGATATAATTTTTAAAGGTTTATTTTGAAGAAGCATACATTTTAAAACATCTGAAATATTTTCATTAGAAGAAGAATAATTTAATAAATCATTAATATTATAAAATAAATAACAACCAATCAAACCTTTAAGATATCCATCAATGGTTTCCTTTTCACAAAAATCCAATATTTCACCTGTATCACTTAATTTAACCTTACCCCAATTTAAATACTCACTTCTGGTAATGTCCCATGTGGGAATTAATACATCATATGTTTTTAATAAATTAAAGTTTTGAATTAAAGGATCTATACAAATCGCATGATCACAGTCACATACAAATGATTCGCCCGTCAATTTATATTTTTGTATGGCTGCTTGTAGCGTTTGAAGGGGTCCATTTGTATTTCCAATTGTTAAACAATGAATAATGTCATTTGGAAATAATTCATGTAATCGTTGGGATACATTAAAATCTTTTTCTTGAGATTCGCGAACAATAAAATAATATTCAGGAGTAAAACCATAATGGATTAAGCGTTCGAATGGTTTCTTTGCGAGTTCAATAAAAGTTTCATCTGTTGCCAATAAAAAAGGTTTAAATGTGTATCCAAATCTAGATCCCAACCCTGCCATTGGGAATATAATTGAAATTTTTCTCATATAGAATATTGAGATTTAAAGCTAATTGTTTAATTAAAGATAATTATTTTTATGAAAAGTGAAGGAATAATAATACAAGAAAGAAAAGAGTTAATCGAAAAAATCAATACAGAAGCTCGTCTAGGAAATTTAGAAAATATTAAAGAATTATGTGAAAAAATTAATGTATATTCGGTTCATGCGTGCAGTTATGCGGCTGTAAACAATCATTACGATGTCGTGAATTATTTTATAGAAAAAGGATATGGAGTTCATGGTCAAGGATTAGAAGAATTAATACATTTAAATAATACCACTATGATTAAGTTTTTATCAAATATAAAAGGTGGATTAATTATGAGTGCGCCAAGTGTTTTAGAAAATTGGTTAAAGAGTTGTAAATTATAGTATAGAATAAATATGGAAACAATACTTATATTTGGAGGCACAGGATGCCTTGGACGAAATTTAATTCAACATTATATTGGTAAATATCGTATAGTCAATTATTCACGAGATGAACATAAACATTGGAATTTAGATCAAGAGATTGGACGTGGTAAGGTAAACCATGTTATTGGTGACGCGATTGATCAGATTAATGTAAAACAGACCCTTTTAAACTATCGTCCATCGATTGTTCTTATTTTACACGCCCTAAAGCACGTAGATCGTTGTCAAGAAAATCTAAATGCTTGTATTCAAACAAATCTATTATCCATTAAAAATGTACTGGATTGTATTCACGAGTATCATACGCTACTTCCAGAGTTAACTAAAGTTTTGTTTACAAGTACAGACAAGTCGCCCTCTCCTATTAATGCTTATGGTATGTGTAAAGCACTTTGTGAAGAATTAATGATTGAAAAAGCAATGTATCTTCCTAAAATAAAATTTAGTATTGTTCGTTATGGAAATGTACTAAATAGCACATCAAGTTTACTCCCAGCACTTCTAAAAAATACCAGCGATGTTTACTATATTACTGATGAACGAATGACGCGTTTTTGGATGACAATTGAACAAGCATGTGACACGGTAAAGTATGCTCTTGAACATGGTGAGAGTGGTGAAGTGATTATTCCAAAGTTAAAATCATTTTATATCAAAGATATGATTGAATATATTGCCAAACTAAAGGGAAAACGTGTAGAAATAATGGGTTTACGCCCCGGCGAGCGTCTATATGAAACCCTTATTAATGATACACAGTCAATTAGAACGATAGAAAAAGAAAACTTTTATCATATTCAACCTTATTTTAAAAAGCCCGTATTAATTGAACCATTTGTGTATGATAGCAATACTGATTTAATTTATGATCATAAAGAACTAATGGAACTTTTCCATCGAATGAAACTTTTGGCTTAAAGCAAACATAGATTATTTGTTATAATAAAATGCGTATAGCGGTTTGTCTTCGAGGTATTAGTTATCTAGAAAATTATCAACATAAATATGGTCTCCCACCATACACTATTGATTTCCGCGATACATCTGAATCGATTTTAACAAATTTAATTCAGCCATTACGAGATGATGGATATGATGTAGATGTATTTTTTGAAACATATCATCACGTACATGAAGAAGAATTAAGAAGAACATATAATCCAGTTAAGGAACATTTTAAAGATTATCAAGCAATTCCAATTGGAATTTCACAAACGCTTATTGGAGAGCCAATGTTAATTGATCAACATTTAGAATGTATTAAACTAATAGAAACATATGAAAAAGACAATAATTTACTATATGATCAAATTTTGATTACACGATTTGACTTATATTTTTATAAAAAAATAACTACAGTTGGGCTTGATTTTTACACATTTAATTATTCATTTATGCATTTAGCACGCAGTCCAAATGGTACAATTTTTAGTAGTGAAGATAATTTTATATTTTACCCTCGCGCAAAAAATAATAAGTTAATTGCTTGTTTTAATCAAATGAAGATTGATGGACACAGTACGCATTTATCGGGTAAATATTTAGTCGATTCAGGGGAAACAGTAAAATATTTATTTGGAGAAAAAGGAGATGGAGCTTATGATTATCCATTTTATAAGTTTGGTCGTCATATTTTTGGTAATGTAAAAGAATATGAGTTGAATGATATATTAAATATTCCAATGAATCGCCTAGATGGTCAAGAACCATACGGTATTCATGTAGATAAGACTCATGGTATTCATGTGCGTCCTTGAATATGAAAATATATATCAGCACAAGCTTGAGCATCTTCCAAGGCTCGATGAGATTGGAACATTGGTTTACCAAAAGACTGGTAATATAATTCTGATAATTTAGGCCATTTTTGTGTAGGTTTCAAATAGTCTTTCATTGTACAAATTCTTTTTTTAGAAGTAATAACATCCTTTGGATAATTAAATCGTATTAATTCTGATAGTATAATATTATAATCAAAATCCATATTATGTGCGATAATAAGATCAGATAATTCTAAATCTTGTATAAATTCTTTTAAAACTTCTTGAATATTACGACCTTCTTTTCGTGCTTTTTCAGTAGTAATTCCGTGGATACGTGCTGCTTCGATCGGTATAAGAAAATCTATATCCGGTTTTATAATTGAAGAAGAAGATTTAATAAGCGTACCTTCGGAGGTATATAGTAACCATCCAAGTTCAATTAATCGACAATCTACCCAATAGCTGGCATATTTTTCAGGACATGCGATTGAACGTTTGTTATTAATCATTTTATAAGGAGGCAATCCTGATGTTTCCGTATCAAAAATGAGAATATGTCCCATTGTATTTTAGTATATATTAAACACTCTTTATCTTTAAGCATTCGCTTTTATTTCATGGGAGAACATTGAAGCATTGTTTCAAGAAGGTTATACATTATATCAGGGTCTTTTAGCTCGATATTTCCAGGGCATTTCATTGTTTTACGAATTTCATCTATTTTATCCATAGAAGTTGGTTCTTTTTCTTTTGTTGATATTTTATCAGTGTCAGCTTCTTTTACGGTTTCGGTTTCACTTTTGTCATCTTTAGAATTTAAAGACCCTTCTTCTTTCATTATTTTTGATTTAGATTCTTCGAATCCTTCAAATGTCTTTGGGCGTAAAAACCAAACTAAAACCATTAGGACAGCAACAATTATTAAAAGGATTGAATGAGTGACCTTCATTTAATCATATAAAAGAAAAATATAAATTATAAAGGTAATAATTCTAAAATCTTATTATGAACCTTTAAAAATAGGTCTTTGCGCTCGATGTTATGGTCTCTAATATTTTTAATAATATCTTCAGCCCGAAACCATTTAATTTGGCGAACTTCACGTACTTGATGTGGGTTGTTTGGATCTATTAACAATGGTCTAAATGGATCAACTTTCATTTTTGAAACATAATATACATGACGATATTTTATATCATTTGTTCCAAAAAAGATTTCTTCATTTGGATCATGGTTTTCATCTAATTCTAAATCATTTTTAGTAACACCAGTTTCTTCACAAAATTCTCTAACAGCACAATCAACATCTTTTTCTTTAAGTCGACGGCGTCCTTTTGGAAATCCCCATTCGGGTTCTGTATAAGTTGTATTAATTTCACGAAGAATATGATACATATTGACAAAGTTTTTATTAATATGATAACCTTGTTTTAGACGCGTATAACGATCTTTAGCATCTAAATACTCTTGAGTTTGTCGAGGAATTGGTTGATACCATACCTTGTTCCAAAGTTCATCAAATGAATCAATTAATAGAAGTTCTCTTTCATAGATAGTCATATTACTCATAAGGCGTTTGATATACGTAATGTTCATTAATTCATATTTACCTCTAATAAATTCCATAAATGACAAACTATCTCTTCTTTGAATCATTAAATATTCAACATTATCCTCATTTTGACGATAACATATAATTCCAAAACTCATAATTGGTTTTGAGCAACATTTATAGAGATGTCCGGATTCACCGCAGTTACGACATGAATGTTGTTTATGAGGTGATTGTCCTGTTAAAGGCATCACATATGGTTTGTTAATATATAGATGCATAATACATCCACCGTTATATAAATTAATACCAGAAGAGTTTAAATCATTTCTAATATTAGGAAGTTAAGATAAATGGGTATTTTACCTAAAATATGGGGTCCAAATGCTTGGACGTTTATTCATTTAATGGTGTTATCTGAAAAGGAACCATTTGATTCTTCGCGATTAAAATATTATGAACAATTCTTTACATTATTAACATCACTGTTACCATGTGAAGCATGTCGTAATCATTTAATTGAAAATATAAGTATGATGACTAAAATAGAATCTATACAAACAAAAAGAGAATTATTTAATTGGACTATTGATTTACATAACAGAGTTAATAAAATGTTAGGAGCCAAACAGTGGGATTTTGAAACAGCTTATGAATATTGGGTATCTATATCCGAAGGAAAACGTAGTTACCCAGGTCAATACTGTTATACAAATTATTGGAAATATATATGTATTTTATTAATAATTTTAATAATCACATATATAATTTTCAATTATAAGGTGCGCCGCAGCCGCTGAACATTTCAGTTGGGGAAACAGCGGACACTTCGCTAGAAGGCATGTTTACAGGTGCGGCAACGACTTCTGTAACTGGTACAGTTGCGTTAGTACCAGCAACGGGGGGCATGCTAACACCAGACATAGGGACTTCTTGTTCGGGTGTCATTACAGGTGGAACTGGTTGAGTTCCTGGCATAGTGGGAACACCTGGAGCGGGAGGGTTTTGAGTATTTTCCTCACCTTCGAAATATTCTTCTGCCATGTCTTCAAAGTTTTCACGACGAGAGTAGAATTTTTCAACTTCCTTTGATTCAACCTCAGCGGTAAAAGATAGGATTGTCATTACAATTAGTAAAACGCTGTATACGATGATTAGGGCAGAGACTAACCAAGCGTAACCTCCGCACCACCAACGTTGATTTTTGAATCCAGTACCTGTAACAATGCATGTTAATTGGAAAAGTGTTACTAACATCGCGGGTAAAGAAAGTAAAAATAGGAGACCTATAACTACTAATTTTTGTGCGATAGAAACCTTTTCTTTACCAAATAAAATAGCTAAACCTACAGCTGCTAAAGAAACAAGGATTGCAATACCAGCATATTTTGATTGAGGGACACCGAGGAATATATCTAAGAAGCTTGACATGAGGTTATTCTATTTCAAGTATAAGAAAATAATTATAATATAATACATAAATTTTTAGCTTTAAAATTTGAACATTCATATTAGTTATTATATAATTAATGAATGAATAATATAAATATAAAAGGATCACTATGTTCATTTGAAGGTAAAAAATACGAATTAGAAATTTATAATATTGTTAGTAAATGTGAATTAAATAATAAAAAATTTAATACACAAGATGAAAAATATTTAGGTGGTAATACATCTAAAAATGATATTGAATGTAATTTATATACAGATTATGATATTCCTATTGAAATCAAAAAAATGAAATCGCCTGATTGGATGCAATGTTCTTTAATATATAATGAAACAATGAAAAAATGGATTGGAAGTTCTAGAAATAAAATTCCTGAAAAGTCAAAAATTATATTTGAAGAGCTAATATCTAATATTCAATTATTTAATGGAAATATTCCACTATTTATGATAAAAGATATTACTCATGAAGAATGGATTAATATAAAAAAACAAACGAATGATTATAATGATACCTATATAAATTGTCCAAATAATATTATACAAAATTTATACAAAGAAAAAGGATGTTATTATATTCAAATATCAAATAAAGGTTTGTATCATCTAGGTAATGATATATGTAATTTTAATGTACCTGAATTTATACATGATCAACAATTAAGAATAAGAACTAAAATACATACGAAAAAAAATAATAAAGGTTTTTGCAAATTATCTGTCACAATCGCTTGTCAACCTAAAAATATAAAAAATTTAATAAGTAGCTCTTATAGTTTGGATAATATAAAATCTTTACCAGCGAATTTAATATATATTTTATAAATAAAATTAATTTGAAATAATAATAATTTCGGATGATATTTTAGATTTGTTCATACCATAACTCCAATCGGCATCTAGAATAATATAATCTTTATACATATTTCTTATATACTCACAATTATTATAAGTGATAATCCAATTTGATTGCTTTTTAATTACATCAAATAATTGTTCATGATTAAAATATTCATGCATATCACCATTCGTACCATATAATCTTGATTTTTTATTTAAATAATAAGGAGGATCTAGAAAGATAATTGATTTATTATTTGAATGAGTATTAATAAATTCTTCAAAATCTGTATTATATATATCAATATGATTAAAATTTAATGCTTCAATTTTATTAATTGATGAAGGTGTATATCTTTTAATACTTGCTTCTTGCGAAAATCCGCCTGATAATGTTGCTCCACTAAAAGAACATCTATTTATTATAAAGTATTGTATTGCTTGTTGTAATGTGTTATCATTTAATTCTAGAATCGTTTTTCGATAATTTTGGAAATCATCTTTTGTAATTTGTGGAACTTTTCTTAATTCATCACATAACTCGTGCTTATTTTCCTTAATTTGTTTCCAAAAATTATAGAGTGGGATAAATTTATCATTTACACATAATTTATATTTATATTTATTTTGAAAGTAAAATTCAAAAGATCCACCTCCAAAAAATGGTGACATAAGAGTATCAAATAATTGTAAATTAAAGTATTTTGAAATAACCGTATCAATTATTTTACATGCTCTTGTTTTTCCACCAGGATAACGAAGTGGTGATGAATTTATTGTATGAATTTCATTTGAAAGTGTATTCATTTTATTAAACTAATTATAGTCTATTTTCTATATATGTATTGTTTTGTTTTTAATATTACTTTATTCAATTTTTTTATCTTATATTACACTATTTAAAGAATACACTATAAAATTTGAATAGTGTATATTTATATTACCTAATACGTCATGGGTATCCCTTATTATTTTTACGTCATAGCACGCTCTTACGATGGTATTCTATTAACTAAGTGGCCCAGCCAACTAGAATGTACTCATTTCTTTCTAGACTTTAATGGTTTAATTCATCCAGCCAGTCAAAAATATCTTAAAACAATTAATCCTGAAAAAATTCCTGCCGATATCGAAAAAGGTATTCTAAATGCTATCTGGCAAGAGCTACAAACATCAATTGATCTTGTAAAACCTCAAAAAACAGTTCAGATTTATATTGATGGAGTTGCGCCTATTGCTAAAATGTTTCAACAGCGCAAACGTCGTTATATGTCTATTTTTCGTAAAAAACTATTAAATGATTATGGACTATGGGATTCGAACGCGATTAGTCCAGGTACAACATTTATGACACGACTTCATGCATCTCTTAAAGCACATATACGTTATAGTAAAGCAAACTATGAATTCTTTCTAAGTACATCTGATGAAGCAGGCGAGGGTGAACATAAACTATTTGAACGTCTAAAGCGTCTCTATAATGATCCAAATGATGTCAAAATAATTCATGGTATGGATGCTGATTTGATTATGCTATCATTGCTATCTCATACTTCAAATATTTTCCTTCTACGTGAAGATCCAAGAACCGAAGAACCAATGTATCTAGATATAAATGCCCTCCGAAAAGGTATTCTAAAAGATCTTCATTTAAAATATAAATGGAAGATGAGTGATGGTGTATATAATGATACATTTTGTCAAGAAGCAAAAGATATTATTGAAACATATGTTATTCTATGTATGCTTCTAGGAAATGATTTTATTCCCCATCCAATTAGTCTTACTCTTAAAAAAGGAGGTCTTGAAAAAATACTTGAATTGGCTAAAGAACTATGGAATGATGGCTTAACACTGATTGATACAGAAACAAATACCATTCATTGGACTTTTATTGCGAAGATTCTAGAACAACTGAGTAAAACTGAGAACGATGATGTATATAATGTCATTCAAGAATACCATACCAAACGCCCTCACTATGAAACAGACGAACAACGTCTTGAACTATATCCAATTCTTCCAGAGAATAAAGATCCCCTCGCAAATGAACTATTATATAAGATAGATTCTAAAAAATGGAGATTGTATTATTATAAAACTCTCTTTCAATCGCGTCTAAATGATACAACCGTTATTGTAAATTCATGTCATCTATTTGTTCAAGGAATTCTATGGACATATCATTATTATAAAGGTTTGACAAAGGATGACTGCTGGTATTATCCTTATAATTATTCACCAACGATTAGAGATCTATCGAACTACCTAAACAGTCATGTTAATACACTTGAAAAAAATCAAGAAGAGTGGAAACAAAGAACTCAACCCAATTATTTCACAAATCCAATTGTACAGCTATTGTCAATTCTTCCAAAAGAATCAAGCCATTGTCTTCCGCCAAAATATAAACCATTTATGGAAGAAAAACAAATACAACATCTATATCCTAAAGAATATAACCTTCAAACATTTATGAAAACACATCTATGGGAATGTTCTGCGATTCTGCCACCCATCGATGTTTCATTGATTCAATCGATTGTAAAATAAAAATAATACAATAAACATTTATTTACTACCATTGGCGTACTTCAGAACCATACGATTCATCTTGAAATACTAATCCACTATTACGTTTTGTCCATCCTTTAGGCATATTAACCATATCAGTAGAAAAGAAACGACCATTCCATACATACCACGGAAATGGGAATTGTGAATCTTTTGTCATTAATTTATATTTCATCATATCGATAATCATACAGTCAATTGTATAAACACCTCCCTTGTGTTTTAGACACATATCATATAATTTTTTTGCTCCATTGTAAGTAACAATCATTGCGTGTGTACAGAATACAGGTCCGCGATCTATATGAAATTGACTGGCAAATTCAAACTGAGCTCCCATGTATAGAACATCAAAGTCTTTTGGTGTATTCTCAAAATATTGGGGTGCTAGTTCTAACCATTTAGGGTGAAATAATACATCATCTTCGAATACAGTTACACAAGGTATACGTTCGTCAATTATTTTTTTCCAAATATTCATATGAGATAAAAAGCATCCTTGTTTCCCTGGATATTGAACAAATTCTTGATCCCACGACGCAAATGGTGGGTTATTGAATATTTCCCAATTTTTCTTAAGATCTTCTGGGTTTTTTGCATCAACAGCATTCCATCGTTCAGCATTTGTGAATCCAGCATTTTTTATTTTATCTTGAACATCTGCCCAGCGTTCTGGATTTCTATCAAGATTAATTATGAAACACTTGCCATTTAAAATATCATTCCATGTTTTTGGAGTATCAATTGGTTCAAATAAAGTATATGAATAATCCATTCATAATATATTAATAAATTGTTTATATAGAGTATATATTAATGGCTTTACCTGAACGTAGAGTATCTACACGGGGACGACCTCCTGGGTATCATAGAATATTATTAGAACCTACGTGTGATACATGGCATAAAGATCCATTGGTTGATCCAATTCGTCCTGAAAATAATATAGGGCTAAATCATATTAAACATTATACAGAATCTTGCTTCAAACGTATAATCGAAAATAAAAATATTGATAATATTATTCCAACACTTGAACAAACAAAGGAATGGGTACGTGATTATATAACAGAAGCGATTACTGATCCTGTACAAAAAGACATATTATTAAAAGATTATTATAATGATACTTTTATTGAACAAATGTTTAAAGAAATGTATGAAACAAACGAAATACCGCGTCAAGAACAGATGATATTTCCTCCTAAAAAATTAAAAGAAACGAAAGAAACTAAAAAAAGCATAAAAACAACTGAAGTAATAATACATCCTAAATTTTCGAAAATTGAAGAAATTTTAAAAAAGAAGAAAGGTTATTTACCTTATATTAATAAGTTAAAATTATCATTATCTAGTTATGGTAGTCCCGTTTATCAACATGTAATAATTGAATCCACTAATTTAATACTTAAAGTTTGGAATAAATTACATTTAGTGATACAAAAAGCTAATAAAATAGATTATATCTTATTTATTTATATATTAAATTATTTAATGAAAACCATTATGGTTATTGAAACGAGTAAAACCTTATTAACACCCAGACAATTAGATATTATTAATTTATATATTCAATCTTTACAAGCATCTTATCCAGAACAATCTAGTTATATTTTACAAAGAGAGAAAGATTACATTAGTGTATTTATTGTAATGTTAAATGAATATATTAATTATAGAAAGGTTACTGGATATGATTTAGAAATACAAAAAATGAGACCTTTAAATGAGGATGAATTAATCATATTTTTCAAAAAGTTAAAAGAAAAAATAATAGTATTAATTGGATTGGAAGATTTCTTTGATAAACCAACAGAACAAGTGAAGCTGCTAAAAGCATTAAATGAAATGGATATACCTTATCGTGAATTATATCAATATTTATGGCTATTTATTACAGAAAAAGTAAAATATAGTAAAGAAGCTATGGATTTTCAAAATTATAATGAAGGTTATTGTGAAGATTTATTAGTAAATACACATAGTTTCTATAACGATATTACTAAACAAATGAAAAATGAATGTAGTATGTTAATAACGAAACAATGTACTGAATTAACTACATTACGTGAAGAGACATTTAAGATTTTAAAAAGCGAACATTATGTTAAATATACACCAGAAACAGCATGGCAAGATCCAAATGAATCATATATAAGATTTCATGATGTTAATCGTCAATTTGCCCTAATTGAATTTTTTAAATTATGGTATCAATATCGTTTACTACATGGTGTAACATTTTGGTTAAAATATATAGATGTAATGTATAAAGGTGAAGAAGGATTTTTCACAGGTGTTCAACAAGATTTATTTCAAACATGTATGGATCAGTTACATCCAGATAACATGAATGTATTTATTCCAACAGAAGAGAATGGAAATAGATATCAAATTAATCGTAATTTTAATTTTCCAGATATTTATGTTGATAAATTGAAAGAGTTTTTACCTTTTGATGAGACAAATCAAGCAACAAAAAAGACAAAAGCTATATTTATGGAATTTTTAGGAGGATTATTCTCATGTGCTTTGCTAATGGGTATTGAAATACCTGTGAAGTTAGGTTATTTTACATTAGGGTATTTATATTCAAATGAATTAACAATGGATGAATATGGTTTGTATTTTTTGATGGATATACCCTCAAAAGCGAAACCATTATACCAATTATTAAAGGAAGATCCAGATATGATAGAATATATTGGGTTAGAATTTAATGATCAGTATCCTCTTATTAGTATGGATGATCCAAATAAAAAACTTGATGAAAGTCAATTGTTAGTTACAAAGAATAACATTTTAAATTATATTAAACAAACAGGATTGTATGTTTTAACAACAATAAATATAAATGATCCCCCAAGTATTGATTTAACAATGAAAAAAACTTATAAAGCAAAACGTGAATATTATATGACTTTATTAAAAAGTTTTAAAAAGGGATTTTTCATAAATGTTCGTGGAATATTTTCAGTAAATATGATTACAGTAAATATACTAGATACATTATTAAACAGAGGCGGTGTTAATATAAATAATTTAAAAGCTTTAATAAATAATTATAAAGTGATACCAGTATATTCCGAAAAAAATGGAACACCTGAAAGAAGTATTGAAATAATCCAACAAAAGAAAATATTTACTTGGTTTTATAATTTATTAAAAAATCCAGATTCAGATATTCCTTATGGAAAATACATAAAAGATGCTGATAAATTATCAACTGAAGAAAAACATAATTTATATTATAATAATTTTATACCTCAATTATTATATTTTTGGACATCAAGTCGTAGTATAAATGTAAACGAAGAGCATCAAGTTCATTTTAAATTAAATGATCCTCGTGATCAAGAAAGCATTAATAATAAAATAAACGCTTTAAATGATCAAATTAAAGCACATACATGTTTTAGATATATTGATTTACCAACTTATAATATTGAATTACCTGAATTTTCAGAAGATACACCAGATGAAAAGAGAAATTGGAGATCACTTGTATCTTCGATGGATACTACAACATTTAATAATTTTATAAAAAATCATATTGATTCAGGATGGAAAGGATGGGAACAAAAAATAATGGATAAATTAATGTTAGCTATATATGAAACAAGTGGTTTTGGTATGGCTGGAGGAAATACTATGAATAATATACGTGTGAATAAAGAAATAAAAGATATACAAAAATGCTTAAAATATGTTGAAAAGCGTTGTTCAATTGAAAAAGATTATAATTCCGCGTTTTTATGTGGATTTATTTATACAGTAAAATGTAATAAAAAATTATCAAATAAACAAAAACAAAAATTAATAGAGTATGCTAAAAATAATACAATAAATTTTAAAAATAGCACAAAATTACAATTAGAAAAGTGGGGATATAAAATGATAAAAGCATCTTCATAGTGATTTATGAAAAGCATTTAAACATTTACTTATATTTATAGTCAGTGGAGTAAAAACCCATCAGTTTCAGTAACTCAGCTGGTCAGAGTGTTCGGCTGTTAACCGAGAAGTCGGAGGTTCGAACCCTCCCTGAAACGTTTACCACTCATAGCTCAGTTGGAAGAGCAACGGACTGTAATTGTCAAGAATAGTTATCCGTGTGTCCCTGGTTCGATCCCAGGTGAGTGGAATCACAATCAATATACTGTTGTAAAATCGGTAAGAAAGTTCCTTGTAGTTTTATTTTTGATGAATCACAATAATATTTGTGAATAATATAAATATTAGTTTTAAGTTTTTTAGCTAGAAACAAAGTTTCATCGAGATTTGTTTTGGTAATATAAAACTCTTCTATATTTTTTTCAGAAAAATTTAGAATAATATCTATCCATATTTTTCCTTTTGTAAGTTTTACTTGATCTGTTTCTAGACGAGGAAAATGCTGGACACCTATATTTTTTAGTTCCATATAAAAATTATCTATCATATAATCTTTTTCAAAAGTATAAAGCATTGTCTGAGGATAATAAAATTGTTTTGGTAATGACTTATTATAAACATCCATTTCGTAAGAACGAATAGGGGAAGAAAGAAAATGATTATTACGAGATAAGGTATAGTAATTTTTAGAAGTCTTTACATATGGCTTATTTGAAATAGAAGTTAACATTTCTATAGTTTTATTTGTAGCGTAAGAAATAGATTATTCAATTTTTATAAATCTATGAATCTATACATCTATAATTGTTGCGTAATCAGGATAAATAGTACCATTTACATCCATATTAATCCATCGAGAAGGCATAAATACTAATTTATCATTATTTGTATTTAACCAACTTGCCCACCAACCATATGTAGAATTACTACAGATTCCTCCTTTTGAACAACGTTTCATTAAATAAAATCCAATCACTTCATCTGGTTCATTAATCACGATATAATTGAGACCATATTGATGAAGAAGTGTGTATATTTGTGGAAATACAGATGATATTTGTGTCGGTTGATTAGAGAAAATAACTATCATAGCATTAGGATCTGTTTCAGCAATTTTTTGTATACATGTTTCATAATATTTTGATAAATTAACAAAATGTTTTTCTAAATATAAATAATCACCTAAGCGTACATGTAGAAAATATCCTTGTTCGATATGTGATAATTGTTGATTATATTTTTGTAAAATAGTTTGAGTTACAAAATCGGGTTCTGATAATAGTGTTAAAATATCTTCACGAATATCTTTAAAATAACCTTCATTTTGAAAAAAACCTTGAATAAATACATTTTCAGTTAAAGTTCGAGGAACCATTAACGCTACATCTAGATGATCTATGAAACTATCACCTGGTTCATTCCAATCACATGAGTATCTAACTGGTATAGTATCTTTGTAATACAATGTTGTATCTACAAATCTTTGTACAAGCCATTCATAAACCTGCGTAGTATGATGACTTGGATTTTTCCAATGTTCAAAATAAAAAGGGATTTGATATTTTTTAGAAAAAGCATACGCAAAAACCATTTGAAATATACGATTACATAACCCAGCTTCAATACGAATTCCAATCATTTTATTGTATTATAATAACTCGTTTATTTTCTTAAATATATTTTCTTATATTAGCAGGATGAATCAGAAATGGCTTCTTGAAGAAGAAGTATATTTAAAGGATTTATCAAGATTATCACAGGAGTTGAGTTGTAAATTTAAACGTTATCATGATATTTACAAAGAACGACAAGCTAAATTTAAAATACCATCAATCATAATATCATCTATTACCGGAATTATATCTTTTGGTACATCAAATTTTCCACCCCAATATTCAAATTATGTATCTATAGGTGTTGGTATTTCATCCTTATTTATAGCTTTATTAAATTCAATTGAATCTTATATGAAAATTGGAGAAAATATGTCTGGATCTATACAAGCGTCCATGAGTTTTCAAAAATTAAAAGAATCAATTGATGTTGAATTAACACTTCCAATTGAAGACCGTGTATCACAAGGTATAATATTTTTAAGAGAATGTTATTCTCAATATGAGAAAATATGGGATTTATCACCAAGTATTCTAAAAAATGTTCGCTTTATTCGACCAAGTTATGACCCAAAGAATGTTAGTATTACATTGAAACCAGATAATGCTTCATATCTTGAAAATACTGAAATAACATTAAGTGAAACACTTGAAGATGAAATAAGCCCCAAACAAAATAAAAAAGCTAAAACTATATTCTTTGTATAGAATTTAGTAATCTTAAATAATATTTATAACTTTTATCAAAACCAAAACGTTTATGGTAATTAGGATTCATTAATCCTAAAACAAGAGTTTTATATCTTTCATATTGGCTTTTTGATAAGATGCTAAAATCTAAACGCTCATGTACATCAATACATAACATACCAATAGCATATAAATCTAATAAGTGTGTATATTTTGACATACGATTTAACCAATTTAAAGGATCATTAACGTAATCTTGTAAAACAATTTTTAACTCGTATTTTAATTGATCATTATTTAAATATTCTGGATAATATTTATAGCAATCCGGTGTATTTAATTGAGGACATATATAACTATCCATCCATAAATTAAATATACTTTCAAATAATGGATTATATATTTTATTTTTAAACAATATTGAAAACATATATTCTGGAGGATAGCAATGATATGGGTAAGTTAAACGTTCATTTGATAAATTGAATATTTTATTCGAATCTAATGATAATCCAAAATCGACAAAACGTAATTTATGATCATTCGGATTATATAAAATATTACTAGCGTAAATATCTTGATGAATAATATTATTTTTTATTAATAATTGAATACCTAGAAATAGATTTTGTAGCATAATTATCCATACATTCGCAGGAAATTTGATTGGATCAGACATATTTGTTTTATAAGCACCGCTATAATTATTGAATAATTCATATAAATTATAACCCGCGTAAGGTAATATCATTTGAGGTATTTTTGTTAAAGTTGGATCAACAGCATCAATACATTCATTTCTAGGATTTATTTTATTAAGTGTAGTACGATTAATGGAGCAACTTTCATAAGGATAAATAAAAAATTGTTCCTTTTCATCGATTTTTGCTAATTTTTTAGCTGTTGCTTTTTCAAAAAGAAAATCAGGACCATCTTCTTTAAAAATTTTACTAATACGGTTTTTATTAGTTGAATTAATATAAACTTCCTTGTCTTTATCGCATGGTACTGACGGTTTTATTACACAACCGTAACTACCTTCTCCAATTAATTTATATTGTGATTTCATATCTATTAAAGACTCTTATTTAAACTAAAGAATTTATTAATATTTATATTTATAAATGTGGCTTTTAACAATCATACCAATCTTAATTATTTATTATAATTATAAAAAATCACACAAACCATTCGTTACTGGTAATAATGTAACTACAACGCGCCCTTTTCAAGAAACGGTTGATATATATTTTACAAATTATAATTGGAATATATCATATCACCTAGGTGTTGCTAAGTTCATTCAAGATTTTTTAGATACTGAATATATTCAATTTAAAGGAGTATCATTTGGATCCTTAGTAAGTACAGCACTACATTTGAATATACCAATTGAACAGTTGTATCAGTATATTGAAAATTATATATATCATACAAATTTTTATGTATTTTTATGGAATTATAAGAAAAATTATCATATGTTTATCGAAGAATGTTATACATCTTCAAGTATGCTATCTTCATTACCCATATATGTAGTATTAAAAGGAACACAACATTTACTTGAAATTCAACCCATTGATTCTAAAAATCTTTTAAAAATAAGTTATGATTTACCATTTCCATCGATTATTCCAAAGAAAATAGTGCCTTATGGATATGTAAGAGATTGTTATTGGTCTTCTCCCCCTAGTATGAATGAATTAAATGTATCAATAACGAATAATGATTCATTTCCAACACCTGTAGCGCTACAAATAAAGTCATGGTTTCATCCAAAATCAAGAGAAGATTTAGAAAGCTTATACAAGATAGGTTACGCAAAAGCTTTCATCTTTTTTCATACTAATAAAGAATGGATTCCTTATTTTAAAAAATCTCCAACAATTGAAAATATTTATAAATGTTCTTCTATGTCTCATGATTTAGATGTTTGGATAGATGAATTGAATATCTAAAATATAAAGTACAAGAGATATGCCCTTTTGGGGATTAATTTTAACAAGTACAACATTTATAATTCCAACCGTTATTGCTTATTTTCACAAAAAACCACGCATGACTAAAGCGTGTAGCATATTGACAGTTACTAGTATATTATATCATGGAACACATAATTATATATTTAAATTAATTGATATATGTTATGCTCATAGTATTGCGTGTTTATATTCAATCGTTAGCATAAAAAAATGTGTTATATATCATCGATTATATGATTTTATTATTTTATCAGGAGTTGGAGGAAGTATTTATATATTTTATACAAAATCGTGTAATCCTTATAATAAATATCAAGATTATTGGCATATGGTATTACATATAATAAGTCAAGGATCTTGGATAATGCATGCGTTGGATAGTAAATAAATGTAATTCTTCTAATAGAATGGAATACTATCCAATAGAATTAAAATTAGATATCGAAAAAGATTTATTATCACAATCTATAAAAAATATGTTATTATTAGAATTAAAAGATAAATTATTTATTCAATCAGAATTAAAAAAATTATTAGATAAACCAGAATGTATTCATTGTAAATTAGTAAACCCATTACTTACAATAGAATGGATTTCAAATTCAAAAGTTAAATTAACTTTAATGAAAAAGGTTTTTAAACGTATTTTAACATTGATACATATTTATAAGTTGACTCAACCCATACATATTTGGTTTGTTCCAATATCAAGTAAAAGATATTTTCCAAAGAATGGAGAAATGATTGATGCGGAACATATTAATGGAGGATATACATATATATCCAATAAAACAATATTCGTATATCGTTTAGAAGAATTTCCAAAAGTAATGCTACACGAAGTATTACATAATACATATTTACAAACTCAATTCACATCAACAGACTTAACTAAATTAAGTAAAAAATTAAATATATCAATGAAATGTAATTTTCAACCAGCTGAAGCCATTATCGAACTGTGGGCGCTTTACTATCATTTAAAATTTATTTCTTATGAAAAAAATATATCATTTAATGAATTGTATTATGAAGAATTACAATGGAGTTTATCCCAGACAAAACGTTTATTAGATTATAAAGAAAAATATTATAATGAGTGGTGTGAAAAAACAAATGCGATTAGTTATATATATATAAAAACGTGCTTATTATTTTATCTCGAAGATTTTTTAAAAATAAACCCGCCTTACAAGTCCTCTAAATTAGTTAAATTTATTCAATTAAATATTGATCATCCTAAATTTATAAATGCGTATTTATCTAAAATAAACTTAAAAGACCCTTCATTTAAAATGACGCGTTTTGGAGATCAATAAAGAATATTACTAATGAATAAGTATGGAAATTTGTAAATCATTTGAATGTATTATAAATGCTGATTTATCACCTGTTTCGAAAAGAACCTATCTAGAGCGTCTAAAATTTATAATACAGGAGACAAAAGTTGATTTATATGCGATAATTACAAACCCTAAACAATATATTCAATGGATTAAAGATCATTCAGCGTCTTTACAAACACAAAAAAGTTATATTTCCGCGATTTTAGCTGTTTTTAAACATACACCTGATATGAAAAAAAACGAACAATCTTTTTATTATGAATGGTATAATGGTTTCAATGAAATACATAAGCAAATTGAAAATCGTTATAAATTAAATGAACCTTCTGAAAAACAAAAGAAAGCCTATGTATCGTTTGAAGATATTATAACAAAAAGAGATGAACTTACTAAAGGTACAAAAGAGCGCTTAATATTATCAATGTACTCTCATCTACCACCCTTGCGAAGTGATTTCAATGAAATATTTATTTATAAAGAAAAACCTACAAAACCACAACATTCAAATTATATTTATCTAGACGGTCCAACACCTACACTTATTTTAAATGAATATAAAACAGTACGAAAGAATGATTCATTTGAAAAGGAAATTCCAAAAGAACTATATAATGAAATATTAGATAGTTTAAAAAAAGAACCTAGAGATTGGTTATTTATGGATCGTGATGGTAAACCCTATAAAGAAAATTCTTATAATCGTTGGGTAAATCGCACATTGAAAAAACTTTTTAATAAACCATTAACTATTTCATTAATACGTCATTCATATATTAATAGTTTAGACTTTAATAAGCTAACTGTAATGGAAAAAGAAAGTATTGCGAAAGATATGGCTCATACTGTAAATACACAAGATCGTTATCGTTTAATATTTACTTAATTATTTGTATAATTATAATCAATTATTTTTTTAAATTATTATTAAATTCTTTTATTTTTAATAATTCTTCTTTATCTGGAAGAACAGGTGCTGTTCGTGTCGATACAAAGAACATATATAGTCTATTATTTTCAGATAAGTATTTTTGAATATTAACAGCATTTAACCAAGAAGCATCTTGACCAATTAAAGAATTTGTTACTGTTTGCATAACTTGTAATTCTTTTTCACGTACCCCTTGAATCATTTGATTATTTAAATTAACTCTATCCGTCATTTGAAAATTATCTTTTTCTAATAAAAATTTAGTTCTTGTTTCTGGTGTATAATCCGATTTTTTATAAAATATAATATCATCATCATATCTTTTCCATTGATTATTCCATACATATCGAATTAATCTAAAATAGTTGGGTTGGGGATCATTTACACGTTTATACATTAAACGGCAATAAGGTGATTCATTTAGATTTGCGTTAGTAACAATGCGAATTTTAATAGAATTGATTGGTTCAGTAATTTTGATTGAGCCAATTATATGATGAGATTGATTTCTTCTATCCGCATGTTGATACCATGATGGAATGAAACGGCATAACGCATTACGATCGCACGTTTTACTTGATTGAGTATTTAAACATTCATCATACTTTGAACAATAATATAAATGTGACATTACTTGACCATTAATCATAAAATCTATCGAATAACGTAATGGAACCTGGGCATTTTCAATTCCACTCCATGTTGCTGAATCAAATAATAAGAAACGGAATTGATATTCTCCAGGCGTTTTAATACGTAAAAATCCATTATATGTTTGATATGTACCATAATTTACGTTTCCATAAGGTCTTACAGGTAAATCATAATGGTATTGCCATATTCCATGAGTAAATGTATCATATTCTATCTTATTTGAATCCCTTATAATTTCTAAGTTCGATTCTAATGCATCCATTTCTTCTGTATTTTTAATTTTAAAATCCTGAGGTAATTTATATATTTGTCTTACTAAACCCTCTTGTCTATCTGGAACATCTTCAGCTAATAAATTTATTTTAGAATTTTCAATTTCTATTTTTCCTAGATTTTCTTGAATAATCGATTGAAGTTTAATATTTTGTTCATTTATTTTGACTGGATCATAGTTTGTAATATTTATTCCTGATTTTGGTTCAGTAACATTAAATGGATAATTTCCTTCATAAACTACTTTATTTTTCTCTGAAATACTATTTATTTTATTAGCAAAACTATAGGTGACTTTTTCAGGCGCCCCCTTATTCGTTAATTTTCCACATATATCTATATAAAATTTATAAGCAAAATATTGATTATTTACAGATGTATCTGGTTTTGGCACTAATATAATACGAGTACCTTCACGACGATAATCAAATAATAATGATACTAATGTATTATAATTTGGTACATTATATGTTCCATCATACATAAATTGATAACCATTTATTGCTGAACTTGTTTGAATAATATTAAAACTAGAAATGGTATATTTATTTATAGAGGGTGAGTTAATACCAAATTCAAAACCATATTGAGATGATAATGATGGATAATTTGGAAGATAATCAACAACTGGATTTTCACATGTCGCAGGTGGATCAGGAGAAAAGTTTTTAAAGAATATACGTATGTATTCTGGTTTGGTTAAGTTATAAGGTAAATTATTATTTTCAGGAGTTGGTACATAGGCTTCATCGGGTTCAACCAATTTATGTTTTCCAAAATTAGTACGATATTCTTCAAACTTGGATGCTACACTTTCAACATTGTATATCTCTTTTGAATTAACATCGTATAAAGGTTTATAACAAAATCCCCAATCTCTTAAATTACCACGGTTGTATAACTCATTTGGAATTTTCATTGGATGAGATGCGACTTCTAACCATCCTGGGAATTCTTGTTTACATATCGAATTTAAAGATCTACGTTCAGATCGAATTTTTAATAAATAATTATAATATGCTAATGGATGATATGTAACTTTTATACTACTGGTTATATCATTAAATTTTTTTGAAAGTAATTCAGTTAAATAAACAGGTCCATCTAAAATTAAAACACGTCCTGTATAGTTACTATGTTCGTATAAATAAACACGTGTATCTTTTTCAACTTTAATTGAAGAAATCGCATCATTTGTAATACCATTATTCGGAATCCATGGATAATCTCCTTTACCTAGAATCCATTCTTTTCCTTGATAATTCGCATTTTCATATAGTTTCACTTCTGGATTTGCTAATGTATTTTGATTAGATTTAAATGTTTGAGGATTTAATGAACGATAACTATTTGCTTCTTGTTTTGCTTTTTCTAAAATTTGATTAAATTCAATATCTGATAATTGGAAATCGCCTTTATCACACGCAGTAACATTATTTGTAAAATATACTTTACAAGGTCTTGACGGAATATCTGAATCCGCAAATTTTTCAACAATATTTATTTTATTTAATACCATTCCTACAAGTATGACAACCGCAATACTAATCAATTCTAATGCAGAATTATTATTCAAATAGGGTTGTAAAATAAGCATCCATATGAAATAACTAAATGTAAATACCAATATGGTTATATTATTTTGCTGTATCCCTATCAATAATAAGAGGATGATATACGCCAATGTTACAGGTATCATCCGTCAAGCTTACCTATTTATAATATTTAATTTACGGTTTAAACAAACAATTTATTGTTTCCATAAACTAAGATGCCCATTGAAGATGTGGACTATTTAAAAAAAAATAGTCAAAAACAAAGTTATATATTTTTAGTAAATAGCAAAGATCGTAACAAGCTTGCTTATCCAACACCTTCTGAATATATCGTTGAGTTTTCCCAACCCTTTTTTAATGTCATTGGATTAAATGTTTTAGATGCCTCTATACCACGTACAATGTATAATATTGATGAATATAACAATACCCTTTATTATTTTATTTATTCATCTAATTTTGATTTAAATCAATTATCATCTGACTCTTTTTTCAAAACAACAATTGATCCAGGTGATTATACCGTACAAACACTCCTAAATACATTAAATCTCTCTCTAAATATGCCATTAAATTCTAATTTATCGAATTCAAATGTTTCAATTACCACATCAACGTTAAGTAATCCTCCTGATATTAAAAATCGCCTACAATTTGACTGTCCTTACCCCTTTATACTAGACATGAAACGCTCAACAATCAGCGAGTCCCTTGGTTTTGATACTTATATACAAGACAGTGAACGAATAAAAACAGATCTAGACAAAAACTACACTGGATTTGTATATGATCAACAAGTTACCGATAACACACTTATATCTATTTATCGTGATTTTAAAAAGGGTTTATCACGTGAAGTAATTATTAATAGTTTACCGCCGCCATACGAAACCGCCGTACTTTTAACAAATAAAGTGGAACCTTTTGCGACTAATTATCAATTATATCAAAGTGTTGATTTACCATTTACAGAAGCTCAAGGCACAACTGTAACCATATTTGAAGGACCTCGAAGTGTTATACGCTCAATACCTCTAACCAGTAAAGTTGCCCAGCGCTTTTATGTACCCAATAAAACCTACTTAACACGTGTCTATTCGGCTTTCTATACATCAGAATTATCGACAAGTTCAATTGTAGATTTTACCATACAAACAGAAGTTAATAATCAACCTTCTGGTGTACCTATATCTCAAACCGAATCCATCGCAATTAGTTTTACAGACGGAACCTTGTCAGATTCATCTATTTTATCAATTCCATTAGAGGGTGAAACATATTATTGGATTGTATTCGATCAATTACCTAACGCTACAATGTATTACAATGATGTTCTAGAAACGATAACGACTTTAAAAAGCTTTAATGGATCCATCTGGGAATCAATTGATGATTTAGAAAACGATGTATATTATCAAGTATCTATTCGTATCGAAATAACAAACGAATATCACCGTATAAAAGCCCCTGGAATTTATTCTTTGATTGGTGAACCCTATTTGATTATACGTTGTAAAGAGATTGAAGAAAATAGTTACCGTTCTCTTGCTTATACCAATCATCAATTGGGAATTGCAAAAATAAAATTAGGTGTTGTTGGATACAGAGAAGAGCGTATTGATTTTGCGAGCATACCAAATCGTGAATTTCATCCTGTAGGTCGTTTAACACGATTAACTTTACGTTTTGAGACAGGTGATGGTCGTTTATACGATTTTAAAGGAGTCAATCATAATATAACTTTTGGTATTCAGTACTATGAACCTGTTATGAAGCAAACATTTGAACGTTCAATTATTAATACCAATTATACAGGGGACTTTATGGGATATATGTATCAACAAGCAGATCAAGAAGAAGAAAGTGATGATGAAGAAGTGGATTACAACAGAGATACTATGGATAAATACCGTATGGCTGAATCGCGAAATTTACCATGGCAAGTTGCCCAACGAAATGTTCAACAATATTATGATTTAAATATTCAAGAAGATGATATCGTAAATTCTCAAGAAAAATTAGAAAGCGAAGACACGGAAGAGGATTGATTATTCATAAATACTCTAAATTGTTTTCTGGTTGGCAAATAGCGCCTACATAAATCATCATAAGATTGTTTTTCCCGAATAGATATTTCTAATAATAAACGCTTATTTTGTTTAATTAATAAATTAAATAGTATTTCAAATAGTTTTTCTGGAAAGTTCATAGACTTCATAATAGTTATAAATTATAAAAATAAAAAGTTCAAATTTTATAGATTTAAAAGGTAGCATAATCACGTCCGCAAGAAAAACCTTCAATTACTGAATCACCCATTTCAGCTCCTTCTAATGGTTTTTTAGAATTATCCATTTCATTTAAAAATTTTTCAATTGTATTTTCGGTAACAATTCCCGCCTTTACTAATTTTTCTAGATCTTGAGTAGACATTTTATCATTTACAATTGCTTTGAAAAGTTCTGTTTCCTTTGGAGATAAATTTTGCGTTTGTTCACTGGTGGGTGCTTTAGTTTCAGTAGACTCTTTTGATATTGCGACTGGTACTTCTCCGTCAGTTTTAATTGTAACATCTGATTTTATTTTATTGATTATAGTTTTAAGATCTTCCTCGGTTGGTTTATCACCATTTTCTTTTATTTCTTTAGCATCTACAACATCTACGGGTTCACCAGATTCTTCCGACATTACTTTGTCTTCGAAACGTTCCATGAAACGAGGGTATTTACATCCGTAAATTGTATTTAACATTAACAAAACCGCTAAGAATAAAATAATCGCTAAAAGAACATTTGTTGAATAAAATGTTTTGCCCATTTGAAATCCTCTTTATTTCTTAAACAGATTTTTATTCTTTTTACGTAGGTCTCTCTCTCTACGTAATGTAACAATCCCTGTTTGTTTTCCATAACAAACTAAGCTAAAGTTATTAAATAATTTTTTGCGGCTAAGTAAATTTTTAAATAATTGTCCAGTTAACATTTGAATAACGCATAATAAATCATTTGAATTACTTGAAAAATACATCGCATAGAATAATGTAATAATACTATGAATGCTTAATAATTTATTCGCATTAACATCTACAACTGATAAACAAACATTTGTATTAAATATATATAAACATTTTTCCTCTTTATAACCAATTGTAACATACGAAGGTAAATGTAAATCACCTTTATATGTTTCAACTATCTTAAGATTTATATCATCACATTCATTTAATAATAATTTAGCGATTAATTTAATATCCCCATCATATATTACATATCTAATTGGTAAGCCATCTATGTTTACTGATATCTTACGATATAATGGATCATCTTTTAAATATGTACTTACGGTATCCCATCCGAATGAAGGTACATTTTCCTTTTTAATAAAATATTGGATTTTTTCATCAATTTCTTTCGGAATATTAACATAATAATCATTTAATTTTAATTTACACGGTAAATCAAGCGGATATTCTTCATATATTTGTAACATACGAGGATATACCTTTGACCAGCGGAAGGCATCATACGATTGAGATGATAAAGCATGAATCGAGTATTTTAATAAATTTATACTTACTGATCGAATACCTAAAGACGTTTGTATACTATTTTTTTTTAGATTCGCAAAATCATCTTTTGATACATTTGTTATATCTAATATTTGAATTCCTTCGGTATATAGTTTAAATGTATTTTCATGTAAAGCTTCTTTAGCACTAATGATAATAATATCATTTGATTTATAATATTGAATGATATCTTTTATAAACTTGGATGATTCGTAACAATAAATATCAATATCAGGTAATTCATATTTTTTATAAATTTTCTTTTTTAATACTTCATTAATAGCACTTCCTCCGTACATAAGGATGTCTCTTTTTTTTAAAAAATTAATTAATAATTCAAATAGATAATAATATTTATTATAATAATAATTTTCAATTTCTTCATTCTTTTTTTCAGCAATTTCCTCGATATATTCTAATTGTTTTTCTAATTTATATTTCATTTGAGGGATAATTTTTGTATTCATACTTCTACTAATAAAAAATATATTCCTTGTGTAGAATAACAATAAAATGGCTGATTTAATGAGTGTTTATGGAATGATAGATGAGCCTCAATATCCTACCAACGCCCCTCAAATGCCAGCAATGAAACAAAATTTCCCTCCCGCGCCAGAAATGACCCAGCAAGGAAAGCCTGTTAAGCAAATGGTTTCTGTTCAACAACCTACGGAAGTAGCGTACCAACCACCTCCCGCTATGTATGCTCAAGAACCATCTGTTCAACAGCAATATGTGCCCACTGAAACTTTTTGGGATCGCGTTTCTCAAAAACGTTATGAAGTTTTAAAAGTAGTTGTCTTATCATTAATCGTATTGTTAGCAATTGCTACCGATCATGTATGCAATCATTATTTATCTACATACATCTCGAATTCATTATTAACAACTATGCAGGAAGTTTTGGTTCGCATTAGTTATCCAATCGCAGTACTTCTTATCATTTGGTTTATTAAATCAATGTAAAAATAATAATTGCATTATTTTAAGAGGTATAGCTTACAATGAGTTCTACAAATAAACCGACTTTCATGGATGTTATTAAAGATATCTTTAGCGCTATTATCGAAATAAGCCCATGGATTTCTATATTTTTTGTATTCGCATTATTAATTAGTATTTTTACTATATTATTATCAATCTATTACCTTTATTCTATAATGGATACAATCATACAAAGGATGGCAATTACAACACCATTAAACATGGATACTCTCGAGTTTGATGCGATGTTATCAACTGAGTTTTTCAAACTATCAAAATATAGTATGTGGTTATTTATTGTATTACCTCTACTATCGTTATTATTACTAGGTATAATGGGAATTGTTATAGTAAGTTTAAAATCAGCTACACCCATTCCTTCAATGATTAAATATACTACTTGGATTTTAGTAGCACACAATGTATTAATTTTACTTGGGTTCAGTATATTTTATTTCAAGGCAAGATTTCAGACAAATACAGTCAGATCTAGAATAAATACTTTCAATAATTATGTATGTAGTAAATTATTCAGAAATAATAAGTTTTTAAATTTATTAAGAAATCCCCAAACTGATATTATTAGTATTGTAACCAAATTTGGAGATGCTTTATCTAATTTACCAGCAAAAGCGGATAAAGATCAATATGCTAAAGCATTTTATACATTAACATTATATTATCATTATCATAAAATAGGTATTCGTAATCCAAGAATTAAAGGAGCTTTAGAAATTTTCAGCCCTATGAATTTATTATTAAATAAATGTAATCCGGCAGGGTATTTAAATAGATATGGTACATATATTGAAGACATATCTGAACTAATTAAACAGTATTTACCTAAAAAAATTGATTCAAATAATTTATTGGTTAAACAAGGTTTTGATGAATGTTATTCATGGATTATCCAAACCAATAATCTAGCAAATTCACTTTACCCTGAAGACTCATTAAGACCATTTTTAATGTTAACATTTACAAATTTTACCATTCAAACTATATCACTATTAGGTTTATCTTACTTTGTCTCTGACGGAGAGCGGTTTAGAGCGATTGTTGATAAAGTTTCCACACGGGCGCAACTTGCCGTGTTTGGTGTAGGAGTATAGATCATTTTTCTTTTCATACGATAAGGGATAGTATGTATTTAGAACATCGTAATTTTTCTAAAAAATTATCACATAGATATAAAAAAAAATCTGGAGGTGCTAAATTCGCAGCACTCGCGAAAGCTGTTCAATCTGCCAATAAATTTAAATCAATTAATCCATCAAACACAGTTAAACCAATTGCTTCTACCAAACCGGGTTTATTTTCACGATTAGGTAATAAATTTAAGAAAGATCCTTCAGTATCTTCTGACACTCCAACAGTTACTGGTTCTAGTCCAGGTTTATTTTCACGATTAGGTAATAAATTTAAGAAAGATCCTTCAGTATCTTCTGACACTCCAACAGTTACTGGTTCTAGTCCAGGTTTATTTTCACGATTAGGTAATAAATTCAAAAAAAATCCTTCAACCGAATCGCCTACAAACGATATAGATGCTCCACAACAGCCTGAAAGTCCTAAACTTTTGGATAGAGCTAAATCATTCATGGGGCGCTTTAAAAAGGATCCATCTGAAACTATAAATGATAATATGGATGTATCTATGGCAGCACCTTCATATAGCGATCAACCTATTGTAAATAATACACCAGTTATTACTCCTGAGAATACGCCTGAACCTGCTACAAGTCCAGTAGCTTCAACTTCTTCAGATGTTCCTACACCATTCGTAGCACCTGATTTAAAAAGTTTAAGTGCTGCCTTTCAAATATTATACGATGTAATTACATTAATTGCTTCCATTTTAATGGTATCCTTTTTTATTTTAGCATTTACAGATATAATAATTTATATTTCACGCGAGTTAAAACAAAAACAATTTTTAATATTTGATCCAAATTTATTTAACAAAAACACATCTGAATTTGAAGCACTAAAGTATAATACAAATGATCAGATAAATGAACCCTATAATATTTATTTAGAACAAACAATAATTAAACAAATGTTCCGCACATCTGGATTGTTTTTTGTTGTTGTTGGACTACAAATCGGTTCTTTCTTAGCATTAAAATTATTAGCCATTCTAAAAAATCAAGAATTTACAGATACAATTGAAAAACCAAAGAATATTGGTACGATCATTATTGTTTTAACGGCTGGTATTGTGCTAAGTTCATTATATAAATCTAAATTTTTAGAAAAAATACAACCAGATTTACGAAGCACACAAGGAAAAATTAATAATATGAAAGACTATATTTATAATAATTTAACAACAAATGTTGAATTTTTAGAGGCAATGATTACAAATGATATTACCAGACTCATATCAATAATGAATGTTCAACAAACTGAATATAGTTTAGCAAAAATGATATTTACAATAAGTCTATACAATTATTATAAAAGTAATATTTCTGAAAATGATGAAGTATTCGAAGAAATTCGTAAAATATTTACCATTCGTGAAATTAAACTTCAACAAATTGATCCAATTAAATATTTTTATTATAAACAAAATGTATTTATACCAAATATGTATGTGGTAATGAAAGATTTATTAAAGAAATCGCCTATATTTGTTGAAAATGGAATTTTTAAAGATCTTAAAGAAAGATCATTCCGTATAATGGTAAATTCGCGTATTTTAGATTTAAATCGTAATTTACTTCAATTATTAAAATTACCTAAAAAGAAAACTCAGTTATTATTCTATTTAATAATTACTTTACTGATTTCATTTATATTCCTTGCGATGGTGGGAAGTATGTATAAAGAAAATATTATGAGCGCATGGGTAATTATTCAACCCATATTACTAAATATTTGGAATAAAATAACATCCTTATTTAAAAAGAACGAGTAAAGAGATGGAAATTAATAAATTAGATATATTAATTGTATTTATCAATATATTTTTAATAATAGCTTTTTTAGGTTTTTATTTATGGTATTTTACTTTGATAATGAATATAGATAAAGATTTACAATTTTATTATTTACAACAGTCCGCATGTAATCGTTCACAACTTGAAATTGAAACTGTACGCTATAATGCCATGAATTTACATAATGATTTTAAATCTTCAAACGAAGATAAACGTAAAAATTATAAATATCTATCAGGATTGGTAATAACAGTTAGTTTAGTATTTATAATTGGATCTTTTATTTTGGGAGTTATACAGAATATTAATAATCAAAATATCGATTATAATGTTATTATTTTAATTAGTAGTATAATATTATTAATCACATTTACATCGAATAATTTTACTAAAAATTCAACTATAAAAAATTATATTGACGCATATGATAAATTAAAAACAAAATTAACTAATTATTTTAATAATCCAGAGAATCCAGAAGATACTGTAAATGCTTCATCGAATAAAATAAATAGAATGGCTGAATTACCTCAAGAGTTAATTTCATCATTAATGAAACGTTACCGTAGTTATCACGAAGTTACGAATTATTTAAAAATACCCTTTTATTCGGAATTTGAAATTCGAAATGAAATACAGAAAAAATTAGAAAAAGAGGTCGTATCTGATAATGAAACTAAATCAATTGAAATTAATGTTAACGAATTAATGCGTTTTATGAAATTTAATGTAAATAATGATCGTAAAAATGTTAAATCGGATATTGAATTAATTACAGGGTTTGATGTGAATTCCAAAAATGCAAAAGCGGCAGATTATTATACATTGCGCCAAGATACACATAATCCATATGAGTCATTAAATAAACAATTAAAAGCAAACCAAACAGCATTGTGGATTATAACTATATTAATCATTTATCAAATTTACCATACTTTATATCAATACCAAGAAAAACGTCACATACTAATTTATGGATTAATTATCAGTTTAATGATATTAATAGTTATTTTAATGCTTGTACGTTCTTCGTTGTAAAACTTTCTAAAGTTAGTTTAGAGTTTAGTAGGTAATGGATACTTCTAATGAAGATAAATTACGTCTAATTTTTGCGTTTATTGTAATTATATTATTTATTGTAGTCGCAATTTCGTGGATTATAATGATCGTAAATTCTTTTAAATTACATACAGCATATAAGGCAGGAAAGGCAGGTGAAAATATATGTGGAGAATTTTATTTAGAAGGTGAATCAGCACGTGCGAAAATATATGAAACTTATATTGGAAATAATAAAGATGGTGTTGAAAATCAATTAAAAAATATTTTTAACTTATTCTTTTGGTTACTTACCGTACTAATGATATTAATTATACTATTTGTTGCGATGGTTAATAAGACTATATATAATAATATTAGCGGTGTTACGTTAACACTTGGTTATGGATTAATGATAGGCGGATTAATAACATTAATAACATTATGGTTAACTTTTTATTATAAAAATGATGAATCAAATACGATTAATCCATTTTCAGGAGTATTGTTTCGTGTAGGAGAAAAACTAAATGATGATATTAAAAGTAATTTATTAAAAAGACAGATTGGAATGTTAATCGGAATCGCAACAACGATCGTAATATTACAATATTATATTAGTAATTATACATCCAATGAATATTATAAAACAGTTATGAGTTCTGTGTGGACAATATTCATAGTTACTAGTTTATTTATTATTTATATTACAAATACAGTATATGAATTAAATGTAAATATTAACGGTTATTATGGAGGTAAAATAAATACAAATGATAAAACTGGGTTAAATTATTCAATTAGAGAAAATTTAACAAATACATTATTTTCAAATAATTTAAGAAATAATATAAAAGCACTTGATAATTTATCGGAAACTCCATCAACCCTTACAAAAGAAGAAACAAATCCTTATTATAACAAGCTTTATCGTTATGTATTAAATGGTGTAAATATGGCTGAAATAAGAAATATCGTTATCCCAGAAGAGCTTTATGAGATTATTAATCCTATTTATTTGACGGGGGAAAACATTATTACATTAAAATACGATTTCTTACGTTTTTATAATAGTTTACCAAGTACAAGAAAAACAAATTTTGATAATTACGTTAAAATTTATTTAAAAGATGAATTTAAAAAAGCATCTATATTTGATAATTCTTTTAATTGTGATACATTAGCATTATGTGGCTCAGGAGGAGGATCTTTATGTGTAAATGGGGTTAATTGCAATAAAGTAAAATCACTTGTTGAAAGATTTATATTACAAAATGATAGTTATAAATTAAATAATACTATTCCAATTGAAATACGATCTCTATTACAAGATTTGAGAAAAGATACTATTATGGAGGATACTGTTGTTAAATATTTCAATAGTATGAATCAATTATCAATTGTACTATTTATCATTATTGGTTATTTATTATTTCATAAAATGTATCAAGCAAATCGGGAAAAATTTACAGGTATTGTTTCAATTATAATGATTTGTTTATTACTTGTCATTGGAGCGATAGGTTGGTTCTTTAAAGATTTATGGCTATAAAAAAATCTATACGAAAAGATAAGGGAGACGATGAGTCTATTTACTGATTTTTTAAAAGATATTCGACTTAAATTAAATGATTTAACGTCTATTGGATTACCAAAATCAAGTAGTTCAGCAAGCGATTTTTTTGTTGATTTATATGATAAATATCCGGAACGTTATAATTTTTACATTCAACTACTTGAAAGTATTACGTCATCCAATCCAGAAATTGTTGAAACATTACTTTCAAAAGAAAATATTGAACGTTTAAAGAATGATAAAACTAAGAAATCAATGCGTGATATTGAGAGCTATTTTCTTCGTCATCGCTTTGAAATTAATGATTTACAAAATACTATAAAAGGCAATACAATTGAACCCGTATACGCAAGTATTCCATTAAATCAATTAATTGAAGCAAAGAAAGCATTTTCTACAGGGAAGAAAGCCACTTTAAAACTATCAAACACTAACGATATTGATTTAAATGATATTTCAAATATAACTTCTGAAAATAAAGGTTTATTAACAACTTATTTAACAACACCTAAAACTGATCCTAAGTTTCAAAATCCAGCTGAAATTAACGTTAAAGATGCGCTAGATTCAATCATTGAACGTAAAAAGATGTTAATTGAATTAAAAAATTTAAATGCTAAGATGCGCGAAAATCCTTATGATAACGCGAAACAAATATATTTAAATAAAAATGATACTGCCCCCAAAACAAATCCTCTAGATACTGTTATTGAAGGTGGTGCCACTTCTGAAGAAGAGAAAACAAACTTAGATAATTCTTTGAAAAAACGTATTTTTGGAACGACTACACCTGCAGCTATTTCTCAAGATGGTAAAATTGATGAAAGTTTAATAACAAATGAAGAAATAGAACGCTACAAGAAAGATCCTATATTTTCACCTGAAATTGAGAAAGTAACTATGACTGACAGAGTAATATTTATAGTGGCAACCTATATTATCCGCGCAATTTCAATGTTTATGCTGGAATGGGCAGTTCATACCAATTTTGTGAATACATTCGTAAAGGGATTTTCATTGTATTTTGGTGTGTACATATGTATCTTTTTATTATTATATATTTTAACCAATGCGAAAGAAGACGATGAAATATTCCGTATGATATTTTATTATATTTATACAAAATCGGAAGATGGACAAGGTGTTGTAAGAATATTGTTACATTTATTATGTATTTTAATGTTAATTCCAATTCCGTTTGTTGTGCGGGAATATAGAGAGTTTGAAAAAGACAGTATGACTTTTGTAGAAAAAAGAACGATATTGAACGGTGTTAGTCGTTTTACAATGTATGTATGGATTTTAACATCCATTGTCGCTCTAAAAGTCTAAAAAATTTTATTTTTATTCAGTAAGTGTAATAAACCATATGGGCGAATCAACAACAACAACAAATTTTGATAAGGATTTGTTATTGAGTGACACAAATAATATATTTATTAAAGATTTTGGGCGTCAAGATGCTGATAATTCTAATATACAACAATTTATTGATGTTATAAATACACAACTTAAACCTGATGATAACTTTATTATTAATCCTGAAATTGCGATTAAAGATTTAAAATCAACATATGATTTATATAATAAAATTTATAACAAAAATCAAAAACAAGATACAAAGGATTATATCGAATTTAAAATAAAGCATACAAAATTAGCAGATATTAATTATAAACGTTATAAAAAAGCTCTTGAAATTTTACAAGAGCAACGTAGTATTCAAAATAAGCCATTGTTACCTTTAGATATTACAGTTATTACAAAAGAGGTATATAATAATGATATTATGAATATTGTTAGTGATGTTGATGCTTTAAAAAAAAAATGGGCTGACATTATTACAACAGGTAAAGGAGGTATAACTAAAAAGAAAGAGGCTATAACTAAATTAATATCAAAATGGTATCCAGAAAGAGTTAAATATTTACAAATGTTATCAAATGTTATGCCAGGTGAAAATATGTCATTATTAGAAAAATTAAAGGAAGCAGCTGAAACTAAAAATATTGATACAAATGAAAAAACAAAAGAAATGAAACGTTTAATTTATGGTTTTTATTTACTATTATCATCTGACAAAAATTCTACTAGAGTTGATAAACAATTAAATAATATACTCACAAATGTTGGCTTAACCTATAAAGGTGGTGCTGATGATAATAATGTATGGAAATATTATTCAGATTTAAAAAGTTTAGAGGAATTTTTAAACAAACAATTAAATAATAGTGAAACTGATGCTACACAATCAGGTAAATCTAGTTGGTTTTCTAATATGGCTATGAGGTTAAGAAAATCTTCTAAAGTAGCCCCAGAATCAGATGGATCCCAAATAACAGCAGATGGTATAACCGCGAATGGTACAACATCTGATTTATCACAATTAAATTCGGTTGTAAATAATTTAGTTCAGTTAACTGATGCTAATTTACAAGCAATAAATAATTTAGAACCAAATGATGAAAATAAACAACAATTAGCAATATATTTAACATTACAAGAATTAATAAACACTTTAATTGGTATCATTCAAAACATAGTTAATGTTAAAGAAACAATTGAAGAAACGATTGGAGAATCAAATGAAGAATTAAACACCGCACTAACATCTATAATTCAAGAATTAATTACACAAATTAGTGAAAAAGCGAATCCAGTTTCTTCATCAAATCTTGAAGATGCTGTTACAGCTGTTAAAGAAGCCCCTGGATTTAATAAATTAATTGAAGGAGATATCAATAAAACAATTGGTGCGTTAATAGAGACACTTCCAGAAACTTTAAAAGCACCTGAAATACCAGAACCAGAAGATGTAGCAGCAGAACAATTAAAAGCACAACAAGTGCGAGAGGCTTTCGATGAGATTAAAAAAGCTGATCAAACATTATTAGATCAAAAAATAGCGGATAGAATAGCCGCAGCAAAACAAAAAATTCAAGAAGATGCGGATAAAGCAGCCGCCGCTCTACAAACGAATGTGGAACCAGAAATAACAGCACCTGTAGAACCACCTGTCGCACTACAAACAGAGGCAGAACCAGTACAATCCGAAATAACAGCACCTGTAGAACCACCTGTCGCACTACAAACAGAGGCAGAACCAGTACAATCCGAAATAACAGCACCTGAAGAACCACCTGCCGCACTACAAACAGAGGCAGTACCAGTACAATCAGAAATAACAGCACCTGAAGAACCACCTGCCGCACTACAAACAGAGGCAGAACCAGTACAATCCGAAATAACAGCACCTGAAGAACCACCTGCCGCACTACAAACAGAGGCAGTACCAGTACAATCAGA